>Ga0193742_1000916_pt1 | contig 18696 bp, 23 predicted proteins | sample L2c1metaG_FD_165511 | JGI IMG/M metagenome (GOLD analysis project Ga0193742, IMG submission 165511) | Soil microbial communities from a riparian zone of the East river system, Colorado, United States - L2c1 | ecosystem: Environmental > Terrestrial > Soil > Riparian zone | place: USA: East River... | reverse complement strand
CAAAGGGAAAGACGGAGACGTTGGGGGAGGTTGTCGGCGACCAAATGGATTGGAAGGAGATCAAGCCAAGAAAGAGACGATGTCAGAAATATATAGATATATGTTTGAAATGCGAGGTACAAATAAAATAACACGATGCAAAGAGGGGAAGATAAAGCAAAGATGAGACTACACTTTTACTCTGACATCGAATATGGACCGTCATCTGCTTTGATGCACTGCAGCTGCGATTTAGCCCAGTCGATAGCGAAGACAGAAGCTTTGAGGAATTTTTTGTTTGCATATTTTCTGCAAACATATTGTTTATGAAAATTGTCCTCCGTTAGCTTCTCGACCAGCAAATCGTGTCCAGGAAGTAATTGTTCTTCTGTGTAACCGGAATGGAACACAAATGCCTCGTTCTGCGAGACAAAAAAAAAGGTATCAGTCACATGATGTCGGATCGGATGTAGTGGAACGCATGGAATCCACATGTTGACCCATAACACTGAAGAAATGAGATCACATACCCAGTCTCCCCCCAACATCTTCCTTGAGCAGTACATTCCAACAGCAGCGATGATACTAGGCTTCGCTCTGAGGAATCGATGGTCCAGCAGCGTTACTTCCGTCAAGAATTTGCTGAGTGTTCTAGTTTGGATGTCGTAATCGTCCGCTCTGCTAATCTTTCGCATCCAACTGTAAGGTGAACAGTAATGAGATATTCGGAAATCGAGTGTCTGGAGCATGATCCGTTCTCCTTTAAGAATCTCCTCTTTGGTATAACCGTTTTCTGTCATGAAAACGAACTCGTCCACTGCCGGCGCAAGGATTTCTTCATACTTGGCTGCGATGAACATAGCCGTGACACCGACGAGCTGAAGTTTCTGAAGAGACACCACCCGTTTTGTGAGAAAACGGTCCACAACATTGACTGCGATCCATAGCGTCTCTGGAAGCATATGGTACCGTAGATGTACCTGCAGGAGCCAGTCGACAAGCGTTTGTCGCATTCCCCAAGAGATTTCATTCTGCCCATCCATATAGTCCGGATTAGGCATCACCTCCTCCTAAAGTTCCTGTCAGACACAAGAAATCATTCTATAGGATTTAAAGAAATCTTACTTCGAGTTCACCCATATATTCGAAGATTTCCTCCGCATATTCAGAAACCATTGTTGTGTCGTACTTATCGACGACATCATGGTAACTCTCACGAACGGCCTGTACCTCGTCTCTGTATCTAAGTGCGCGTTCCGTGGCAAACTCAGGCCAAATGCGGGGAGGTTTCGTGGCCATTGAAGGCTCCATCTCATCCTCGGGCTCACTCTCCTCCATAAGCATGGGCTCCTCCTGTTGTTCTTTAACGACTACCGCTTCTTCATAATTTTGTACAATGTCGAGGTCTTCTTCAACCTCCATGACATGTTGGTCTTCTTCCTTCACTTCTATCTCTTCTCGGATGCGCGCGGAGAGAGGTCTAGTAGGACGTTTAAGTCCTGCGGCAACAGATAACCGGGCGCGTACTGGATGCGCTCTTGCGGTGACTGCATTGGCAACGGGAGGGACCATTTGACCTCTCCCAGGACCCAAAGGCACGCGTTGTGCCAGAATAGTGGAGCCGGGACGGCCGCGTTTGAGACCTACTTCTTCCTTTTCTTTCCCTGTACTGGGTTTTGTTCCGGTATCCTATACACGATCGTCAACTATGATGTTGAACATCATCTAGGGAGTTACATACTTTGGTGCGATTCACAGCTGCTAATGTGACCTCACTGAGGGCCTGACGCGTGGTGGTGGCTTTGACACTCTCTTTGGCCGTAAAACGGATCGGTCCTGTAGCTGTTGAGTTGGAGGTCTGTCGTACGTGCCGGTTCATGGCGTTCTCGTCGGCTTTAGGCTGGCGGGTGCCAAACGTACGTCGTTGGGGTAGCTGAGGGGTATATCTACGTGGTGAATATTAAATAAATTGAGAGAAGAAAGACGTACACGAGCAGGATTTGTAGCCATGTTAAGAAATAAGAAACTAATACCAGTTTGAGTGGGTTCTGGTTGTGTAGAATTAGGAGGTTATAACCCTAGGAAAGACAGAGGAGAATGAAAAGGACAGGTCTGACAGTCCAACTCTCAACTCAGTCGTCACTGGTCAGCCTCAAACAAAATTCGACAATAAGAACAACATCACGTGAATTAACAAACATCGTACAAATAACGCGCGACGCGCCATTACGTTCTCGTGACCATCATTCCTCCTGTGATGACCCTGTCACGATTCTATGCGTACTGGCACAAGGCTTAGCACTATCTATCGTAAGTCATAATCCCCCTGAACAAAGACGGTACAGCACGCAGTACTATAAAATTTGCAAGAATTACCCAAATGAATGAGCGAGTGATGAACGCCGCCTTCCTGTTGGAAGATTGGAGTAGGTTCAGATTCTTTGCAACGATATAATCGTGCATAACAATGGTGGATGATCGCCCGCTCATCGTGAAGTAGATGTCGTGGACGAGGAAAAGGTAGCTCGACCTCCAGAGTATGTATTGGTAAAGCGCTTGTTCAGCCTCTGAGGGTTGCAAATCGTTTCATCTTCTCTCGTTCCTTCCAACTCGTCTCTGCACCGGATAGATCAAGCCCAGATACGACTGCTGCTGGTTTAATTCCCAGCCCCGCTCGATTTTGGCTTGACTTGATTTCAAGTGGTTCAACCAATCCAACTCGGTCGTCGAGAGGATCGGAGACTCCCAAGGCATTTCCAGGTGTCCAACCCTGTTTCATCAAAAGGCGATGGCCGATATTGGAGGTCGGTAATGGAGTGGGCGGCTGGGATACGATCGTAGATTCAGATGGTGCAGAATCTTGCGACGAAGTGGGGTGCGGTGCGTTCGGAAGAATTACAGATGTAATTGGTATGCCTGGAGCGTCAGGTCTAGAGTCAGGACGCAAAAATCGCCGGAGAGCAGCACGGTCAATGTATTCATTCGACTTCTCAATTGTCACCGTAGAACTCGATCCATGTTTAGGCAGGTCATGGCGAATCAAAAGACTCCGTTTTAACAAGGTCAAAGCCTTTTTCGGATCTTTGTCTGCCCTGGAACAAGGTGACGCATATGAATCTAATCCAGCCATATCCCTTGTCCGTTTGACTGCAGAATTTTTGGGAGGGGGAAATAAAGGGATTTCAGTTCCACTGTCAGACATAGTACAGTCATGACAAGGCCGTTGATCTTTATGGATATGTACCACAAAAGTCGTACTCCCTATCGACAAGTAGTCGGAATGTCGCAATTGGCGCGGAATGCTGGCCACTCGGGGAGGGGATAAACGGACACCAAGCTTAAAGTCGCCCGAAGAAGCATCAGCAACGACCTGAGCCCCAGCGTGCAGGAGCCAAGTGCCGTGTTTAGAGCCCATATCCACCACATTCCATTCCTTTCTTGCACCATCCCAGTATGCTGTTGCATGGAGCTTTGACACCTCCAGTTCTTTCAAGCGTATTCTTGGAGTAAGTGATCCTAAAACTGCAGCATCCCTGCCTATCTGCATCTCGGAATACGAGTCAACGATAGCAACCTTTTGTTTAGACGGAAGGATGGAAGAGTGTAGGACAACGAATCGGAACACAGGCCGTCCATGAGCTCCCTTGTTTGAAACTTGGGAAGCTTGTTGCGGGTATTCCCTTCCGTCTAACTGATACTCATGGTCATTTGATTGATCTCCAGGCCATTCATAAGCCGGGTCGTAACCTTCTATTGAGGCAGCGATGCCGTCCTGAAGAATTTGACCATCTTCTGGTTCCATAAGTTTAGACAGATCAAATGACAGGGGAAGGGAAATCTATTGCTTTGGTAAAATTAGCATGTTACGAGCAGTGTAAGGAACTCTAAAGCTCACAGTAAGGATACTAATCTCCGACTGGGCTGATTTATGGGGTGGGCACGAATAGGTCGCTTGTCGACTCGGATCCCGTTCGGGATCAGCCGGACAGGTCCCAATTCAACACCACGACTTGCCCCTTTTCAAATTATTACAATCCGCCGTAGGTCTGCGGTCTGCAGTCCCTTCTTGTCCAGAGCAATAGTTTCCAACCTGAGGAGATCGAAATCATCACGTAGGTAAAGACTTCACTTCGTCAGCTTTAGATGACCATTAAACTTCGGAAACAACCTCCCGTTGAACATATTATTTGCAATCGATTTCTTTTTGCAAGTCATCGCAGTCAGGATATTCACTCGCCGACACGCGTAACTATTAATTGAACGACTACCAAGTTGCCATCCCATAAATAATGGAAGAGTTCACAGAGGTGTCCCACAAACGATTAACATAGATGACATCTGAAAAAATAACATATCTGTTCATCTTCCCTAGGAACACGCCAAACTTCTGTTGAATAAAGAGTGGTTGGCCAAAGTTGATACCGCAAAGGCTACATCGTACCTTGTTGTCTGTACAATGGTGGGCTTTTTGATATCGGATCCTAGTTAACATCTTTCCCTTGGCAGAAATATTATGCTTCGGCCGCTGATCTATCCTGCTGCATAATGGTGACCGATACAAAATCAGTATGGACGGAAGGTGGAGCCTATTTTCTCTCATATTATGACCGGCCAACACCTTGAAATCGTAAACTCTAGTTCTCAATAGTAAGCAGATGGCACGTCGTTGGCGCGATTGCAACCCCGCCTCACCTGAACCCTTCAATATAAGCGACGATGAAGACTTTTGGAGAGATAAAACCCTCGAACTCTTATCAAAAGCCCATACCATAGGCGGCATTGCAGATTTCACGCTAGAAACCATCGAATCAAATTACTCTGTCCGTGCTCCACTATTTTTTTTCCTGATCACTCGGCAAGCAACTCCTCATTTTTCTTCGTCCCACTGGCACAGGATCTGGCCTTGGACTTGGAGTGTGAATCATTCAAATGGAGATGGGAGACCTGCTTCTCAGGACATCGACGTTCCTCCGAGATCATATCCAAACACCTCATTTTCCCGCTCATCAGCATGAACCACCTGACTTTCTCTTCGGCAGAGGCGGTAGGTGAAATGCCAGATGTCGAAGTTGAAAAGGTCAGATCAATTCCTTGGACTCCAACTAAAACTCACTGATTCATTGCGTGAATTGTGGTGTAAAGGCCGTTGACAAAATTGGACGGACGGCAAGGCGGACGGTTGATACTCACATAAAAAATGCCCTGTCGAAACCGCGTGTTGCTACAACGATGAGGCGCATGACGGCTATATTTAACTTTTTACCTGATCTCCGTATGTTCACTGTCGCGTTTTCCTAAATTACATATCTGCTTATCCTTCAACCTATGCAGCATCCATTTCATCCATCGATGAACAACCGGATCTTCGCGTAGACATGCAGAAAAGGGTTGAACGGCCCCCACTGAAAGAACACATCGAAATCAAACGTAGCATCACCCCTGTATGTCGATTTACGTTGAACCTTTGCAACGACATTGATTGGCATCTTAGTTTAAATACACTTCTGAAAGGTTTACTCAAGAACGCAACCACAGCGCCGAAGTAAAGCCAATCGAACCCGACTCTGCAACCGAATCCGACGCCGATGAACCAGCGAACGGAAAGTTAGGTAAATCCGTCGCAAGTCCGCCTGGGCCATCGAAAAAGGACGAGAACAAGATGGACGACAGGCCTACATCAAATGCGCCTGCTCCCGGTCCTGCCCTTGCTCCAGCTGCCAAAGTAAAGGTTGAATCATCATCTAGTTCTGAATCATCACCCCATCGCCCAACCAAACGGCCAAAACCTAAAATATCGTCCTCAAGTGATGACGACAGCGGGGCAGATAATAAGTCCCGCATAACTGGGACATCTTCAGGAGGAACGAGAAGAGGAGCAGCCCCCCGACAGCCTATTAAACGAGGAGGGAAACGTTTCTGAGGACTATGTAGCTTCCAACAGTTAGAAAGCAAGAGGATGCATGTTGTTATCATCACTATAATATTTAATATTCTGCTTCGGTCTTTCAGTTGGGTTTTCTGCCAACTCTTCGATCAAACTCCGCGCTCCGACAAGGCTCACATGCTTTGTGGAACACATTCTGAATTCTTCGTTCCTCCACTGTTGTCTAATAAAGATGATCAAATAGTTGCAACGACTGTCGGATTGGACGTACTCTTGGACAAGGGCAATTCGGAGCATGGTGGATATGTGCTCTGCTCAATCCACAGTAAGGTTGCATGCAGTCAAATCTCGTTCCCGAGTAATAGTTTCTGACAAAATGCTATGGTGGGGGGGATCAGCGGTTTACAGGTTATACCTTTAAGCACGTATAGCTCACGCTACAGCCACGATACCAGTCACCGTACCTGCGAGAGAATATTAGAGAGAGGTTCGATGATGAGAAGGATGACCTTACGCTTCGTCGCTGCACATCGCAATTTGACTCGGGGGGAAAGGAGAGAGTGCAAGGGCGGAAGCAGAAAAGATAGCTTATAATATACCAGTGGTGATCGGAAATGACGACAGGGCTTTGAGCCACGAGACTATGAACCTGAAATAACGAGCCAGAAAATAGAAGAAATTCCATATACCGTCGTCGGCTTCTTCAGCCTGAGTTTCTCCACACAGATATCAGAGTCCACGTTCAACTTCACGTGCCAGATCTTCGCAACCCTTTGAGTATGGGCAGGGGGGAACGCCAAAAGTCCAAGACAGACCGATACCATGGATTTGATACATATACCTGCGTTCTACTCGGTATCATATCAAGTGCTGCTGCAGAAAGAAGCCAAATTTAATCAGGATTTAGGGATTATCATTGATTAGAAGCAATAATAAATTACACAGGCTGCCTCGTTCCCTCACAGAAGAAGCATTATGTATTCATCAAAAGGTCGAGTTATCCCAACAGCAAACTGAGCTAAAATTGTCATAGCTTCACATAGCTACTATTAAGTTCAAAGACAGATATGAGTCCGGCCAAACAGATGCTTGATATTGATTGAATACATGAATTCTCAGGTCCGACGTGGACGTACGATGGGCTTGCCTGTTGATCGCACCTGACTCGGACATAATACAATTTGGCCAGACTTCCATCGCAATATAATAAGAACACCAGCTGCGCATTCCTCGAATGGCGATTGTATGTGTAAACTGGCATTCAATGGTCCGGGGGTCCTCCAGATATAGTGTTAGCAGTTTTCTAGATGTTCGTCAGGTGGTCGAGTCGTCACTTTTAGAGCTTCTCAGCATCCACTGCTTGGATCTGTTCCAAAAATTTCAAGGACTCTATTAGACATTGCACATTGCAATGTATCTGGTGTCTTTAGAAAGGGAGTGAGGATATAAACATGTCACTCAAAGATCTAGCGTGACGGTTATCGTCTGTCACGTGCTAACCCCTTACATCCACCGGGGAAATTCGCTTGCATTCGTTTCTCGACAGAAGTAATGGAGAGTCAGACTTCTCACAACGAAGGCAATCATATTCTGGAGGTAAATTATCTTGCCTTAATATACTTTTTCAAATAACTGAAGGCATTTTTTTTGGGCAGTCAATGTTAGACCAAGCTTTCGCGGCTCCGCCGTCGATTTCAACACCAGCTACTGCCTCAAGCGAAAGTAAGAGCAGCGAGGATCAGCGTGTGTCCACTGCTGAGCTAGTGGACGTGTCTACTGCGAGCAATGCAGCTAGCGACTTAGAAGATTCATGGAAGGCAGAGTACGAGGCACAAGTTCAATCTTGGCGCGCACAGTCAGCAGAAGCACGCGAAAGGGCAGAGAAGGAACGCCTGAGATGGGAATCTATCCGTAACACTGAGAAAGAAGAAGCAGCCAAGCGCAAGGCAGCAGGTATTATCGACGAACCCCCAGAATTCATTCTTCACCCTGTTGCTGTTGGAGAGTCGAGCAATACTGCATCTGCAGATGCCCTGTCTTCAAAGGCAGTCCTTTCCGAAACTGACTCTGGTCATGTAAGTTTTTTTCTTCGTTTCTCCAGTGTCAAGTAAAAAATTGTCATATATATATCAACGACCTTTACTCTCTCCAGCTAACCACTTCATCGGCACAAGTGGGATCTGTCGCGGCAAGCACAGTCTCACGGCAGGATACCGCAACGGAGGAATCGCAAAAATGGGAGGACGTCCCTTCACTCACATCATCTTTCCCTTCAATGTCATTCCCAGAACACGGCGAAACTCCACCCCATGAACGCCGTGTTACTCCTCAACCAGTTCCTGTATCACTGACCTCGGCCATCTTCGATTCATCACTTTCAAGACACACACGATTGACTGCTTTCTTCTCCTCCCTGGCGGTTAACTTGTTATTGCCCTTCGTAAACGGTGTTATGCTCGGATTTGGGGAAATTTTCGCTAAAAATATTGTTATGGATTGGCTGGGATGGAATCTAAAACCAGGATCGGTCGCAACAACCGTAGGTATCCGTGGTAGCAGTCGAGAACAGAGACAGCAAACATTTTCACGATAAATCTCTCCTCGACAACAAGTTTTCATCATACTAATTATATATTGGTAATGATAGTTATGTGCTATGTCGAATCTCGATGAATCGACGACGATCATACAAGTATACTTACTACAATCTGGCGTTCTTGGGAATACCACGAATAGCCTGTCGAACGCCAAGGTCTCCTAGAACATCCTCAGCTGTAAATTGAATGTCAGTACGTTTGCCCTACGGATATGATTAATTCCGCAGCATACCTCCTCCCAAGACACTATGGAATAATCTGCATTAATATTTCCATCAAAACAGCAGAAACGGCAGACACTTACGCATCAAAAGGAGCAGTGCGATGGTACTGCGAATCAAACAGTCAATATCAATTCGAAAGGCCACTCCAGTAACATACATGTTCAATATACTCTCCCATTCCTTTCAATTCGGGTTTGAGTTAACGAAACCGTATGCGTAATATATATTTATGGCTTCGACGTACCTGTTCGAGTGATACCGCGACCGCCGAAAATCTGTGTATTGCAGAAGGTTACTTCAGCCTGAAAAAAAGACACGACGTTAAATAGCTACCTGAACAGCATCTGCAGCAGTGGCTTGAGCTGAGCGGGTTGCGTGCATCTTCAAGAGGCCGATTGGTCTGCATACATAGATCCTTGAGTCGGGGGAAATCATGTGGCCAAGTTCATGGCGTACCCAGCTAGCCTAGAAGCTTGTTCCTTATATGACTATATAATTGGTATCAAGATATTCGATCAGAATCACATAAAATATTGGACTGCGCTTTACCATGTTATTCATCTGATAAGTGATGTTCTCAAGCCAATTCTGTACGCTCTCGACCCGAGATATCATAGCCGCCAACTTGCTTCGGATAACGGCCTGTGAATGAAGGGGCTTTCCAAAGGCCTTTCTCTGGGCAGTCCACCTGAAAATACAAACGTAGGAAAGGCAATACTCGACCATAGTTGAAAATAACATACTTGAGGCATTCCTCAACAATCAGCCGCTGTGCTCGCGCAGACGAGCATACCATGACCCAACGCTCATGGTTGAAATTGCTGTCGTGCAACGTCTTAGGGATCCATGTAAAGTTATTTGAACATGCGACTCACCTAAGCATGACAAAGATACCACTACCTTCGGGACCAAGGGTGTTTTCGACGGGTACTTTCACATTGTCAAATGTGATATAAGCTGTCCCAGCGGTAGGCGACTATAAAAGGATCAGAACAAAATCAGTAATTCTTGAAAATCAGACTTACATAGCTGGTCTTAATTGCCTTTGTCTCCAAGCCTTCACTGCGCTCAACGAGAATCACAGTAAAACCATCCTGAATGTCGTGTCAATCCAAGTTCGTCAAGTAGCACAGTAGCTTATGCCCACCGCTGTCTTGCAGCCAACTGTGAAACTGGGAGCAAGGTTTAAATTTAGAACATGGGTTGTGAAAATACAAATTCTTGACTCACTAGTGTGCGAAGCTAGAATGGACCCTTCCTCAGCGATGAGCGGGGTACATCCACAAAAGATTACTCACGTTCCATTGGTGATCCATTTCTTTCTGTCAAAATGCAGGGATCAGCTGGCTAAGTCAACCCATGCAAAAAGAAGTGACTCACGTTCCATTAATTATCCAATGTTTCCCATCCGCCGTCTTCTTGGCAGTTGTCTTAAGGCCAGAAACATCACTTCCTGCGAAAGGTTCGGAAATGGCCAAACAGATCAGCTTTTTGCCTGCTAACACGTCTGGAATGACTTTTTCTTTGATAGCGGGAGTCCCAAAGTTCAAGATCGGCGGAAGACCGATGACTGACCCAGCCATCAATCCTGAAATGCCAAAATATAAGAATCCTGTTAACTATATTGGCAGAGACAACGTACCATCTGCATAGCCTCGACGTCCAGCACGGCCAAATTCTTGAGTGATTATGAGCTAGGGTCATTATATGGTTAGACCCTCCTGAAAAACAGCGCTCTAAGCTTGAGATACCTCGTGGAAGTAATCAAACTGAAGATAATTGTCATAATTTGCATTCAAACACAGCAGAGGGGAAGCTCACCTCCTCAGGTTTGACGATACCGCCCATCAACTGCCGTCCTGAGTAAAAGATATATACGCCATAAATGCCTCAGGTTAAACATGAACAAACCTTTGAGATGCGCTCCGGGGCCCATACGCATGGCGTGAAGATTCGCCTTCCTAGCAAATTCTTAATATATAATCTGACCGTATGTCTTTATATGGAACTCACGCCATTGCCTCGATAACGTCCTTGCTGGGAGGTTTTCCATCATCCTCGCGCGCCTATGAACAAGTACGATTTAAATTCAAGGAGTGCTGGCACATGGACTCCACATACCAACGCGTCGGAAAGAACGAATTCGTCGAAAAACCTACGGATGGCCTTCTGAAACTTTCTATGGTTCTGAAAGAGGACAGTCAGGAGAGCCAGGAAAGGAGGTAGCGTAACACGCTACCTCTGTGTAGTATGGACTGTGGTAGCCATCAGCCAACCATGTTGGTTCAGCGTAAGGCACTTTGCTCAGTTCTCCGGCAATGCGGCTGCTAATGACGCTCTTTTCCCCAACAAGAAGACCGATTTGAAGACGGCGATATTGAGGTTTCATGAGAATTTCGTGTCTATGAAGTCCATAGAAAGCTTCAGTGGCATCTTGACCAACTGCAATCGCAGGTCGTTAGTACGTTCCAACAATCCATGGCTGGCCATGAGTTACCTATGCTTTCATCCAAAAGAACCGAGATACCTCCAGGATGGAGATTCACGAACTTGGAAATATCATAAACCTTGGCATCGATGATGATCCACTACGGTAGCGAAACATTCAAATTGAGAGTCAGGAAGAAGCTAGATGCAATTTCGCACCAGATCACCGTCTGTGTTGTGCTATAAATATACAGAGTCAGAAAGTTCTTTGATTGGGGGGTTTAGTAAAGAGACTAACCTTGGCAACTTCCTCGCGAGTAAGTGACTTGAGTTCCTTGGATGTCATTTCTGTAAGGTGAGATACTAGGTGGTATTACTATGAAAAATTGACGATGCGATTGGTAACCATTGCACCGCCTGAGAGTAGCATGTGATTTCAATGTGATGGTGATGCTTCGACGAGACGCACATGAATGGATACAGTAAGCTTAAGGAGGAGAGCTTGCTATGACAGAGCAATTCCATCCTTGAAATGTGGATGCACAAATTCCGATCTGCGCGAGTAATACCCCGTGGAATAAAAAGACCTGTAAATTGCTGTCTGATTGGTCATTGACCCTAATACAACAGAGGTCGACCCTTATCAATACTCTAGTGACAATACTATTACATGTGATCGCAACTATACATGTTACATGTGAAAAAAAAAGATGGGACCAGGGTACTGACAGTTTGTATAAATCAAGACAAGAGTACTAGTACTCCGATAACTGAGAAGATAAATAAATAGCACTATAGGCTATGGCTCGAAGTTCAAAGGCAGAATGATGCCACGAGTAGCGTTCAACACATCAATGTTGACAAGTAAAGGGCGAATTGTGTTCCGAGGACACGAAGAAGAGTAAGCAGAATAATTGATATTCTTGTGAAGCCCGCTGAAAAGGGGTGTGAAGTGTTGAAAAGAGGCGTAAGACGTGGCAAACGTGGGGTCATGCAAAAGACATCGCTCAGCGAAGTTGGGTAATAGGGAGAGGAGTGAAATACAACGTGCAAAAAAGTCTGCCACGCTGATCTGGAACAAAAAGACGACAGGGAAGTCAGACTGAGGAGTCAGATCTAAAAATTAGACCATGAGAGCAGCTCATTCCTTGCAGGTGCATCCATGTTGACTGTGATGCCCAGGCTGGTGCTTCTTGTCGGTCTCTCTGCTCGAAGACCCTTGACTGGTTTTAAGAAACACCATGCTGGGATAACGCCGAGTTCAATGTTCTCTCTTGGTTCTGGCGACGATTTGAATAGGGATTTGGCGGTATGGACGAAGGTTGAATTCTCTCTTCCTACAACACACCATCCGTCGTCGAATGATTGCACAACAGTGAGTTGTTCACCGAGAGATGGGAGAAGTTCGTCAGGAAGAAGAGGTTCGAACATTTGTCGAACTTTACGAGTCATCCCAGATGTGTTGCTGATATCCTGCGTAGAAGTGCCTGATACCACCGAGAATCGGCTGTGGCTGCTCATAAAGGAGTTACGGTATTGCGATAATTCCCTTGGTACAGCAGAATCTAAGGCAGTGGGTCGAGGTCCTGTAGAGGGGGGAAAGGAAACGGGTGTGCGGGCGAACGATCTGGGGATTGCCCCTTTCTCCGGCAGAACGACAGTAGAATCAATCATCTGTCTCGAAAAACCGTTGGTCAGTGTTTTCGACCGTCTAAAAATGGAGAGTGAACAAGATCATCATTAATGTCAGTTTCATCAAGATCAGAAGGATTGAATATATATACTGACGTCAAATCACCATGCTTTTCATCTCCTGAACCATCATCTTGAACGAGACCTTTAACAGAAAGAAAGGCAGCACCCATTTTGGACTCGCGTTTTGCGGTAGCACGTTTTCGATAGATTCGGAAACCAAGCCATAGACTGAGTGCAAAGAAAATGAGAGCAATGGCGATTATACCGGCGATGATGATAGGGTTGTGAACTGTAACGATAGAGGAATTCATGGATGAATTCGATCGCTGAAAAAGATGGAGAGCAGGCATGTTGAATAGATTGTTCTTATTATTGCTGAGGGTTAGGAACGAATGTCAAATTCTAAGTTGGAAAAAAAAGAGCGACGGGGGTGGGTGAGGTCGTGCGTGCGGCGCAGAAACTGAGGACGTCAGCGAAAAGGCGCTACGTGGGACTTGATATTGATACAAACGAATACGACAATCGAGCAGACTGTTGAGAAAAGTACTCGGTAACATGACAACGCTAGAGGCCGAGAATTGCCGAACAATCAGAAGTCGCCTTAACGGGAGACCAAATATTCCATGCTTCACCCCCTGCAGAGCATCTGCCACCTCGGTCACAAATCCACAAAGTAGTCCATTTATTTTTTTATACCTAAACCGAGGCTCCACAGCTTCCAGGGAATGTCAGTGTCATCAAATTCATCCCGGTCTTCTGGCTCCTGCTCGGGCTCAAGGGATTCCACCATTTCATCCATCACTCCTCGCGTCTGTTTAAACTTTGAGGATATTCGCCAATCCCCACGGTCTTTGAGTACTAACAAATACATTGAATAGAATTTGACTATTTAAATTATAGACCAGTATAAAAGTTGTGGATTAATTCAGTTTACAACGTAGCATGGAGGCTCTGCCGATCCGCGACTGCCACCTTGTTCCCTAGACGGTTATTAGCGATAGCGCGTAAACCCCCCCAGTTGCTAACGCCAACCTTTTCAAAAAACGTAACGCTCTCAAAGCGGTTGGTACCATACAATCCCGTACAGTGTGTAGTATGTGAAGCATACAATCTTCACTGAGCTTCCGTACTTCAACACTTCAGGCGCCTCTCACAGCATCATTTTCTGTCCACTGGTAATTTGAATAAATTGTCTGAACTTTTTGGCTACGCCAGTACATAGCGGTTGAAGCTTGAAGTTTGAACCTCTAACTTTATAGTATTCAGCAGTCGGATAAGTGTTTGATGGAGTGCAGAGTTCACCAGATTACAATTTCTTGAGTGGAAGAAATTTTATCAAGCACAGCTTATACAAAACCGATGACTTTTTATAAATGCCAAAAAGATCAAAGTGGCATCTTTTGTCTGATACTTGCCAATATATCAGCCAATTCCCTTTGACCAATCCGCTCGACAATGCCCATTAGTACCCAATCCTTGCAGACCAGGAGGATATTCCTTGTACTCTTGCTCCAGTGAACAGAGCTGGAACTGGATTGGTCGTTTTTCCCCAACGCCACCATCGCTTTCCCTATGCTTTGCTGACATGGTAGATATTGTGTTCTCCGTTCTCACGGAAGTAGAAGCCTTCAGTGCCATGTGCGAACAGTGGGTTCTTCGTTTGAGAGTTACGGCTCTGTGAGATAAACAAATCAAAGAGCAATATATAAAGTTACGCGATTTATTTTTTGAGTGATAAGCACATCCGTTAAACCGGATTGGTTGGCCTGCCTTCGGTGATATGAACATTAGGCTAGATGTTCCTGCCTGACCGACACGTCGGTCAAGACTTGTGTTTGTCAAGCGTGGAAATTTCTGAATGCGGATTCTGAAGGTCTGCATCTACCAGGGGTCAGAAACGAGACCGTAGATCGTGCCTGGAAGGACTATGTACGTTTTGACATAAGTATCCTTTTGCAATTTCTTCTGTATGTCTTTTTTGAAGGCTGAGGTAAAAGTCCTACCTCTTGTCCGTTGTTAATAAACCAAGCAACTTTGAAGTCTGTATATATTTTGTCGCTCGAGAACATCCCAGGGGCATCATTTGTCAACACATCTGAATAGAGACCAGCCAGATTAAGATTGAAAAGCAGATGGGGAACGCCACCAGTTCCTGACTGGGGTCGCAAGGATTATCGGTAGGCCAGACCTTGAACTAATGAAGAAATAAAATCCCCACTGTAGGTACTTGTCCAGTCGTCAGATATCGGTCTCCTGCCGCATTTTTTCATCAAAACCATCCTGATCCAAGATCGCGTGACACAGAAGGACACATTCAAATTGTGAGTAATGTGAAGAAGAATACCAACATTTTATTAACAGGCCCTACAGGTACCTGACCATGCGTTTCAAACTTTACGCTCTATCATGCACTGAATCAATGCGACATCAATAGCAGATACATAGGTGGAATGACTCGCCTGCTCGCTCACCCTGCCGGGGATGCATCGCACCTTACTACAATTCTCGTTCCGTTCGCCTAATAAGGCATCCCAGTTTCGCACCATGGGTATCCGAGCTATCTTTGGCTCTAACGCTGACTTGGGCGGTTGGCGATGCAGACTTCGTGATAGCCTGTGCGAGCTGAGAACTCAGACTATTGTGACAATGCTGGGAGAGGGTCAAAGTATGGACGTCGCTGGTTAAGAGGGTTGAGAGCAATTGGATGCTTCTTGAATACATGGAATTTATGTTTGGTTAAGTACAACCAGCGATCGTGTCTGGAGCTCTGAAGACTGACAGCGAAGAGTAGTAAAAATAGACTCGAACCAGTCTCCTTCAATAGACTTGGATTGTTATACGAGAAAAAAAAAGGAAAATGAGATATGTTTGTTGAAAAAAAGAATGTTGTTCTTATCTTCTGCATCAAAGAATTGGTGACAAGGTGACACAACCCAAGGGTCACGAATGTCACACCCTTACAAGGGTTTTCAAGTATCCATTGACGACAGCGCCAGCTAACACTGCTTTCTATCGCTCTGTGATCCCTGTCCACCACACCACATTTTCTTTAATATACCGTTGTATGTTTCTTTAATTCTATCGAATTATCCTTTGTAAGTTATTTTTATTATTGAAGGGTACTGTTTCCTAATTAAAAATTCTCATGTCACAGCTTCCTCGTTCTTTACCTCACCTTCAAGCCGCTCTTTCTCTCCTATCATCCATGCTGGTCCAAGGCGGTTCCCGACATTTCGTGAAAAGGTCTGATCCTATTACTGAGCCTACAGCTACAGGCATTGCGGGTGGTGCCGTCACTGCCACTGGCACCATAGTAGGCACTAGCCTGGTATTCGATCCTGTGGCGACAACAGGTCCTCTTCCTCCTACTCCGGTTTTCACTGTTATCCAATCGACAACTCCCACTCCCTCCCTGTTGCAGTCAGCAGATGCATCCGGCGTTACCTCTTCAAGCTCATCGAAATCGATTCCCTTGGGTGCGGTAATCGGCAGTTGTATAGGCGCTTTCATCGCTCTCAGCATTTTCATCATCCTCATCATCTGGTTCTACCGACGCCATTCAGCGTCCTTGAAAAAGCAAGCCAAAGTCCGAGGCCCGCTGACACATGACCGCAATCTAGAAACTGATAAACAACGCCGACGTTCTCGGTTGGAATCATGGAAAAAACTCGAGGAGGGAAAAGACACTCACCAGACAAAAGAAGTTGATCAAGTGGTCCCTATGGAAAAACTCACAATGTTCAAAAGAGCAGCGAGCGTCCGTACCGCCTACACTCAAAAATCAGTCGACGAACCTCCTTTGACTTACCCTCGGTCATTTGCACCATTCGATACCAATCTTGTACGAAAATTATCTGCCGATGACACCACTGTCTCTCTACCTCAGCCAGCCTCAAATGCCAATTCTACCACCAAAGGCCAAACTCCTAGTGGCCTTTCTCCTTCCAACACCCTCGGGGAACCTTTGTCTAGCCTCAATATGGCCATTCCTACTCCGGAGGCCACAGTCCTCAAGCCGCATAAATGGGAATCTGCTGAGGTCGTCCATTATGCTGAAGGCCAATCTGCACAGGTTGTGGAGCCATCTGGCCAGGATAAAGATGGTAGGAGTACGCAAAACCCCTTCTTTGGCTCCCAAGATTATAACCGATCAATATCCAATCCACCGAGTGCCAAAGGTAAAGAGCACTTGCATGACTCCCTGATATCCTCCGTATCCTCCGTGGATACCCAACTGCCGAAACCCGTTTTTGTCCACCACCAGGCGACTGACTCATCAACATCAACCCAAAGCAAAGACCGGGCGCTGCAGGCTCTGATTGTCGCTCTTGACCTTCCAGAGGACGAGGTTCGTGAGCGGCTGCGCGTTGCTTCCATGCAGCCATCCTTCATCTCGCAGTCATCTCAATACGGTTCATTATCCGTTGATGAGGAAGAATTCGTGAAGAATATCCATTTGCCGCCTCCTGGTGGAAACGTGAGCAAATTTTAGTCATGCTACCAGTTCTTTTCCATACGCCGTCACTATCGCTTAACTCCATGATACTCATATAAAACCATAACCGACAAGCTTTCCTTCAAATTTCTCCCTTCTTGCTTCAACACCACCTCATCTTTTACCTCGCATCTCATGCCGTAACATCGATAACTACCAACCCATGTCGCACGCCCCGGTCCTCGTTTTGATTAATCACCAGCGCTGGTTCGGCATCTGGTATCGAACGAGAAGCTTTCCTCCTTCATCGTCTTTCTCTCGACCTCGATTCATCTACCGTCTCCCATCATTCCAGTATTGAGAGCGAGGTTTTTTTCATGCTAGCCAGCCTTCTGACTATGCTTTTTGTTCAATTCCTACACTCATTTTAAACGATCGAAATTACCCGGGCCTTTTGTTGTTCAATTTTTCAACCGTCCCCTATTATTCCCATTCCTATATCCCTGAAATTTCATGATCAATATCTAGTATCCCAATCTGGCTCTTTGAAAGCGAATGTATTGGTTCTGTTTTTTTTTTCACCCCCTTTTTTTTTGCCATGGAAAAGAGGTAACCTTGACCGCCACCGACTCATCCTGTTACAGGATTAACTATTTTCTTGACCACCCTAGTGCAATATATACCGTTTATGATCTATATCTAGTACACCAGTCCGGCTCAAAGCGAATGTATGTTTTTTTTTCCCCTACTTTTTGTTATGGAAAAGAGGTACTTGACCTTGACGAGCACCCTAAGTATCTCTTGATAAAGCGGGCTTGTCGTGATAGAGATCTCTTCCGGATCTATGCCTGATGTTATGGGACTGTCATCAGCGCGCTCGACGCCGAACGCTTGTGCCTTTTTACTATCTACAAGAACCTGCCCCCCCTTGTAAAAGCCTCAATGATTGACACCCATTTAATATTTTTTACCGTCTCCTTTTTCCAGGTACAACTATACTTCCGTCGGGAGGCAAAGAGAATCGACTCCTTCTGCTGGTCTAATGAAAGTGATATGAATAGTACTTCCACGGTCCGACGTTGTCGCGCCATTTCTTTTAGTATGCTGGATGAAAGAAAAAATTGACTAGTCTGTTTGTTCAAATTTTGCTGTTTCAGAAAAGAGCGTTCATTTGATGTGTCAAAATTACACAAGAGCAAGTGACTCGGATTCAATCCGCCAAGCTGTATCAACTGGTGATTGGGAGTAATAAAAATACATATTTATTACATAAAGATCGGGCTGACATATTGAGTTCGGTTGAAACGGACTTGAGGGCTTCAAATGTGGACAGACATGTCTTTGAGATAAGTTGGACACTTACAAGATTGAGTAAACTATTTTTGTCTTCAATGTGATAATATGATAAGAGGTTCAATCAGTCCTCTCTACCGACGTTAAGGTGGAAGGGGGTTG
>Ga0193742_1000915_pt1 | contig 18726 bp, 22 predicted proteins | sample L2c1metaG_FD_165511 | JGI IMG/M metagenome (GOLD analysis project Ga0193742, IMG submission 165511) | Soil microbial communities from a riparian zone of the East river system, Colorado, United States - L2c1 | ecosystem: Environmental > Terrestrial > Soil > Riparian zone | place: USA: East River... | reverse complement strand
ACCCAACTGACGTGACTTTCTAGCAACCGCGCAAATTTTGAAATGCCATCGATCTTTGGTACTAAACTATCGCGGCGGAACAAGCGCGACGCGACATAGGCAACATCTGACGCACCGTAGGCCCAGCGGCGTATCTGGACGAACTGGGCTTTTAACGTCTTTCTGTAGGTGTCAGATAACACTGCGTCCTGGTAAATCGGGATATATAGCGGCACCACATCATAGTGGCCATCGTAGCGGAAATAACTGCGCCAGAATTGGTGGCCGTCTTCGACGATCGTGCGAGTGCTCCAGAAACCCATATCAATCAGCGCCGCTAAACTCTGTGAATGTGCGGCAAAGTTGCGTAGCATATGAGGCCTCAGGCTGTTCACGACGTTCCAGAACGAGTTACCGGTGGCAATCACGCGCATTGGCGCTGGTACGTCCCATATATTGTTCAAAAACAGCGCAAGCGGCTGAAATGCCACATACCGTGGCTCGGGGTGAACGATAAATTCGTATGTTAAATAGGCAAAATACGATTTATGAGGACGATTATCAGAATCCAGTGTCGTGACGATAACATTTTCTGGATCGAGGCCTTCACTCGCGATCAAGCGCTGTAACTCGAATCCAGCATATGTGATATTACCGCCCTTGCCACGTACTTCATCGGGGGTCAGAGGATGCTTGACGGCCATCATGTGCTTGAACTTGCCCTGGTACTTCTCTACCAGCTCCAGACAAGCCTTTTCCGACTGTGCGCCATCACGACCCTCGTAGGCAAATACCAGAATCATCCGTTTGTGGTCATAATGACTGTCCAAAACCGCTTGAATTGTTGGCTCCAGAACCTCACGACCCTCGTTATAGGCCGCAATAATAACAGCGTTATAGATGTCACCCGGTGTCCGGGCATTCACTGTCTGGGAAAGCTGTGCCAAATTCTGCTCGTGCACATGTGCCCGCCAACTGTCCATATAGTGGCGCTTTTTCAGTGCCCTAGCGGGGTTTTGCAAATCGTCCAGACGCCCTGCCCAATCAATTCTCTGCGATTTCTGCAGCGTGTTGTACCCCTGTACAGTACGGAACGACATGCCAATCGCTTTGACGAACCACGCAATGATATAAACGATGATAAAAATTGCACCGTACAATGGATTAATCAAACTAAGTACGATGGGTAATAGCACACTTCCGTAACTGAGCAGTGCGGGCAGCATCTCGAACGTGCGATAGAATTTCGTACGTTTACCAAGTGGGATTTCAATATCTGTCATTTAACCTATCTTACCGCAAAAATCGTAAAAATTATTGAGACAGTGAAGCGACCTGAAGTATTGCTAACAGCAATGTAACAGTAATCGCCAATATCCCAGCGCTCAACCATAGGAATGCCAGTGCCATTTCACGGCCCTTGGCTTGGAACAGGCGCACGGTCATTGCCAGGTGTAGTCCAGCTAGCACAAACCCGAATAAAGCCAGCAGGATTTCGTAGTACCATTTATCACGGTAAAAGTTAGTAACTCCGTAGGCACTGTACCGTATTGGAACCTGTAAATCGCTTGGACGAATGTAAATGACACTAATCACCACGGTGGCGACCAATAGTCCGAAAATAACAATCAATGCGATCACCATTGACCGGTCACGGAGCATGTTAGATATGGTTTCTTTGATGTTCATAAATATAATCTGGTGCGGGTACAGAGAATCGAACTCTGCTCTCGACCTTGGGAAGGTCGCATATTAACCACTATACGATACCCGCGCGATGATTGCGATTCGTCCTCTTGCGATTCCCCAATTCAGCGAGGGGATTCGCTGAATTGTAATGTAATCTGACGTGGAGCCACCTGCCGGGATCGAACCGGCGACCTCCTCGTTACGAATGAGGTGCTCTACCAACTGAGCTAAGGTGGCGTAAAGTACTCAGCTATTATAGCAAAACCTCCTCTGTTGCATAGGAGGTAAAAAACTGCTAACATAGGCTAGTCTTTGGCGACCATGGGCTCGTAGTGAAGTTGGCCTATCACGTCTCCCTGTCACGGAGAAGATCGCCGGTTCGAATCCGGTCGGGCCCGCCACGAAAACAGCACACCATCACGGTGGGCTTTTTTCGTGCCTGCTCGATCCAGATCCGTACCGGCGATAGCGAACAAAGTGAGCAAATCGCCGCGTTCGATAGCGACTGAGGAGCACAGGAATTTATTCCGAGCACCTCCAAGGAGATATATTTCTAATAATCCGGTCGGGCCCGCCACGATATTGACAGAATACTATCTTTATGGTAGTATTTTTTTATGTCCGACCCTTCTGACCAGTTCCCCATAAACTTCAATATAGATGAACTCGCAGAACCAAAAAGTGAAACTCTTATTGCCTTTGGTAGCGTATGTAGTCAACTCGACTCACGAAGCATCACTCACGAAGCGGGCCCTGATCCGACCACAGGTAAGATCGAAGATATTCGCCGCAAGCATTTCATACATCAGACCTTTGCAAACGGTTCAACTCTGAGCGCCCACTCAATCCACGGGAGCGACGAGTACATGGAGGCGTGGGGTGAAGTTGAGCCCATTCGCAGTATTGATCTAGAAACTGCAGAAGGTATTAAGTATGAATACTCGGCTTACACTACTGGTGTCAGCAGGCTATATATCAAGAAACCCGGTGAACGTGTAGCTCGTGAAGTAAATCCAGTGAGTGAGATAGCCGCCGAATCCCCAGAAGGCATGTCCGTAGGTTTACGAGGAACTCCAGAGCTAATGCAGTTCGTATTAGGCTCCATAGCCGAACGTCAAGAAGCTCATAGATTAGGCCTGAGCAAGCCAACCGATGGTAGCATCAAAGAGTTTACGGTCGCAATTCAAGCAGCTTTAGAGAGTGGCCCAGCACGTACTGATACGAAATAGTTCCATACTTCTTCAGCTACGGTCCGCCACGAGAATTATGAAATCACTCCTTGCGAGTGATTTTTGTTATGCTGGCAATCATGAACATACATTTAAAGCCATTCGATAAACAGCAAGCTGAAATTATCGCCCCGTGGTTTGACGATCCCGAGACAAGTAAGTGGCTGGGCGGACGTGATTGGATTAAGAATATTTTTCGACTCCTCAGTGAGCCCGTAGGAACGGAATTCAGGGGTGCACATCGCCTAGCTTGTTACGCATACGTGGCATATGGTGGACAAAGCCCCATCGGGTTTATCGATGCCAGTGTGACGGATAAATATGTGGAGTATGGTGGTGAATCTGACGGTCAGCCTATTTACTTAAGCTCTGAGGATAAGATAACCTGCGCCATTTCATTTGCCGTGAACCCGACCGAGCGACAAAAAGGCTACGGGACGGCTATACTGCATGCACTAATAGATCAACCAGAGCTTAAGAATGTGAAAATATTCGAGGCAGGTGTTGAACCGGAAAATACAGGAAGTATAAGAACCCTGGAGGCCACCGGCTTTACCTCAAACTATGAATCTGATTTTGAAGGAATGTATTACTTTTTCCTACGTCGCTAAATTGGAAATAGTTCCATACTTGCTCCGCTACGGTCCGCCACGATATTGACTTATAATACTTTCTATGCTATTATATTCACATGATTTTCCGCCGTGGCAAAAACAAAAATCAACTCAATTCTCCCGAGCACGAACCTGCCGCTACACCCGAGTCGGCGGAACAGCCCCGCCATTTTGCTGACGTTGTCTCTGATAGAGTTAGGGCTATACGTAATGCTCAGGAAACATTTCTCCGCGAAGCGATCGAGAGAGGCGTACCCCCATCAGAGCTAGCCCAGGTGACTGCCGACGCAATGAATGCAGGCGTCTTGCCTTGCGTAACTCTAGGAATGTTGGATAGAAACTCCAATATCCAATTGCAGCTATTTGATGGACAAATTCCTGCCGCAGCCATCCGTGCCGAGGTTGATGATTCACCGGATCAACCCCGCGCAGTAATAGCAGCAAGACGCATCGAAAACAGCGGAGATTTTAGCATCAAAACCACTACCCGTTTACCACAATTGTCCCGGCTGAGCTGGAATAACCCCCGAGGTATCGACCCAGCGGAAACACTGGCAGAAATTGACGCACACTTGCCGTCAGGATTGGTAGAGCCCGCACAAATTATCGAGCAAAAACCCTTCCGCCCCGATTATGACGAGTTTGGTAGTGAAAATTTCACTCCCTAGATAAAACTCGCAAAATAGTTCCATGACTGCTCCGCTACAGTCCGCCACTAGAATTTTAAAATCACTCCCGCGAGTGATTTTGTTATTATGGACCCACAATGTTTAAAGTCCCCGATTTAACCACGAAAAATACAACCGAGTTTAAACCTAGCCATGATGCAATTGGCTTTGTACCAGAACTCATACAATTCATCCACGATAACAAAAAGTTGACGACCTACCGGTTTGGCAAAAAATACGATCATTTCCAAGTGGGTGACGTCGTTACGATTCAGAATTCGAGCACTGGTGAAAACGAAGGAGAAGTCCGCATCACGGCAAAGCGGGAAACAACTTTCAAAGATTTACCTCTCACCAACCCTACTCATGAAGCGTACGAAGACAAGGACCACCAACGGAAAGTATTATCTGGCTATTATGCATATATAGGCAGAGAGATTCAGGATACCGATCTATTTCTGACATTTGACTTTGAACTGGTGGAGATATGAAAACTGTCCTCGTCCTCCCTGGATGGCACCATGATCCAGCCGAAAAACGCTACACAAATATAGTAGAGTTCTTTCACGCAGCAGGATTCGATGTTCGCACGCATAACCCGGATTGGGATAAACGCAATACGTCCGACTGGGTCAACGACCTACTTGCAGACCTCCCCGATGATAAATCTCAACTTACGCTGTTCGGTTTTTCAATGGGCGCAATGATCTCACTACTCGCAGCAACTCATATCCCCGTAGAAAACTTGATCCTCTGCTCCCCCAGCGGCTATTTCCGAGAATACACACTACTCCTAGGAGATGAGGATGCGAAGTGGGCACAAGATAACATCAAAGATTTTGAAGAGCTGTCTGTTTCGTCAATATTCAAACAAATCAAAGTCCAAAATGGCTACATACTTGCAGGAGACAGAGAATTCAAGCAGTGGCCTGATTTCGAGCAATGGATCGGCGATCTCAAAATGCAAACTAATTGGCCGCTCACCACAATTCCCGATACGGGTCACGAAATTGAAGCCACCGGCTACCAATATGCAGTTGCGAATTTAATCCAACAGCTTCCCCATTCATAGCGAAATAGTTCTCAAAAGTTTTATATTAGAAGTATGGCCGAGACATTACCAGAGAGGAATCCTGAACAGTTTTGGCGTTGGGTCCGCAACGTAAATATTATTGGTGGGGTCGCGTTTGCTGGCGCAGGGGTTGTATTGCCCCAGTTCCAAACGGTACTTTTCGCTGGCGCCGGTATTAGCGGCCTACAGGCTGGTGCGGCCGGGGTTATCAGGCAACGACGTGCGGGCTCATAATCTCGTCGCAAGCACTATAGTCGTACCGATAAAATAACGGCTATCTTACTCTGTTGCATACTGTTATAAATTTGACTTTTTATTGGTTATGTTTATTTTTAATCGTTCGTGCTATGATTCAGATATCTACTACAAGCGGAGTTTGCATAATATGCTGATTATCGGTCATCGTGGAGCAAGTGGATACGCCCCAGAAAATACTATCGCCTCTTTCAAAAAGGCTCTAGAACTATCCGTTGACGCTATAGAACTCGATGTACACGTGCTGCCGACAGGCGAAGCGGTTGTCATCCATGACAACAAAGTTGACCGGACCACCGACGGCACCGGATATGTGAGAGATTTTAGTTTTGAGGAAATTCGTGCTCTCGACGCTGGCAATGGAGAGCAAATTCCGACGCTATACGAAGTGCTGGATGTCATAGACAAAAAAGTACCCGTCCATATTGAGCTAAAGGGTGTGGGGACCGCTAGGGTCGTCGCTGGCATAGTCGATGAATACAGGGCGAGTGACTGGACCGAGGGCCATTTCTTTGTTTCGTCGTTTAATCATGTCGAATTGGCCGAGTTTCATTCACTACAACCAGATATTAAACTCGGCGGACTCATAACCGCTATTCCAGCAGATTATGCCGCATTCGCCGAAACCATGGGTGCATATTCGATGAACCCTGATTCTGAGTTCCTCACCCCTGCATTTGTCGAAGATGCTCACCGCAGACACCTGCAGGTCATCGTATTCACCGTAAATGACCAGAGTGAAATACGACGCATGCAAGACCTGAACGTTGACGGAATTTTTACGAATTTTCCCGACACGGCCCGAGCCTATCTGACCCAAGCCCCTGCTTGAGGATAAAATGTGCGTCTATGATTGATGCGCCCAAAAGGGCGTAAAAGCGTTATATACTTCTACTATGACTAAACAACAGCGTCTTGTCCTACTGATCAGTATTTTGGCTTCATTTGTCGCATTTTTGGATGGGTCTGTTGTAAACGTTGGCCTACCAGCGATTTCCGGTGAACTTGGGGGTGGATTAGCCACCCAGCAGTGGGTCGTTGACGCATATTTGATCACGCTTGGGGCACTCATGCTCATTGCGGGGTCATTCTCTGATTTATTCGGCCGCAAAAAAGTGTTGTCTATCGGGGTTATCGCATTTACCATTGCTTCCCTGCTCTGCGCGATTGCACCGACCGTCGAATTCCTGATAATCTCGCGCGGACTTCAGGGCGTAGCGGGTGCATTGCTCGTCCCGAGTTCGCTTGCACTCATTATTTCCGCATTTTCCGGATCGGGCGAAGGCAAAGCGATCGGTACTTGGACGGCCTGGACTGGTATCGCATTTATCATCGGGCCGCTACTTGGTGGCGTGCTCGTTGATGCCGGGTCATGGCGATACATTTTTGCCATCAATATCATTCCGGCCGCAATCACTCTGTGGCTCATGAAATCATTAGCACCAGAAAAGCGTGCCAGCGAGCGTGCGAAAGTGGACGTCATAGGGGCGATACTCGGAGTAATCGGGCTTGGCGGACCCGTCTACGCACTCATCGAGCAAGCCCACTACGGCTGGGAGAGTCCTATCATTTATCTGCCGCTGTTCATCGGAATAATTGCCGCCATCATGTTCCTCATCCATGAAAAACGTACGCCGAACCCGATGCTTCCTCTCGGTTTATTCCGGGTCGGAAACTTTACGGCAGGAAATCTTGCCACGATAGCCATCTACGGAGGATTGTCCGTGTCAGGATTCTTGATTACCGTGTTTTTGCAACAGGTCGGTCATTTTTCAGCAACCGCATCCGGATTAGCATTGATACCTGTGACATTTATCATGTTTTTCCTGTCGTCGCGTTTTGGTGCTTTATCGGCGAAATTCGGGCCGCGGCTGTTTATGACACTCGGACCGATCGTTGGCGCGATTGGATTCCTCTATATGCTGCGGGTTGGAGCAAGTATCAATTATTGGACGGACATCTTGCCTGGAGTCATCATATTCGGGATAGGATTATCCATGACTGTCGCCCCGCTTACCTCTGCGGTGCTTGGGTCAATCGACACGCGCCATGCCGGTATCGGATCTGCCGTCAATAACGCCATCTCACGTATCGCAGGCCTCGTGGCGATTGCGGCACTGGGGATTGTCATAGGATCGTCAATTGATTTAGAGGGCTTTCATCGTGGGCTCATCGCTACTGCTATCATGCTCCTAGTGGGCGGTATCGTCTCGGCAATCGGGATTCGTAATACGACGAGACAGGCAGTGCCCGATGCTAGCTAGCTGCTTTTAATTTTGCAAGGTTCACACGTTTGAAGACCGTATCGCATGCCGACGAACCCTACGAGTTTTTCGCCATGCCACGGGCGGATTATTTATCGAGCTTGATAAATTCTTTGATTTTGCCGTCTTTTTGAAGCTTGGTAAACTGTTGGTCAAACGCGTGCAGGGCGACCTTTATGAGTGAATAATGGACTGTCGTGCCTGATTTCTCATGTAGTTTGATGATGTAGTAACCATCAGAACCGGTAATGACGTGTGAAACTTGGCCTGGCTGCAGGTTTTTTGCGGCAGCAATAAGATTGTTCGGGTCTTGGTTATCAGCCGGTAGTGCACCGATATCGCCGCCGGTCGCTTTTGTGCCAAGATCCTCGGATTTATCACGCGCAACCGCGGCAAAGTCCGCCCCGCCGTCCAACTGCGCTTTGATCGTGTCCACGGTCGTTCTTGCCTGGGTATCAATCGCAAAGCCTACTTTGCGCTTGAGCAGCTCTGTATGAACGATGGCGCGGTAATCATCAAGTGACCAGTCGTAAAAACTCTTGAGTACGGTCCGTTCATACGCCTCCTGGCTTACACGCTTAGCATCTAGGTCTTTGCTGATGAAGTCGTCCACCTCTTTTTTAGAAACACTGATCTTGTTATCCGTGCCAAGTTTCGTAGCGTAGGCGTCACGTTCCACGCCCTCTATCTCGCGCCGTTTAATAAAATCTGCCTGGCGTTTACCGTCGTCACTGTTCAAGTTGATTGAATTCTGTTGTTGTAAATAATGTATGGAACTACGGTATTTTTTGAGATAATCGCTATACCGTACACTCCTACCATCAACAGATGCGACATTGAGCGGCAGTAACTGGGTGACACGGTACATGAAGTTCGATGTATTTTGCGCAACATAAAGCTGCTGCCAGATTAATCCTACTAGCAATAACAGCGTCACCGCACCTAAAATAACAGTAGTAAGAATAAGACGATGCTTCGCTACTTGGACCGGGTATTTGAATTTACGGCCACCAGCAAGGATTTGCTCGCGGTGCTCTGCTACTGTCTCGTTCGTGATTCGCTGTGCAGGTTCGTGGGCGGCCTGCGATTTTTTTCGGCGTGGACGGGGTATCTTATTGAGTAATTTCTTCATTTGATTCTTGGGTGTTACCTAGTTTTTTTACAACGTCATGTAATTTATTGTATACGTCGGCGGGGTGATGGATCCGGTCGAGGACCAAATCACCCACATAGGTCTGGACAACGATCGTTCCAAACCCCAATAACGCTGCTGATGCACCTGATACATTATAGCTTATGTTTTGGATCTTTGACAGGCCGAGGTCGATGACACTTTTACTAAAAAACCCCTGTTGAGTCACCTGGCGAAGCCGCTGGTTCGTCACGATAAATACCGTGAAATACCAACCCATCCAATGATAGAAAAACAACAGTAATCCAAGCAGAAATCCACCACCAGCAATATACAGCCACTTCAGCTCACCCGGCCAGATAAGTGTCGGCAGACTCGCGATCAAAAATGGAATAAGTAACATGTAAAAGCCTTTGCGCATGGCGACTGGGTGTCGTCTAAATACGAACAGGACTTCTTCGTCTTCGTGCTGGCCGTCGAACTGCATAGGAATATAATAGCACTTGGTCGCAATGTGGTAGGAGTATTAAAAATATACCTGCGTCACTTACTCGGAATAAATTCCTGCGTGAGTTCCTTGTTATCGAACCTTGCAGGTTCGGATTCGCTATGCGAATCTACCAAAGTAATATCCCCCAGCACGCTGGGGGATATTACTTTGGTACCCCGGGTAGGAGTCGAACCTGCAACCTTTTCCTTAGGACGGAATTGCTCTATCCAATTGAGCTACCGAGGCGTACCGCCCTAGTATAAACTATTTCTTTTTACTGTTTGGACGGGGTTGGGTAAAGTATTCGTGAACTGTCTGATAGGTATCATGGATTTCACCTGTGCTAAACCAGTGAGCGATTTCTTCTTTGGCTTCGGCAGGGTCACCCGACGCGTGCATAACCGTCGGAAGTGCAACGTTATGCTCGTTGACGTAGTCCAGGCTAGCATGGGCATAATCACCGCGGATTGTCCCTGGAGCTGCTTCTTTGGCATTTGTCGCACCAACCATTTTTCGCACAAGTGTTACGGATTCAACACCCTCTAGGACTGCCGCAATCACCGGGCCTTCCTGCATTGCACCAAGTTGGACCTCGAACTGTGCCTGTCCGCGACGAGACACCATCTTGCCGATCGTTTCGTAGTGGTGATAGTAATGGTCTTGATCAGGGTTGATCATTTTCATTGCTACGATTTTTAGGCCTACTTTTTCAAATCGGCTCAATATTTCTCCAACAAGTCCGCGCTGTACTGCATCAGGTTTAAAAACAACCAGTGTTTGTTCCATTAATTTCTCCTAATTATTTATTGACCTCTATTGTAACAGAAGTACTACCGCTAGAACGACCGCCAAACCAATCCGGTACCAGCCAAAGATACTTAGTGAGTGTCGCTCGAGGTAGCGCATGAGAAATCCAACCGCAAACAGCCCGGCAATCAGTGCGGCAACGTTGCTAACGATTAATGCCGTTAGGTTATCGAACAGGTATGCCCGGTCTGTTCCCTTTATGGCTAATTTGGCGATGACACCGAGCATGATGGGGATTGAAACCAGAAAGCTAAACTCCGCCGCTTGCCCGGCGTTTAATCCCATGAGCCGGCCTGCGATGATCGTGCTGCCTGAACGCGACGTTCCAGGGATAAGGGCGAGAACTTGGGCGAGTCCAATCGTTAACGCGCGCGGCACTGGCAATCCCGCGCCATCACTGATGGCTGGAAGTTTTGGCAAACGATCCACGATAACGAGCCCGACGCCGACAACCGCAAGCGTGACGACTACCGTCCACACACTACCGAAAAAAGCTGTCGTTTCAATAAAATCTGCTAGGAAAAACCCGACAATTCCCGCCGGTAACATCGCGATGACAATATTACGCGCTAGGCGGTAATCCTTGCCGACGAATACGTCTTTGATCGCGCGCCAGATACGATGGCGAAAGAAAATGATCAAGGCCAGTACCGTACCGATGTTAATCCACTCTAGAAATAAGTGCTCGCTCGCCCCACTCATAAAATATTGCGCGATAACAAGATGCCCTGAACTGGAGATTGGGATAAATTCGGTCAAACCCTGGATGACACCTAGGATTAGTGCTTCGATGATACTCATTCCCAATATTGTACCCTATCGCTACGTCGCAAAATATAACCAAAAGCGATATCATTGGTATATGTATATCTCTGAGCTGATTATTGATTTTATCGAGCATCTGGAAGTAGAGCGCGGGCGCGCCCAGAAAACTGCCGAAAACTATCATCTTTACCTGCAACGGCTCGTTGAATTCGCGGGTGATATCGAGGTCGACAAGATTAACGACGAGCTGGTACGCAAGTGGCGGTTATGGCTCAACAGATATAGTAACGACCAAGACAACACGTTATCCACGCTGACGCAGAGCTACCATCTCATAGCGCTCCGCAGCTTCCTTGGCTATTGTTCAAAACGGAGTATCAAGACTCTCACCCCAGAAAAAATTGAACTACCGAAAACCCGACGCAAACAAGTCAGCTTCCTAGACGGCGACGAAGTGATGAATTTGATTCAGTCGATTGAGACAAAAAACGCAGCCGGACTACGTGACCGGGCCATCGTCGAACTTCTATTTTCAAGCGGACTTCGCGTCAGTGAGCTCGTCAACCTAAACCGCGACCATGTGAATCTGAACCGCGGCGAATTCATGGTCCGCGGCAAAGGTCAAAAGGACCGGCCGGTGTTCATCAGCCCGGAAGCTACGGAATGGCTTGCCGCTTATTTACAGACACGCACCGATAGCGCAAAGCCACTATTTATCCGTTACAGCGGTAACAAAACTGGTGATGCCACCGGGGAAGATTTTCGCCTCACTCCCCGTTCGGTCCAACGGCTCGTCAGTCACTACGCCAAATTAGCGGGCATCACGAAACAAGTCAGCCCGCACACGCTCAGGCACAGTTTCGCCACCGATTTACTCATGAATGGCGCTGATTTGCGTTCGGTCCAAAGCATGCTTGGGCACAGTAACATCGCGACGACGCAGGTCTACACCCATGTTACCGATTTACACCTAAAAGAAATCCATCAGAAGTTTCACCGCTCAAAACAAGACTAGTGAATCAACAATCTTTAGCTTGGATGAAATGTAAGGCGATAGCGCGCAACGAATCGTACATCAGGTACGATGAGTGAGCACTGGAGTTAGCAACGCAGCAGTTCGCCAAGATAAAGATTGTTATAGGCCGAGACAGGTCGAAGTAGCATCCTGAGTAGTAACAAAGAAGTCTTTACACAGCGATATACCACTTTCGATAGCATTGGTCGTATTAAAGGAATCTGACTCATAGGACACGCGAGAGATTACCCGGCGAAAGACATCGGATGCCGCACCCGTTGAGTCAACCTGTGGTTGGACATCGTTAAACTGCGTACGAGCGCCACTCAACGCTACGTCAACCATATAGTGCGGTGCGCCATATACCGACTTCACTAGCAGGTAGTAGTCTTTGACATCACCTGGAGTATTAGTGGGCACTCCTATCGTGAGCCCGCATAAATAGCCCCGTGAGGTGGCTGCCGCCGTGTTGCAGGTTACTTCGACGCGCTTATCGGCCCCTGCCCATGCGGCTGAATCTATCGACGGAATATTCATGATGGATACTCCACCCGAAGTAGTTGGGGCCCCATAGATTCCGACAGATTTGTTGTTGAGTTGGGTAAGCGTGCTGCCACGGTCAAACTCGATCAGCTGCAGGCGCATCATGGCAGGAAATCGAACGCCGGTTGCGCTTTTCCAGTTATCGTAACGATAGTTATCGTTGACGTCGATCACCCCAGGGATTGCCGCCGGACCATCGGTGGCTGTTTGATGCCACCACACTGTCACCTGGTTATAGTCACCCGTAGCGGTCAGCGGAACAAGTTCCGCCAGACCCTCACTTGCCTGCCCTACAACTGTATCGGTCAGTAATGATGTCACCACGCAGGTATAGCGCTGGTTATTCGCAGGGTTACCGACCCGGACCGAACCATCGCCTGCCGAGGTATCCAGCGCAAGCGCTGCTGGTAGAGGATTACCGCCGCCTATTGTGAAAATACCTGGGCAATCTTGGTTTTGTAATGCCTGGTTACACGCCGTCTTCGTCACACCAGCAGGGAGACTGCGACAGTAAACGAGTGCCCGTTTTGCGTCTTCGACCCCTGACTGAGCAGACGCAAGCGCGCTTTTGCTCAAGTCATTGTCAACTACCTGGTCCTGTTCATCGGACATGATCCTGAGAAAACCGATCGTCAGGATTGACATCAATAAAATAAAGAAAATGACCGAAAGGATTGATACGAAACCGCTTTGACTGTGCTTATGCATATTACTCACCATTATTCCCCATTTGGTAGATACACGATAGTTGAAAATTCAGAAAATGCACAATAGTTCCCATCACTTCCAGATTTACACGTCGGCTGACCACCGGTGAATGTCGGCGTATTGAAGACGCTAGTGAGTGTATTGTTTTTGATGTTTGTCTGTTCAGTTATGTCATATGTCCCGAGAACGAGCGTCAATTCCACCAAACGTCCGTCAGCACTTGGCGTCGCCCCCGCCCACAACACGCGGGCACGGTCACTGAGCAGGCTGTAGTTGTCTTGGCTCTGTACGTTTGGCGCCGCTGGAAAAGCACAGTTATTCGTGGCATTGGCTAGTTTTAGCCGTGCCATGGTCATAGGCGTCGTCGGCGTATTAAATTGGTACTGGTCAGGGGTCTGATTTGGTGCCGGACTTGTCTGGGTGCCTTTATACACTGGGTTCCACACATACATGATATCGCCGACACACAGCCGGCCATCGGTCACGGTTGATACGACGATCTGTCCCGACTGCTGACCACGCATTGACCGGGCAATGTCTTCTATCACTGTCCGGCCTGCCTGGTTAATCTGTTTAACCGTGAGGCCTTTGTCGTAGGTGCGTATCATCTGCGTCAGTGTCAGCGCCATGAATACCAAAATAAATGATAAAAATGTCATGGCGAGCATCAACTCGATGAGCGTGAAGCCGTGGGATTTGTGTTTATCCTGGTACATATAGCCTCATCACTGTCCGTGCTTCCTGCTGGGGGTTGTCGCCGATGGACTGCCAACAGGCTTTGACGTAAAAATCGACGTATCGCACTGGGTTCGCACTTGCTTGCCTGCCCTCTACCCACATACCACTTCCGGGTGCTGCCACGGCGGTTGCGGTTGCGCCCGTATAGTTAACGACACTCGTATCACTCACGCTTGCGACGTTGTCGTTGATATAAAAGCCATTCGTTGGCTGCGGAGTGGTCCCGTTACACACGGCCTGCGATGATGCGGCAGTCGTTACTTTGCTCATTATCGACGTCCACATCTTTGACCCCCCATCGGTCGTTGATCCACTTGACCGAATAAAGGCATCCCGGGCATAGCGAATAAATGATAGCTGCGAGTTCATTTTGCCCTCGACCTGGGTACGCTCCACGGCATTGCTTGCAATCGCATAGCCAAAGTTCATCACGGTAAGCCCACCCACGACTGCAGCACCCAAAATAGCTGTCGCAACCAGGACTTCTACCAGCGTATCGCCGCGCTCATATGTGGTCATTCGCACGTCCCCGACGTCGACGTGAGGTCAGATTTTATTACGTCCTGCCCCTGTCCAGTGCCAATTTCAACGTACCCGGCACGTCCACCGACAAATCCATCGTCCCACAGGCAAACGGAAACCGGCCGGTTAAGGTTGGCATCCGTGATAAGCGAGCTCGAAGTGGGCGTCGCATTGAGTGATGTCAAATTAGCACCTGCCTGAAACGAATAAAATAACACCCTCTCAGATACCGGGCTTCGTATGATAGCCAAATAGTTAACACTCGAAACACCGCTGCTCATTTTATTAATTTTCGTTGACCAGGGTACCGAAAAACTAGTATCCGTACTGGCCACCGGTACTGTCGCAGCAGCTGCTACGACCGCCGCAGTATCACTGGATGCTGTCACCGCAGTGTCTTTGCCGACGATATAGCGTGAGCTGATCGCCGTGCCACCCACGTTAAATTCAACAAGCCGGCCCAGAATGACGCAATCGGTCATCCCCGCGACTGATGTGCCCCCAGATGTCACCGCACCCGCACTACAGTTAACGTTCGGCAGCCGACTATTACGGCCGCTCGCCACGGCACCGTACTGGCTCTGGATAAACGACGTCGTTGAATTAACAGCATCGTTAAAACGAGTACTCGTAATGCTCCCAGTGATGCCAGCCATCGCGCCCAGCAGTAATAAACCACTGATAGCGATAAACATCAGTACTTCTATAATCGTGAAGCCGTTTTGCCTACGATGCACCATTTGCCCTGATTATAGCACAAGCGGGATAGACCTCGCCCCAGTATATTTGACACAAATAACAGGTACAAATATGGTTTAAACAAAGATATTCAAGTACCAATCAAGAAGCCGTTGCCCAAAGAGACCCGCAATGACAAAGCCGGCAATCAACAGTGGCCCGAACGGTACTTGTGAATTGGCTCGTAATTTACCGGTGATAAGTCCAGGAATAATGATCAAACAGCCAATCAGATTAGCCAGGAATAGCGTGAGCAGCCCCATTTGCCAGCCCAGTGCAAGCCCCATGAATATACCGAGTTTTACGTCACCAAAACCCACCCATTTACCCTTTGAGACAATGTGTAACAGATAATAGAGGCCCGAGATAACGAATAATGCCAGAGCCGCTTCAGCAGCGAACTGCCCAAAACTGAGGTGTTGCATGATGCCACGGGCGATAAAATCCACCGCTCCGAGTACTGCGAGTGGCCATACGACGCGATCTGGCAGCAAATACCATCGCAGGTCGTAAACGAACAAAATAGCCAGGCCCACACCGTAGAGCAGCCAAAGACTGAAATCGAACCAGGCATAGTTACTATTGAGCATCACTGGCCACAATAGATAGGACGCGACGAAATAAATACCGACGCCTAGTTCAACAAACGGATTATCATCGATTTTTTTGTGACAATAGCGGCATTTACCACGAAGTATCAGCCAACTGACCACTGGAATTAGGTCATTTGCTGCTAGTTTGTGATGACAATGCGTACATTCTGAACGATCGCGAACGATGTCTTTTTTGACCTTTAAGCGCCAGATAGCTGCATTCGCAAAACTACCCAGACATACCCCCAGCAGCCCGAGGGCTATAACAACAAAGATATCGTTCATGCTTGTTTGCTATGGTAACAAAAAAACACCCTCTGTGACAGAGGGTGTTTTCGGGGTCCGTGTAAATCTACTAGTTAGACTGGCAGTAGATGTCACCTGATTCAAGTGCTATAGCATAAGCGACATTTCGGGCGCCACCTGCTGCCGAAGGATTACCGTTTGATGCACACTTCTTGCCTATTTGGTAAATAATCTTACCTGTTTTGTAGGTTAGGTCGGAGTCATCGGATGCAAAAGAGAGCGCACTAGAGAGAGTGTACGTGCCACCAGATGGATCCTCAAAGGATGAGTCCCGAGCTACTTGACCCAAGAATGCTGTTCCAGTTGCACCTGACAAGGTTGGCAATTGACCTTGGTGATTTCCACGATAGTCCTGAGTCGCCGCAACCAAACGTCCCATGTCACTTCGACGAGCCTGATCCCGCTGCGAACGCTGCAATGCTGGAACCGCGAGGAATACGATCAAAAAGATCAATCCTGCGATTGCGAGTACCAAAACCACCTCGATGATGGTGAATCCGCTTTTTTTTGTCTGACTATTCATTTTAAGTGCCCGACCCTTTCGTTTGTACATTAGTACATTGTTTAGCTATCTATACTATGGAATAGATTATAGCCATTAGCGTTATAAATACAATAGGTTTATTTGATACCACCGGCACCGATGAGCCCATAGATTGGCAACAGGATTGCTGCGACCATACCACCAGCTACTACCGCCAGGACAACCATCAGGATCGGCTCGATCGCGCTCGATATCGAACGGATAGTATTATCGAGTTCATTTTCATAAAATGTAGCTGCTTTGGCCAGCATGCCGTCAATGTTACCTGACTGCTCACCGATACCGATCATCTGTGGAACGAGTGGCAGGATGTAATCTTCGTTTTTCAGCGACAGTGACAATGCTTTACCGCTTTTTACCTTTTCACTTGCCCGTAGGATTGAATCGCGCACAATCACGTTTCCCACTGCACGGGACGAAATGCGCATCATTTCCAGCATCGGCACCCCGCTGATGAGTAGAGTTTCGCCCGTACGCGCGAATCGTGCCATGTAAAGTTTACGGAACAGGCCAGAGAACATCGGAACGTTTAGTTTGAAGTTGTCGAGTGCCCGTTGCCCGTTAGTCGTTTTAATGTAGCGTTTCAGAAAGTAAACTCCTGCGACAGCGCCGCCCAAGAGCAACCACCAGAAATTCGTAATGATATTTGCAGCCACAACCATAATTGCGGTGATAAACGGTAGGGATTTATGCAGGTTTTCATACAAATTTTCAATCTGTGGCACCACTGTCGTAAGCATGAAAATAACGACTCCAAGAATAACGACGAGGACAATGATCGGGTACACCAAAGCGCCTTTTACTTTGCTTGCAATTTCGGCGTCTTTTTCCTGCTGGTTCGCGATGCGTTCCAGGGCTTTGTCGAGCGTTCCCGATACCTCACCCGCCGCGACGAGTGCAAGGAATAGGTCGTTAAAGACGTCTGGGTGTTTGCCGAACGCATCGGCGAGCGTGCTTCCGCCCTCAACCGAACCGATGATTTCCTGGGTGACGGCCTTGAGACGTTTGTTCGGTGTTTGCTCCTGAACAGTATGCAGGCTCTGTGACAAAGGCAGACCGGCGTTAATCAGCGTTGATAACTGGCGGGTAAAGATGACACGGTCTTTGGTGCCGACACGGTTTTTAAACCCATCGAGGAAGCCCTTTTTCGAAGCCTCTGGAATAATTTCCAATGGCATTAAATTCCTGCCCATCAACAATTTAGCAGCAGACCGTTCGTTTTCGGCCTGGACGGTCGATTTGACGATTTTGTTGCTGGCGGTATCACGCGCAGTGTACGCAAACGTTAGCACGACATGTCTCCTGACATGTTGTTATCAGTTATCAGTAACCAGTTATCAGCAATCGCAGAATGACGTTGCAGTGCAAAACTGACCACTGACCACTGAAAACTGAAAACTTTTCTCATCCTCTCATCATCCTGTCAAATTCACCGATATCGACGGCAAAGTTACGGGCTTCTTCGAATGTTACTGTTCCGGCTTGGACTAATGTGACCAATGTTTTGTCCATCGACTGCATACCCATGTCAGCACCGGTCTGGATGACGGCATCGAGCTGGTGCGTTTTGCCTTCACGGACAATGTTTCGTACCGCCGGTGTCGCGACCAAAATTTCTGCGGCAACTGATCGCCCACCACCGATAGATGGGACGAGACGCTGTGAACAGATGGCCATCAAAATGTTTGCCAGCTGGGCACGGATCTGCGGCTGTTGGTGCGGCGGGAATACGTCGATCATACGGTCGATCGATTGGGCGGCAGAGTTAGTATGCAGGGTCGCAAACACTAAGTGTCCTGTTTCTGCGATCGTAATGGCAGCCGAAATGGTTTCGAGGTCACGCATCTCACCGATCAAGACGACATCCGGGTCCTGGCGAAGCGATGAACGCAGCGCTGCCGAGAAAGAGTAGGTGTCGTAGTGAACTTCACGCTGGACCACAACTGATTTTTTCGATTTGTGCGTAAATTCGATCGGGTCCTCAATCGTAATGATGTGGTGTGATTTCTCGGTGTTGATCTTGTCGACCAACGCCGCAAGTGTCGTTGATTTACC
>Ga0193742_1000914_pt1 | contig 18727 bp, 21 predicted proteins | sample L2c1metaG_FD_165511 | JGI IMG/M metagenome (GOLD analysis project Ga0193742, IMG submission 165511) | Soil microbial communities from a riparian zone of the East river system, Colorado, United States - L2c1 | ecosystem: Environmental > Terrestrial > Soil > Riparian zone | place: USA: East River... | reverse complement strand
GTCATCATCGGAGACTCCGTCAGAGCCGACCTTTGATTGTTCTTCAGAAAGAACGTGACCGAGCACGGACCATGACAGCTATGTTTAATAGCACCTTGAAGGAACTAGCATGAAGTGGGGCAAAGAGAAAGTGGGGCAAAGAGATGAGCAAAAATGTCATTGCAATGGAGCCCCTCCTCCGAAAGTCTTGCAATATCCGGTAAATTGTCCGTTTGGTGATGCCAGTGTATTCTCTGATCTGATTGACAGAAAGATACATAGACATGTTGAGGATAACACCATGCAAGTCATCAGAGAGAGCTTTTCCTCGAGGCATGGGGAATGGGGGATGTGATGGTAGATGAGAGATAACAGATGCCAAGTCAGAGGCACCCCGATGTGCCATATGACCAATTAGCCTAGCACCTACCTGAACCATTTCTCAACCGTTTTCCACAAAATTTTGATGGGGCACACATCTATAAACCTCTAGCTACTGTTCTATTAGTTTATTATCGCGATATAGGTGATATTACGCGAGGAAATGCGCCATCGAGCTGAACAGCAGCCGGAAAATTAGATTGTTCAAAATTAGATTTTTTTCGAGAAAAAATGATGGGGCGTATATCTCCTCGTTTATACGATTCCAAATATACTAAATTTATGTCTTTCCGGCTGTTGGTTGTGGAGATCTCGCATGTGGAAGGTTGGACGCGGAAGATCCAATTTCGTGACCGCGGCGTCACGCGTGCCATCTTCATCGAAAACGGCAATAATTTACAATCCTCAGGATCCGGCCTCATCCAAAATCCGGATAGAAATCGCCTAAAATCGTCCGGATAAAAACCGCAATTTTTGGATCAGGCGCTTTCGGGGGTCCTGTCACGAGCCTACAACTTCCGATGGAGTCGTGACCTTATCGTGACATTAATCGGAGATCGCCGGTGGCAAGGTGCTCTCACCGACTTCCTAAATTTGTCCTACAAACTGTACATTGTCAGCATATGACAACATTTTTGCAATATTGAAATCCCCTTCATAACCTTAAGCTTGTTCGAACATCTTTCAATTAAAATGTCCTGTCACATGCCACAGTGACTCTGAGGCACAAGTGGTCATCTGTTGGTCGATCCACTTGCATCGGCGGCAGAGCGGACATGATTCTTTGGAACCTTATACTTAGGCATAACTTTTTCACACTGCGTCACCGTCGTATACTCTTTCAAATGAAGGATTTTAGCAGCCCAACTATAGCCAGTAGTAAAGTTATATATCAATGCTTGGGGGATGCTGTTATGTAGTTGAATTCGAACACAAGTTCTACAATGTTCAAAAAAGCTGGGAAGCCATATTGATCGATCACATGCGTGCCGCATAATTTTGTTCATGATGTCGGGTTTGATGAGCCGGATCTTTTAGCCAAAGTAGATACTGTGCGAAGTGAGGAAGATACTTTGGATGCAATTTTTGACATTTCGTAAACCAACGCATCTAAATCTTTGAGTAGGAATACACAAAATAAATGAAATATTTGACGTTGTCTCCTGGTCAGAGAAACCCAAACCAAGCGGGTCATTTGGAATTTGAAGGAACGAGATTCGGTGACCTAGCTAAGCAAGAGAGGGGTAGGGGAGAGGAACTAATGTAGGACGTAAAAAACGAATGATTTAGATAATGCTGGAAAGGTTGACTAACGTGAGCTTGAAGAGCAGAGGGAAAAAAGGTTGCGATTAAGTACAGTGACAATGCCAAGTGAGTGGAGATGAAGGGATAAAGTACGTTCATGACATGGGTGAAGATTTTTTCAATGCATGAGAATAGGGTTTCGACCGACCAAGGAGGGCATCTCGTCTAATCGAAGGCGAGTAAGGCGAGTACACAGGGTAACGGTAGAACAGCATAGATTACCAGAAACTTCCTTGATGTTGTACTAAAAAGACATGAGGGCGTGGGAGATTATTGGGAGTGTGGTGGTGGTGGTACAATTGACTTCGTGGAAAAGATGTGTGGGGAAGATAAGAGGCAAATATGTCCAGTCTAAGCGACACACTGATACGAGGCGGAGGTTCACAATTCAGGCGGAATGTTGGTTAAAAAGTACGGATGCTGCAAAGCGTCTCGCACAGTTATCCGTTGAGCAGGATCGAAAGCCAGAAGTTTTCGAACTAAATCCAAGAACTGTCGATTGATGTTGTCGGTTAGTGGGATCACGTCCTGAAGAGGCAAGAGGTTGAAGAGAGAAATTAGCCCGCGAGAACACGAATGATGGTATGACTCACAGTTAGTGGGCGTGTTGCACGAACATCTTTTTTGCTCTGTCGTGTTGACTTTGCCTTGGGCCAATCAAGTTTGCTGCCATCTTTGAAAAATTCTGGTTTCGATCTTGCACCAGCACGAGCAAATCGTTCAGGCATTTTGCCCATGACCATCTCCATCATGGCAAGATGTTCCAGATTGTCATGCGTTTGATAAAGTGCAAGACCGGTGAAAAACTCGACAAGAATACAACCCAAAGAGTAGGCATCACACGGAAAAGACCAGCCAAGACCTAGTCACGTCTTGATGAGAATTCTAAGCCCTGGGTCCTGGAAGACTTACCCAGTATAATTTCAGGGGCGCGGTAATGGCGCGTTGATACCACAGAGGAATGGTACTCCTGTTCGAAAGTGGCTGAACCGAAGTCAATCAATCGAATGTCCGTTGATTCTAAGATTCGCTTGGGTTTGAGAGGTGCATTGCGCTGGAGCGGTTTATTTTTAGTTACGAGTATCACAGGCAGATTGAAACCTTACCTTGTTAGGGACCTGAATGTTCACGACCCTATAGTCGTTATGAACAAGCAAAATATTCTCTGGTTTTAGATCCGTGTGGATTAACCGCAGGTCGTGTAAGACTAAAAAACGCGTTCGTCAATGAGGTCGTGATAACATGTAAGGGTGGGACTTACACGCCACGCTGCCTAGCAGTTGACGAGCGAATCTTTGGATATGGTATCGAGGAAAAGGGGCGAAATCGTTTTCCTTGAGAAAGTCGTAAACACACATGCCCAAAAGTTCAGACACCAGACAAATATGGTTTCTGTGATCGAACCAGCTCAGAAGATGGATACAATTGCTGAGAAATTTGCATCAGTAATTGAGTCTCGTTTATTGAGAATAGTAGAAAACTTACTTTCGGTTTGTAGGATCGCGCTCTCTGAGTTTCTGAAGTACCCGTACTTCAATCTTGCTTGCGTCCCGATATTTTGGAATAGCACGAATGATCTTAATGGCCACCCTGTTATTGGTCTCCGTGTCGATGGCCTCAACGACTTTGCCAAAGGTTCCTTGGCCCAACAGCCGGACTGTGCGATCTTTGATAAATTGCGATTAGAGATGCAAGGGAAGAAAAGTGAAAATCAAACTTACAACGGCGATGAATCATGTCATCCGGTACGATGATATAATGTCCCTCTTTGTCATCACAAGAGACGGGACCTTTAGATGTCTACGAACAGAAGTAGAGTCAGCACAATGATATCAAGCTGAGATAAATAATATTACATCGTCGGTAGCAGCAGCACTCCGGCTATCCCAGGAGTTTGCCGCAACAACGGTTTGGGTATGTTGGCTGCCTGGTAAAGTCTTCTTGGCGGCTGGCGCACGGACCTCTTCAAAGTGATCCCTTTTCCGTTTCTTTGGCGCTGGGGCAGTCATAATGGATGAGGTGCTGGCAGATAAGGCTTGAGCTTCTGCTGCTGCTCTAGCTCTGGTTCTAATGGGGGCAGAATACATTGGAGGTTGGTATGACGCCGAGTATGCACCATTGTGTGTTGTTGATGGCGAGATAGTAGGTGGAGGGGTATCGTCGATTACGATGACCTCTCTCATGCGACCGTCGCTGTCAACTTCTTTGACTTCGCTGTAGCTGACAGTAAACTGATGGGCGCGTTTGCGCTTTCTCGTCGCCAGGGGTGGGGTTGGCATACCGCTCGGGCCACCAGATGTCATGCCGTTGAGTGACTGATGAGCGTACTGTGGAATGATTTGTGACGGCAGCGGATGAACCGCTGCCATTGTCTGGGTCACTGTGAAAGACGTAGTGGTAGAGGTTCAAGGGGGGAATTGCTGCTTGCAAAGCCAGATGAATCCTGAACAGGTCACTACAACGGAGTAACGATTCCTCTTTTGTTGGTTTTTGTTTGGTACCGGACAGTGCCACTAGAGCTCTGACATGATGCCTGCTTCAAGTTTGCTCTCGTTTTCTGGTTTATTTTCTCCTGGAAAAGCATTTTATCTACGCTACAATGAAAAATACCCAAAATCGAGAAAATTAAACAAGGGGAGGGGGTAGCACTTCTGGAGTTTGAATTCCACGTTTGCCCTTGTGTTCGCACGACTTTGGCACCCGAGGGTACCGGCAAGGAAACGGCATCCGCAAGGACAACAAGCTGCGCCGCATGAAACCTGCCACAGTTTATGTCCGATCTTTTTTGTCGTTATCCTTTGTCGTGATAATTTTTCCGGCATTCTGTGAATGAGGACCACGATGTTGAGAATAACCTGGATGTTACATAACAAAATTGCGCATTTATAGTTCGAAGTTTGTGCATCGATCTCCTGCCCAGGCATTTGCCGCCTGCCAATTCACCGAATCAAAAAAAGAACAATGGAAGGACTGACTTGAACTGAGAACTCACCACATTCTGTGATGATTCATATCCCGGTTTCTGCCTCGTCGATAGTTATCAATCAAGCAGTCATCAAAGCCAGCTATTTACCAGCTGACGGCTGACTCGTTATGCAGTGAGAATGTCACAATGTTTGCATTGCATACGATCCACTCTTGGACAGGTGTGACTGCTGTTGATTAAATTTCTAGCACCTGGTGGAAAAGCTGAGGATTTTCAGATAGAGTTGGCGATCAGGGAAGGCGCAACAAATTTATTGGTCAGAGCACTACTTGGGAGCAAACAACGTCAAATAACCTTGTCCACCGTCTTCGTCGACGAGCTGAGAGCACCGCCCCCCCTGCTTTCAATCCTCCATACAAAGTAAAAGCCTCTAAATTACTTTGCATGCATGATGAGGGGATTGGCTTTTCCTACAAACGCAATAGTTGATCGAGAAGCCTCGTATGAGTACGGAACGCCAATCAGTAATGTGGACGAAATCCCAATCGACCCAGCACTCAGTGGGGCACTAATTGACCCAGCATTAATGATGGAAGACAGCAGTACAATTGTGATGCAGGTAAGTTATAGGTTTATGACTGTAAAGCGCGACGCGTCTTGACACAATTGAACCGACCGCAAATCATTAACGTACTTCTTTTCTCGCAGACTCAACCAGAAATACATCATTTTCAGCACCAAGAGGCGCCTCCAGAAGATTATCAAATACGTCAATATTCCCAAGGTCCTCAAGGTGATCCATTTGCACCACTACTGCCTCAACCTTTCTTTCCAATTGAGCAACAACAACCGCTACCACGCCCAAAACCCAAACGGAAGCGTCGTATTCGTCGAGAAGAAGATTGCAGTTTCTGTCGAGGCAACGACACGAGAAACACGAAGGGTGATCCAGAGTTGATGTTAAGCTGTCATTTGTGTGGTCGAAGTGGTTTGTCTGATCCCTCAACATCCCTTAGCTGCAAGATATTCAATTTTGGTGATTAGGGCACCCGAGCTGCATGGAACTTGAGAAACAAGCTGAGGTCATGCGCTCTTATGAGTGGAAATGTATTGAATGCAAGAATTGCGAACTCTGCAAAGAAAAAGGGGATGATGTGAGTTACTCGACTGGCTGACGGTTTTAGCTCTGAAACGACATTAAATTTAGGAGCGAATCCTGTTTTGTGACTGGTGTGATCGAGGTGAATCCTTTTCCTATGTGAAAACCTCCAAGTGACTCACAGGTTTGTGGGAACAGGTTGGCATTTGGATTGTATGGTTCCCCCACTTGAAAACCCGCCAGAGGGAGAATGGCATTGTCCAGCATGTCGAGATGTTATACCCGAAGGACAAGAATCTTCGAATTATATTTACCAGCCAGAGGAAGCCCAGCCACAATCCCCTTTCTTTACTGCTGAGAGGGAAAGTTCTGTTGCTTCAACGTCGCGGTCAGTGGTAGAAGTACGACCACCAACGAGGGGTAGAGGAAGGAAGAGAGGCGTTGGCAGAGGAAGAGGCGCACCCAAAGTCATCATTGCTTCTGAAAACTCCGACGGAGATGAGCAGAGGGACATTGAAACGCCTACCTTATCTAGAGCTCGTGCGCGTTTAAAATCAAGCGCGAAAGGCAAGGCCCGCGCAGCCACTCCGAGCTCAGACGAAGAACCCACGGTTTCCCCCATTCGTTCACTGAAGCGCAAACGTACCCGACAGTTGTCACCTGTGGTTCCACTGCCTCGAGTTCGACTCCGTCTTCCGCCGAGAGGTAAAGGAAAGGGGCGAGAAGAAGACGAGGTTCCACATGGTCTGTTTGATGATATACTTGGTGCCGCGGAACGGGACACGTCCAAGACCAGCATAACCAACCTCGACAAGACATATTTCGAGCGAAGTAGATTATCTGCTGAGGTTAGTCCAAAATTTCTTATCTAGTTGTTTGATATCTAACTCAACAGCTTTACAGGATAAACTTGCACCTCCACCTCCACCTCCAACCGCCAGTTCATCACGAACAATTGACTCCACCGAATTTTCAACACCAATGCATCGGCCTCTCCGATCTGCCACACTCCAACAAATCCCGTCTCGTATTGATCTTTCAAAATCTCCCGCCCCCTCCACACCTGGAGGCCCCCTTCCCAAATTTGAACCTGGCGTCCTTCGAATACGTAGCATCCGTTTTGGTCAATACGAAATCAAGACGTGGTACGACGCACCTTTCCCTGAAGAATATGCATCTATACCGGATGGACGATTGTGGATATGCGAATTTTGCTTGAAATATATGAAAAGCCGTTTCGGCGCTCTTCGACATCGGGCACGGGCATTCCTTCTTTTTTGATAATAAAACCACCTGACTTATTCAAAAAAAAATTTTAGTTGAAATGCCATGCACGGAATCCACCTGGCGATGAGATCTATAGAGATGGGGCTATATCCATTTTCGAGGTTGATGGTCGTCGAAACAAGGTCGGAATCAACTTGCAGACACTTTCAGGAATCGAGACTGATGTTTTTTCAGATCTATTGCCAAAACTTGTGCTTGCTTTCGAAAATGTTCTTGGACCATAAATCACTATTCTACGACGTCGAACCTTTCTTGTTCTATGTAATTACCGAGACGGACGAGTTCGGGGCACGTTTTGTAGGGTATTTCAGCAAGGAGAAACGATGTCCTAAGGAATACAACCTTAGCTGTATAATGACCTTGCCGGTGCGACAGCGTCGGGGGTGGGGAAATTTGCTGATTGACTTTAGTAAGTACTCGATCTGATCTTAATTTTTTGAGAACACTTCATGTACTAAGAACGCGTTTTATATAGGTTATCTTCTGTCAAGGATTGAGCAAAGACTTGGATCACCGGAAAAACCTCTTTCTAGTCTTGGTGCCCTTAGTTACAAGAGTTATTGGACGCTTGCTATCATGCGTTTCCTTAGATCAACTCCTGGGAACGTTCCAGTCCGATTGCAAGGTTTGTGGATTCACTCTCGCTTTCATGTTCGAAGCTGATGCCTTTCATTATCACTAATAGATATCAGCACCGGGACATCAATGACCATGGAGGACGTTTGCAATACCCTGATACAACTAAACATGATCTTCATCGGTGAAGCAAGTCCACCTCCTATACGACCATCTCCAGGACAGACTATCAAATTCCCCAAAGGCCGAAAGAATGGTGTCGCCCGAAAACACTTACAGAGGATGCAAACTCAAGACAAGGAGCCGGATGGAGCCAAAACTCCTTTCGTTGTCCCAAAGAACTATGAGATCCAGTTTGATCGCACAACGGTGGAAGTATATCTCAGTAATTGGGAATCCAAGGGTTACTTGAAGTTGAAGCCAGAGAAACTACAGTGGACGCCGTATATTATGACCAGAAACTCGAAAGAGGCTGGGGCCAACGTCGATTTACCTGCGATGGACACGGTTACGCATGATAATTCACGGATGTCATTCGTAAATGGTCGATCTGCAGAACCCATTATTTCGGAGTCTGTCCCGGAATCCAACTCAGAACCTCTCCCAGAATTCGCCTCTGCCCCAGAACCTGTTGCAGAGACTGTTGCGGAACCAACTACGAATCTTGTTTTAGAGTCCGTTGAAGAACCTATGACAGAAGATATCGCAGAATCCGTCGCAGAATCCGTTGCAGAGCCTGCAGAATCCATTGCAGGTTTTATTTCAGAATCCATTGCAGGGCCTTCTACGAACCCTGTTAGCCCAGATGCCATTATAGTCGATTCCCCAGCGCCAATGCACGTTATTGACGATGATGAGTTACCAGCAACCGTTCCCTCAACGCCATCAAGCTCAAGGTCCCGAACACAGTCGTCCATGCTATCCTCTGTGAAGCGAACACTGACCACTAAATCTCCATCTCCATCTCCCTCGCCGTCACCTGTGTTTTCTCCGCCGCCGCCACCACCACCGCCACTACGAACTCGGCGTGGTAATCGTTCACAAGCAAAATATGCGTCACCTGCCGCGCAAATTGATGCCGAGCTGACTCCGATTCGATCCACGAGGGGGCGACCACCCGGTCGTAGATCGAGTAGAAAAATGGACGTGGAGGATGACGATGAAGCACTTGCTGCGAAATTGGCCAGGGAAGAGCAAGTCCAAGGTCGGCAGCTGCGATCCAGACGAAGTGTTTCGCAGTTGGAGCGGAAACGTAGTGCAACGCCAGTATCAATATCGAAGGCTACACCTGGCAGAAAACGCAGAAGGATAGAATCGTCGCCTGAGAGTAGGGAATCACCGACACCCGAACCTGAAGGAATCAACGGTCAACATTTGAATGGCAAAGATTTGTCACCAGCGCCAATGATTGTGGAACCGGATGCGCCCAAGGTTAATGGAAAACATCGAAATTACTACTCAGGCGAAGACGAATGTCAGTCTGAAACACAGACTCCGGAGGTTGTGGATGGGGTAAACGTTGAGACGAACGGAGATATGGTTGTCAAGGATGACTTGAAGTCTGAGGATGATGGAACACCCTTCACTAGTTTCACTAGCCGACAAAGTCATCCGAGCGATGATACGATTTTCATGGCAGAGGTTCATGTTCATATGGGGAAGAGTTCGAACAACTTTGCTGATTTCCGTGGTGCGGTTCACGCCGAGTCTGATCTTCGGTCAACTCTTGGACCTGATGAATGGCATGACGAAGATGCTGATGGCGAGTACGAGGAGGACGCTGAAGGAGAAGCAGACATTGGAGAGGTCGGAGGACACTATTATTGATTTGTACATAGTAAAATTTGTTTGGATTTGATGACTTGTAAACAAAGCTGCAAACGATCCGAGTCAGACCATTCAGCTTTGTGGCTCAATTTTTGTATGGACTCGCAGGTACAAAAGTGAGCGTTCATCGTTTAGAACGGCTCATTTTCTGAAAATACTGACCATGCCGCTCCCGCAGCGAGTCAGCCATGCAGTACGCCCATATGGGTCTGCAGGATCGCAGAGACCAAAACCTTGACAGTGGTGGCTCGGTATGGCCCTTGATCCAGGCTTTTGAACCGTTTTATATACTCACTGTCATGCGTCGCTAGACCACTTTTCACCAGAACGGTTTGGGCCAAGCTTTGGGGAATCATATTAATCCTGGCGCGGCCTACAATCGAACCACAGAATATCGAAACCCATCCACTTCACCTCCAACTCTCACACAAACCGGAACTACTCATGCAGGTCCTTCGACAAATCATTCTCCCCTTACTTTCGCCGTGGCAGGTCAATCCCCGGCAATGAAGCGGAAACAAGTAGATGGTACTATGAATGCCCAGACACAGAAACGAAGACGAGAAACGGCTGGAGGGGGTGGTGATGAAGGTGACTCCTATGACATGGATGGTAACGTTCAAGGGGCCAAGCACTGGACCGACGAGGAGAAAACTAAATTATTCACTTGGTTAATGGGTCCTGGCCAAGAAGAGCATTGGAATTCACTACGAGCTACAAAAAATTCTTGCCTACGAGAAGTACGTCCTCACGCAAGTTTGATTCAATTGTCAACCTCACAAGATACCTTTAGTGTGCTACAGAAGTTTTCGGAGGCAAAAAGACATATCAAGCTTTGAAAGGCTGTTACGAACGCAATTTCAACTTGTTCAAGCAGATATACGCCTTTGAAACGGCGCATGGCCAGGCCGGAGGCAATACCAATCTGGCAGGCTTGAGTGAGGCAGACCGTTTGCGGGAGTATGAACGTCGGCTTCAGATCGCTCGCAAAGCTGGAAGTGATGTTGGTAATATAACTGCACGTACGATAGACCATTGGCACCGTGTCGGCTGGTACGATCTTTTTTATCGCCGGTATGTAGTGGCTATGTCTGTTGTTTCCTTTTCCAGCCACTGACCCTTTCTTATCTTTCAAGATGGCATGGAGACCCTGCGACAACCCGGCCCATCCAAGGAAGAACGTCTGGTGTTGGTAACAACATGGCTGGCGGTCAAGTTGGAGGGGATGAAGGGGAGGATGAAGAGCCAATGCTTGATTTCAACGATCCATCCACGCTGAATCACCTCAATGGAATGTCGCATGATCGTCAGCATGTCTACATTAATCCACAAAATTTGCCCAACAACATCCCGAATCCCATACCCAACACCATCCCTAACCCTATCCCAAATCAACCCATACCTCCGCCGCCTGCAAGTACTGGCCTTCGTCCTCCTGGGCAAATGCCTCCACCACCTGTTCATGAAATGCCCGCTATGAATATCCCGATAACACAGGATATGATAGCACGCGGCCTTCATCTGCTTAGTCTGCAAACGCAGGTAGCTCAAGAAAAACTCGAGTACATGCGACGACGTGAAGCACGCGAACTAAGCGAATTCACCCAGAGAAAGGAGGTTGTCGATAAAGTGAATATGGCAAGACATAAATCCGAGAGAGCAATCGTATGTTATTTGTTACCCATGATACTCCTTCATCCCTGCTGGATCTCATTTGTTCGTATTTTCAGGAACTATTGAGCCATGCTCATGCGGATTCCAGTCTCAAGCTTGCTGCTACAGAATATCTCAGAAACCTACTATTAGGGCAGGACTAATACAAACTTATTCGTCTCCTTCACTTGTTGCACCATGTCCTTTTTGCTTTCTTCTGTTCTATTATTCTTGTATCATGAATCATGGTGATAAGTTTGTTTTGTTACGTTCATGTAGTTAATGTACCTAGTCCTTTTCTAGTAAGTAGACGTTATTACCCCTCGTTCAGACCATATTCCATTGCTACTATATCTACTTCATTATATTTATACACCTTTTTTTCAGTCATCGTAAAAGAAAATGCAGAACTCTCAACTTGTACAACATCTAAAAAGGTCGTTCGTTTATCACAGGAAGTCTTGATCAGCCTTTGCCTTTGCGGCTAGTTTTATGTCGTCCAACGTGATCGCAGATCGCTCACACATGCCTCGGAAAATACCATCAGATATAGCAAAGAGATTAGCAGGAGTATCAAATTCCTGAAACAATACAGTGTGTGAGTATAACAGTTTGAGATTGTAAAAACGATTTTACAAAGCAACGCACAGCAATTTGACCAGCATCAAGAACGCATATCCGGTCGTAAGAGATAATCGTACGTAGACGATCTAAGGATTTCAAGGTTAGAACGGCTCCCATGAAGTTAACATAGCAAGTGGTTCGTTTAGCTTACGTGCAATACAGAGAATGGTTCGATCTTCAAATTCGTATGCAATTGTATCCTGGATTTTTCGATCGGTCTCATAATCCACCGAAGCTAGCACAGATGGGGGTAATGAACAGGCGTCTTATAACGACATACGTAAAAACTCACCAGTTGCTTCGTCGAGAATAATGATCTTAGCATTTTTGACCAAAGCTCGAGCTAAAGACACGAGGGATCTCTAGAAAAAAAAGAGTTATAATTATTATTAGCCTTCAAATTTTCCCAGAGCAGTAGAAAAAATGAGTCATACCTGGCCAACGGATAGATTACCTCCTTCGTCTTCGATTACCATGTCAAGAGCGAACCGGCTCACAGGCGTGTGAGCGCCACCTAACGCTTCTTCTCCTTTGATCATCGAATCTCTTTTTGTGGACTCAACGAGATATGATCGTTTCAAGGCGTCCCATAGGGTAGCATCGTCGTGAAGATTGAATGGGTCAAGGTTTGAACGAAGGGTACCAGAAACTACAAATACATTGGTTAAAACCTAGTTCCTAATAGAACTTGATGATTGGCTTACATAGAAGCTAAGGACGGGGGATGTCAACATATAGATTATATATGAAAAAAAAATCACATACTGGATCTTGAGGGATAATTGCAAGGGCTCTTCTGAGGTCTGCAAGGCCAATCTCGGACACATCGACTCCGTCAATAATGATTGAACCTGATGAAAGCTCGACCAGGCGGTACAAGGCTGGAGATTGAAGGTAAGCATCTCATATATCACAAAGGCCAAGCGCATTACCTGTCATGATCGAACTCTTCCCGGCACCCGTCCTATTCAAAAAGTTAGCATCCAAAAGTTAGCATCCATCCACGTATTCAAAAAATCTAGTTACCTGCCAACGATCCCAATCTTTTCACCCGCCTTCACATCCATGGATAAACCTTTAAGTACAGGGGGGAGTTCTGGTCGATACTTCAAGACAACATCCTTGAGCACGATTTGTCCTTGTGCTGGCCAAGAAACGGCTGGTTTCTTGTCTGGTATCTCGTGAGGGGCTTCCTGTTCGATCTCAGTGGAATAATGTACGATTCGTTCTACAGAGTTCATGTTGTTCTCTATTTCGGCAGTTTGTCGAACCAGCCATCCAAATCTAGAAGGGATTTGGACATAGGGACAGGGTGCAAAGAGTAATAGGACTTACGCTTGCTGGATACCGAGAATGTAGGACAAAACCAATCCAGTTTGTCCAGGGGATATTGTGAAGCGAGTGCCGACCGTTAGAAGTGCCACTATGAAGGTCAAGAGAGAACTAAGGAAGTCAAGTCGAATTGAGAGCCAACGCTGAACATTAGGAAGAGAAGAAGTCAGTAAAAAAAATTCAACGTTACAGATTGACCATACCTGATTGACGACAGTCAACCAATATGCTCTGTTCTCGATATCAATTCTCTTCTCGTTTTCCGCGCGGAAACGTTCGACTTCTCCATAAGCTCGAATAGTCGCTAGTCCAGAAAGACTTTCCGAAAAGTGAGAGTATAACGAGGATCTCAAGACAGCATCTAAAAACAAGGAAATTCAGTCATCGGTTCAGATAATCATCATATAGATGTTTTACCAAGACGCTAGATAAAGAAACGTTAGATAAACTCAACTGTAAGAAGTAGAGTTAAGTAAAACATGCCTTGAGCTCTCGAGCACTAGCTCGATAGAAAACAGCCGCATAGAAGTAGGGCACAAAAATGACAAACACTCCGATCAGGAACCATGGAAGCACGATGGCGATAAGGATGATCGACCCCAAGATTGAAGAGAATGATCCAACGACCATGCGAAGCGAGTCTGTTGACACCCATGATTTTAGTTATCCATCGCTGATAGATGAGATGGTGGAGACGGACCTCCTAGTATGTTGTCGACGGTGTCAATGTCTGAAGTTTGTTAGGTCAACCCCCTAATACAATTGTAATACTAACCAAGTTGCGCATACCTTTCGAGAAACGGTTCATGATACGGCCGAGAGGCTAATTTACAAGAATGAGGGATATCCCATTCGAAATCAGGTCGAATATACACACAGTAGTCTCAAAGAATGACATTGGGGCGTTCATGACTCGGTGAATCGCATCCTGAAAGTAGTCATGGGTCCATAAACATGAATACAACTTGAAATACCAAGGTCAACAGACCTTGTGCAATTGTCGAGAGGAGAAGAAGGTAAGTATGGCAAATGTTGCACCCATGAGGAATGAGAAGAGGGCTTGTGAGCCACCAAACGCAGCATAAATACCCATCTGTGAATAGGAAATAAGTGTTACAAGGACGAAGGGTTGCAGAATGGGCCGTACATAGAATCCTTGAGGTTGATGGAATGTGCTGATAGATAGGGCAATGTAAGTAAATCCATAATATGAACCGAGCGAAACACAAACTTTTCTTGCCACCAAATTAACCTAAATTATATCCTCTCGTTAGTCGAAGCTGTCACCACAGTCAAACAATTGACATACCAGTAAGAAGACACGACGGTCGCTGCCTGGAAGAGGAGCAACGATAGCAACAAGAGCGGCAAGATAATATGGCCCTTCCCAGCTTTCAAATAATTCTTGTAAACCTCCCATGAAACCGCACCCGTATTTCTCTCCTCTGCTTGCATCAACGCATCGCCTGCAACTGCCTTCTTCATTTTCTCCATCTCCCTCTCTGCTTCACCGTCCGTCTTAGAACGAACATCAATAACGTCCGCCTCACTCTCTGCTTGTTTCTCTTCTTCCTCTTTTGATGATCCGAACTCGGTGATCAACTTGGCAAATTCGCCACCCTGTGACATGAGGTTGGAGTAGGTTCCTTGTTCGGCGAGACGTCCATCAGCGACGACATAGATGTAGTCAACTTGAGGTAGGAAGTGGAGGGCATGAGTGACAAGAACACGTGTTTTCCCAGAGAGACTTTGTTGGAGAACGTTTTGGAAGACGGCTTTGCCGACATGGGCATCGAGTGCAGAGAGAGGGTCCTGGAATGATCGAAGTTCGAATGTCAGCGGTACTGCAGAAGATAGAATGAATACAAACATCAAAGATCTGAATGTTAGTGTTGCAATAGATGGTACGACAGATGCTTAACCGCTGCTTCTGCCCACCAGAGAGCGATATACCCTAAGAAGGTCGCATGAAAAGAGGTCAACTGCATATCCTCAAAAGTGGTGATGACTGAAAAGAGACGCACCTTCTCCCCGACCTCAGTCATGTCTCCGTTAGGAAACATCTGTAAATCAGGCTCTAAACATGAGTCTTGAACTGCTTTCCAGTATCTCTCTGGTTCAAAAGGACGTCCGAAACAAATATTCTCCCTTATAGTGGCGTTCTATACGGATCTTCTCGATCAGCCAATCACTGACATAAAGAACCCAGCACCCACTTGGATCCATGCAATCTGTGGACAATAACCAACCGAGCCACCAAACGTGATGTTCCCACTTGTCTTTCTCATCTCACCGATCAAACCTTGTAACAAGCTCGTCTTTCCACTGCCCACAGGACCGACAACAGCCACCAACATCCCTCTAGGGATCTCTATAGTGATGTCTTTGATCTGAAATACCCGTTCTTCTGCTTCTGCTTGTAGTCTGGCTTTCTCGTCCAGAGCATTCAGCGATTCCCCGTTGGCAGAAATAGCAGCCACTTTAACTTTCGTGTTATGTTTGGAAGAGTGGAATTGTGAGGAGAATCTGCTTTGACGCTGTTGTGTTTTGGCCTTCCGTTCACCAGGGGGTGGTGGCGTATCCCAAGTGAATGTCGCGCCTTTAACTTCAATGGCGACAAGAAGGTCTTCATCTACCGTGTGTGTTTTCTCTAGCAATTCCGCTTCGAATACTTCAGAGAGTCGTACAGCTGCATTGGCCGCATCTGCAATGGAACTAAAAGAGATCGCTGTTCGAGATAGAGATAGATTAGATTAGATTGTCAATAATTGATAAGATTTACGTTGACGGAGATTATGGGATCAACGGATCAATGGACGTACGCAATAGAATCAGGGGCATACGGAGCAAATTGAAAAGCGTCAGGGAACTAAAAATTGCCGCTGGTGCGAGTTGGTGGCCAGTTGCAGAGTAAGTGACATACGCAAGCACGGATGCGATGGCAGGCATGGTCATGGCAACTGAATTGTTGGCCGCACGTATGAGAAGTAGCGAGCGAATATATCTGAACAAATTCCCAGGTAAGTTATCATTTAATCAAATACTCCATAACAAATTTTAACGGTGCTCACGCCATCTCATTCCCCCTATAACCAGAGATACGCTGAAGGAAGGGAACCTCCCACGCGAAGAATTTAATAATCTTCATCCCTCCTAGAAGTTCTTGGAGGAGTTTTGCACGTTTATCCGTCCAGACCATACTTTTATGCCGAATCGTGAACAAGCGCTTCATGGCATATGTTTGTAATGGAGTAGCGAGGACGAAAAATACGAAGCCGGCCAGTGCAGAAGGGCCAAGATCCAGGAGGAGCAGAATAAGACAGATAACCATCTGGATAGGCGCGGTCCACGACTGTCGGAGATGAACATCAGAAATAGATTAGAAGAAACAATACACAGATGCCGTACCATATGAAAGAAGCCAGCACAAAAATCAATACGCGAGACATCGGTGGATATGTGATTAACCAATTTTCCGTTGGTGAGAGTGGACCGCGCCCGGGCAGTTAATTTGGTAGCGCGTGAGTATATGGCGGTAATGAGGCCGCCTCTGATAAGGACACCGGTGGCCATGCTGCGATAGAAGAAATGATTGTTGCAGAGAGATGAGATGATCTGAAGGAGGAAGAGTGCGAAGGTGAGTCCAATCCCTTTACCGATGCCTGGAACAGGCAGGTTAAGCCGGTAATTTGAGTATGATTCAGAGGCGAAATTAATGATAGCCTTTTTTCCCACAAGTAAATCAATGATTGAATCGATGATGAAGAGAGGAACAACAAAACCTCACCTTTACCAGAAGAGGGCTGGTTACTTGAGCCGTATCACTAACGATTTTGAGCATGCCAGCGGACCAAAACCACCATTTGACGCTGTCATTCATAGCCCACACAAGACTTGCTTTCTTCCTTCCTGTGTCATCTCTCCATTTCTTTTCCCTAGTTTTCCTGTTTCCTTGAACCGTCCACCACAGGGCTTTAAGACCGGGCTTAATTTCGCCATTCGCCAATTTTTCATTGCACTTGTCGGCAATTTTCACCCGTCGTGCGAACGATTCCGTTATTTTGTCGGCTATATAAGCTGCCCTTCTTTCGGATTGAAGTTTATAGAGATCGGTCGCTTCGAGTGGCCGGGCATAACCAAGACCGAGAAGGGGGGTTATCCAGCCGAAAGTAATTAAGCTAAAGAGGCCTGCTGTGGCTTCTGGAAGAATCGAAGCGCCTTCTAGGGATTGTTTAGGTGGTTCTGGTGGTTGTGAAGAAGTGAAAGGCACGCGCTGCCACCTGCAAGAAAGTTAGGCACTGAACTCGAAATAGTCTAGTGACGTACCATGACCGCTGATTGCCGGTAAAATATGTGGTATGTGGCTGCCCAGGAACTGTACTCGCAACAGGATTGTCCAAGACGATAAATGAGGTCGACTTTTTGGACATGGGGTAAGAAAGAAAGGAGTATAGTTTCTGGGATGCCGGATGTTATATATTTTCTTCTTCGATAATCACGGAAAAATAGAATGACTGGCAACTGCTGACTGTTCATGTTTGTCATCCGAAAGGCGGCTGCCACAAATTATTAAAAGCTTTCCGGTCTGGGAGATCTTTGTCAAGAGGAACGGTTTACCGGTAGAGTAATTTACCCAAAGCTCAGCAGCTTCTCTGAATTTGAGTATCGTAGTACAACAAGAGGGCGGGCGGTGTTGGTCCGCAGTTCATCTTGGATGCTGCAAAACTGCCATTGAAAATTCTAGCAGAGTAATAGTTCATATGAAACTTACCTGACGAGGTCTGGTGATTACAATAAGAATACAAAAATAAATGGTGTAGATTGCAAGTCAAGTTATATTTCGCCAAAGGATTACTACACACCATTCCAACACCAACCTCTATACCGGTTCGTACTGGACAGTTTTGGGATTATTGACTCACACCACAGATATTTCTTTGAGCCTTGAGGCAAGAAATCTCCTGCATTCAAGTGGTCACAAGTACGAGCTCTCAGCACTGATCGCCACTTACGCATAGACATCGGCCCGATGTGGCTATAATTGGCTATAATCCCAAGTCAATCTCCTACGACAAAGACAATTTCTTGCTTCCTCGTTATTGAGTGCATTGCAAGATAAAATTGGAATATATTAATGATCTGCTGAACCAACTATTTACAATATTGAGTCAAACGGATGAAATTTGAGTTAGATATTCCAAGTGGGCGAAAGGTGGGTGGCTTGATCAGGCATAAATACATCCACCCACATTAGTAAACTTCTCTCGGAGATAAGAGCCTTACATGTCATAGTCAGGTACCTGTTCCTGATGTGACACCGGGATCCGACAATTGTTGTGAATTACAATTGTGGACTAGGGCTGGTTTTTTTTTACAATCGGCCTCGTTACAGCCATAGAGTCATATCGATATCAACCGGCAGAATGATCAAAAAACTCACAAGTTCGCCCAAAGACCACTTCCCAGCACTGATTCCAGATATACGACAAATATCATCGTCACCTCCTTTAAGGAAATATGAATTGCGACTTCTTTCATGACGTCTCATTGAGAATCACAAGTGGTACGGGATCATAAAAGAATTTGAAATATTAGCTCCACATCTGTCTATAAATTCTGATCGGGCAAAAAAGAAGAAAATTGGATAAAATCTCAAACCTCTGAGGAAATAGTGGCACCAGTATTCATTCATTTCAGTATTTGTCCCTCTTTTTCAAAGCCACTAACCACCTGCTCGG
>Ga0193742_1000913_pt1 | contig 18727 bp, 21 predicted proteins | sample L2c1metaG_FD_165511 | JGI IMG/M metagenome (GOLD analysis project Ga0193742, IMG submission 165511) | Soil microbial communities from a riparian zone of the East river system, Colorado, United States - L2c1 | ecosystem: Environmental > Terrestrial > Soil > Riparian zone | place: USA: East River... | reverse complement strand
GTGGCTGCCGGCCCCGGTCGGTGGTGACGTCCCGGGGGTCCGAACTGCCCACCGGCGCCGTGCCGTGGGTGCACGACCTCGCCCGGTGGATCGCACGGTGGCTGCACCGGCCGACGTACCGGATCCGGGTGCGGCACGCCGCGCGGGTGCCGGCGTCTGGTCCGGTCGTGCTGGTCGCGAACCACAGCTCGTTCATCGAGCCGCAGATCCTGTTCGGTTTCGTGCCGAGGCGTGCGGTGTTCCTGGTCAAGGCGGAGCTGTCGCGCGGGGTCGCCGGCAAGGCGTTCGGCTGGCTCGGGCAGATCATGGTGCGCAGGGGGAGCGCGGACCGCGCGTCGCTGATGGCCGCCGTCGGCGTGCTGCGCGGCGGTGGCCTGATCGGCGTTTTCCCTGAGGGCACAAGGGGTTCCGGCGATGTCACGCACGCGGAGCAGGGCGCGGCGTGGCTCGTTCGGATGACCGACGCGGTGGTCGTGCCGGTCGCGACGCGCGGCACCTTCCGGCCGCCCGGAGCCCGCAGGAGGTTCCGGCCTAAGCTGGACATCCTGGTCGGAGAACCGTTCCGGTTATCCGTCCAACGAGGACGGACTGGTCTGGGCAACGCGACCGAGGATATTCGCAAGCACCTGGCCGACCTGGTGCGTGAACTGGACGAGCTGCGTTCTGCCGAGGATCTGAAGAAGAATGACTGAGCTGGATGGCACCTGGGCCGAGGAGTCCGACTGGACCGCGGTCGATGAGGAGTTCGGCCACCCCGATGAGGACGGCGGCGAGCCGCCACAGCCGGTGCTGGCCGTCGTCGGCCGCCCGAACGTGGGCAAGTCGACGCTGGTGAACCGCATCCTGGGCCGGCGCGAGGCCGTCGTCCAGGACAAGCCGGGCGTCACCAGGGACCGCGTGGCCTACGACGCGCTGTGGAACGGCCGCCGTTTCACGGTGGTGGACACCGGTGGCTGGGACCCGAAGGCGGACGGCCTGCAGGCGTCGGTGACGGCGCAGGCCGAGCTGGCCATGCAGACCGCTGACGCCGTGTTGCTGGTCGTCGACGCGTCCGTGGGCGCCACCACGACCGACGAGGCGGCCGCCAGGGTGCTCCGCAGGTCGGCCAAACCGGTGCTCCTGGCCGCGAACAAGGTCGACGACGACCGCCTGCTGGCCGACACGGCGTCCCTGTGGTCGTTGGGCCTCGGCGAGCCGCACGCGGTCAGCGCGCTGCACGGTCGCAGTTCCGGCGACCTGCTGGACGCCGTGCTCCACGCCCTGCCCGAGACCCCGCGCGAGTCGTTCGGCGTCGCCCGGGGGCCCCGCCGCGTGGCGCTGGTCGGCAAGCCGAACGTGGGCAAGTCGAGCCTGCTGAACCGCCTGAGCGGCGAGGAACGCGCCGTCGTCGATGCCGTCGCCGGCACCACCGTCGACCCGGTGGACACACTCGTCGATCTCGACGGCGAGGTCTGGCAGTTCGTCGACACCGCCGGGCTGCGCAAACGTGTCAAGACCGCCAGCGGCATGGAGTACTACGCGTCGCTGCGGACCCGAGCCGCCATCGAGTCCGCCGAGGTCGCGATCGTGCTGCTCGACGCGTCCGAGCCCATCTCGGAGCAGGATCTCCGGGTCCTCACGATGGTCGTCGATGCCGGCCGGGCCTGCGTGCTGGCCTTCAACAAGTGGGACCTCGTCGACGAGGACCGCCGCCACCAGCTGACCCGCGAGCTCGACCGGGGCCTGGTCCGAGTGCCATGGGCCGAGAAGATCAACGTCTCGGCGCTGACCGGCCGTTCCGTCCGCAAGCTGGCGCCGGCCCTGCGCACCGCCCTGACGTCCTGGGACCAGCGGGTGTCCACCGGACAGCTGAACTCCTGGTTGACTGATCTGATTTCGGCGACGCCGCCGCCCGTACGCAGCGGCAAGCAGCCGAAGGTTCTGTTCGCCACGCAGGCACAGACCCGCCCGCCGACCCTGGTCCTGTTCACGACGGGGTTCCTGGAGGCCGGGTACCGCCGCTTCATCGAGCGCCGGTTCCGCGAGCAGTTCGGCTTCGTGGGGACACCCATCCGGCTGTCCGTGCGAGTGCGAGAGAAGCGGCCCCGGAAGTAGTCGAGCACGCGGGCTAGGCTAGGCTGACCGCGCACCTTGCAGGTAAAGGTGCGGCCGGGCTGTGGCGCAGTTTGGTAGCGCACTTGACTGGGGGTCAAGGGGTCGCAGGTTCGAATCCTGTCAGCCCGACCATGGGGAAAGCCATCTACGCAGGTAGGTGGCTTTTTTCATGCCCGTGGGAGCTTGCCCTGGAACATGATCAACAAGGGCATCTCAGCATTTTCTCCACATAGGCCTGGAAAATCGGTTCTCCAGCAGAGGACCGGCCCGATCATCGCCATCGTCGTGACGGTGCTCGTCCTTGCGGCCAGCGGCTTCACCAACTTCCTGCTCAACCAGGACGACGAGCCGTCAACACCGCGAACCAGGACCAGACCACCACCGGCCAGCAGGACATACCTGCCAATGGGGAATCTCCCGGCGGCGAGGATCCATCCGGCGGCGGCTCTCAGGAGGACCTGCTGGCGGCAGGCCGGGCCTACGCCGAGGCGGTCAACTCCGAAGACGAGGCGGCGGCGACCGCGCTCACCTGCGACGGCACGCCGAACTGCGGACGTCACCAAGATTCCTTCGGTCACAGTCCGTGACGGTGCCCGTCAACTCGGCGAAGCCGTTCTCGGAGGTCGGGAGGCGGTCCAGTGACTGAAAGTGACCGCGAGGGTTTCGATGTCTGGGGGATTCGGCGTGTCGCGGACGGTAAAGGACGGCATGACTCGTGGCGCGGCGTCAGGCCGCGCCATGCGATGTCTGCGTCCTGTGCAGCCAGTCGGCAAGTTTCCGTGGTGTTCCAATGGATAGGTGCAGACGTCTGCGGTGCAGCAGTAGGCGGAGGCGTATGACTGGCAGGTGGGCTTCAAAAGATCACCGTGGATCATCGCGGCGCAACCTCGTGTATTCGTGGGGATCAGGCGTCGCACCGGCTGACCGGTAGGCGTTCTCCCTCGCGTGGCCGGTCAGCCACATCTTCAGGTGCAGTTCGAACCTGCGTGTCCACGCGGGATGACCGGCCGGGGAAAGTGCGATGGCACCGGTCCGACAGCGCCGCGGTGACCGGGTGGTCGGCGGCCCGTGGCTCACGTTCCACGACCCCCGCCACAGTGCATGGCGAAGCTGGTCGTATTCCGGGAAACGGGAGGTGGTCGCAGCATTGCCTTGCAGGTCGTTGAAGATGAAGAACAAGGTGTTCCAGTCGGACACGAGCTGCAACTCGGCGAGTCCGGAGGTAGGGCAGGCGTACGACATGAGGCGGCCGTAGCCGAGCGCGTCGAATCTGCTCAGCGCGTACGCACTGTGACGAGGACCGAAGCGACGCGCCCACTCCCGAGTGCGGCGCTGCGCCTCAGCACGGCCCGGATGCTGGCGCACCCAGAAGGGCAGCGTGATCGTCAGTCGCCCGCCAGGCGTCTCGACCATGTTTTCTCCCTCGGCGGTGTTCGTCGATAGAACCCAACGATTGGTTCGGACAACTGCGGGGAGTTCGAAGTGGATTGTTTCGGTGGCTGTGGTGACGTGTTGCACCGTGCGGTAACCGTGGTCGGTGAGGGCGGAGAGGAGGTCGGTGATCAGGGTTTCGAGTGCGGAGGCGCGTGCGGTGACTCCGACGATGGCACCGCGGTCTGCCGGTTGGACGAGGCATAGCAGATGTCCTCGCCCGGCGGGTCCCGCAGGCGGGGGAATCGTTTGCGCAGTGCGGCGACCGCGCCGGCGACATCGGCGGTGGCCAGGGTGGTCTGGGACAGCCACACCGGATCCCGTCCGTGGGCAGGGCGTCGACGTCTGGCCCCGGATCGTCGGGGTTGATCACGTGGGTGTGGTCGGGGGCGTGGCCGAGGGTGCCCTGGATCTCGATGTGGTCAGGGTGGCCGATGAGCGCGATCCGGTAGCCGGCGCGGGTGAACCGACCGGCCTCGGCGTGCACTTTGGACGCCAGCGGGCAGGTGGCGTCGATGACCCGCAGATCCCGGCGGGTGGCGTGCTCGCGTACGGCGGGTGAGACCCCGTGCGCGGAGGGGATCACTCGTGCGCTGGCCGGAATGTCGGCCAGGTCGTCGGTGAACACCGCGCCGGCTCGGGTTAGACGTTCGATTACGTGGGTGTTGTGCACGATCTGGTGACATACGTACACCGGCGGCCGTAGCGGGCCAGGGTTTGCTCCACCACCCGCACAGCGCGGTCCACTCCGGCGCGGAATCCTCGTGGGGCGGCGAGCAGTACCCGTTTGTCCATCGTGGATCCTGCCTCAGGTGGTACGGCTGGTCAGGAGTTCGAGCAGTTCGCGGAGTCTCCGGTCGAGTTCGTCGGGTAGGCCGCGAGCCGGGTGAGCGCGAGTCGCGCCTGCTGGTGCTGCTCGGGCAGCGTGGGCAGGCGCAGCAGGTCAGCGAGCTCCTGCCCGGCCGCTGACGACGAAGCGAGCCACCTGAGCGGAACTCGTGCCACCCAGTGCGTCACCGCCTCAGCAACCATCATGGAACGCCTGCAGATCATGGAAAGATCGATCAGGTGCCCGATCTGTTCAATCTGTGGTGGTGTTTCACGGCCGGAATCACCATGTCGCCGAAACACAACCCGATGGGGGAATTCGCGGTGGACACTCAGATCTGGTAGTAGCCGCCAGCTTGTGGTCCTGCAATCGAGTGAACTTAGCTGATAGAACAGCTGTGTCAGGTTACGATACGAGGTGGCCGTCAGGCTCTACAAAGGTAGCTATTCAGCTGTCTGGTGCCCTGTGGGCGTGGTGTGAGCCGGGGCTGAGATGATCTTGGGGTGTCGGTTCCGGGGTCGGCTGAGGCGTTGCTTGAGCGGGTGCTCGCGCGTGTGGCCGAGTTGGAAGCGGCGGTGGTTGAGCGGGATCGTGTAATCGCCGAGCAGGGTGAGCGGATCGCGGAGCTGGAACGGCGGTTGGCTTCAGATTCGTCGAACTCGTCGCGGCCGCCGTCGTCGGATGCGCTGTGGTCGAAGCAGCCGGTGAAGAAGCGTTCGTCGCGTGCCAGGTCCGGGCATGCAGCCGGGTTCGGCCACGTTCTCCCGGAGTCTGATCGATGACCCTGATGAGCGGTTGGAGATTCACCCGGATCGTTGCGGGTCCTGTGATGCCTCGCTGCGCAGGGCCATAGAGCACGGCCGTCAGCGGCGTCAGATCGTTGATATCCAGCCGGCGCCGCCGCCGACAGTGACCGAGTATCAACGGGTTTCGAAGGTGTGTCCATGTTGCGGGACGGTGACCACCCCGGGCTGGGACAGTGCGGCGGTGCCGGTCGAGCACAGAGGGATCGTGGCCGCGCCGGGGTCGCCGGTGCGGATCGGTCCGGAAACCCTTGCCGGCGCCGCGTTGCTGACCTGCGCGCACTTCTTGCCGGTCAGTCGGGCCCGTGAGCTGTTGGCGAAGCTGTGTGCGATCGATGTCTCCACCGGGTTCCTCGCGGGGATCCGTGGCCGCGCGGCACGCAGGTTGGAGAAGACGTTCCTCGATCACATGCAGACCCTGCTTGCTGGCGCGCCGGTGCTGCACGCCGATGAGACCACCGGTCGTGCCGCTGGATCGCTGGCGTATGTGCATGTCGCGTGTACCGAGTACTTGACCTTGCTGCACGTCGGTGGGCGCACCAAGGGTGATATCGACGCCGGTGGTGTCCTGCCCGCGTTCAGCGGGGTCCTGGTGCGGGATGGCTACGCCGGCTACGAGCACCTAACCCAGGCGCTGCACGCCTGGTGCGGAGCCCATGTCCTGCGCGACCTGCGGTCGATCTCCGACGCCGACCCTGACGGACAACTGTGGGCGATAGCGATGGCCACCACCCTGATCGAGGCCCATCACGCGGCACAAGAAGCCCGCGAACGCGGTGCGACAGCGCTGGACGCGGCGGTCCTGACCGCGATCCGCAACCACTACCGCGGCGCGCTGGCCCGAGGACGAGACGACAACCACGAACAACGCGGAGCACTCGCGACCGACGCGAGAACGTTGATCCGCCGGTTCCACCGATACGAGGACATGATCCTGCGCTTCGCGGTCGATCTCACCGTACCGTTCACCAACAACGCCGCCGAAAGAGCGGTCCGACCAGTCAAGGTCCAACAACGCACCTCCGGCGGAGCCTGGCGCACCCTGACCGGGCTCACCGACTTCGCGATCGTCCAGTCCTACCTGGACACCGCCGCGAAGTGGGGCCTGGACAAACTCGACGCACTCCGGCAGCTGTTCACGACCGGCGCGTGGCTACCCCCAGCACTCATCCCAGCTGAATAGCTACCTACAAAGGTACTGACGTGTCTTCTTGTGTGATCGCAAATCATCCTTGAGGAGCATGAGAATGCGAGAGGCACCGCTCATTCGTCGGATTCGCGACAGCGTCATCGGCGACGATGAGGTTTTGACGGGTCCTTATGGGACGCGTCGGATCACCTACGCCGACTACACGGCGTCCGGACGCGCGGTGACATTTATCGAGGACTTCATTCGCGACGCGGTCCTGCCGTGGTATGCCAACACCCATTCGGAATCGTCCCGCACCGGGGAACAAACCACCCGGTTCCGGGAAGACGCGCGCCGGATGATCCGGGACGCCGTCGGCGGCGACGCGGACACGGTGGTGATCTTCACCGGATCGGGGTGCCACTGCCGCGATCCACACCATGATCGGAATTCTCGGACTGTCGATACCGTCCCAGCTGGACGAGCGTTACCAACTGACCGACGCCATCCCGGAGGACGAGCGGCCGGTGGTGTTCGTCGGGCCGTTCGAGCATCACTCGAACGAGTTGCCCTGGCGGGAGTCGATCGCCGACGTGGTCGCGATCGGCGAGGACGAGAGCGGGCATGTGTCAGCAACCGAGTTGGAAGCCGCCCTGCGGCGGTTTGCCGGCCGGCCGCTGAAGATCGGGTCGTTCTCCGCGGCGTCCAACGTCACCGGCATCCTCACCGACACGCATCCCGTGTCCGAGCTGCTGCACTCCCACGGTGCGCTGTCCTTCTGGGACTTCGCCGCAGCGGGCCCATACGTCGACATCGAGATGTACGGCCGGTGCGGCAACGCGTACAAGGATGCCGTGTTCCTCTCTCCGCACAAGTTCATCGGCGGCCCTGGCGCAGCGGGCGTGCTGGTGGTGCGCCGGGATCTGCTGCGTAGCCGGGTGCCGACGACGCCCGGTGGCGGCACGGTCGACTACGTGAGCCCCGCCGGCGAGCACCACTACATCGCCGATCCGGCACATCGTGAGGAGGGCGGCACCCCAGCGATCATCGGTTCGATCCGGGCGGGACTGGCCGTCGGACTCAAACAAGCCGTCGGAACGGACGCCATCCGTGCTCGCGAGCACGAGTTCCTCGATCGTGCGCTCGCCTCGTGGCACACCAACCCTGCCATCGAGATCCTGGGCAACCCACGGGCCGACAGACTGGCCATCACGTCTTTTCTCATTCGCAACCCCGGTGGCCGGTACCTGCACCACAACTTCGTGGTCGCGCTGCTCAACGACCTGTTCGGCATCCAGTCACGAGGCGGCTGCTCCTGCGCGGGACCGTACGGCCACCGCCTGCTCGGTATCGACCTCGCCCGCTCACACCGCTTTCGGGACCAGATTCTCGCCGGTTACCAGGGCATAAAACCCGGCTGGACCCGGATCAGCCTCAACTACTTCCTGTCCGAGACGGTGTTCACCTATCTCGTGGAGGCCGTCGACCTCGTGGCCACCCACGGCTGGCGGTTGCTCCCAGACTACGAGTTCGACCCACTCACCGGCCTGTGGCGGCACCGCCAGGCACCCGCGTCCTCACCACTGCTCCTGACCGACGTGCACTATGACGCGAACGGCATCATGCGCTACCCCCGGCACCACGAGCATGCTTCTCAAAGCGTACTGGCGGTCTACCTGGAACACGCACGTCAGCTGCTCACATCGGACCGTCACCGCGAATGGCGGGCCGGTGACGACCCCCTTCGTCTTCCCGTCGAGGTCGAGGAACTGCGCTGGTTCGAACTACCCGGACCCCGGAACAGCTCTCTCGGATCTCCGCAGTCGATCCCGATGATCATCCGTTGAGCTGGCCCGTGCGTACGCGGGCTGCTGCCCACTTCCGCCCAGCGCCCCCATCGTGCGGCGTAGTGCGATCACCGCCGAGTTGTTCTGGTGCGGGCGCACACGGGCACGCATGGCCGCGTGCGCGCGACTCACCCGGCGGGAGCGCAGGTACGGGTAGTCCAGCAGGAACCGCTGCCAGGTTCCGCACGCCGCCTCGAGATCGCCGTCGTCCAACTGGAGCTCGGCCAGCCGGGCCAAGGTGATAGCTCGGGAACGCCGCTCTGCGGCCGGGCGCAGGCGCACCGAAACCGTCAGTGCCTCGATCGCGCCGCGCCGGTCTCCCATCTTGGCGCGCACCGCCGCCTGCTGATGCGCGAGCGAGGCCACGTGGCAGCGACCGATCGGCCCCGGCGCTTCCCTGGCCCGGTCCAGATGACGTTCGGCCGTGATCAGGTGCCGGACCGCGTCCTGGTGGTTGCCATCCGCCGCGTGCGCGACCGCCAGCTGCCCGAACAGGAACGCCGACGTCTCCGGACCAGCCGTCCTCGCCGCCGCGTCCACGGCGGCCTCCGCCAACCGCACCGCCTCTCGGTGATGCCCCAACAGACGCGCTTCCCCGGACAACGCACGCAACGTCACCGCATACCCGGTCGCGTCACCCAACTCCGCGGCGAGTCTGAGGTTCGTCAGGTAGTAATGCTGGGCCGCGCCGTGCAAATCGTCATCGAAGTACATGAAACCGCACAAATAGGTCAACCGGGATGTCGCGGTCAGTAACTCACGACGTACGGTCGGAGTCGCGGCGGCTCGCAGCAACGGCGCGACGGACGCCGCCAGGTAGCAGGACAACTCCAGGCGGGCATGCCCGCCGCCGAACGCAAAATCGGTGTCCGAGAACAGCCCGACCATGGTGGCGACCGACCGCACCTGCCATCGCTCGACCTTCTCCATCGACTTCGTGGTCCAGATCCGCCCTTGCCGCGCCTCGGCCAGTTCGCTCCAGTTGGGCACCGCGAGGTCGGCGAGCCGGTAACCGCGGCTCGCCAGTGGAGCGGAGCCGCCCGCCCCGACCTCCTGGGGCGCCAACAGTTGGGACACCACGTCCACGTCCCACCACTGGTCTCGTCGCGGCGCCGGGATCCTTGCCGTGCCGTCTGTGTCCGGCCTGGTGAGACCGGTGTCGCCGGCCGAGACCGGACACCGCAGCTTTCGTGAGAACGCCTCCGCCACCAACTCCGGCACGGGTGGCCACGGGCGCATCCCCGACAGCCAGTGCGCCACCGACGATCGCCCGTACCGCAACGGCATCCCGGCCTCAGCGCCCACCGCGTTGATCGCGCGCGCCAGCGCGTCGCCTGTCCAACCGGTCTCCGCCAGCAACTCCCGAAGCCTGGTGTTGGGTACCCGTCGCGCCACCTTTGCTCTCCCGACCTGGAATGTGCACGTGCATTAGCATCGGCGTGAATCGAAATCAGCATCGACACCGGACTCATCATCGATATTCGGCTTCAACATTGAGGATAGAAGCAAACGGACGGGCTTGACGCTGGGCCGATCGGGTACTGGCGAACTTCGCCAAGCGTGTTCGCTCATGGGCACTCACTCCATTTGAGCGCCACCCACACCGGCGGGCGATGTTGAATTCAGGCAATTTGGCCGCCGAGCCGTCACTCGGTGGCGTCGGTCACGGAGCGTCCGCGGCAGCATCGCCGAACGCTCGTTGGGCTGTCTTTTGTCACCGTATGTGTGACATTTATCGATAGAAATCTGGCGACACATAGAATTCTCCTCTGTGGATTCGACGCGTGAAGGGGAACTATGAACAGGTCAGTCGAACGGCGCCGCTTCGCGGTCCGGGGAACGCGGTCCGGTGAACTCGTCGTCGGGTGGTTCTCGCACCCGGCAAGGGGTCGTGTGCGTTGTCCGGCCACGCCGATGGTGGCGGCGAGCCTGCGTGGTCGGGGATTTCACGTCCGAGAGGAGCGCGACCGGCCGGCGCCGGTCGACGAGGCCGCGGATGGCGTGCTGTTCACGGCGTCCTATCTGGACCGCGCCGGCGGCGCGGTCGGCCTGGCGGTCGCCACGCACCACACCGATCAGTCGGCGATCCGCGCCGCGCGGGAGGCGGTACTCGCCTGGTCGACCGCATGGCGGAGCCGCCGGCTCGTGGTCACCGCCGCCGAGTCCTGCCGCGACGGTGAGGATCCGGCGTCAGCCACTTGTCCGCACGTCGACGTGGCGCACCAGGAACTCGGCCGGTTCGTTCGGCGTGGGGATCGGGTCGTGTTGGTGGGCCACCGCGGCCAGCCCGCCACCGCGTCACTGGCGGCCGCCTCCGCCGAGGTGGCGCTGGTCGAGTCGGTCGATGAGGTGGCCGGCCTGCGGCTCGATCCCGACCGGGTCTCCTACCTCGTCGTGCCCGGGACGGTGGTGGAGTACGCGATGCGCGTGGTCGCGGCGCTGCGGGCCCGGTATCCCCGGCTGCGTGGCCCGCATCCCGACGATCTGTGCTACGCGGCCTCCGACCACCTGTCGACAGTCCACGCCGTGGCCGGGGGCTGCGACCAGGTGTTCGTGCTCGGTGCCGCGACCGCACCGGACACCGCGGATCTGGTCGACTCCGCCTGCCACGTCAGGAATCCGGTCCACGTCGTGGACAGCCTCGAGCGGATTCGCCCCTCATGGCTGGCGGCCGCCGAGTCCATCGGCATCGTCACCGCACCATCGGCGCCACCACTGCTGCTCCACGACGTGGTCGACGCCCTGTCCGGCATGGGCCCGATGTCGGTCGTTCGGCGGCGGACCACCACTGGGTCCCTCGCATTCTCTGACTCGGTCGCGCAGGCGCCACAGATGTCCGTTGTTTGACGGTCGGCACGCGATTAACCCATCGACGAGAATAGAGGCATGCGCTGGCTACGGGTCCCCAACCACCGGCTCAGGGCCGTGTTGGACGAGAGCGGGTGGTCCGGCCAGAAACTCGCCGGCACTATCAATCACCTACCAGCGGGCGTCGGTCACCCAGTGGTTGTCGGGAACCCGCCCCAGACCGCCGGTGTCCGAGCTGATGGCCGAGGCTTTCTCCCGTGCGCTCGGCCGCCGGGTCACGACGTCCGATCTCGGCCTGCGGCCCGGCATCCCGGCGCGGCGGACGTCCGAGCGGCACCCGTGGTCGGAGCACACCGCGGCGAACGCATTGCTCGACGCCACCAGGTCCGCGCACGGCCTCTACCGGACGGCCGCGCTCGCTGTGCCGGCCTGGCCTGACATCTCGTTCCGGCGCGAGGACCGGAACGCGACCAGCGACGTGTCAGCGCGGATCGACGTCCGGTCGGCGGCGGCGATGCTACGCGTGTTCTCCGACGCGGACATGATGTTCGGCGGCGGCCACGCACGCCACGCTCTGGCCGGCTACCTCCGGACGACGACTGTCCCGTGGCTGGCCGGTGACGGGCGGCCGGCCGAGCGCCGCGAGCTGCTGACCACCGCCGCCCGCTTGAGCTACCTGTGCGGCTTCATGTGCTTCGACGACGAACTGCACGGCATGGCCCAGCACTACTACCTGGCGAGCCTGCGACTGGCCGCGGAGGGCGGCGATCCGATCGGCTACGCCCTCACGCTGCGTGCTCTCAGCGTGCAGGCGCGGCCGCTCGGCCATCACCGGCGAGCGGTCGACCTCGCCGAGACCGCCGTGCGAACCGCCACGCCCCGAGCCACGCCCCGGGTGCGCGCGTTCCTGCTCGGGCAGCTCGCGGTCGCCCACGCGGCGGATGGCAACCGCCACGATGCGCTCGCCGCCCTGGCCGCGGCCGAACGGCACCTCACCCGCGCCGGCCGGCACACCCCGGGGATCGCCGCCTACCACGCCGGTTCACTTGCCCACCAGCAGGCCGCCACCACCGCATGCCTCGGCGACCGCCGCATCGCCATCAAGGCCCTTGAGACATCGCTACGGCACCGCCCGGCCGAGGAACGGCGCTCCCGAGCGATCACCCTCGCCAGACTGGCCGAGCTCCAGCTCACCGACGGCCGCCTGGAACAGGCATGCCACACCTGGCACCGCTTCCTCGACGACTACCCCAACCTGCGCTCGCGCCGAGCCGACACCGCCCTGCGGACACTGCGCGCCCGCACGTGCCCGAACCAGAACCACCCCGCCGTACGCGGCCTGCTCCGACGCGCCACGGCCGCCGAACGATTGACAGAGACCGAGATTTAACACCGTCAGGCGCGGCCGGCCTTCCTGTTCGCGGCATGCGAGCGCCTACTGGTCATGACACCACGTCCAGTAGGAGGGCTATGAGCACGCAACTGCTGGGGGCACATGAAACGCGTCTCGCCATGATCGAGACCGAGTTTCCCGGCGGTTCGACCCGAACCGCGCACGGGTGCGGGCCGCGTCGCACGCCTGGCTGCGCGAGCAGCGACTGATGCCCCCGGACCGGACACGGGAAATCGCCGAGAGCCTGCGTTACACCGACGTCATCGCCGGGTGCTTCGTCGGCGGCCCGGAACCGGTGCTGTCGGCGATCACCGACTTCAGTTGCTGGGTCTTCGTCTGGGACGACCAGCACGACCGGGACATCACGCGGCGCCGGGAACGTGACTGGGCGCGCCGGTCCGACACGCTGCGTGCCACGCTCGAAGCCCCGGAGTCCTACCTGGCGCATCCCGATCCGCTGGTGGCGGGCTTCGCCGACAGCGTGGGCCGGTTCTACCCCTATCTCGGCGACGGTTGGAACGCCCGGTTCGCCGGTCACTTCCACGGGGTCATCGACGCCTACGCACGGGAGTTCCGCAACCGCGTGACCGGGACCGTGCCCAGTCTCGCCGAGTACTTGGAACTGCGCCGCCACACCTTCGCTCACTGGGTATGGCTGGACCTGCTCGAGCTGACGGCACAGCACGAGTTGCCGCCGGAAGTCCGCGACAGCGACGCCTACCACCGCGCCGGACTCGCGTCGCAGGACTTCTCGGCCTGGTACAACGACCTCTGGTCGCTGCCGAAGGAACTGGCCGCCGGCGACGTGCACAACATCGGCATCAGCCTCATGCACCACAGGGGACTCACCCGGCGCCAGGCGAGCACGGAGACGCTGCGCATGGTGCGTGGCAGAGTCACCGACTTCAACGAGGCCGAGCGAGACGTCGCCGCCCTGGTGACCGGGGCGGCGCCTGAACCGCGGGCCGCCGTGCACTCGTGCCTGTTCAACATGCGGAACTGGATCTCGTCGGTCTACTGGTACCACCACGAGTCCGGCCGCTACCGCATCGAGGAATGGGACGACCCGACCCGGCCGCCCTACCTCAACGACCTGGCGGTGCGTCATGAAAGTTGACTGTCCACCACGGACTCCCGAACTCGCCGGCGGCGCGGCGCCCGTGCTCGGCCACGCCTGGCGCCTGCTCCGCGACCCGCTCACGCTCCTGACGTCGCTGCGGGACAGCGGCGAGCTGGTCACGATCAGACTGGGCCGCAGGACCGCGTACGTGGTGAGTCCACCGGAGCTGGTGGGCGAGCTCCTGACCAACCGCGGTCAGTCCACAGTGGTCGGTGGGCCACTGTGGGAGGCGCTCGATGACCTGCTCGGCCAGGGCGTCGCCACCACCAACGGCGAGGTGCACCGGCGGCAGCGGCGGATGATCCAGCCGAGATCGACCTCGGCGGGTTCCGGATACCGGCTGGCGCCGACATCTTCTACAGCACGTACGCCCTGCAGCGCGACCAGCGGTCGTTCGAGCGGCCGTGGGCGTTCGACCCCGACCGCTGGCTGCCGGAACACGCCGCCCGGGTGCCCCGGTTCGCGATGATCCCGTTCGGCGCCGGCAACCGGAAGTGCCCCGGCGACGACTTCACCATGACCGAGGCGGTTCTGATGCTGGCGACCGTGGCATCCCGCTGGCGGCTGCTGCCGGTGGCGACCACCAACCTGGACACCCGTATCGGCATCACACTGCGGCCGAAGAAGCTGCTCATGCGAACCGAGCCGCGGCGGGACGGTCCGCCGTGATCCGGTCGGCGCCCGGTGCACTGCCGGTGCTGGGACATGCGATCCAGCTCCGCCGGGATCCCTTGCGGTTCCTGACGTCGTTGCCCGCGCACGGCGACGTCGTCCGGATCCGGCTCGGGCCGTGGCCGGCGTACGTCGTCTGCCGCCCGGACCTGGTCCAGCGGGTGCTGTCCGACGACCGGACCTTCGACAAGGGCGGTCCGTTCATCGACGCGTTCCGGACGATTGTCGGCAACGGGCTGGGCACCTGCCCACACCGGCAGCACCGGCGTCGGCACAGGCTGCTGCAGCCCGCCTTCCACCATGACCGGCTGGCCGAGTACGCCGTGGTGATGACCGAGCGGATCACCGCGGCTATCTCGCCGTGGCGGGACGGTCAGGTCATCGATGTTCCCGCAGCGATGCACGAGCTCACGATGACGATCGTGACCCGGACGCTGTTCGCGACCGAATCGAGCGATGTCGCCGAGATCCGCCGCTGCATCGACGCCATCCTCGTGGGCGTGGCTCGGCGGGTGACGCTGCCCATGTCGGCGCTCCACCGAGTTCCCACTCCGGGCAACTTGCGTTTCGACCGGGCACGACGTCGCCTGAGGCAGCTCACCGGCCAACTCGTCGACGACTACCGGCGTGCGGGCGCCGACCACGGCGATGTGCTGTCCCTGCTGCTCACCGCACAAGACGACGGCGGCGCGGGGCTGACCGACGAGGAGATCCACGACGAGGTCGTTCAGTTCTTCCTGGCCGGCGTCGAGGCCACACCCGCGCTGCTGTCGTGGACCTGGCTCCTGCTCGACCGCCACCCCGACCTCCTGGCGCGGCTACACACCGAGGTCGACACCGTGCTTGCCGGCCGCGTCGCGCGGTACGACGACCTGCCACGCCTGGACCTCACTACCCGGATCATCACTGAGGCGCTGCGGCTGTACCCGCCCGGGTGGCTCATGACGCGTGCGACGACCACCGGTGCCGACCTCGGCGGTCACCTGATCCCGGCCGGCGCCACCGTCGTCTACAGCCCATACCTCTCGGCCCGCCGGCCCGGCGACTTCCCCGAACCCGACCGTTTCGACCCCGACCGGTGGCGAGCCACGCCACCGGCACGCGGCGCCTTCGTGCCGTTCGGCGGCGGCGCCCGCAGATGCGTCGGCGACAGGTTCGCCACCACGCAGGCCGCCCTCACCGTGGCCTCCATCGCCGCCCGCTGGCGCGTGCACGCCATTCCCGGGGCACGCGCCGATCCCATCGCACGCGGCGTCCTCGCACCCAGCCGGCTACCCATGCTGATCCGCTCGCGTCCCCGCCCCTCCACAGCAGACGAGTTCAGACATGCCACAAGCAGTTGAGTTCGACATCCCCGTCCCCGCACGGACCAGCCCCTACCTGTCCTGGGTGCGGCCACGCACCATGCACTGGGTGCGCGAGCACGACCTGATCCGCTCCGACGACGCCGAACGGCAGTTCCTCTCCTGGGACCTCGCACGGGCGGCGGCACTCACCTTCCCCAACGCCGCCACCACAGACGACCTGCTCAAGATCACGAACTTCTTCGCACTGGGGTTCCTGTTCGACGACCAGGCCGACTACCGCTCGCCCGGCAGCACCGACCGGTACGTGCGGATCGCACACGAGATGCTCGCGATCCCCCTGCGACCACCAGGCGCGCCACTCGAGCTGGTGTGCCCGGCCACCGTTGCCCTGCGAGAGCTGTGGCAGCGGATGACCGACGAGATGAGTCCACAGTGGTGTGACCGCTTCGCCCTCGACTACGCGCGTTTCCACGCCGCGTGCGCCCACGAGGCGCGCCTGTCCGTACGTGGCGAGGTGCCCGACCTCGCCACGTACGTCGCCCTGCGGCGCGGCACCGTCGGCATCCTCTACAGCCTCGACCAGACCGAGTGGGCCGGCCGGTACGAACTCGCACCACAGGTGGTCGCCCACCCGCTGATCACCGAGCTCAGGGTGACCACGAACGACATCGTGGCATGGATGAACGACATCCACTCCCACGAACGCGAAACCGCCGCCAGGACCCACACAACCTGCTGACCGTGCTGACCCACCACGGCATGATCGCGACACAGGCCCTCGACGAGGCGACGAGAATGACCAACACCGCACTGCGGCGGTTCATCCGCCTACGCGACGAGATCCCGGACATGCTCGACGCGTTGCGGCTCAACCCCTCCGAACGGCACGCGGTAGGCGAATCCGTGGCCGGCATGGAGAACTGGATCAGAGGCAACCACGACTGGGCCCGAACCACCGGCCGCTACCGACCCACCGACGCCGCGGCCCGCCCCGAAGACGTGCTCTCCCCGCCGACCCCGCCGACCCCGCCGGGATGACAGGGCTCTGATCGTGACTAGGTCGGCAGCCCACCGATGACAGGCAACGGAAGCCCGTCGACCTCGAGCTCGCCGTATCCGGTGCCGACGAACAGTGGACCGCCGGTCGCGACGGGGCTGGCGCCGAACGCCGTGGTGAAGGCGTTCGTGCCGTCGGCAGCGAGGTTCAGCGGCACGTCGTGGGCGATCAGGTAGCGACCGTCGGTCATGATGTTTCCGGGCAGGGGAAGGAACGCGAGCAGCGTGATCGGGGCTGCGGTGTTGCCGTCGACCACGGCGGTCGCGGTGCTCGGCACGGCGAAGGTCACGGCGATGTCGCTGAAGGTCACCTGGGTGTTGTCCGTGGACCGGCTGAAGGTGATCGCGCCGCGGAACGGGAAGGTGCCCTCGGTGAGGCCAAGCGAGATTTCCCCTTCCATGACGTGGGTCGTGACGCACGGTTGTGGGCCAGTGGTGACCAGTTGCGCGGGCGCGCCGGCGGACATGGTGATCCCAGCCGCGTCGAGCGCCTGCCGCGCCTGCGGGTCGAGGCAGAAGTTGGCCGTGCCGTTCTTCGCCTTCAGCAACCCGGGCGTGGCGGTCGCGTTGCCCGCCGGCACGACGACGGCGAGCAACGCGAGTAGCGCGGAAGGTATCCAGATACGGGGTCGAGCGATGATCGTCATGAGTCCAACAACGACCGCGGCGCGCTCAGGGTTGAGTCAATGCACTCGATCGAGTACCGGCCGGAGCTCTCGGACCAGTCGTAGTTGCCCCGGGCGGCGCACCGCAGCGCGTCAGTCGCGTACCGTTCGACCGCCGCGCGCTCGATCGGGTTGAGATCGCGACACATGACCGGCAGATCGCGCTCGAGCGCGAGGTAGGACTCCGACCGCTGCCGGACCAGCCCCACGGTCAGGTCGACTGCTCGCGATCGTCCGCAGGCGTGCTCCCGTTCCAGGATGAGCACGGTGTTGTTGAGATCGCCGACCGCCTCCTCCTTCTCCAGCGAGCAGAGGTCGTTCTGGAAAATCAGGAGGTCGATGATCGCCAGCCGCATGGCGATCATGTGCTTGCTGGCGAAGGCTCGCGGTGGCACCTCGAAATGACCGATCCGTTCGGCGAGGTCGAGTGCGGGCTGGACGCCGATGGTGTTCCGGCGGAAGCTCAGGTACTCGGGCAGGGTGGCGTGGCGAGCCCGCTCCCGGTTCTCGGCTTCGTCGAGGTATCCGGCGAGATAGGCGCACCAGTGGGTGGTCGCGCGGGCCTGCCACGTCGGCGACATCCCGGCGCGAGCGCGCCGCCAGAAGTCGGCGAGGGCGTGGACGATCGGTTCCGCCTTCGGGCTTGGCGGGTGGCCAAGCACTGCCATGGTCGCTTCGACCAGCCGTCGCGCCGGGTGGGGTGCACCGCCGGGGCCGTCGAAGATGTCGTCGAAGACGAAATACCAGCTCATCTGGTCGACGGAAAGGTCGAGATCGGCGCCGGTGGCCAGCGGGTTGAAGCGTGCGGCGACCTCCGCGTACCTCGCTCGTGTGTGGCGTTGCCGGGCCTCTTCCGTGTCGAGCAGACCGAACGAGCACGGCCAGTCGAGATGCCGCGCGTGCGCGGCGTCGACGTCGGGACTGATTCGGCTGGGAAACGGGATGTGCAGGTCGATGCCGCGCGGCATGGTCACTCCTCAGCGAGTTCGAGTGCCTTCTCGACGAGCGTCTCGACGATCTTCGACTCCGGCACCGTCGCCACCACTCGGCCCTTGACGAAGATCTGGCCCTTGCCGTTGCCGGACGCGACGCCGAGGTCGGCCTCTCTGGCCTCGCCGGGTCCGTTGACCACACACCCCATCACGGCCACCCGCAGCGGGTGGGGGAATCCGTCGAACGCGGCCGCGACCTGTTCGGTGAGGGTGAGCACGTCGACCTGGGCACGCCCGCACGACGGGCAGGAGACGATCTCCAGGCCGCGCTCCCGCAGGCCGAGGTTCTCCAGGATCTGCTGCCCCACCTTGACCTCCTCGACGGGCGGGGCGGTAAGCGAGACTCGAATCGTGTCCCCGATGCCGTCGGACAACAGCTGGGTGAACGCGACCGTGGACTTGACGATGCCCTGCGGTGCCGGGCCGGCCTCGGTCACACCGAGGTGGAGTGGGTAGTCGCAGGCGGCGGCGAGCAGCCGGTAGGCGGCGACCGTGGTGGCGGGGTCGTGGTGTTTGACCGAGATCTTCAGGTCGGTGAAGCCGTGCTCGGAGAACAGCGAACACTCCCACAGCGCGACCCC
>Ga0193742_1000910_pt1 | contig 18784 bp, 12 predicted proteins | sample L2c1metaG_FD_165511 | JGI IMG/M metagenome (GOLD analysis project Ga0193742, IMG submission 165511) | Soil microbial communities from a riparian zone of the East river system, Colorado, United States - L2c1 | ecosystem: Environmental > Terrestrial > Soil > Riparian zone | place: USA: East River... | reverse complement strand
AACTGCGGGTGCTGGGCCTGCCGGGCGAGCCCCGCAGCGACAAGGACCTGCCCTGGTCGCAGGTCCCCCGCAGTTAGGGCACGCCCCCAACCACCGCCTTCAGGACTCGCAGGCCTCGGTGGCCGCGGTGAGCGCCGCGTCGATCTCCTCGTTGAGCGCCTGGTCGTAGTCGCCGGCGATCGCCTGCTCGGCGAGACCCGTGTCGAGGTAGCGCTGGGCCACGCAGCGGGCCACGTCCTCGGTCATCCCGCTCTGCTCGAACATGGCGGCCAGCTGGGTCTCGAGATCGATGCAGCCGGCGATCGCCTGGTACATGGCGTCGCTCTCGGCGGCGGTGAGGGTGTCGTCGAGGCCCCCCAGGTCGGGCGCGTCGGGGTCGAACCCGAGCTCCACCAGCCGCTCCATCCCCAGGGCCCCGACGGAGGCCTCGGCCGCGCACAGGGCTTCCTCGGCGGTGAACTGGAGGCCGTTGGGGTCGTCGTAGCTGCCGAACTGCTGGACGAACAGCTCGACGGCCCTGGCCTCGTCGTCCGGGGCGGTCGTCGACGTCGTGGTGGTGTCGTCCTCGGCCGCGGCGTCCTCGTCGTCACCGCCGTCGGAGCAGGCGCCCAACGTCACCATCAGGACGGCGGCGGCGGCGAGCAGGCGACCGGGCATCCCGCGGACCGTAGCCGTCAACCTGCCGCTCGATACGCCGCCCCCGCGGGCGTGGGCGCCGGGGCGGCCGAGTCGCTGCGGTACAGGCCCGTGCCCTGGCGGTCGTCGGGCGTGGGCAGGGCGAACCAGGCGTAGCGCTCCACGTAGGGGAGGCTCTCGAACATCGCCGTGGAGCCCGTCACGAACGCCGCCTGCTGGGCGTCGGTCGGGAAGACCGAGCCGCCGTCGACCCACTTGATCAGGGCGTACTCGGTGATCCAGACGGGGAGGCCGTAGCGGTCGTGCACCGCCTCGACGTAGTCGCGCAGGTGGCCCACGGCGGCGTCGCCGAAGTCGGAGCCGTACCAGTGCAGCGTGATGAAGTCGACCCGCAGGCCCCGCTCTCGAGCACCCGCCATGAAGCGGTCGAGCCAGCCGCCGGCGTCGGCACCGCCCACGGCCACCGCGGGGCTGCCGAGCCGCATGCCGGTGTCCTGCAGGCGCGGCCACAGGTCGAGTGCCTGCTCCACGGTCATGTTCGCCTGGCTGCCGAAGTCGGGTTCGTTGAAGCCGAGCAGCGTCGAGCCGTTGGCCTTCACCCGGGCCAGCTCGTCGTCGTTCACCGAGCGGGCACCCCAGATCATGGGGACGAACTCGGCCGAGTCGCCCGCCCCGCCGGTCGGCCCCGACGCCCAGTTGTAGTACCAGGAGGCGCCCACGTCGGTGAGCGCCGCCCCGAGGCCGCCGAAGTCCCACACGCTCACGCCCTTCTTGGCGGTCGACGTCGCCGGTCCGCGAGGTGGGGTCGGGGCCGGGGCCGCGGTGGTCGGCGGCGTGGTCGTGGTGGGCGGGCCGGTCGTCGTCGTGGTGGGCGGGGCGGTCGTCGTCGTGGTGGAGGCGACGGTCGTGGTGGTGGCGACGTCGCCGGCGTCGTACTCCTCGGCCGCCCCCGGGTCGCGCAGGACCAGCACGGTCGCGCCCACGAGAGCCACGACGACGACCAGCGCCGCGGCGAGCCAACGGCCCCGCCTTCCCTTCCCCACGGGCGCTCAATCTACGTGCGCCCGCGGTGGTGGGTGCTGAAGGTCACCTCCTGTCACGGTGCCGGCACCGATGGTGACGGGCAGACTGTGGGGATGTCGCGACGAACCCGCGGTTGGGCTCGGTCGCTGCGCGCACGGGGCGACCACCTGAGCATCGGTCGGCAGGTGTTCGGGCTGTACGCGGTGATCCTCGCACTGGTCATCGGCGCCGGCGTGCTGCTGGCGGTGTCGGTCGCCGATCGCCTGGTCCAGCGGGGTGCGGAGGAGCGGGTGCTGTCGGTCGCCGAGGCGGTGGCGAGCATGCCGGAGATCGCCGACGCCCTGGTCGACGAGCGCCCCACCGACCGCCTGCAGCCGGTCGCCGAGCGGCTGCGGCGCCGGGCCGACGTGTCGTTCGTGGTGGTCATGTCGACCGGCGGCATCCGCTACACCCACCCCAACCCCGACCGCATCGGCGGGCACTTCGTCGGCACCTTCGCACCTGCGCTGCGGGGCGGGGTGGTGGAGGAGACCTTCGAGGGCACGCTCGGGCTGTCGGTGCGGGCGGTGGTGCCGGTCTACTCCGTCGACGGCGGCCGCCCGGTGGGCCTCGTGGCCGTGGGCGTGACCGTCGACCAGGTGAGCGACGACCTCACGCCCGTCCTCGCCCAGGTCCTCGGCGTTGCCCTGCTGGTGCTGCTCCTGGCCGGCGTGGGCGTGTGGTGGATCGCCAAGCGCCTCTCCCGGCAGACCTTCGGCATGGGCCCGGCCGAGGTGGCGCGCCTCTACGCCCACCACGACGCCGTGCTGCACGCGGTGCGGGAGGGGCTGGTGGTGGTCGACCGCGACCGGCGGGTGGTGCTGATGAACGACGCCGCCCGGGAGCTGCTGGGGCTCGACGGCGACGTGCAGGGGCGTCCGGTGGCGTCGCTGGGGGTGACGGGCGGCGTGGCCGACCTGCTGGTGTCGGGCGACACCGTGACCGACGTGGTGCAGCTGGCGGGCGAGCGGCTGGTGGTGGTGTCGCAGGTGCCGGTGGGCGGCCGGGGGTCGCTGGGCACCGTGCTGACGCTGCGCGACCGCACCCGGGTGATGGCGCTCGCCGACGAGTTGTCGGCGACCCGCAGCCTGGCCGATGCCCTGCGGGCCCAGGTGCACGAGTCGGCCAACCGGCTGCACACGGTGGTGATGCTGGTCGAGCTGGGCGACGTCGAGTCGGCCGTGCGCCTGGCCACCGGTGAGGTGCGGGCGACGCGGGCGCTCACCAACCGGCTGGTGGGCCAGTTCGAGGAGCCGACGCTGGTGGCGCTGCTGCTGGGCAAGGTGGCGGAGGCGGCGCAGCGGTCGGTGGAGCTGGTGGTGACCGACGACTCGCGGCTGGCGTCGGAGTTCAGCGAGCCCGTCGACCTGGTGACGATCGTGGGCAACCTGGTCGACAACGCCGTCGACGCGGCGCTGGCGGGCCCGCTGCCCCGGCGGGTGGAGGTGGCGATCGAGGAGGACTGCGGCACCGACGAGCTGGTGGTGCGGGTGCGCGACAGCGGTGCAGGGTTCACGCCGGAGGGGCTGGTCAAGGTGTTCGAGCCCGGCTGGACGACCAAGCCGGCCGACCCCGAGCGCCGCCAGGGCCGCGGCATCGGCATGGCCCTGGTCCACCAGGTGGTCACCCGCCGCGGCGGTCGGGTCACCGTCGCCAACCCGACCGACCCGACCGAGCCCAGCGACCACCCGGGCGCCGTCGTCGAGGTCCGCCTCCCCCTCGCCGCCGCCGCCGAGGCCGCCGCGGAGGCGGCGTCAGCGGTGGGTGGTCATGACGACGTGGGGGCCGATGTCGGGCAGCTCGAAGGGGGCGCTGGCGACCTCGAAGCCGTGGTGGAGGTAGAACCCTCGGGCGGGGATCCGGGCGTTGCACCAGACGAGGCCGCCGCCGCGGGTGTCGACGTGGCGGAGGATCGCGTCGAGGATCGCTGAGCCGAGGCCCTCGCCCCGGTGGCCGGGGTCGACCGCCATGGCGCCGAGCTGCCAGGCCGGCACGTCGCCGGGGTGCGGGAACGGTGGTGGTCGGCGCTTGACCGTGCCGGTCGCGACCACGACACCGGCGTCGTCGACGGCGGCGAAGGCGGCCGAGTCGGGGGCGTCGTCGTCCGGTTCCCGCAGCTCGTCGAGCTGCTGGTGGGGTCGCAGCACCCGCTGTCGCAGGGGCTGGATCTCGTCCGCCGTCACCTCGCGCACCGTCGGCATGGTGGAGGTTACGAGGGCGACCAGCCGGGGTCGCGGCCGGTCAGCCCGAGGACGCGGTCGACGAGGGGCTCCTCGTCGACCACGTCGAACACCGGGCCGAAGATCAGGTCGCGCATCGCCGAGTGCTCCGGGGCGGTGAGCTCGGTGAGCCACCCGTGCGCCACCGCCAGCGACGCCGGGTCGGCGTCGTAGTCCTGCCCGGTCGACCGGGCCAGGTCCCAGGCGTGGACCACCAGCTCGTCGAGGACGATCACCCCGGCGGCCCCGCCCGGCATGTCGGCCCCGCCCACCTGCGTCATCCCGGTCCACGCCTCGGGCGCCCGCCAGGCGGCGGCCAGCGCCCCGAGGGCCTGCGGCATCTGCGAGCGCCAGTCGTCGCCCAACCGGGAGCCGTCGCCCGAAGGGGGCAGGTGGCCGATGCCCTCGGTCTCCTTGGTGGCCGCGGCGGTGAACGCCAGGGTCAGCGTGCGGATGTGGTCGAGCAGGTCGGCGAGGTCGTAGGCCGGGCACGGCGTGGGACCGTCGAGCGGCCCGTCGGGCACGCCCTCCACGAGCGTCGCCATGCGACGGGCAGCCGGTTCGAGGTCGACGAGAGCGGACATATCCCCTGGAACTTAGCGGTGAGCCCGTTAGCGTCGATGAACGCATGGGCATGGGCACGACCACCGACTCCGAACGCAAACCCGTCCTGCTGACCGTCGACGACGATCCCGGCGTCTCCCGGGCGGTGGCCCGCGACCTCCGGCGCCAGTACGGCGACACGTACCGGGTGGTCCGCACCGAGTCGGGGCCGCAGGCGCTGGAGACGCTGAGGGAGCTGAAGCTGCGGGGCGACATGGTGGCGGTGCTGCTCGCCGACCACCGCATGCCCGACATGAGCGGCCTGGAGTTCCTGGAGGAGGCGATGGACCTCTTCCCCCACGCCCGCCGGGCTCTGCTCACCGCCTACGCCGACACCGACGCCGCCATCCAGGCCATCAACGTGGTCGACCTCGACCACTACCTGCTCAAGCCCTGGGACCCGCCGGAGGAGAAGCTCTACCCGGTGGTCGACTCCCTCCTGGAGATGTGGCTGGCCACCGACGAGCGCTCCACGGCCCACACCCAGGTCGTGGGCCACCGCTGGTCGAAGCGGTCGTACAAGGTGCGCGACTTCCTGGCCCGCAACTCCGTGCCCTACCGCTGGCTCACCAGCGAGGAGCCCGAGGGCCAGCGCCTGCTGGCGGCGGCCGGGGTCGACGCCCACGCCGTCCCGCTGGTGGTGACCGCCGAGGGCAAGTACGTGGTCGACCCGAGCATCGGCGAGCTGGCCGACAGTGTGGGCCTCACCACCACGCCCACCATCGACTTCTACGACACGGTGATCGTCGGCGGCGGCCCGGCCGGCCTCGGTGCCGCCGTGTACGCCGCCTCGGAGGGGCTCCGCACGGTGCTGGTCGAGCGGCGGGCGACCGGTGGGCAGGCGGGCCAGAGCTCCCGCATCGAGAACTACCTGGGCTTCCCCGACGGCGTGAGCGGCGCGCAGCTCACCGACCGGGCGCGCCGCCAGGCGCAGAAGTTCGGCGCCGAGATCCTCACCACCCGCGACGTGGTGGGCCTCGACGCGCGGACGTCGTCGCGGGTGGTCCGCTTCGCCGACGGCGGCGAGGTGGTGGCGCACACCGTGCTGCTCGCCACCGGCATCTCCTACCGCACGCTCGACGTGCCCGGCGCCGAGCACCTCACCGGCCGGGGCCTGTTCTACGGCTCGGCGATGACCGAGGCGACGGCGTGCGCCGGCGACGACATCTACGTGATCGGCGGCGCCAACTCGGCCGGGCAGGCGGCGGTGTTCCTGGCCAGCCACGCCCGGCGGGTGACGCTGCTGGTGCGGGCCGACACGCTCGAGAAGTCGATGTCGTACTACCTGATCCGGCAGATCGAGGAGACCCCCAACATCGAGGTGCGCCTGAGGTCCGAGGTGGTGGCCCTGCACGGCGAGGACCACCTGGAGGGCCTCACGCTCTGCGAGATCGGCACGGCGCACCAGACCGACGTGCCGGCCACCTACCTCTTCGTGTTCATCGGCGCCGCGCCCCGCACCGAGTGGCTCGACGGCGTGGTCGCCCGGGACGACAAGGGGTTCGTGCTCACCGGCCCCGACCTGCGGATCGACGGTCGCCGCCCGGCGGGCTGGCGGCTCGACCGCGACCCCTACTACCTGGAGTCGAGCACCCCCGGCGTGTTCGCGGCGGGCGACGTGCGGGCCAACTCGGTCAAGCGGGTCGCGTCGGCCGTGGGCGAGGGCGCCATGGCCATCCAGCTGCTGCACAGCTACCTGGAGCACCGATGAGCGGCGAGGAGAGGTTGACCCCCGCCGAGCTGAAGACGCTGTTCCTGTTCGAGGAGCTCGACGACGACCAGCTGGCCTGGCTGGCCGAGCGGGGGCGGGTGGTGGAGTACCCGGTCGGCGCCGTCATCCACGCCGAGGGCGACATCGCCACGTGCTTCCTGGTGCTGCTGTCGGGGACGTTGTCGATGTCGCGGCGGGTGCAGGGCGGCACCGAGCTGGAGCTGTTCCGCACCGACTACCGGGGCGCCTACACGGGTGCGTTCGGCGCCTGGATCGTGGAGGACGGCGAGCCCCACAACTACGCCAGCACGTCGCGGGCGGTGCGCGACTGCCGCTTCCTGGAGCTGCCCGCCAGCGACATGGCCTGGGCCGTGAAGACGTGGTTCCCGATGGCGGCCCACCTCATGGTCGGCGCCGCCACCCAGGGCCGCGAGGCGAGCGAGATGATCGAGCGGCACGAGCGCCTGGTGGCGCTGGGCGCGGTCACCGCCGGCCTCACCCACGAGCTCAACAACCCGGTCGCCGCGGTCGGCCGGGCCGCCGCCACGCTGCGGGAGCGGCTCAACGGCTGGTACAAGGAGCTGGGCACGCTGGCCGACGGGGGCGTCGACGGCCACCAGCTGAGCGTCGTGGCCGAGCTGGTCGCCAAGGCGGTGGCGGGTCGCTCCGCGGCGCCCCACCTGTCGCCAATGGAGGCCTCCGACCGCGAGGACGCGCTGGGCGAGTGGCTCGAGGACCACGGCGTCGCCGACAGCTGGGACGTGGCGCCCGCGCTGGTGGCCGCCGGTCTCGACGTCGAGGCGGTGCAGCACCTCGTCGACGTGCTCGGCCCCGAGCGCTTCCCGTCGGGCCTGGCCTCGCTCGTCTACGCCCTCGACTCGGACAGCCTCGTGGAGGAGATCGGCGAGGCGACGGGCCGGATCAGCGGGTTGCTGGCGTCGGCCAAGCAGTACACGCAGATGGACCGGGGGCCGCTGCAGACCTTCGAGGTGCACGAGGGCCTCGAGGCCACGCTGACGATGCTGGGCCACGAGCTGGGCAACGTCGACGTGGTCCGCGACTACGACCTGTCCCTGCCCCGGATCGCCGCCTACCCGGCCGAGCTGAACCAGGTGTGGACCAACCTGATCGAGAACGCCGTCGACGCGATGGACGGTCGGGGCATCCTCACCGTGCGCACCCGGGCCGGAGCCGACGCCGACCGGCTCGTCGTGGAGTTCGCCGACACCGGTCCGGGAGTGCCGTCCGAACTGGTCGACCGCATCTTCGAGCCGTTCTTCACCACCAAGGAGATCGGCAAGGGGACGGGGCTGGGGCTCGACATCGTCTGGCGGATCGTGGTGATCCGCCACGGCGGCGACGTACGGCTCACGTCCACGCCGGGCCACACGTGCTTCGAGATCGAGTTGCCGGTCAGGGGGCCTCAAGAGTGAACGTGGCGTATCCTGCTGGCAAACGAGTGGTCAACGGTGTAAGTAGTTCCCCACGATGACGGGACCGGGCATATGGACGTCGTGACGCCTGACGTGGCGGTCGACCGACCCTTGGTGGTCGATCTCGCCGACGAGTCCGCCCGGGAGCCGGGGCTCACCGGGGGCAAGGCCGCGGCTTTGGCCCGGGGCGCTTCGGCGGGGCTTTCGACGCTGCCCGGCGTGGTGCTCACCACGGCCTTCTGCGACGCCGTCGACGGCGGCGCCGAGGTGGCCGACCACCCCGCGATGCGCGACGCCTTCGCGCGCGCCGGGGGCGAGTCGCAGTCACTGGTCGCCCGCAGCTCGTCGGTCGTGGAGGACATGGCGGAGTCGTCGATGGCCGGCCAGTTCGACTCGATCATCGGGATCGACGGCTGGGACGAGTTCGTCATCGCCGTCACGGCCGTGCTCGTCTCCCGCGAGCGGGCCGGCGCCACCGACCACCCCATCGCCGTGCTGGTGCAGCCGCTGATCGAACCGCAGTACGGCGGCGTGATGTTCGGGATCGACCCGGTCACCGGTCGCACCGACCGCCGCGTGGTGTCGGCGGTGAACGGCGGGCCCGAGCCGCTGGTGAGCGGCGAGGTCGACGGGTCGCGCTACGTCCTCGAGCCGTCGCGCAACGGCGCCTGCAAGGTGCTCGACTTCGCCGCCAACGACGGCCCGGCGCTCGACCTGGCCGATCTGCGCCGTCTGGTGGCGCTGTCGGGCGAGGTGGCCGAGGTGTTCGGCGGGCCCCAGGACGTCGAGTGGGCCATCGCCACCGACAAGCAGCTGTGGCTGCTCCAGTCCCGCCCGGTCACCAGCGAGGTGCGGGGCGTCCCCCGAGGCCCGATCTACGGTCCGGGGCCGGTGGCCGAGACGTTCCCGGCGCCGCTCACCGAGCTGGAGCGCGACCTGTGGGTGCCGCCGCTGCGGGAGGCGGTCGCCGAGGCCGTGATCCTGGCGGGCACCGCCAGCCCGGCCGACGTGGCCAACAGCGACGTGGTGATCTGCGTCGACGGGCACGTCGCCATCGACCTGAAGCTGGCCGGCGAGATCAAGCCCAAGACCAAGATGGTCCACCGGTTGAACCCGATCCCCGCGATCCACAACCTGCGGGGCGCCTGGCGGGTCGGGCGGCTGCGCTCCGCGCTGCCCCGGCTGGCCGAGAACCTGCTCGACCGTACCGACGAAGACCTCGAGACGGTCCCCGAGCTGACCGACCTCACCAGCCGCCAGCTGCTCGCCCTGCTGCACCGCAGCCAGGTGGTCCTGCGGGCACTGCACGCCCACGAGATCCTCATGGGCATGCTCAGCGCCGCCACCACCAACCGGCTGACCGGCGCCTCGGTGGCGCTGCGGATGCTGGCCGAAGCCCGTCAGGACGGCCTCAGTGACGCCGAGATCCTGGCCCGCTCGCCGGCCGTGCTCGCTCTGACCGCGCCGCGGGTGGCGCCCACCGCCGAGCTGCCCGAGGAGGCGACGGCCGTCGACGTGGCGTCCACCGCCTGCCCCACCTGCTGCGACAACGGCATCCTCCGGGAGGCCCTGCGCATGCGGGTGCGCTGGGTGCAGGAGCTGTCGGGCCGGGCCGCCTGGGAGCTCGGCGAGCGCCTCACCGCCCGGGGCGGCCTCACCGAGCCCGAGTTGATCCGGCACATGACCCTCGACCACGTCGAGGCGGTGATCACCGGGCGGGCGGTGGTGGTGCCGGCGCTGATCGCCAAGCACGACCACGACTTCGGCGACCCGCTGCCGGCGTGGTTCCAGATGTCCGACCTGGGGCGCCCCATCCGGTCGCAGAGCGCCGGCGAGGTGGGCGGCGGCACGGGCGCCGGCGGCGGCGTCGGCAGCGGCCCCGTCACCTACGACGCCGAGGATCCGCCCAAGGGCTCGGTGCTTGTCACCACCACGTTGGCGCCGGGCCTGGGCCCGCTGCTGCCCCGGCTCGCCGGCATCGTCGCCGAGACCGGCTCGGTGCTCTCCCACCTGGCGATCCTGGCCCGCGAGGCCGGCGTGCCCACCGTGGTCGGCTACACCGGGGCGGCCGACGACCTGCCGGAGGGCGTGGTCGTCGAAGTCGACGGCGCCACCGGGCAGGTCACGATCGAGTCGTCGGAGCAGGAGGCGGCCGCATGAAGACCGTCACCTGGCTCGCCGGCATCGGCACGATGCTCGCCGGCGGCGCCTACATGATCGTGTCGCTCAACCGCTGGGAGTGGAACCGGGCGCTGTTCTTCGGGCTGATCGTGCTGATCGCCGAGGTGGGGCTGTCCACGGGGCTGGTGCTGCGGCGCCTGGCCCGGCTGGAGTACGACCGGCGCAGCGGCGTCGACCCCACCATCAAGGCGATCCTGCGGGAGACCCGGCCGCCGGCGCCGAGCCGCTTCGCCTGGATGAGCGAGCAGTCCCGCGACCTGAACGTGTTCATCACGTTCCTGGTGGGCGGGGGCGTGCTGATCTCGGGCGTGGCCTGGGTGGTCGACCGGGTGGCGTCGAAGACGTCGTCGCCGATCGGCGAGGAGCGGCTCGCCCGGCAGCTCGAGCCGATCAGCTACCCGTCGGGCGGCCTGCTGCTCGACGACGTCACGGTGCTGGCCCAGGAAGTGCCGGGCGCCAACGACGACCAGATCCGCCAGCTGCTCCGCCGCGGCGGTCGTCACTAACCCGTGTGGCGGTTCAAGCCCGTCAAGGTGCTGCTGGGGACCGTCGGCCTCGCCATCGGTGTCGCCGGCGTGCTGGCGCTGCGGGAGGCCACCCTGTCGACCCACGAGGACCCGGAGGAGCTCGGCGAGAAGATGGAGCTGGTCGTGCACGCCTCGTCCAAGGGTGGCGAAGGCGGCCAGTCCCTCGACGAGATGGTCGAGGCGCAGCTGCTCGCGTGTCGTCTCGAGGTGACCTCCGACTACACCGGCCCCATCGAGCCGCTGGGCGACGGCCGCTACCGCGCCGTGCTCACGCCGTCGCTCGACCTCACCAACCGCAAGCAGTTCCGCGGCTGCGTCGAGGACTGGGTCATCGACCACGTGAGGATCAACGTGGTCGACCTCACCGAGCTCGACTGAACGGGTCTCGTCGGGGGTAGAGCAGGACCCACCTGGGTCGACGGGAGGGGTGCATGGGCGATTGCGGCTTCCGCCTGCGGACCCTTTGCGTTGTCACGGTGCTGCTGGTGGTCGCGGCGTGCTCCGATTCCGAGGCCGCGGTGCCGGCGGCCGACTCGGATCGCTGCGACCTCGGGCTCAACACCGAGCGGTTCAACACGACCACCGCCGCGGTCGACCACGCCGCCATGCACCACGACGAGGTGGCGGGCGACCCGTCGACGGTCGACTTCACCGTGCGGCAGTGGGCCGAGGTGTTCGCCGACCCCGACGTGGGGATGTCGCTCGGCGAGGTGGCGGAGGCCGTCGACGGCGACGAGATCTACCGCCGGCACGTCCTCGCGGGGGTGCTGACCCACTCGCTCGACCCCGATCCGTGGCTGCCGCTGACCGATCCGGCCACCTGCGACGCCCTCGCGGGCGAGCTGGACGAGGTGCGGGGGGTGGTCGAGCGGTTCCCGACCGTGGCCGACGCGACGGCCGCCGGTTACACGCAGGGTGACACCTACTTCGCCGGCCTCGGCGTCCATTTCCAGAACTACGACCTGCTGGGCGGCTTCGACGTGGCCCACCCGGTGCAGTTGCTCTACGACGGGGCCGAGGACGACGCGCACCTGGTCGGCGTGTCGTACGTGGTGCGCTCCGCGGGCGACCTGCCACCCGTCGGGTTCACCGGCGGCAACGACCACTGGCACCGTCACGGGAAGTTCTGCCTCGACGAGCAGGCCGTCAACCTGGCCACCGACGTGCTCAGCGCCGACGAATGCGCTGCTCGCGGTGGGCACGAGGCCTTGAACACCGACGGCTGGATGCTGCACGCGTGGGTGGTGCCGGGCTGCGAGAGCGACTGGGGCGTGTTCTCCGCGGCCAACCCGCGCCTGCCCTATCTCCCGGACGGCGTTCGGCTGGATCCGGGCTGCCAAACCGCGTCTTAGTTCACAGTATGTGCACTAATTGATGCTGTTTGGAGTGTCGATCAACATATAAACGCTGCGCTGTATTGGCTTAGATATGTTCTCACAGTGTGCACGATAATAGGGTCTATTTTTCGAAATGACTCTGACAAAAACCGCTTCTATTTCCGGATTGCACGCGTGCAGCCTGATACGTTCCCACTTTTGGCAAACCAGCACATATGAGCTGCTGGGGGAGGGCGAACGCATATGGACAAACGCTGGGCCGCGCGCGTCTCGAAAGCGGGGACCTGCGCACTATTGTTCCTAACCGCATGTAGTGGCCAGAAGACCGGATTGCTCGATGAGATGGCCGCTAGGAGTGAAGTCGCCAATTCGGTTTTCCCCGCAGCCGATTGGTCAAAGGCAGATCCCACCGAGCTCGGATTCGATGCCGCCAAGCTCGAGGAGATCGCCGCCGAATCACCCCCCGAGACCGTCTGCCTCCTCGTCATGCGACACGGCGAGGTCGTCGGCGAGTGGTACTACGGCGACCACACGGCCGAACAGCCGACCGGCGTCATGTCGGTCACCCAGGCCTACGCCGCCACGCTGGTCGGCATCGCCCAGGACGAGGGCTTCCTCGACCTCGACGACCCGGTCTCCAAGTACATCCCCGAGTGGGTGGGCACGCCGTCCGAAGGCGTGACCATCCGCAACCTGCTGAGCCACGACAGCGGTCGTGAGTCCACCAACTCGATCGGCAACGCCGAGCTCCACCAGGCGCTGATCGGCGCACCCGACCCCGGGGCGCTGGCCATCGGGCTGGAGCAGCAGCACGCGCCGGGCGAGGTGTGGAGCCAGAACCTGCCGGCCATCGAGCTGCTGAACCCCATCCTCACCGCCGCCACGGGGATGGACCCTGCCGACTACGCGCAGGAGAAGCTGTTCGGGCCGATCGGGGCCACCCACACGTCGATGAAGAAGAACGGCAACGGCAAGACGTGGATGCACAGCTTCCTGGAGACCACGTGCCAGGACGCCGCCCGCTTCGGCTACCTCTACCTGCGGAACGGCAACTGGAACGGCACGCAGGTGCTGTCGGAGGGATGGGTCGACGAAGCCACCCACCCGTCGACGGAGCTCAACCCCGGTTGGGGCTTCATGTGGTGGCTCAACCAGCCGGGCTCGCTCGTGTCGATCGACAACGTGCTCACGCCCGACTACGACGAGCCGAGCGAGATGAAGCTGGTGCCCGACTCCCCGGACGACATGTACTGGGCGCTGGGCTTCGGCGGTCAGTTCGTCCAGGTCCACCCGGGCACCGACACGGTCGTGGTCCGGCTGGGCGGGGGCGACGAGGCCGCCAACATGCAGCAGGTGACCCGCATCGTCAGCGAGAGCCTGGTGGAGGAGTGAGCTCCACCGACTGACCCCGCGACGGGCGCGCCCTTCCTCTCTCCTCGGCAGGGCGCGCCCGTGTGGGGACCCCGTTTGCCCCACCAAGTACGATACGTGCGACCTCATGTACAGACGGTCGGGGGTGGGCAGGTGCTTGCCGGTCAGGAACATCGCGAGCCCATTGCCATCGTGGGCATGGGGTGCCGGTTCCCGGGCGGCGTGGCCTCACCCGAGGACCTGTGGTCGCTGGTGGCGGCCGGGGGCGACGCCATCGGTCCCGTGCCCGACGACCGGGGCTGGTCGTCGTCGGCAGCCGGGTTTCCCGGCGGTTTCCTGGCCGACGTCGCCGGGTTCGACGCCGGGTTCTTCGGCGTGTCGCCCCGGGAGGCGCTGGCGATGGACCCCCAGCAGCGCCTGCTCCTGGAGGTGGCGTGGGAGGCGTTGGAGCGGGCCCGTCTCGACCCCCTGTCGTTGCGGGGCAGCGACGGGGGTGTGTTCGCGGGGCTGACCGGGGGCGACTACTGGTCGCTGTTGGCGCAGGATCCGCTCGACGACTTCTCGGCCCAGCTGCTCACGTCGGCCTCCGCCAGCGGGGCCTCGGGCCGGGTGGCCCACGTGCTGGGGTGGGAGGGGCCGGCGGTGTCGGTCGACACGGCGGCGTCGTCGTCGCTGGTGGCGCTGCACCTGGCGTGCCAGTCGCTGCGGGCGGGCGAGTGCTCGCTGGCCCTGGCGGGAGGCGCCGCGGTGATGGCGACGCCCTCGTGGTTCCAGGGCTTCGCCCAGCAGGGGGCGCTGTCACCCGACGGTCGGTGTCGGGCATTCGGTGCCGGGGCCGACGGGACGGGTTGGGCCGAGGGCGTGGGCGTGCTGGTGTTGGAGCCGTTGTCGGCGGCGCTGCGCCACGGGCGGCGGGTGTGGGCCGTGGTCGCCGGCTCGGCGGTCAACCAGGACGGTGCCTCCGATGGCTACACCGCGCCGAGCGGGGCCGCCCAGCAGCGGGTGATCGAGTTGGCCCTGGCGACGGCCGGTTTGGCGCCGGGGGACATCGATGTGGTGGAAGCCCACGGCACGGGCACCGTGGTCGGTGACCCGGTGGAGGCGGCGGCGCTGCTGGCGACCTACGGCCAGGACCGTGAGGTGCCGTTGTGGTTGGGGTCGGTGAAGTCGAACATCGGTCACACCCAGGCGGCTGCCGGCGTGGCGGGCGTGATCAAGACGGTGATGGCCCTGCACCACGGCGTCCTGCCCCCGACACTGCACGCCGAGGTGCCGTCGCCGCATGTCGACTGGTCGTCGGGTCGGGTGGAGCTGCTCACCGAGGCGCGGGAGTGGCCGGGCCCTCGCCGGGCGGGGGTGTCGTCGTTCGGGATCTCGGGGACCAACGCCCACGTGATCCTGGAGCCGGCTCCGGAGTCGCCGCCGGTCACCGAGACGGAGGCGCCGGGACCTTTGCCGCTCGTCGTCTCGGCGGCGACCGAGGATGCCTTGGCGGTGCAGCTCGACCGCCTCGACCCCGTGCCGCAGCCCGACGTCGCCTGGTCGTTGGCGACGACCCGGGCCGCGTTGGAGCACCGGGCGGTCGTGATCGACGGGAAGGTGGTCCGCGGCCGGGCCGGGTCCGGAGTCGGCTTCGTGTTCGCCGGCCAGGGGACCCAGAAGCCGGGCATGGGCGCCGAGCTGTACGCCCGGTTCCCTGTGTTCGCCGAGGCCTTCGACGCGGCGCTGGACCCCGAGCTGCGGGACCGGGTCCTGGCCGGTGAGCCGTCGGACGACACGCTCTACGCCCAGACCGGTCTGTTCGCCCTCGAAGTCGCGTTGGCCCGGCTGCTGGCGAGCTTCGGCGTCGAGCCCGAGGTGGTGGTGGGGCATTCGATCGGGGAGCTGGCGGCGGCGCAGGTCGCCGGGGTCATGTCGCTCGACGACGCCCGCCGGCTCGTCACCGCCCGGGCCCGGCTCATGTCGGCCCTTCCCGCCGGCGGGGCCATGGTCGCCTTGCGGATGACCGAAGCCGCAGCGACCGCGCTGATCGCCGGCCATCGCGACGTGGCCCTCGCGGCGGTCAACGCCCTCGACCGCGTGGTCGTCTCCGGCCCCGCGGCGACCGTCGAGCGGTGGGGCACGCGACTCCGGGTGAGCCACGCGTTCCACTCCCCGCTGGTGGAGCCGATGCTGGAGGACTTCCGCCGGGTCGCCGAGACCGTCGACTACCGGGCTCCCCGGATGCGGTGGGTGTCGACCCTCACCGGGCGGCCAGTCACCGAGGCCGTGACGGTTGAGCACTGGGTCGACCAGGCCCGCCACACCGTCCGCTTCCACGACGCGGTCGCCGACCTCGGCTCGGCGTTGGAGATCGGTCCCGGCCACGACCTGCTCCACGGCCTCGCCCGTGCCTGGACCCACGGCGCTCCGGTCGACTGGCGACGGCTGCTCGGCTCCGGCAACACCGTCGACCTCCCCACCTATCCCTTCCAGCACCAGCGCTTCTGGCCGGGCGCCCCGGTCCCGGTCCCGTCGCCGTCGTCGGCAGCCCGGCCCCCCGACCTGCTGGGGCTGGTGCGGGCGGAGGCGGCGGTGGTGCTGGGCCTGGCGGGGCCCGACGACGTCGACCCGCAGCGGACGTTCAAGGACCTGGGGTTCGAGTCGCGGGACGCGGTGGAGCTGCGGGCCGGGCTGCAACGGGCGGTCGGTTCCCCGCTGTCGTCCACGATCGTCTTCGACCATCCGACGTGCGCCGCCCTGGCCGCCGAGCTGGCGGGCACAGGGGTGAGCCCCGAACCCCCGCCCCGGCGGCGCGCCGCCGACGAGCCGCTGGCGATCGTGGGGATGGCGTGCCGCTTCCCGGGCGGGGTCGGGTCCCCGGAGGACCTGTGGGAGCTGGTGACCGGGGGTCGGGACGCCATCGGGTCGGCGCCGGGCGACCGGGGCTGGGACGGGCGGTTCCTGGGCGGGTTCCTGGCCGACGCCGCCGGGTTCGACGAGGCGCTGTTCGGCATCTCGCCCCGTGAGGCCCTGGCGATGGACCCGCAGCAGCGCCTGTTCCTCGAGGTGTCGTGGGAGGCGCTGGAGCGGGCGGGGCTCGACCCGTCGTCGCTGCGGGGCACCGACACCGGGGTCTTCGCCGGTCTGATGGCCGACGACTACGGCCGCCTGCTGCCCGAGGACCCCGACGGCTACGGCCTGACCGGCAGCTCCGCCAGCGTGGCGTCGGGCCGGGTGGCGTACGTGCTGGGTCTGGAGGGGCCGGCGGTGTCGGTGGACACGGCGTGCTCGTCGTCGCTGGTGGCGCTGCACGTGGCCGGCCAGTCGCTGCGGGCGGGGGAGTGCTCGCTGGCGCTGGCGGGTGGGGTCACGGTGCTGGCGACGCCGTCGCTGTTCGTGGACTTCGCGGCCCAGGGCGGGCTGTCGCCCGACGGTCGGTGCAAGGCGTTCGGGGCGGGGGCCGACGGGACGGGCTGGTCGGAGGGCGTGGGTGTGATGGTGTTGGAGCGCCTGTCGGACGCCCGCCGGAACGGCCACCGGGTGTGGGCGGTGGTGGCGGGCTCGGCGGTGAACCAGGACGGCGCCTCCAACGGCCTGACCGCCCCCAACGGCACGGCCCAGCAGCGGGTGATCCGCCGGGCGTTGGCGTCGGCCGGTCTGGCGCCGGCGGACGTCGACGCGGTGGAGGCCCACGGGACGGGCACCACGTTGGGCGACCCGATCGAGGCGTCGGCGCTGCTGGCGACCTACGGCCAGGACCGGGAGCGGCCGCTGTGGTTGGGGTCGGTGAAGTCGAACATCGGCCACACCCAGGCGGCTGCCGGTGTCGCCGGGGTGATCAAGATGGTGATGGCGCTGCAGCACGGTGTGCTGCCCCCGACCTTGCACGCGGACGAGCCGTCGCCCCACGTCGACTGGTCGTCGGGCCGGGTGCAGTTGCTCACCGGGCCGCAGGACTGGCCCGAGCCCCGCCGGGCCGGCGTGTCGTCGTTCGGGATCAGCGGCACCAACGCCCACGTCATCCTCGAGCAGACCCCCGAGCAGCCCTCGTTCGTCGCCACCGAGCACGAGGGACCCCTGCCGCTGGTCGTCTCGGCGGCGACGGAGGCGGCGCTCGCGGCCCAGCTCGACCGCCTCGACACCGCGCCGCAGCCCGACGTCGCCTGGTCGCTGGTCACCACCCGGGCCGCCCTGGAGCACCGGGCGGTCGTCCTCGACGGCGCCGAGGTCCGGGGGCGGGCGGCGAGCGGGGGCGTCGTGTTCGTCTTCCCCGGGCAGGGGGCGCAGTGGGTGGGGATGGCCGCGGGGTTGATGGAGCACCCCGCGTTCCGGGACGCCATGACGGCCTGCGAGGCGGCGCTGGCGCCCTACGTCGACTGGTCGTTGACCGAGGTGGCGTGCAGCGCCGACGACGGCTGGCTGCAGCGGGTCGAGGTCGTGCAGCCGGCGCTCTTCGGGGTGATGGTGTCGCTGGCGGCGCTGTGGGAGTCGTTCGGCGTCGCGCCGGTTGCGGTGGTGGGCCACTCGCAGGGGGAGATCGCCGCCGCCCACGTCGCCGGGGTGCTGTCGCTCGACGACGCCGCCCGGGTCGTCGCCCGCCGGGCCCAGCTGCTGGCCCGGCTCGCCGGCACCGGCGGCATGGCCTCGGTGACGGCACCCGAGGCGCAGGTCCGGGCCCTGATCGACCGCTGGTCGCCCGGGGTGAGCGTGGCCACCGTGAACGGCCCGGCGTCGGTCACGGTGTCGGGCGACGCCGCGGCGCTCGACCGCCTGCTCGCCGGCTGCGAGTCCGACGGTGTCCGGGCGACCCGGGTGGCCGTCGACTACGCCTCGCACTCCCCGCACGTGGAGGCGGTGCGGGACGACCTCCTCGCCGCCCTCGACGGCATCGAGCCCCAGCCGCCCCGGGTGCGCTTCGCTTCGACGGTCACCGGCGACGCCGCCCTCGGCCCCGACTACTGGTACCGCAACCTGCGGGAGACCGGCCGCTTCCACGCGGCGGTGGCGGCGCTGGCGGCCGACGGCCACGACCTGTTCGTGGAGGTCAGCCCCCACCCGATGCTGCTCCCGCCGCTGCAGGACACGCTCGACGAGGTCGGCCCGGCCAAGTCCGCCGTCGGCACCCTCCGCCGCGACGACGGCGGCCCGTCACGCCTCGCGATCGCTCTGGCCGACGCCTGGGTGCACGGCGCCCCGGTCGAATGGCGCCGGCTGCTGAGCCCGGGTCGGCGGGTCGACCTCCCCACCTACCCCTTCCAGCACCACCGCTACTGGCCGACCGTGGCCCCCAGCGCCGAGCCGTCGCTGCTGGTCACCGAATGGGAGCCCTTGGAGCTGGCCGACGTCGCGGCCGAGGTGGTCGTCCGCCGCGTCGACGTGCCGGACGGCGACGACGTCCCCGCCCGGGCACTGGCCGCTGCCCGCCAGGCGCAGGGGTGGCTGACCGACGAGTCGCTCGGCGACGCCCAGCTGGTGATCGCCACCGGCGACGACCTCGCCTCCGCCGCGGTCCACGGCCTGGTCCGCTCCGCCCAACGGGAGCACCCCGGCCGCTTCGTCCTGGCGACCGTCGACGACGATCCCGCCTCCTGGGCGGCGCTCCCGGGAGCGGCCGCCACCGGCGAGCCCGAGGTGATGGTGCGGAAGGGACAGGCTGTCGCCCGCCGCCTCGTCCGCGCTGCCGAGGCTCCCGTGGCGAGTCCGTTCGACCCCGACGGGACGG
>Ga0193742_1000909_pt1 | contig 18793 bp, 13 predicted proteins | sample L2c1metaG_FD_165511 | JGI IMG/M metagenome (GOLD analysis project Ga0193742, IMG submission 165511) | Soil microbial communities from a riparian zone of the East river system, Colorado, United States - L2c1 | ecosystem: Environmental > Terrestrial > Soil > Riparian zone | place: USA: East River... | reverse complement strand
GTAAGACTGGCAATGCACCCTTCGCCGCCCTAATTGCCGGGCAGCACAGGGAGCGCCACATGCCCAAATACGACTACGACCTTTTCGTCATCGGTGCCGGTTCGGGCGGTGTGCGCGCGGCGCGGGTTTCGGCGGCGCACGGCGCGAAGGTCGCCATCGCGGAGGAGTACCGCGTCGGCGGCACCTGCGTGATCCGCGGGTGCGTACCCAAGAAGCTGCTGGTTTACGGCGCGCATTTCGCCGAGGATCTGCGCGATGCGCGGCGTTTCGGCTGGGACGTGCCGGCCGATTGCGCGTTCGACTGGAAGGTATTGCGCGACAACGTGCTGGCCGATGTCGACCGGATCAGCCAAGCCTATACCGACACGCTGGAGAACCAGAAGGTCGAGATTATCCATGAGCGTGCGACCATCGCCGGGCCGAACGAGGTCAAGCTGGCGAGCGGCAGGACGGTCACCGCGAAATATATCCTGGTCGCCACCGGCGCGACGCCGCAGGTGCCCGAATGCCCGGGACACGAGCATGGCATCACCAGCAACGAGGCGTTTCACCTCGATTCGATCCCCAAGCGCATCCTGATCGCGGGCGCGGGCTATATCGCCAACGAGTTTGCCGGGGTGTTCCACCAGCTTGGCGCGCATGTGATGCTGATCAACCGCACCGACGTGATCCTGCGCCATTACGACGCGCAGATCCGCGACCGGCTGCTGCAGATCAGCATGATGAAAGGCATCGAGTTCCGCTTTCACGCCGAGTTCGAGAAGATCGTCAAGCAGAAGGACGGCTGCCTGAAAGTGCACATGTCCGGTCACGAACCGGTGGTGGTCGACATGGTGATGTTCGCCACGGGCCGCGTACCCAACACCGGCGATCTCGGGCTGGAGAATGCCGGGGTCGAATGGAACGACAAGGGCGCGATCCTGGTCGATGAAGACAACAAATCGAGCTGCGACAGCATCTATGCGGTGGGCGACGTGACCGACCGGGTGCAGCTGACGCCGGTCGCCATTCGTGAGGGGCAGGCGTTCGCCGACACGATATTCGGCGGCAAGCCGACGCGGGTCGATTATTCGTGCATCCCGAGCGCGGTATTCAGCCACCCGCCTATCGCCGGCGTCGGCATGACCGAGGGCGAGGCGCGCAACAAGCTGGGCGGGATCAAGGTCTATCAGTCCGATTTCCGGCCGATGAAGAACGTGCTGGCCGGCCGCAACGAGCGTGCGCTGTACAAGATGATCTGCGAGGCGGAGACCGGCAAGATCGTCGGCCTGCACATGATCGGGCCGGACGCGCCGGAGATTTTGCAGGCGGCGGCGGTGGCGGTGAAGGCCGGGCTGACCAAGCAGGCGTTCGACGATGTCGTCGCGCTGCATCCGACCATGGCCGAGGAGCTGGTGCTGCTGCGGTAGGTCTGTTCGTCCCCGTTGCCGGGGAGGAAAAGGGATGCCATCACCCTCCGCAACTCAGGAGGGGTCTTTCATGCATATCCGCACTTTGCTCGCCGCTACCGCCGTGCTCGCGCTCGCCGTGCCGTCGTTTGCGCAAGATGCGCCGCACCAGAAGCAGGCGCGCGAGATATACGCCAAGGTGATCGGTTTCCGTACCGCCGCGGGGCAGGGCAAGGTGCCGGAGATGGCGCGTTATCTGGCCGATGCGCTGAAGGCCGGCGGGGTGGCAGAAGCGGATATTGCCCTGCTTCCTAGCGGCGAGACCACCGCGATGCTGGTGCGCGTGCCGGGCGGCGATGCTGCCGCCAAGCCGATCCTGTTCAACGCCCACATGGACATCGTCGATGCGCGGCCGGCCGATTGGAGCCGTGACCCGTTCACGCTGGTCGAGGAGGACGGGCGCTTCTGGGGCCGGGGAACGCAGGACAACAAGGCGGGGGTCACCGCGATGGTCTCCACCATCCTGCGGCTGAAGGCGGCGAAGGCTCAGCCGAAGCGGACATTGGTGTTCGCCTTTGTCGGTGATGAGGAAACCAGCATGGCGACGACGCGGCTGGTTGCGGCGCATGATTGGGTGAAGGGCGCCGAATTCGCCATCAACACCGATGCCGGCGGCGGCGGGCTTGGCGAAGACGGCAAGCCGCTGATTTACCTCGTCCAGGGGGCGGAGAAGACCTACGCCACCTTCGAGCTGACCGCGACCAACCAGGGCGGCCATTCCAGCCGCCCGCGCAAGGACAATGCGATCTATGACCTCGCCCACGCGATCACCAAGGTCGAAGGCTACACCTTTCCGGTGATGTCGAATGCCCTTACCCGCGCCTATATCGGCGCGGTCGGCGGCGTGCTGCCGGGTGCGGCGGGGCAGGCGATGAAAGCGTTCTCCGCCGATCCGGCCAATGCCCAGGCGATCGCCGCGATCTCGACCGATCCGAGTTTCAACGGCACCATCCGCACCACTTGCGTCGCAACGATGCTGGAGGCGGGCCACGCCGAAAACGCGCTGCCGCAGCGCGCCAAGGCGACGGTCAATTGCCGCATCTTCCCCGGCGTGGCGGTGGCGGACGTGCAGGCCAGGCTGACCGAGGTGGTGGGCAATCCGGCGATCAAGATCGTTGCGATCAACAATCCCGAGGCGAGCCCCGTCAGCGAGATGCGGCCCGACGTGATGGCCGCGATCACCAGGTCGATCCACAAGCGGCAGCCCGGCGTGCCGATCAGCCCCTATCTCGAATCGGGTGGGACCGACGGCAAGGTATACCGCATCGCGGGTATCCCGACCTTCGCCACATCGGGCCTGTTCATCCGCGAAAACGAGATGTTCGCCCACGGGCTGAACGAACGGCTGCCGGTCAAGAGCTTCTATGATGGGCTGGAACATATCCATGATCTGGCGGTGGATCTGGGCGGGGTGCGTTAGCTCTTTCCTGCGACGAAGCGTGGGGCAACCCGCTGGCGGTGGAGAGTCCGCCCGGTTACATTTGGCGGATGGCATGGTCGCATTATGATTTGGTCCGCTCGCCCTGGCTGTCGCGCCAGCCCGCGCCAGTGGCGGGGGCGCTGCTCGATGCCGGGCGAGTCCAGCGGCTCGAGGCCGGGCAATGCGTTTACGGTGAGGACGATCCCGATGCCGGACTGTTCGCCGTCATCTCCGGGCGCCTGTCGGTCGAGGCGACGGCGGGGCCGGAGCGGACGGTGCTGATCGACATCCTCCACAAGGGGGCATGGCTGGGACAATCGGCGCAATCGGGTGGCCCGCGGCTGGTGACGGTCCGCGCACGCAGCGCCGCGACGCTGTTCCTGATCCCCAATGTGGTGCTGAAGCGCGTCGGCCACGACCGGCCCGATGTGTGGCAGGCGGTGAGCAATCTCATCTACGGCCAGTTGCAGAGCGCGGTGCGGATGGTCGCCCGGCTGCTGACCGCCAGCCCCGCGGAACTGATCGCGCTGCGTCTGCTGACATTGGCCGAAGGGCAGCCACCCTTCGTCGCGGTCAGCCAGAGCGAGCTCGGCGAACTGACCGGCATGACGCGCAAGGCGGCGAACGCGCACCTTGCGCTGCTGGAGGAGCAGGGGTTGATCAAGCGCGCTTATGGCAAGGTGATGCTGCTGGACGTTGAGGGGTTGAGCACAATCGCCGCTGCCTAGCCCACCCGGTTCGCCACCAGATCATCGACCACCGCCGGGTCCGCCAGCGTGCTGGTGTCGCCCAATGACGATACGTCGCCCTCTGCGATCTTGCGGAGGATGCGGCGCATGATCTTGCCGCTGCGGGTCTTGGGCAGGCCGGGGGCGAATTGCAGCGCATCGGGGGTGGCGATCGGGCCGATTTCCTTGCGCACCCAGTTACGCAGTTCGGTGCGGAGTTCGTCTGATGAGACCTCGCCGGCGTTGAGCGTGACATAGGCGTAGATGCCCTGGCCCTTCACGTCGTGCGGCATGCCGACGACGGCGGCCTCGGCGACCTTGGGGTGCAGGACCAGCGCCGATTCGACCTCTGCGGTGCCCATGCGGTGGCCGCTGACGTTGATCACGTCGTCCACCCGGCCGGTGATCCAGTAATAGCCGTCCTCGTCGCGGCGGCAGCCGTCGCCGGTGAAATATTTGCCCGGATAGGTCGCGAAATAGGTCTGGAAGAAGCGGGCGTGATCGCCCCAGACGGTGCGCATCTGGCCGGGCCAGCTGCGCGCGATGACGAGATTTCCCTCGGTTGCCCCGTTGAGCATGCGGCCTTCGGGATCGACCAGCTGCGGCTCCACGCCGGGCATCGGTTTGGTCGCGGAACCGGGTTTGAGCGCGGTCGCACCCGGCATCGGCGATATCATCGCGCCGCCGGTTTCGGTCTGCCACCAGGTATCGATGATCGGGCAGCGGCCCTCGCCGACCACCGCATGATACCAGCGCCACGCCTCTGGATTGATCGGCTCGCCGACGGTGCCGAGCAGCTTGAGCGACTTGCGGCTGGTTTTTGTCACCCATTCGTCACCCTCCTTCATCAGCGCGCGCAAGGCGGTCGGCGCGGTGAAGACGGTGTGGACCTGGTGGCGATCGATCACCTCCCAGATGCGCGACGGAGTCGGCCAGGTGGGGACGCCTTCGAACATCAGCGTCGTCGCGCCGTTCGCCAGTGGGCCGTAGAGAATATAGCTGTGCCCGGTGACCCAGCCGATATCGGCGGCGCACCACCAGATGTCTCCGGCACGGTAATCGAAGGCGAGTTCGTGAGTCAGGCTGGCCCAGAGCAGATAGCCGCCGCTGGTGTGGAGCACGCCCTTTGGCTTTCCGGTCGAGCCCGACGTGTAGAGGATGAACAGCGGGTCTTCGGCGCCCATCGGCTCGGGCGGGCAATCGGCGGATGCGACTTCACGCTCGTCATACCACCAGTAGTCACGGTTTTCCTCGATGTGGACCGTATTGTTCGCGTGATCGACGATCAGGACCGCCTCCACACTGGGGCACTGCCTCAATGCCGCATCTACATTGTCCTTGAGCGGAACGAGCTTGCCGCCGCGCATGCCTCCGTCTGCGGTGACAACAAGCCGACTATCACAGTCCTGGATGCGACCCGCGAGTGCATCGGGCGAGAAGCCGGCAAAGACCACCGAATGAATCGCCCCGATACGTGCGCAGGCCAGAACCGCGAACGCTGCTTCGGGGATCATTGGCAGGTAGATTGTAACGCGGTCACCGCGCCGGGTTCCAAGTCTCTTTAGAGCATTCGCAAAGAGGCAAACCTCCGCGTGGAGTTGCTTGTAGGTGAAGCGGCGCGGTTCATCCTTGGGATCGTCGGGTTCCCAGATGATCGCGATCTGATCGCCCCGGGTCTTCAGATGGCGATCGATGCAGTTGGCGGCGACGTTCAGCTTGCCGTCGGCGAACCACTGGATGTGGAAATCATCCTCCCCGAACGACCAGTCGCCGGCGATTTCCGGACGCTTGATCCAGTCCAGCCGCTTCGCCTGTTCCAGCCAGAAGCTGCCCGGATCAGCCAGGCTGCGGCCATAGAGTTTCTCATAGCCTGCCGCATCGACCCGCGCCCGTTTCGCCCATTCCGGTGGCACGGGGTAGAGTTCGGGGTCGGCCATGATGTTCCTCTCCGTCGGTTCGCACGCTGTCTAGGGGCGTAATGGCAACCGCGTAAACCGGCTTTGCGCAATCAATGCTATCCGACGCGATAGGGCACCACGTCGCGCCGGTCAGGATCGATATGGATGCCCAGCATCGCGGGCGGAAAGGCGCGCTGGTCGCAATCGGCGCGCGGGCAGATGCGGCAGGACACACCGATCGGGGTGGCGCCCGTTCCCGCCAGATCGAGGCCGTCGGCATAGACGAAGTCGCCGGCATGCACCGTCTCGCACCCCAACGCGACGGCATAGCGGCGCGGCGCGCGGTCGTAGCGGCCCGATGGCTTGACCAGACCCTTGGCCATCGAGACGTAGCGCACGCCATCGGGTGTTTCGGCGAGCTGGACGAGGATGCGATCGGGAATCGCTACGGCTTCATGGACGATCCACAAGGGGCAGGCGCCGCCGAAACGGGCGAATTCGAGCCGGGTCGCCGAATGACGCTTGGTGATGTTGCCCGCCATGTCGACGCGGCAGAAGAACACCGGGACGCCGCGTGCGCCGGGGCGCTGCAGGGTAGAAAGCCGGTGGCAGGCCTGTTCGAAGCTCACGCCGAAGCGGCGGGACAGCCGGTCGATATCGTGGCGCAGCTCCTGCGCGGCGGCACGGAAGCGTTCATAGGGCAGGAGCAGCGCGCCGGCGGCATAGTTGGCGAGGCCGACCGTGAGCAGCCGCCGCGCCTCCTCGCTCGCCAGCGCGGCCTGGCCGGCGATGGCGGCGATGGCTTCGGCCATCTCGATCGCGACAAGCTGGTGGGCGAGCTGGAAGCGGCGGCTCTCGGGCGGCTGGCCGCTGCCGAGGGTGAGCGTGCGCGACGCCCGATCGAAACGGCGCAGCGCGGTGCCGCCGCTTTCCACGGTTTCGGCATGGGTGGCGATGCCGTGCGCGGCGTGGAGATGCGCGCGCATCCGGGCCTCGTCGGGCGGCGCGCCGTGGCCGATGATGTCGGACAGGGCCTCGGCGCGCTGGTCCAGCGGATCGATGTAGTTGCCCGCGGCGTGGAACCAGTCGCGCACTTCCTCCCAGGGCAGCCGTGCGCCGCCGCCCGCGTCGAGCGTCTCGTTGACGATCTGCAGCCGTTCCTCGGCGCGGCGCCAGGCGAGGTGGAGCGCGACGAAGCGCTCGGCGACCGGCCCCTGCTGGCTGGCGAGGCGCTCGACGAACTCGGGCGGCAAAGGATCGTCGGCGAAGGCGGGATCGTCGATCGCGGCGACCAGCGCGGCGAGCAGGCGGCTGTCATGCCCCGCCTCGATCGTCGGCAGATCATGAGGATAATGGCGGCCGATCGCGACGCGCACCGCGGGCGTCAACGGCCGGTCGTCGCTTTCGATCTGGCTGAGATAGCTGACCGAAATGCCCAGCTTCGTGGCCATGCCGGCCTGGCTGAGGCCGGCGCGGATGCGCAGCGCGCGGAGGCGTGCGCCGGCGAAGAGGCGGCGGGTTTCGGTCATGGCCCGAGGCTAGTTTGCGAATTTGCCCTTTGCAACTTCGCAACTCCACATTTGCATCCGCGTGCAAAGCTTGGAAAGGACGTGCCGAACGAGGCGATCTGGACGGCATTTGTGAGCAGCACGATCGAGGAACTGGAGCGCAAACGCGGCGCGGCGCGGCTGGGCGGGGGCGAGAAGCGCATTGCCGCGCAGCACGCCAAGGGCAAGCTGACCGCGCGCGAGCGGCTGGAGATATTGCTGGACGAGGGATCGTTCGAGGAGCTCGATATGTATGTCGAGCATAACTGCGTCGATTTCGGGATGCCGGACACCGTCATTCCCGGTGACGGCGTGGTCACCGGCAGCGGTACGGTCAACGGGCGGCTGGTGTTCGTTTTCTCGCAGGATTTCACCGTGTTCGGCGGGTCGCTCAGCGAGCGCCACGCGCAGAAGATCTGCAAGGTGATGGATATGGCGATGAAGGTCGGCGCGCCGGTCATCGGCCTCAACGATTCGGGGGGCGCGCGCATCCAGGAGGGGGTCGCGTCGCTCGGCGGTTATGCAGAAGTGTTCCAGCGGAACGTGCTGGCGTCGGGCGTGGTGCCGCAGCTTTCGCTGATCATGGGGCCGTGCGCGGGCGGCGCGGTTTATTCGCCCGCGATGACCGACTTCATCTTCATGGTGAAGGATTCGAGTTACATGTTCGTCACCGGGCCGGACGTGGTGAAGACGGTGACCAACGAGGTCGTCACGCAGGAGGAACTGGGCGGGGCCAGCACCCACACCACCAAATCGGGCGTGGCGGACAATGCGTTCGAGAATGATATCGAGGCGCTGCTGGCGGCGCGCGACTTCATCGATTTCCTTCCCTCGTCCAACCGCGAGGGTGTGCCTGAGCGACCAACCGCGGACGAATGGGACCGCGAGGAGCCGAGCCTGGACACGCTGATCCCGGCGAACGCCAATCAGCCCTATGATATGCACGAGCTGATCCGGAAGACGGTGGACGAAGCTGAGTTCTTCGAGCTGCAGCCGGCGCATGCGGGCAACATCATCATCGGCTTCGGCCGGATCGAGGGCCGTACGGTGGGCGTCGTCGCCAACCAGCCGATGGTGCTGGCGGGATGCCTGGACATCAATTCATCGAAGAAGGCGGCGCGCTTCGTGCGCTTCTGCGATGCGTTCGATATTCCGATCATCACCTTTGTCGACGTTCCGGGCTTTCTGCCCGGCGTCGGCCAGGAGCATTCGGGAATCATCAAGCACGGCGCGAAGCTGCTATTCGCCTATGCCGAGGCGACCGTGCCCAAGATCACCGTCATCACGCGCAAGGCATACGGCGGCGCGTATGACGTGATGGCGTCCAAACATCTGCGCGGCGATCTGAACTATGCCTGGCCGACCGCCGAGATCGCAGTGATGGGCGCGAAGGGCGCGGTCGAGATCATCTTCCGCGGCAAGACGCCCGAGGAGATCGCGGAGAAGACCGCCGAGTACGAGGCACGCTTCGCCAACCCGTTCGTCGCGGCGAGCAAGGGGTTCATCGATGAGGTGATCATGCCGCATTCCACCCGCCGGCGGGTGGCCCTAGGGCTACGGAAACTGCGGCACAAGGCGCTCGAGAATCCGTGGAAGAAGCATGACAATATTCCGTTGTGAGCTAGCCAAGGAGCAAATTGGCACATGATCCTCGGCCCCCTCAATCATGTCGGCGTCGCGACGCCGTCCATAGAGAAATCGGTCGCGATGTACCGCGATCTGCTCGGCGCTACGGTGGTGCGTGAAGCGTTCGATCTGCCGGCGCAGGGCGTGCGGGTGTGCTTCATCGATACACCCAACAGCCAGATCGAGCTGATCGAGCCGCTGGGCGAAGCGTCGCCGATCCACGGTTTCCTCGCCAAGAATCCCGCCGGGGGCCAGCATCATGTCTGTTTCGAGGTGCCCGATATTCACGCCGCCAAGGCCGAACTGGAGGCGAAGGGCGCCAAGGTGCTCGGCGAACCGCGCATCGGCGCGCACGGCACGCTGGTGATCTTCGTCCATCCGAAAGACATGGGCGGGGTGCTGGTCGAGCTGATGGAAACGCCCAGGGGAGCGCATTGATGGCCGAATACGAGATGATCTTGGCCGAGCGGCGCGGGGATGTGCTGGTGGTCACGCTCAACCGGCCCGATCGGCTGAACGCCGCGCCGCCGCGGATGTTCGCCGAACTGCAGCAGGCGATCGCCAATCTGGATGGCGCGCGGGCGGTGCTGATCACCGGCGCGGGACGAGGATTTTGTTCAGGCGCGGATGTCGCGGGTGGCAGCCTTGCCGCAAGCGATCCGGCGGAGGCTACGTTCGCCGCGCTGACCGCCCAATATAACCCGGCGATGCTGGCGGTTGCGGACCTTGGCGTGCCCATCGTCACCGCGGTGCGCGGGCCGGCGGCCGGGATCGGCTGCAGTCTGGCGCTGGCTGGTGATTTCTGCGTGACGTCCGAGACCGCCTATTTCCTGCAGGCGTTCGTCAACATCGGGCTGGTGCCCGATGGCGGGGCGAGCTGGACGCTGCCGCGGCTGATCGGCCGCGCGCGCGCTGCCGAGATGATGATGCTGGGCGAGCGCATTCCCGCCGCCAAGGCGTTCGATTGGGGGCTGGTGCACAAGGTGGTGGCTGACGATGCGCTTGATGCCGAGGCGTTCGCGCTGGCCGAGCGGCTGGCGGCGGGGCCGACCGTCGCGCTGGGGCTGATGCGGCGTGGCCTCGCCTACGCCCTGCAATCGACCCAGGCCGAGGCGATGACGCGCGAGGCCGAGAACCAGCGCACCGCGCGTGGTTCGGCGGATTCGCTGGAAGGCGGCATGGCGTTCCTCCAGAAGCGCAAGCCGGCGTTCAAGGGACTGTAATGACCGACAAACCCACCCCGGCCGATTGGGCCGCGCTCGCCGCGAAGGAGGTGAAGGGCCGCGATCTCGACTGGCACACGCCCGAAGGGATCACGGTCAAGCCGCTCTATACCGCCGAGGATGTCGCGGATATCGATCCCGGCTTGCCCGGCTTCGCGCCCTTCACGCGCGGGGTGCGCGCTTCGATGTACGCGGGCCGGCCGTGGACGATCCGGCAATATGCCGGGTTTTCAACCGCCGAGGAATCGAACGCCTTCTATCGCCGCAACCTTGCGGGCGGGCAGAAGGGGCTGTCGGTCGCGTTCGATCTCGCCACGCACCGGGGATACGACAGCGATCATCCGCGCGTGACGGGCGATGTCGGCAAGGCGGGGGTCGCGATCGACACGATCGACGACATGAAGATCCTGTTCGACGGCATCCCGCTCGACAAGATGTCCGTCAGCATGACGATGAACGGCGCGGTGATCCCGATCCTGGCCTTCTTCATCGTCGCGGGGGAGGAGCAGGGCGTTCCCCAGGCGCAGCTGGACGGGACCATCCAGAACGACATCCTGAAGGAGTTCATGGTCCGCAACACATACATTTATCCGCCCGCGCCCAGCATGCGGATCATATCGGACATCATCGCCTACACATCTGCCAACATGCCGAAATTCAACAGCATCTCGATCTCCGGCTATCATATGCAGGAGGCCGGAGCGACGCAGCTGCAGGAACTGGCTTTCACAATCGCCGATGGGCGCGAATACGCCAAGGCGGCGATGGCCAGCGGCCTCGATCTGGATGCGTTTGCAGGGCGTTTGAGCTTCTTCTTCGCGATCGGCATGAACTTCTTCATGGAGGTGGCGAAACTGCGCGCGGCGCGGACGCTGTGGCACCGGGTGATGACCGATCTGGGTGCCAAGGACGAGCGCAGCAAGATGCTGCGGACGCATTGCCAGACGTCCGGCGTGTCGCTGACCGAGCAGGACCCGTACAACAACGTGATCCGCACCACCGTCGAGGCGATGGCGGCGATGCTGGGGGGCACCCAGTCGCTCCACACCAATGCGCTGGACGAGGCCATCGCGCTGCCCACCGATTTCTCCGCCCGCATCGCGCGCAACACGCAGATCGTGCTGCAGGAGGAAACGGGGATGACCAACGTGGTCGATCCGTTGGGCGGTAGTTATTATGTCGAGGCGCTGACGAAGGAGCTGGTCGACAAGGCGTGGGAGATCATCGAACGCGTCGAGGCCGAGGGCGGCATGGCGCAGGCGGTGGCCAAGGGTTGGCCCAAGGCGATGATCGAGGAGGCATCGGCGGCGCGCGCGGCGCGGGTCGATCGCGGCGAGGACGTGATCGTCGGCGTCAACAAATACCGGCTGAAGGACGAGGACGCGATCGACATCCTCGATGTCGACAACCACAAGGTCCGCGCCGGTCAGGTCGCGCGGCTCGAGCGGGTAAAGGCCGAGCGTGACGAGCATGCCTGCCTCGCCGCGCTGAAGGCGCTGACCGATGGCGCGAAGGGCGACGGCAACCTGTTGGCGCTGGCGGTCGAAGCCGCGCGCGCACGGGCGACGCTGGGCGAGATCAGCCTGGCGATGGAGGTCGCCTTCGGCCGCTACGAAACCAGCCCGACTCCGGTGAGGGGCATCTATGGCGGCGCTTACGGCGACGACGCGAGCTGGACCGGGCTGGTCGACGGCGTGGCGGCGATCGAGCGGCGGATGGGGCGCAAGCCGCGCATGCTGGTCGCCAAGATGGGGCAGGACGGGCATGATCGCGGGGCGAACCTGGTATCATCCGCATTTGGGGATCTAGGCTTCGAGGTGGTCGCCGGGCCGCTGTTCCAGACTCCCGAAGAGGCTGCGCGGCTGGCGATCGAGACGGATGTCGATGTCGTCGGCGCATCGTCGCTGGCTGCGGGACACAAGACGCTGATTCCCGAGCTGATCGGGCATTTGAAAGATGCCGGACGCGGCGACATCAAGGTGATCGCGGGTGGGGTGATCCCGGCGCAGGACTACCAGATGCTGCGCGACGCCGGGGTGCAGGGGATATTCGGTCCCGGCACCAATTTGATCGACGCCGCGGGCGCGGTGTTGCGGTTATTGGGGCACAATATGCCCCCGGTAGAGGAAGCTGCGGAATGAGCGATGTCAGAGAGTTCCACTCCCGCCCGCGGGAGGGGCTAGGGGAGGGCGTGTCCACTGGCGCGATCTCCGAACAGGCCCTCCCCCGACCCCTCCCGCAAGCGGGAGGGGAGATAAGGCAGGACTGGACGCGCGCCGAGATCGCCGCCCTGTTCGATCTGCCGTTCGACGAACTGATGTTCCGCGCTCAGACCGTCCACCGTGCACATCACGCGGTGGGGGAGGTGCAATTGTGCACGCTCTTGTCGATCAAGACCGGCGGTTGTCCGGAGGATTGCGGCTATTGCTCGCAGTCCGCCTCGGCCGAAACAGGGCTGAAGGCGACCAAGCTGATGGACCCCCGCGCTGTGCTGCAGATGGCAGCGCAGGCGAAGGATTCGGGCAGCCAGCGCTTCTGCATGGGCGCGGCGTGGCGCAACCCCAAGGATCGCGACATGCCCGCCATCGTCGAGATGGTGAAGGGCGTGCGGCAGATGGGGATGGAGACCTGCATGACGCTCGGCATGCTGACGCCGAAGCAGGCGGGGATGCTCGCCGATGCGGGGCTGGATTACTACAACCACAATATCGATACCTCGCCCGAGCGGTACGGCGATATCATCACCACGCGCACATTCGGCGAGCGGCTGGAAACGCTCGAGCACGTCCGCGAGGCGGGGATCAACGTGTGCTGCGGCGGGATCGTCGGGATGGGCGAGACGCGCGCGGATCGTGTCGGCTTCGTCCACGCGCTCGCCACCTTACCGCGGCATCCAGAAAGCGTGCCGGTCAATGCGCTGGTGCCGGTCAGGGGCACGGTGCTGGGCGACATGCTCGCCGACACCCCGCTCGCCAAGATCGACGACATCGAGTTCGTCCGCACCATCGCCGTCGCGCGGATCACGATGCCGCTGAGCATGGTCCGGCTGAGCGCCGGGCGCGAGAGCATGTCGGAGGCGACGCAGGCGTTATGCTTCATGGCCGGCGCGAACTCGATCTTCACGGGCGACAAGTTGCTGACGACGGGCAATCGCGGTGACAGCGCGGATGCGGCGCTGTTCGCCAAGCTGGGCGTGCGGCCGATGGAAGCCGAGGAACCGATGCGGGTTGCTGCGGAGTGAACAAGCGACGGGTCATTACAGCTTTAGTAGTGATCGGTGCGATCTTGCTATTCTGGTACTTCTATTCAGGCGCTTGGTATCCCTGAGAAATTGGCTTCCCGAATCGGCGATCGGGTGTGGGAGAGTTTAGTGTTCAAGAAAATCCTGGTCGCCAATCGGGGCGAGATTGCGTGCCGCGTGATGCGCACCGCCAAGAAGATGGGGATCGCGACGGTGGCGGTCTATTCGGATGCCGATGCGCGCAGTCCGCATGTGCTGATGGCAGATGAGGCGGTGCGGTTGGGGCCGGCGCCTGCTGCGGAGAGCTATCTGAAGGCCGATCTGATTCTGCTCGCCGCCAAGGAGACTGGGGCGGACTGCATTCATCCGGGCTATGGTTTTCTGTCGGAGCGCGAGAGCTTTGCGCGGGCGTGTGCGGAGGCGGGGATCGCCTTTGTCGGGCCTCCCCCTAAGGCGATTGCGGCGATGGGGGACAAGATCGAGTCCAAGAAGCTGGCCAAGGCGGCGGGGGTCAACGTTGTGCCCGGCTTTCTGGGCGAGATCGCCGATACCGATGACGCGGTGAAGATCGCGGGCGAGATCGGTTATCCGGTGATGATGAAGGCCTCGGCCGGCGGCGGCGGCAAGGGGATGCGGCTGGCCTATAGCGAACAGGATGTGCGCGAAGGGTTCGAGGCGACCAAGCGGGAGGGGCTGGCATCGTTCGGCGACGACCGCGTGTTTATCGAGAAGTTCATCGAAAGCCCGCGCCATATCGAGATCCAGGTGATCGGCGACCAGCACGGCAATGTGCTCTATCTCAACGAACGCGAATGTTCGGTGCAGCGCCGCCACCAGAAGGTGGTCGAGGAAGCGCCGTCGCCCTTCGTGACTCCCAAGATGCGCAAGGCGATGGGCGAGCAGGCGGTCGCACTGGCGCAGGCGGTGGGATATTATTCTGCCGGGACGGTCGAGCTGATCGTATCGGGTGCCGACGTGACGGGCGAGAGCTTCTACTTCCTCGAGATGAATACCCGGCTGCAGGTGGAGCATCCGGTGACCGAGGAGATCACCGGGCTCGATCTGGTCGAGCTGATGATCCGCGTCGCAGCGGGGGAGGAGCTGCCGTTCGGGCAGGATGACGTGAAGATCGACGGCTGGGCGATCGAGAACCGCGTCTATGCCGAAGACCCCTATCGCGGGTTCCTGCCGAGCATCGGGCGGCTGGTGCGGTATGAGACGCCGGAGACGGGCGAAGGCGTGCGCGTCGATGATGGCGTTGCCGAGGGCGGCGACGTTTCGATGTTCTACGATCCGATGATCGCCAAGCTGATCACCCATGCGCCGACGCGCGAGGAGGCGATCGATGCGCAGATCGCGGCGCTCGACCAGTTCGTCATTCAGGGACCGGGGACCAATCTCGATTTCCTGTCGGCGCTGATGCAGCATCCGCGCTTCCGGTCTGGCGAGATCACCACGGGCTTCATCGCCGAGGAATATCCCGACGGCTTTTACGGCGCCCCCGCCAGCGACGAATTGCTCGCCGCCATTGCCGGTGTCGCCGCCTTTGCCGCTACCGCGCATGCCGATCGCGCGCGGCGGGTGGACGGGCAGCTGGGCCAGCGGCTGCATCCGCCTGCCGATTGGCAGGTGTTGGTGGGCAAGACGGCGCATGATGTATCGGTCTCGCCCGACGCGCTGATTGTGGATGGCGAGGAGATCGATCTCGCGCTGGAATATACGCCGGGCGACACGACGGTGGACGCGGAGTTCGACGGCAGCCCGCTGACGCTGACGATCGCGCGTACGTCCGGCGGTTTTGCCATCGGCACGCGTGGGGCGAAGCATAAGGTGCGCGTGCTGCCCGCACGGGTGGCGCCGCTGGCGCAGCACATGATCGAAAAGGTGCCGCCCGATCTGTCGCGCTTCCTGCTGTGCCCGATGCCGGGACTGCTGGTGCGGCTGGATGTCGCGGCGGGGGATGCGGTCGAACCCGGCCAGCCGCTTGCGGTGGTCGAGGCGATGAAGATGGAGAATATCCTGCGCGCGGAGAAGGCCGGCCGGGTCAAGGAAGTCCGTGCGGCGGCGGGCGAGAGCCTGGCGGTGGATGCGGTGATCCTGGAGCTGGAATGATCGGCACGGCCTTGAGCCGATCTCGAACAACCTGAACATCGCTTCCGCAGTTGTTACATTTGGCGACACAAAAGCGATTGCCGTGGCGCGGTGTGTTCGTCAGGTATCACGCCTATGGATCGCAAATTCCCTTTGACGCTGATGCTTATCGCATCGACCGCGCTGGCCGGTTGCACCGTCGGCCCGGACTATCGCCCGGCCACGGCGACCGAGCTGGGCGTGCCCGATGGCTATTCGGTGCAGGCCGATGCCGCCGCGCAGGCGGATCTGACGCGCTGGTGGGCGAGCTTCGACGATCCGATGTTGGGCCAGCTGGTCGAGCAGGCGCGGACCTCCAATCTCGACATCGTGCAGGCCGTGGCGCGGCTGCGGCAGGCGCGCGAGGGGCTGGTGCAGGCGCGGGCGGACCTGCTGCCTTCGTTGAGCGGATCGGCCGGGTATAACCGGTCGTTCGATGTGGTTGGCGGATCGAGCACTGTCACGCTGCCAGACGGGACGGTGACGAACATTTCGCGCGGATCGGGCGACAGTTTCTCGCTGGGGCTCGACACCAGCTATCAGGTCGGGCTGTTCGGCGAGGTGCGGCGCACGGTCGAGGCGTCGGGCGCGCAATATGCCGCGTCGGGCTATGATTACGCCACGGTGCTGACGTCGATCCAGGCCGAGGTCGCGCGCAATTACGTGCTGGCGCGGCTGTATCAGGCGCAGCTGGACAATGCCCGGCAGAGCCTCGCCATCCAGGACGACAATCTGGAGATTGCCGGTTTCCGCGTGCAGGCTGGGCTGGTCTCCTCGCTCGATGCCGAACAGGCGCGGGCGCAGCGGGCGCAGACCGCGGCGAACATTCCGACGATCGAGAGCAACTACAACGCCGCCGTCTCGCGGCTGGGCGTGCTGACCGCGCAGGCGCCGGGCGCGCTCAAGCCGCAGCTGGCGGCGGTCAGGTCGATCCCGCGCGGGCCGGAGAGCATCGCGGTAGGCATCCCCGCCGATACGCTGCGCCAGCGGCCCGACGTGCGCGCGGCCGAGCGCAATCTGGCCGCCGCCACTGCGCAGATCGGCGTGGCGGAGGCGCAGCTCTATCCGTCATTGTCTCTCAGCGGCAATTTCAGCGCCAACAGCAATGTGCTGGGCGATATATTCGATTCGATCACCGGCGGCCTGTTTGCCGGGCTGACCCAGGCGATCTTCAACGGCGGGCGGTTGCAGGCGCAGGTGCGGTCGCAGGAGGCCGCCGCCGAAGCATCGTTCGCCGCCTACAAGCAGACCGTGCTGGTCGCGCTGGAGGATGTCGAGAACGCGGCGGTCGCGCTGAATGCGGCGCGGGAACGCGAGCGGCAATTCGCCATCGCGCTGGATGCAGCGAACAACTCCGCGTTGCTGTCGCGGCTGCAATATCGTTCGGGGCTGACCGATTTCACAACGCTCAACACCAATGAAAGCGCGCTGTTGTCGGCGCACAACGGGCTGACGTCGGCGCAAGCCGACAAGGCCAGCGCGCTGGTTCAGCTATATCTCGCACTTGGCGGCGGCTGGGACGCCACGACCACGCCGACCGCACCGGAGACCGAATGATGGCCGACCAGACCCCCCAGATCGAAGCGCAGAGCGATATCGACGAATTCCTGGGCGGCAAGACCGAACCCAAATGGAAACGCTACGCCAAATGGGGCGCGATCGGCTTCGGCGTGCTGCTGCTGGCGTTTGCGCTGTGGAGCTGGCTGAGCCCCGACGCGCAGGCCGGTTACGAAACGCAACAGGTGCGCCAGGGCGACCTGACGGTCAGCGTTTCGGCGACGGGCAAGCTCGCGCCGACCAACCAGGTGCAGGTTGGCTCCGAGCTTTCAGGTCTGGTCACCCGGGTGCTGGTCGATGTGAACGACCGCGTGGTGCGGGGCCAGCCGGTTGCGATCCTCGATACCGATCGGCTGGACGATACGATCACCCAGAGCGAGGCGCTGCTTTCCGCCAATCAGGCCGCGGTGGCGCAGGCACAGGCGACGCTCGATGAATCGCGCGCGCAATTGTCGCGCCTGCAGGAAGTCAGCCGTCTCTCCGGCGGGCGCGTGCCGGCCAAGACCGAGATGGAACAGGCGCAGGCCGCGGTGGCGCGCAATGTCGCGGGCGTTCGGTCGGCCAACGCCAATGTCGTCTCCGCCCGTGCGGCGCTGTCATCGAATGTCACCCAGCGGACCAAGGCGACGATCCTGTCGCCGGTCTCTGGTGTGGTGCTGTCGCGCCAGATCGAGCCGGGCCAGACCGTCGCCGCGTCGCTCAACACGCCGACGCTGTTCGTCATCGCCGAAGACCTGTCGGCGATGAAGCTGGAGGTGGCGATCGACGAGGCGGATGTCGGATCGGTCAAGGACGGGCAGGACGCGACTTTTGCGGTCGACGCCTTTCCCGGCCGGACTTTCCCTGCGCGGATCACGCGGGTCGATCTGGGTTCGAACCTGAGCGCGCAGACGACATCGTCCTCGTCCACCGCCAATGCGGCCAGCTCGACCGGGCAGGTGGTGTCCTATGCCGCCGAACTGAGCGTCGATAATCCCGAATTGCAGCTGCGTCCCGGCATGACCGCGACCGCGGAGATCATCACCTCACGCAAGGAGCGCGTGCTGCTGGTGCCCAATGCCGCGCTGCGCTTCACACCGGCGGCGGCGGGCGCAGGCGGCGCGCAGGCCAAGAGCGGCGTCACCGGCGCGCTGATCCCGCGCGGCGGACGCCGGGGCAGTCGCCCCGAACGCACCGCGACGCTCGATCGCGGCGCGACCCAGACGGTCTATATCCTGAACGCAGCGGGCGAGCCGCAGGCAACGCGCGTCACCACCGGCGACACCAATGGCCAGATGACCGAAATCACCGGCGGCGACCTGAAGCCCGGTGCGCGGGTCATCACCGGTCAATTGTCCGGCGAGGAATCTGCCAGCAAGGCCGGCGGCGGTGCGCGTAGCAAGGGCGGGGGCGGCGCGCGTGGCCAGTGATTCGATTATCCGCATGCGCGGCGTCACCAAGACATATGGCGAGGGGCCGACCGCGTTCCAGGCGCTGAAGGGCGTCGATCTGGATATTACCGGGGGCGATTTCGTCGCGGTGATGGGGCCTTCGGGTTCGGGCAAATCGACCACGATGAACATTCTCGGTTGTCTCGACGTGCCGACCGCAGGGACGTTCCTGTTCCGCGGGCATCATGTCGAACAGCTCGACCGCGATCAGCGCGCGTTGCTGCGGCGGCGGTATCTCGGCTTCGTGTTCCAGGGGTTCAACCTGCTCAGCCGGACATCCGCGCTGGAGAATGTCGAATTGCCGCTGCTGTATCGCGGCGAGGACAAGAAGACGCGGGCCGACATGGGCATGGCCGCGCTCGACAAGGTCGGGCTGGCGGAGTGGTGGGATCATACGCCCGCCGAGCTTTCGGGCGGGCAGCAGCAGCGCGTCGCCATCGCCCGCGCGATCGTGACCAATCCCGATGTGCTGCTGGCCGACGAGCCGACCGGCAACCTCGACAGCGAACGATCGGTCGAGATCATGGAGCTGCTTACTGACCTCA
>Ga0193742_1000908_pt1 | contig 18793 bp, 22 predicted proteins | sample L2c1metaG_FD_165511 | JGI IMG/M metagenome (GOLD analysis project Ga0193742, IMG submission 165511) | Soil microbial communities from a riparian zone of the East river system, Colorado, United States - L2c1 | ecosystem: Environmental > Terrestrial > Soil > Riparian zone | place: USA: East River... | reverse complement strand
GATTCGGGCTCCCTTCGGAACTGGGATCGTAAGTTTCTCGCCATTAGCATTTCCGACGGTGAGTGTGGTATCTTCTTCGCTCAATTTCGGGATATTGACTACCTGTGGGAGGGAGTAATTAGTATATTAGCATCGATTCAGAGGATTCGCCAAGTCATACTGGAGGGAACATCCGCAAGGTCTCATTGAAAACACTAGAGTAAGCGGGCAACTGAGTACTGGCTTGCCATGGACAGTGGATAACGTGTAAATTTACCACAAAGAATAATTCAGCAAAGGCATCTCTTCGTATGTCTGGAGGGATGGAAGAATATGAATATGTTAGCACAGTGCCTAAAAAAGCATACCGGAGTCCGGCCATCTGGAAGGATAGATTGGATATGCTTGTAGAGCCTTTCTTGTTCATCGGGGTATAGTGCTAATAAAGCAAAGGCGAAGCAAAGAGTGTGCGCCGTTGTCTAATTTTATGCCCAGTCAGTTCGTTTTCCAAGTGCTCTCTAGCAACCGTACCTCATGTCCCGCAAGTAAAAATACGTAAATATCCGCTTCAAAATGACAAATGGATCAAGTTCTGATCACTTCAAAAAGGAGTCAAACACACCTATAATTTCACTCTTGGTTAAATTTATAACATCACCACCATCATTGGCCGCTAACAAGTTGTTGAAGAGATCATGGCATTGTACTCCTCCGAAATTTTGCCGCTCTTCGATCATTTCTGACATATGCATCTACAAATATTGAATGATGACGTTCAAGAAAAACCTATCAATGTCCGTGAAATGTGCAATCTGTACCTGCAATTCCTCAAAAGCCATCCTGATAGTTTGCAGCCGCTTCGTAAGCTTCAAACTCCAGTCTGGGAGTATGAGCTTGAAGAAAGTCCCCGTAGAAATGACTTGTAGTGCGTTTTTCATCGACATCTGGTGGCCCTTTGGTATGATCTTGTCCTCGTGCCATGACATTTGTTGCCCAAATCCTGTACTTGTGAGCGTTCTGCGAAAAAGCAGGAATCACAATTACCTGCGACACCGATTACAAAGAGGGCAATCTAAGGTTTAGGAATCGTATCATTAATGAGAAAGGCGGGAAAGATTGCAAGCGTCGATCCATACCGACAAAGTTATTTCCATGACATCATCCATGGACATTGTATCTTTGCCTGTCCAAACGTCATTGAAAAGATCATTCATGATTTTGACAGTTTCATCCCAGACCAGCTTATTATTGCGCTGACAAAAAAAGCATCTTTTTTAATCAAGAATTGGCAACAAGTCAAGCAGACGCACGTCAGAGAAAGCGGGTGCAGCGATTTTTCTATGTTTTCTCCATTCTTCACCTTCAGTAGTGATAATATTGCCACCGTAGAACGAAACAACTTCATATTCACGTGCAGGTTTCGGAAATCGAGACCTTGCTGATGTGACTTCCTAAGCATTCGTATCCTAGGTGAGCAGTAAGCAAAGCTTTAAGTTCAAGTTGCTAACTTTGATAGCCTCAGCATCTGCAAGGACAATGGTTGGCCCTTCTTCCGGGAATGCGTATACCTGGATAATGAGCAAATAGAGAGTTAACGTTCTGCCGTATATACAGCAGGAGAGCCTTACTATGGAAATCGCATCCCAGCCAGCAGATTCAAAGGCTACGGCAAAGAATTCAACTTGCTTTAGTCACCAGCACAGGTAGATGTCCACTTACGGGCATGTTTATCCTCAAAAAACAGGTTGTTTCCCCCGCAGATGGCTGGGATTCTGGGTAACACATAACCCAATGGAATAGTATGAGATAGAAGGACGCGATATCCTGGAAGATTTCTGACGAAGGACGTTTGCTGTCAGCTTTCAGTGAGCGTTGCGTTGGCCGTTACGTACTGGATAGAGCGAACAGCAGAGAGGAATGTGACGAGCTTCCGGAAACAGTAGATCAGGGCAAGGGTTACAAATAGTATCAGTACGGTCTGCATATCCACAAGAAATCAGACTCTTCAATAACCTCGGTAGACGGTGATGGACAGGGTTACGTAGAAAACTGGAGGTTTTTATACCGATTGATGTAGTGGTGCGAGCACCAGTCCCCTACTCTCTTGTCGGGACATAGGTAAGACAGTAGCCACTGCCGGCACCGTCGGAATTCTCATAACCCGTTCGGTTTGAGGAGTTTTGGTTTTGGAGCAGTGCTAAAAGCATTCAGTTTTGAGGCCATTTGAAGCTAGTGACTCTTTCAATGTCCACGACCCTGGCAGGTCCGCCCTAATGAGAAAACAAGGTTAGTCAGGTTTCAAGATACTCTCGTAAATTCCGTCGTCCCTGTTCTCTTCCCCCGACGCTGGTCAAGTAGCGCTATACACGGCGTACGAGGGTAATTTGTGGTTGCTGGTGCGCATCGGATTATCTTAGTACCGTTCGGGTCTTACAGTATTGAACGGGGTCGTCTGCACAGGATATGAGATTGCCGCCTTTTGGAGTGATCTATCCGATCGGTGGTCAGCGGTCAATGTACGCAGATGTATGCTCATGAATGAGTATTAAATTTTATGTTACGCTCTGTAAAAACGAGGTAATTGTCACACTTTTGACTAAATTATCAAATTTTTGACGTTTGCACAACTACTAAATCTGGTGTGAAATAACACTTCATTTCAAATACTGCCAGATGAACATTTGAATGCTGCAAATCACTGATCCAAGGCACATATAAGGCCCTGAGCAGATAAGTACAGTAGAGACAGTATTCAGATTGCATTCAGAGCGATGGAATATGCAGAAATATGCCTGTAAAGAATCCTGAAATAGGAGTTTGACGGCATTCTGGCAGGGCTTGTGGGTCGTGATCCAATGTTGTTTTTATTTTGAGACCAGAATCTGATAAGTGGTGGCCGAAGGATGGGTCGGTGTTAGTATATGACATAAGTCGGCGCCAATGAATACTTGGGAAGAAGTTTAATAGGTTGGTTCTTGCGCCTAGTTGATCTTCGGGTTGCTAGACGCCGTGACCAAAACGATGGCCCCACCGAAAGGGAACCATGAGAGTGTTTACTCGCTCATAAATACTGAACTCAATTCGACGAGATTAAAGGCCACAAGCGTCTGCAATGTTTTTTCGAACACAATCTATCTGAAATGGAGGATTCAAAGCTGTGCTCGTGACGATAGCTGGCAGACATAAGGGTGCAGATTCCCAGATAGCCTTTTGTATAAGCGCTATACTTGTAGGCAAGTTGTTGGTTGGAACAAGGTCAGCTTTGGTGATTATAGCCTGTAACGTGTAGGGTTGTGTCCCTCGTAATGTCACAAGTTTTTGGCAGAGGTGAGAAAGCATTTGATGATCGAATGCATTGAGACCGTGTTTGGCGCTAAAAAGAATATAAATTCGTTTAAGCCTAATTGAAAAAAAAGGCAAATTGGTTGAGTGGGAGCTACGCAATTGGAAGGGAAATGCATACTGTGTACGGTTTTCGACATATTGATCGAAGAGCTTCCCCCACTCAACTCTTCCACGAGCACCATATCCTGGTGCATCGACCAGCACAAGCTGTCCTGGATCGCCCACGCGGTAGAAGTTCAATGCTTGTGTGCGTCCCTTGAAATAAAAATGATTTATTGAGGCGAGTCTTTGTATCTTTCGATTTCCGACAAGACTCACAGCTTTCTTACTTGTCAGCAGGAGGTTTTTCCTGCCGACCACAGCATTGAATAAGCTAGACTTTCCAGTGTTTGCGCGGCCTATGATAAAGGAGTCAGTTAGTCCTCTCGCTGATGCATTTGCTGTGATTTCCCCCCGACGCCTTCTCGCATACCTACTGACCTGTGACAATGACCTATGAATCCATATTAAATTTCTCTGTTGTATTCATTCATACAAATTATACCCACTTCTGGCAATCCTCCGGACTTTGGTATTTCCTGAGGCGTTTTTGCTGATGCCCAATAGGTCGCGGAATTAGGGTTGAAAAAATGGCCCTGTTGTGTCGAATAAAAACGCAATACAGTTCGGATGCACATAGAACGCGAGGAGGGCCAGACGAGGAGGGCCATTCGCGGCCGTGTGAGGACTCAGGCTCTCTCTTCAAGCCAAGTTTGCAACGAGCGCTCTTTGAATTTATGTGACACTAATTAGCTTCCGGCCGATATGTTACATTGTTACAATTGTGGATGAACATCCTTCTCAAACCCCCCTTCGACCAACGTCGCTCCCCTATTGGTTAGACTACACAACGCTAATAAAGAGAAATCATGAGATGGAAGCAGACATACACATGGCACTTTGACTCAAACTTTGACGTCTTGACAATCATAATCCTGTTGGTATGGCTGTCAAACAAAGAACACAAGTTTCCTTTCATCCCAAGCTATAAAATAACCCAGCGGCGACTGTTCTGACGAAACAATTTCTTGCTCGACTTTATCGCTCCTGTTATCAATATGTCTGAGACAGCTGAACAACTTGAATCCATGGAAGGCGATATATTTCAGTCGTCGGTGATAAAGGCATCGGTATCCTCCATGTCTCGAGGCGCCGTAGCATCTAAGAGCGACTTGGATGGCCCTCTACCTTTGTTAGACTCAGAGGCTACGTTACATGTCGAGGAGCGTCTGGAAGGTTAGTGATTTTCTGGTATTATCATCTTCTTTGTTGATCATGCTCACTAGCTTCTTTCATTATTTTAGAATCGTTTAATAGTAGTGAATCTAACCTTGCCTCTGAATCATGCTCCGAATTTGACCCCCCATCTCCTGATTCAATATTTGACGAATCAAATATTTTGGATTCCCAGAAAAGAGTCATTTGGATAACTCCAGGCCTGAATCAATGTCAGTATGTAATAATTTTATTGCGCATTCCAGAATTCGTAGACGGTATTAATTTTCAGGCACTCAGACAAATTCTGCTACGGATTCACGGCCTCTTAGTGAATTCATGCGGATTCCCATTCGAAATATATTACCAGTCAACAAAGGTGTCAGCTGGGACCTCACGCTGGGCGACATTGTTCAAGAGATATTTCTTCATCTGCAGCCCGGTCTCGCCTCAACAGTCAAGGAGGTGCTAATTACGGAACATACTTCATCGCGCTGTGTCTGTATGTCTTCCATCGATAGCTCGAGAGCGACGGTCTCCTCGACGGCAAATTTCTTATCCGGCGACCCACATACTTCTTTCTTTCAATTGGGTTACGGTGTTGATGAAGAAATGAAAGAGATGGAAAAGATACTGGACAACCCCTGGAACCCAGACGAAACCATTGATCTTTTCAGGCTGCAAATAGAGACCATGGACTTTTGGAAGAAAGATTTTGGTCGTCTGAACAAGGTTCTCGAAGACAAGGAGGCTCAGAGTGTCCAAGATCCCTGGGATACCACCATCATCAACGTAGTATCCAATCGTAATTCCGGCCGCTGTATCTTCAACTATTCCTACCTCAAATCCGAATCAAATATCGCGGGTGCAACATAATTCCCCCATGCAAGTCTAGCGAAAGTCTATCTCTACTCAAAAGAAAGATCAAGCTACCGTAAAATCGCAGAAACCATTCCGAGTTTGCATTTTCTCCATACTTGTTATCATTGTCCTCGTCATCGCAGCCATGATGACCTTTGTGGTGCTTGAATTGGATTTCTATGGGGGTCACGCCTCGAGCGTACGCAAAGATGCGATATGGCTCAGACTTAGACAACGCAAACAGTTTTTTCTATCGTCGAACTTCGTATGATTATTATTCTTGCTAATGATTGGCCCGAGGACTATTTGCTGGTCAATTCTAGATATACTTATGAACTTTGTGCAATTAAGTATAATAAATATCTTTGGCACATCAGTATCTATTATCTGTCTATCAGCTGACAAGTTCACAGGCTAGGGGCAGCAACCACTACTTACTGGATTGAGACAGGACCCCGGGCAATAGCAGGTGCACCCTGATACCAATCCGGACAAAACTTGGCAAAACAGCCAGTGACAAATCCGGACAAAAAGGCCCAAAATCAGCGGCAACCCAGATCTAGTGTCCAGACAAAAAATGAGGGATTGAAATGCACCCAGATCACCCAAATCTGGACAAGATTAGGTGGCTCAGCGGTAAGTGTGTACGTACTTTGTCAAGTGTGAGTTTGAGTGTTTGAAGCCAGATAAACCAATCCGGACAAGATTTGGCCAAAAACAACGCAGTTACCGTATCCGGGCAAATTTTCAAAAAAAAATGGAACCCAGGTGCAATCCGGACAAAAATCTCATTTCAGTATCAGGGTGCCCCTGCTATTGCCCGGGGTCCTATTGAAACCCCTTCCTACCACGTCGACAGTCAGAATCTCTTTCCGCAGCTCTCTGCTGGGCAGGATGATTTTTTCTTGGTCCCTGCTAGCACTAATATCCTTCTCTACCACTGGGGTCGTATCTACACCTTCAAAAAGGACTTATGATACCCATAACTACTATGCATTGGAATATTTTCCCGGCCTATCATTCGGCGCATCATTAGATGAAGTTACGACAACTTTAGGCGTTGAGGTGGTGGAACAAGTTGGAGCATTCAAAGATACTTGGCTAGTGCGAGCAGAGAAACCTACAAAGTGGTTAGACAAGCGGGAAGAATCTGTCGACCTGGTCCTATCCACTTTTGAGAAATTGCAGGTTCAGGCAAGCTCACATATAACATCCCGGTCTGAAGATACCTTGCTTGCCAAAAGGGTGGTTTCTTCCGTGACTTACCTTGAACGACAAAATTTGCAAGAACTCGCAAAGCGCGCCCCGCCGCCCCCTGTTGCTTCGCATAGCGCCACAGCTCAGGAAGTCGCGGAGCGCCTGCAATTGAAGGATCCATTGTTTAAGGAACAGTGGCATTTGGTTAACGACGAATATCCGGAACATATGATGAATGCCACGCCTGTATGGGATATGGGGCTCAGTGGCAAAGGCGTCCTGGTCTCCTACATAGATGATGGTCTGGATGACCAGGCCGATGATTTGAAGGATGCTTTTGTGCGCTTTTTTTTTTATTCAGCGGGATGTTTTTTCTGACCCGAGTTTGGTCTAGGATGCCGAGAACTCCTACGACTTCAACGATCACGTCAAGCTACCTAAACCTACGGGCTCGCGCGATCACCACGGTACTAGGTGTGCGGGCCAAGTAGCAGCTAGGAAAAATAATGCATGCGGCGTTGGTATCGCATACGATTCAACAGCTGCTGGTATCCGTATTTTAGGTGGTCGTATCACCACTGTCGACGAGGCCGCTGCACTCAACTACGGTTACAAAAAGGTTGGTATTTATAGCTGCAGCTGGGGACCCCGAGACAACGGCAAGACTATGTCGGCTCCCAATTATCTTATCAGGAAAGCCTTCGCAGAAGGCATCAACAACGGGCGAGATGGCAAAGGGTCGTTATTTGTTTTTGCTAGTGGCAATGGTGGAAGGAATGGAGACCAGTGCAATTTCGATGGCTACACGAATAGTATTTACTCTGTAACGGTTGGTGCAGTCGACTACAAAGGCCTTCACCCAACCTACTCAGAAGGCTGTGCAGCCAACATGATCGTGGCGTACAGTTCTGGGAGCGGAAAACACATTGTGCGTATCATTCACCGTCGAATGGTCTTTTGCGACACTGACCACTTTGATAGATTACTACGGATCGAGGGAAAGACAACTGCGCTCGCACGCATGGAGGAACCTCAGCTGCCGCTCCCAATGCTGTCGGTGTTTTTACACTTGCATTGCAAGCACGGTCAGTCTTCCTCATTGTCTAATGTTTCATGGGCGCTTTCTAAAAGTCTGCTTCTAACTTAGACCAGACTTGACCTGGCGTGATATCCAACACCTTTGTATTGAGACCGCCCGAAAGATCAACCCACAAGATCCTGACTGGGAGCACACTGCGTCCGGGCGGTTATTCAGCTACAAGTACGGTTATGGCGCCTTGGATGCCTTCGCCTACGTTAGCGCTGCGAAGACGTGGAAGCTCGTAAAGCCACAAACCCGGCTTTTAACCAATGCTACGCAAATAGGAGGTGGAAGGATGATGAAGAAACATGAGTACGAGGGCGGTGAGCCGATCGGTCCACACGGTAACAAAAATGCAATCGAGATTACGAAAGAAATGATACTGGCCAACAACCTTGAAACGTTGGAGCACATTGATGTTCGGGTTTGGATCAATCACACGAGACGTGGAGATGTGGAGGTTGAGCTCATCAGTCCGAATGGTATCAAGAGTGTTCTTGCCCAAGCACGTAAGCGTGATGACTCAAAGACTGGATTTCCTGGATGGAGGTTCATGACTATTAAGCATTGGTACGTCTGCGATTTGGTGGTATATCAATGTCTTCTAAGGTAGATCTTGCTTGATGCAGGGGAGAAAATCCCATCGGGAACTGGACCATTAGAGTGTCTGATCTGAATAACAACAATAAAGGTTTGTTCTTGGGATGGAACATGGCTCTCTGGGGTTCTGTCATTGATGTTTCCAAAGCCAAGAAGTATTGGCAACCAGTTATCGACGACTCCCTACCTCTATCCGATGCACCCCCTCGCCCTGTACTTAACGACCCCGACCTGACAGCAACAACAACACATTCCAAACCAACAGACCACCTCCCACCTGACCACGGCTCCGCCATGTCTCCTCAACCGAGTGGTAAAAAGCCAAATCCATTGCCAGACAGTCCCAGTGATGCTTGGTATTCACACATGGCGACCCTTGTTTCCGCTCAGAAATGGTTCTTCGCTGGCTTAGGCGCTGCCTCCGTCTTCCTCATCGCAGCACTGGTGTACTTCTGGAGACGACGCGTGTCCCAAAAACGGCTCGCGGAGTACACATCCTTAGCTGCCAACGATATCCACATGGATACTGTCGGCCAGACTCGTGTCCCTGGTACTGGCAGGCCTCTTACGGCAAGAGCGTATGATGATGAATTTGAGGAAGCATCTACGGAAGACCTCGCTGCACGTTCGGATGCTGTCGTTGTTCCTAGCGCTGCTGTGGGGCTCGGATTCCATTCAGGTTTCTTAGATGATGATGAGCCTTCTGCTGCGCTGTCACCAAAATATCGGGATGAACCAGAGAGTCCGAGTCCGCATGTTGTGAGATCGTCGAGGGGTGTTGAGAGTCCTCGTGCTGGAGGTGGAGAATGAGTAGCTTAAGAGGTTTTACATACCTTAGTCAGATTTATATGTATGCGTAGGGAGATGTACTAGCCATCTATGTGCGGATTTAGGTCATTACAAAATATTATTATTTCTAGTATAATACACCTAGGGAGACTGACCTATGACCCGATCACGGTGATCACTTGGTGAAAACCTCTACATTGCAATCTCAATTAATCCTTGCAACGACCTAGAGGTCTTATTGGAAAAGATGATGGCTCTTGTAAACTCAAATCTGACTCTCATCTCCAGGGGAAAGGTTCGGGATATCTATCGCACATCTCTTCCGGATCATCTTCTATTTGTCGCGTCCGACAGAATATCTGCATACGATGTCATTCTCCAAAACGTGGGTGTATTATCCCGCCCGTACATACTGACAGTTTTTTGTACCTTTTTTTTTGTTTGCAGGGTATCCCAGACAAAGGGAAACTCCTCACCGAAATATCACTCTTTTGGTTTAACAAACTTCACCATATCATTCCAAACCATTTCGTAACAGCGAATATTGACGAGATGCCAGAAGAGATTCGGAAATATAAAGACCAGTTAGATGGAAAGGCGATGCTTGTTCGAAAGGCAGAAGTCGTTCCTCTAGAGGCCATTGTACGGGGTTATATAGTTGGTGGGCTTTTTTTTTTCTTCCCATATTCAAATGTCATGACTTGTATTGAAAATTTCCTAGGTTCTGCATGGTCTGAATATAAAAAAACTGGAACAGTGCATAGCATTCCTATGCCAGTAGGTCTCTTAGAGGGACAGAAACTCGCAGAGCCTCTTTTCACGCCATCTACGAAAGCCGAACAGGGTGTTCATGATGAAAACATATCGCCTGAACAAGGTAGATTGTTGTTCTGCTGCCGTCCATATCTTTACCAACTTCCTTTTTTTTTTAGCTGCCAAACTGATTGGGCAAGAACTCTACGACAAAATATCTTCAACATCACTGAGGTTATACGAGGAAGCGGCAGATTACGCCAAAACTCGGGGTGTAATTCTTGCAGATACAAAATTTGAATTTGGACTCGTGCCCAATGGTTTGAAAAAGGATCTCATCTTGATTGATGAACTCCTCACCCCCGACTCGTCAAGATACTGGCCGCTTGAGGGCTACGCGCCCGGAAAGGCTCAGCCCAGTTTTGACAAGCAGTATGTTCGAGATTGGTTGGTAAACTCTGGTTTTCAGAAAGGCTTGGAAAATGGTCCCGTTGGGAAGGAGGGACAAGGATGGTTTATTGACGAGGAAGTTGTGAAAGGCACTCGAGAAAGATATGCAGAAGCAGTCGATCTTCTGACTAGATAATCCTGTATTTCAGTACTTGAATTCAAGTACTTAGGGATCAAAAGGGGCTGGGATGTTTGGTTCAGAAGGGAAAGGAGCCATAACCAAACATAGAAGATGGCTCCCGCTCCAGAACCGCATGAACTGGGACTTTTCCACAAGATAACCCTCTGGACCTATAGGTCGTGAATGGCGTCAAGTAAGCCTACAAGCTGAACGGAGTTTTCAAATGAACTGAACAGTGTAATTAGTGAGTAGTGCGTCACCATCGTCTAGTATAAGCTTTCCCATCTCGGAGTCCCCGCATAAGCATGGTAAATTAGGGCCTTTACCCCTGAGAGCCCCCCATCTGCCTTTCAGAAGAATATCTTTGCCTACGGCGCCATCTCTTCTACACAGAGTGTCTGTTGTCAGCGTTGCGTCTTTTGACTCGCTTCCGGAGGATAGCGATGGATCCCCCCCTCCTAGTGCCTGGAGTAACTACAACGGTAAGGCAGGCAAGGGCCGTCCAATACCCCCCGAGTCTCCCAGACGTAGGAATAGGCTACGAGACACGAGCATGAAGCCACTTGACGAATTGAAGGCCAACAAGAGACACAAGGTCGTACGTGAATTCTACGATACGGAAAAGGCGTATGTGGATGGTTTGGACCTAATTTATTCAGTAGGTTCACCGACGTCTCAGCTTTGTTCATATACTGAAATCAATCTACAGCATTTTCTTACTCCCATTATTGCGTCTTTGGATACAGATGAACCTTTACTACATCGTTCAGCTCTAACATCCATTTTCTCCAATTTTATTGATATATGGAATTTTCATCGATCGTTTCTCTCCTCGCTCACTACACTTCTCGCGTCTCCCGGACCTCCATCCGCAACTTTATCGTCACTACCACCGTTTGATCAACCCACACCACCCTTGTCACCCCTTCTGCTGTCTCATTTTCCATATCTTTCTCTATACAATCCCTTTGTCACTGCCTTTCCATCAACCATATCTGCCCTTAATGACCTTGTCATACCTCCCACTGCTACGCGTCCAAATCCTCTTTATGACGCACAATTCGCTGATTTTCTTGCGACCCAGGAAGCCGACCCTCGTTGTGGGAAACTAAAATTGCGAGACTGGCTTTTGACCGTTGTGCAGCGGTGCCCTAGATATCTTCTGCTATTAAAGGATCTTATTAGTTGCATCGAAAAAGATGACTCAGAGCATTCAGAGCTGATCGCCGTTCATACTCTTGTTTCGAAAAGTAAGTTCTATCTCATGATCTCAAATGGATCAGGTGCTCATCACTGAAAACATCATTGCCAGTTACGCTCTCTCTAAATACATCTCTGCATACTCATGCGCAGACTCTTTCTCTGCTAGCTCTGCAACGGGCTACACCCAATCTTCCCTTGAAGCTCATCAGTCCCGGTCGCACCCTACTCAAGCGCGGGTCCTTGTATCAAGTTGAAAGAGGTTCGGCCCCTATGCAACGAGAATTTCTTCTTTTCTCCGATTGTCTCTTGTGGCTTGCCCCCGTCGAATCTTCAGCTCATTCTTGGGATTGGGATTGGAGTTGGAGCGGGAGCGGGAACGGAAGTGGCGGCATCAGCCACAGTATTCAAAATTCGCCTGCTGCTACCGAATCCAAAACATCCACTAATGAAACGGTGCCTATGATACGAACCAGAAGCAAAAGTGAAGCTGAAATATCGTCATTGAAAGATGACTTGAATTCTGTGGATTCACCTCCTGTTACTCCGCAGAAGTCAGACAGACGCAAGTCGCACCATCATGCTGGTCTACCCCCACCTCCACCGAATATGGTGAAGAGACATGGTTCGACTGATGATAAATTTGTATACAAGGGACGAGTCGAGCTCGTTGATCTCGAGGTAGTTGTTGGCTCTGCTCTCGAGGACGAGAGAAGGTTTGAGGTGTTGAGTCCCGAAGGCAGTTTTGTCGCTTATGCTGGTGAGGCTGCACGTTTATTCTGGTGTATTCCGATCTTTGAAACTGACTGCTGTTCGACGCTTTCAGCTACAGAAGAAGAAAGAGATGATTGGACCTCAGAGATTAGAGCAGCCAAGGCCCAGCTATTCGTCTCCTTGAATGCAACGAATCCCAACTCCACACTGACTTCTTCAGCGTCTACAAACCATATCCGTCGGTCTTTGCAGGCCCTCCCTTTCCCACCGTCTGACGATCGGCTAGCCACTTTACGTGCAAGCAGCAGCTTGGATGTGATTGGTGTCTCCCTAAGTTCTAACGGAAAAGATAAAGGAAGGAAAAAAGACAAAGAGCAGCGGGGTAATTCAGCAGAAAGGAGACGAAAGGTGGATCATTGGGTCCCAGCCATATGGATACCGGATGGGAAGACGAGCTCTTGTATGAGATGTGGCCGAGCTTTTGGTTGGCGTCGACGGAGACACCATTGTCGTTTATGTGGACGCTGCGTTTGTGCGACTTGTTCTGGACGGGTTAGTCCCTCTTCCCCCATTCTCAAATTTCGGTCTCTGATTATTAAACTGCAGACTTTTTTCATTTCGGATTCTAATGCCAAACAAGATTCGTCAACTAAACCTGCACGAGCCTGTGATGCCTGTTATGATACCGTCTTTCCAGTCATCAACCCTCCTCTATCAGAAGACTTTCCTTCGAATACCAATAATGAATCTCATAAATCGGATACGATCACATCGCTTTCACATCTTCCATCGTGGTTGTCTATGCCTTCGCTACCTGTCCAACGCCAACCCCATGCATTGATGGCGATCGACATGAACTTTAATCACGATGTTTCATTTGACAATATCGATGATATTGGATCTGAAGCAGAGGAACGAGGGCGTAAAGGCCGCGTGCGCGTTAAATCACACCAGCGGATTCGGAGTTATCAGCAGCTGCTTGAAGATTTTCAAGAGCAATCTCATGCTGTGCAACCTCTAGAACAAGATTTATCATCGAAGGCGTCACGGAGCCAGGTTAGGAATACCGCTGGCATGGATGATATCTTTGATATCGAAGGCGAAGAAGAAGAACAAGATCATGTGGATCCTTTCTACACCCCTACACATTCAATAGTGTCTTCGCCCGTTTCATCTCCCCGGAAACAACAGAGAAGAGAAGACACAGCTAGGCGGAGTAAACGATTTTCCTTGCCTGCTATAGGCTTGCATACAACGCTTGTTACTGCGCGAACATCGATTGAGGCTGATGAACTACCTGCTACAGAAGGAGTGAGGGTAGGTGAAGAGGGTACAGTGGGAGAAGGAGTGGGTGGTGCTGTTGGTGGTGGACTTTCGAAGAGATTTTCACTCGTCTTAGCGGGGAGGCATAGTCATCACGTGGATGTGACCGGAAGTAAGGGTCGACATGATGAAGGACAAGATGACAGTGTGGATTTGGGTTTGGCCAAGGGATTGGCAGCGACCAGGCTTAGTGAATTGTTGGGCAGAAAATCGACTCCTAAGACCTGAAAACCTTCCTTTGGCCTCTCAAGAACATGATGTTCTCCATGCTTCATGTCCTAAATTTCTCGTAAGGGTTTTCGTATGCACTCGATATTCTTTGGACTTGTTTCAATATTGGACAAAGTGTACTTTTTTTACCATCATACTGTTTCCCAGCCTACTGAGTTCATTTTAGCGGAAATTGAGAAATTCTTGGAGTAGTAGTATTCATCTAATGACATTGTCTCTTTCAAAAAAGTATTATGCAACCATCTTTCTACTTAGCACAACGAAGTGCTGTCTCATAGGCTGGCGAGTTATAAATGACAGACTTATCTAAAGCCAACATGTTCCTGATATATATATATAATAACCTCATTTATGTGTCAATCTGCCGCATACCGTACATTAATCGCCTTTCCCTATTGCATTCAATCCCAAAATACTAGTCTGTTGGATGGATATTGCGTTGTTTATAAGTTAGTACAAAGAAAAGCAAGTTAACCACTATGCTCATCAACTGTTGTAGTATTGATAAACACCCATCCAAACGTCCGAACCTCGCTCCCTTTCTTCCCGAGATACAACTCTGTCTCATAAAGCCAATTGATTGTACCCACTATACAGTCTTTCAACCTCGTGATATAATCCTGGACAGAGGGGGATGTCTCGTCGCGAACTGTTCCTGATGAATTGTTGCTGCTTGGAGCGAGGGAAGCCCATACCCAAGATAGGATGGGGAGGCCAATAACGCATTTTGGGTCAACACTCTCCAGAAGGCAGTGTTCTAAAGAGCAGAACGTCGCGAAAGCATCTTTTATCATGTTGCCCACCAAATTCACTGCCCCTTGTAGAGAAAGCTTTTTGTGATGCATGATGATGGTGACAAGATTGTGTTCGTTTCCTTTCGCTAGATCAAATTGATGGGAAACAACATCCTTGAAAATAATAAGATCCATGAGAAACATGAGTAATATCAAAGTTAGAGAGACCATAGATACCATGGACCAAGCGATGACATTGAATGCTGTTTGTTTCAAATTCAAGAGATTCCGAGCATCTTCTCCTTGCAATTCAGGAAATCGGATAATTTCAAGAAGCTCGGAGAGATCTAGTATCATGCTGGACCCGTTGATTTCTCTGCCGAGTTCATGGTATTCTTCGAGTGTTGGAATGATGCTTTCTCTGTGATTTTGCATCATCTGTGTTTGCGCAGCTTGAAAGAGTTGCACAGAATGGGAAAAACGAGACTTCCACGCGTCAGAAGCAGCAGGTACAAGGCGACTGATTCGCGGATGGATGACACTTCGGTATGGATTCAGTAGTTGAGCAAGATTGTTAAAGGTAAGATGACTTTTAACTGTTTAAATAGGACGTGGTCTTTGAGAATGTCCCATCCGCTTTCTCGTTGAGTGTAAGAGGTCGGGCTTTCGCCATTTGATATTGTTTGTTCTGTCATAGGCCACGTAACCTGAAATGAAGTGCCGGAATGTCCAGTAGAAGAGAAAGCCCTTATGTTGGAGTAAAATAACATCGTCAAAAAGTCCGTGAGCAGTCGTAATTGAGGAGCGTCGCATGTAGGAAAGCAGAGAGCGGCCAGCAGACCAAATTTTGTAGAGCGAAGATATGACAGTTCCGCCTGAGAAAGACAATTGGTTTCCTCGACAAACCACTTTTCAGAAGCGTCAGTCACGAAGCGACAGAACCGATTCGTGCGCAATTCAAGAGGACTTATAATGCCTAGAAGATCTGGAAGTTGGAAACTTTGGCTCAATGGCATCTTAATCTGATGTTTTATTCAACGGAAAATAGGTGTTCTGGAAATACACTCCTTGAACAGTGCTTAGTCTCGTGACCAGTCAGTCGTTCTTGACCTGCTTGTCCTTGGACATTGGATTCAAGATAAAACCATGCCACGACACACATATTTTTCAAACGCTCGAATTCTTCCCTCTTTTCGAAATCTTATCACCCCACATGCAGGTCTACTGCTTTTGCGCTTACGGTTGGGCCTGATGCAAAAATCGATATTGAATGCTCATTCTAGAGGTTCGTTGCAATGTGGAAACGGCTCTCTCTCGTTCTCAACGTCAAGCACGAGGCTGAATACCCATGCGTCATCACCTTTATCATCGACCTCAAGAAAAGTATCTACAGCTTCACCCTCCAATTCATCTAGTGAATCGTCACTGCCTGCGAATACATCACCTACACCTCTTCTTGAACCAATCGAGCCTAAATTATCTCTGACGTTCACCTGTACCGTCTCTGGTTGTAGTGAACGCTCAACGCATCAATTTACAAAACGCTCGTATGAGAAGGGGATCGTGCTCGTACAATGTCCAGGATGCAAGAACAGGTATGTATCATCTCTTCATGATCTCTCGAACAAAAGGACTCAGATTCTTTAGACACTTGATTGCAGACCATCTTGGCTGGTTCAAAGAGAGCACGCAGGAGGGCAAGTTGTGCACCATCGAGGACTTGTTGAAGGCAAAAGGAGAAAAGGTCCGAAGAGGTAGGCTGGATGTTGGTGGGACGGTGGAATATATTGAGTGAGAAATTCGAAGAATCTTTGGAGACCTTTGAATTGTCCCATCCTGCAACCTGCGAACCCATCCCTGAGTCAACTTTCTCTCGTAGGCGTATTCCCTCACCTTCCATTCCGGTCTTGTGACCTGGACATCTAAGCTTGTGGCCAAATAGCACCGAGTATATTTCTATCTATATAATAATCATGAATGCCATTTCTAATTCACATCTCTACTGTCGTCATCAGGCTCTAGAGAAATTCTAAACATAGACATGATATCTGTTTGCAATGCATTTCCATTCTAGTCATTATCCTCCCCCGATGTTACCCTTTATTAGGGGTTCCTCCCAAGCCTTTGCCCCCTTTCTTCCCGCTCGCTTTTCTATCCTCACACCAAGTATCTCGAGAATGTCTCCAGAACCTCCTACACAATATCATCATCATGGACGCTTGCGTGTCTCAGGAGGTGTTATACCAGACGCTATCACAGCGTACCGCACCTATGGCAATCCGGCTAATCCCTGTATCGTTTTCCCGACATGCTATGGTGGGAAATTGGATAGTGAGTCCAATCATGCTAAACGTTTTCAACCGTAATGTCCAAGTAGACTCTGGGTTATTAGGTCAAGTATACCTGGTCGGGGATGATAAAGTTGGCATTTCTGAACACGAACCAGATGAAGGATTTCAATTGACGATCGGACCAGGTACTGAACCCTCAAAAGTATTTCGTGGTTACTTTTGCTCTATTTTCCAATGGGGAGGTACGTTGTTTCGTCTACTCTCACTATTACCTAATAAAACGGTTCTTCCATTAGTCATCGTCACCATCGAATACAGTTCGTAACAGGCCTGGCACTTGTAATTCTCACAGATTGACGTGAAACTTTCCCGGTATTTCAATAGCCTACACCTATCAACGGGCCGTACTTTCCAGAGGTTTCCTACGAAGATAATATGTGAACGCCCTCAATTCTTCAACAACCTCAACACATTCTTACTGAAATTTAACCGTAACAGTCGCGCTCAGTACGCGGTCCTACAACAGCTTGGAATCCAAAAGATTTATGCCGTCGTTGGTTTCTCGATGGGTGGACAACAGGTATGGATATTATAATCACTTCGCCATCACTCTGATTATTGATTTTTGGACTTTAAGGCGTACTATTGGCCAGTAGTGTATCCTGACTTTGTCGAAAAGTGGGTCTCATATCCTCATAACGCTAGATCATGAATGTTCATCCTACAAAAATACATAGGTTTATCTCCATTTGCGGTTCTGCACGGACGAGTCCACACAATCAATGGTCGGGCCAATAATCAGCCTGAGAAACAACACTGACTCGGTTTCTTGAGTAGTTTCTTGGAAGGACCAAAAGCTGCTATGGTCGCCTCCAAGGATTTCGACAATGGTCATTATAAGACAACTCCACAACATGGTATACGTGCATTTGGACGCGTTTACAGTGCATGGGCATATGGACAAACGGTAAGGCTATGGTTTCTTCCCAGAATTTCGATTGTCCATACTTACTCATCTACTTCTGTACAGTGGTTCAGGGAACATAAGTACCTTCATGATGGACGGTAAGGAACAACGTTTTCTTGATTAGTCTCTATTCATTTTTATGATAGGTATCCGGACCTAGGTGCCTTCTTACGTGAAGAATGGGAACAAGGTTTCTTGGACGGCTGGGACGCCAATGACCTCCTCACTCTTCTTAATACATGGGAAAAGGGAGATGTATCTAAAGTCAGGGATGGAGGCGATTTAAATAAGTGCTTAAGTCAAATCAAAGCGAAAGGATTGATCATGCCTAGTATTACGGACCTGTATTTCCCTGTGAGTTCATCACCTCCCAAGAACTTCCGGGCACAGCTACTCAAAAGTTGATCATTTTGTATATCATTAGCCTGAAGATAGCGAAAATGAGGTGGCGGCTATGAAAGGCAAGGCGCGATTGGTGGTAATGGATAGTGTGTGGGGTCATATGGGTAAGCTAGAATTTTCCTGCCAATTTCAACTCTTGTTACACACCGAAAATATGTCTATGCTTACATGTTGTTTGCAGCCGGAGGAGGATCCAACAAACAAGATACCGATTTCATGGTAGCGGAAATTAATAAATTCTTGGAGGAGTGAATGGCATTACATAAATCCAACTTGAATGTCATTCATTGTCTTTTCAACTAAGAAAATATGCATCATCCCTCCATCATTTAATGTAGAATTGTTTAATAGGCTAGCAGCGATTCGGCCGCGTCCAGATCTTTTTGTTTACTTCCTTTCCGAGTAGAGACGGTCTTGTTTGTGCTTGAGAATCGGAAAAGGGCGTTAAAAGTATTAGTTGCGCTGGATTGCGCTGTAGCCCTGAGAGTAAGGTAGGCGACA
>Ga0193742_1000907_pt1 | contig 18799 bp, 19 predicted proteins | sample L2c1metaG_FD_165511 | JGI IMG/M metagenome (GOLD analysis project Ga0193742, IMG submission 165511) | Soil microbial communities from a riparian zone of the East river system, Colorado, United States - L2c1 | ecosystem: Environmental > Terrestrial > Soil > Riparian zone | place: USA: East River... | reverse complement strand
ACACCACTCGCGACGTCAGCCCGCGCAGCAGAAGGAACGGTCACACGCAAACACTCGCACAACCGGCATCCGATATCACGAACCAACACGCGAACGATCTAGCCCTGTAGTACTAGCGCGCCGCGCCGCTGCAGCGCGGCCGATGCCGCGAACGGTCCGCAGGGGAGCGCCCCGAACGCGCCTTTCGCGCGGGACGGTCGGCGATGCCTTGAAGGACCCCTTCATGTCGTTGAGTGACATGAAGGGGTCCTTCAAGGCACTTGCCGACCGCACCTCACGCCTCGCTGGCCGCAGGCGTCCCACCAGCCACGAACCGAACCTGTGCTACACCTCGCCACGTCCCTGACCATTACGTTCGACGTCCCAAAAGAGCCCTTCGGGACAGTGGCCACGCCGTTCACGGCACCGGCAGCTGCTGCCGGCCGGTTGTCGCGTGCTGTGGCCGGAGCCGCGCCCCGGCACGCACGGTCGTCGGCGTCGCCGCGCTGCCGCGTGGTTGCGTCGTCGAGATCGACGCGGTCGGCGAGGTGCGCTGACGAGTCCGGCGCCGGGTAGCGTGGTCCTTCGCTTGGGACGTGGACCGCGGGAGGGTTCGATGGTTGCACCGGCGGACGAGGGTGTGGAGCGAACCGGTGGCGTGCGGGACGTCAAGTCGGCGGCGCGCACGCTCGAGCTCCTCGAGCTGCTGGCCGCGCGGCGGAACCGGCCGGCGCGGCTTCGTGAGCTGAGCGAGGCGCTCGGCATGCCGCGCAGCAGCTGCTACGCCGTCCTGCGGACGCTCACCAAGTACGGCTGGGTCCGCACCGACCCGTCCGGCACCCTCTACGGCATCGGCATCCGGGCGCTGCTCGCCGGCACCACGTACCTCGACACCGACCCGTACGTGCGGCTCGCGAAGGCGGCGCTGGACCGCCTCGGCGAGCAGCTCGACGAGACCTTCCACCTCGGCCGCCTCTCCGGCACCGACGTCGTCTACCTGGTCACCCGGGAATCTGGGCAGTACCTGCGCGCGCACAGCCGCGTCGGTCGCCGCCTGCCGGCCTACTCGACGGCGCTCGGCAAGGCGCTGCTCGCCGAGCTGGACGGCGCCGACCTGCACGAGCACCTGCCGGCCGAGCTGCTGCCGCTGACCGGGCACACGATCACCGACCGGGCGACGCTCGCCGCGGACCTCGCGGCGGCCAGGGCGACCGGGCACTCCGTGGACCGCGAGGAGAACACGGCGGGCGTGCAGTGCTTCGCCGTCCCGCTGCGCTACGCCGACCCGGCCGGCGACGCCATCTCCTGCTCGGTGCCGCTCGCGCGGCTGACCCCGGCCAGGGAGAACGACATCGTGACCGCGTTGCTGCGTGCCAGGGACGCTATCGAGCAGGAGGCGATGTCGGTTGAGCTGGGCGCACTCGGCGAGAACTGAACCGCACCGCATCCAGGACATCCGCGTCACACCGGTGGCCTTCCGCGACCCGCCGCTGCTCAACACGGTCGGCGTGCACGAGCCGTTCGCGCTGCGGGCGATCGTCGAGGTGGTCACCGACTCCGGCCTGTACGGCCTCGGCGAGACCTACGGCGACGCCGCGCACCTCGCCCGGCTGCGGCGGGCCGCCGCCGAGCTGACCGGCGTCGACGTGTGGCACGTCCAGGAGATCGCGCGCCGGATCCGTGCCGTGGCCGACGCGGGCGCCGGCGGGCATGGCATGAGCGAGCTTGCGAGCGAATCATTCAACACAGGGCGACCGCGAGCGGCATCACCGAGCCTGCGAGGGGATGTCATGAGCGGCTTGGTCACGGGCAGCAGTACGGCTGACCGGGTGCTGTCGCCGTTCGAGGTGGCCTGCCTCGACCTCCAGGGCAAGGCGATCGGTCGCCCGGTGAGCGACCTGCTCGGCGGCGCCGTCCGCGACCGCGTCGACTACAGCGCTTACCTGTTCTACAAATGGGCCGGTCACCCCGGCGCAGAGCCGGACGCGTGGGGCGCGGCGACCGACCCGGACCAGCTGGTCGCGCAGGCACGGCGGATCGTCGACGAGTACGGGTTCACGGCGATCAAGCTCAAGGGCGGCGTGCTCCCGCCGGAGGAGGAGGTCGCGGCGGTCAGGGCGCTGCGCAAGGACTTCCCCGACCACCCGCTGCGGATCGACCCGAACGGCGCGTGGAGCGTCGCCACGTCCATCCGCGTCGGCAAGGAGCTCGAAGGGGTGATCGAGTACCTCGAGGACCCGACCACGGGCATCGCCGGGATGGCGCGGGTCGCCCGCGAGGTGCCCATGCCGTTGGCCACCAACATGTGCGTGGTCGCGTTCGACCACCTGCGGCCCGCCGTCGAGGCGGACGCCGTCCAGGTGATCCTGTCCGACCACCACTTCTGGGGCGGCCTGTCCCGGTCCCGGTCGCTCGCGGCCATCTGCGACACGTTCGGGCTGTCGCTGTCGATGCACTCCAACTCGCACCTCGGCATCAGCCTCGCCGCGATGACCCATCTCGCCGCCGTCACCCCGAACCTGACCTACGCGTGCGACACGCACTGGCCGTGGAAGGCGGCGGCGGACGACGTGGTCGTGCCCGGGGTGCTGCGGTTCGAGAACGGCGCGGTGCCGGTGCCGACCGGACCAGGGCTCGGCGTCGAGCTGGACCGGGACGCGTTGGCACGGCTGCACGAGCAGTACCTGGCCTGCGGCCTCACCGAACGCGACGACACCGGCTACTACCGGAGGACCGTGCCGGACTTCGACCCGACGGCGCCGCGTTGGTGACTCCGCTGCGGATCGTCCAGACCGACACGATCATGGCCGGCTTCCTCGACGACCCGGGTTGGGAGACGCTCGCCGGCCGGCCGGACGAGGAGATCGTTGCGCGCCTGCGGGACGCCGACGTCCTCGTCGCTTCGCGCGTGACACCCGCGATGGCCAGGGCGGCGACCCGGTTGCGGCTGCTGCACGTGACCGGCGCCGGCCTGGACCGGGTGCCGGTCGACGCGCTCGCGCCCGGCGTGACCGTGTGCAACACCTTCCACCACGGCCGGTCGATCGCCGAACACGTGGTGATGGTGTCGCTGATGCTGTCCCGCCGCGTGCTGCACGCGGACCGCATGTTGCGCCAAGGCGTGTGGGCGTCGGTCGCGGTGGATCGGGACGTCCGCCTCGGCAGCACGCTCGCCGGCCGCACGGTCGGCGTGGTGGGGCTGGGGGAGATCGGTCGCGAGGTCGTGCGCACGCTCACCGGGCTCGGCATGCGGGCCAGGGCCGTGCGCCGGACCCCGGTCGTGCCGGACGGCCTCGCGCTGGACCGGGTCGACGACATGACCGGACTCGACGACCTACTGTCCACTTCGGACATCGTGGTGCTGACCGTGCCGTTGACGCCACACACCCGCGGGATGATCGACGCCCGCGCGCTCGCGCTGATGCGGCGGGACGCGGTGCTGGTCAACGTGGCGCGCGGCCCGCTGGTCGACGAGGACGCGCTGTTCGAGGCGCTCGCGTCCGCGCAGCTCGGCGGGGCCGCGCTGGACGTGTGGTGGAACCACCCCAAGGACGGCGGCGGCGCGCGGGGGTACACGCGGCGGTTCGACCTGCTGGACAACGTGATCATGACACCGCACCACTCCGGCCACACGCGCGAGACGTTCGCGGGGCGCGCGGCCGAGATCACGGCGAACGTCGCGCGCCTGGCGGCGGGGGAGCCGTTGACGAACGTGGCACGCGCGGCGGCTTTGTAGGCTGGGGGCGTGGCTGACGTCGACGCGGTGCGGTATCCGGACATCGCCGGCGCCGGCAGCCTCCGGTCTGCCCTGCAGGGCGTGTTCGACGCGGCCGGGCACGAGCTGACCGCGTTGGTGCCGACCGCCCCCGGCTGGCGGTACATCGGCGCCACGGTCGCGGCCGACGACCGCGCCACGGACGTCGTCATGGGCCTGCACGAGCGGGTGTTCACCGTGCAGTGCTGGGCCGACGGGGTGCTGATCACCAGCGGCAACACCGACGACCTGCCCGCCGTCGCCGACGCGGTCCGGCGCTGGCTGGCCGGCGCCACCGTGCGCGAGCTCAACGCGGCCAGCCGGTTCACACAGGTCAGCGCGTGGGCGGAGGCGTGCGAGCGGGGCGCGGCGATCGAGTACACGTGGGCGCGGTACGGCGAGCACCGGCAGCTGTCCGCGTTCGTCTCGGAAGCCCTGCACGAGCCGCGGCTGCGGGCGCTGTTCCCGTTCACCAGCATGGGCATGCTCGGCTTCCGCCGCACCGTCCGCACCACGCCGTCGGTGGGCCCGTGGGTGCGGCCGCTCGCGGACGGCCGCTACCAGGTGCTGGGGCCGGCGCGGCGGGAGCTCGGCGTCGCCGACGCGGCCGGCAGCGTGCGGCTCGTGCTCGACGCGCTCTGACCGTCACATGAACTGCTGCACCAGCAAGGATCCGGTCTTCATCTGTAGACGGAGACCGTAAGCGCGCCCCCGACGGTCGTCAGGGGGCACCCTCGGTGAGCCGCAGGAGCGAGTCCAGCGCGGGGTTGCTGTGCTGCGCGCGCCAGACGCAGTGCGTCTCGACGATGTCGGGGCGCAGTCCGTCGATCTCCGTGAACGCCAGGTTGGGCAGCCGCAACCGGGCCGCCGACCGCGGCACCAGACCGACGCCGACGCCCGCGTCGACGAGCGCGAGCAGGCTGTGAACCTGCCCGACCTGTTGGACGTAGCGGGGCTCGACACCCGCGCCGTGGAACACGCTGATCACGAGTTCCTGCAGGTAGCGAGCCGAGACCGGGGCGTAGGTGACGACATCGTGGCGGCCGATGTCGGCGAGGCCCGGCGGTCGGCCGAGCTCGGCGAGCGGGTGGCCGCGGTGGCAGGCGAGGATCAGGCTCTCGACATGCACGCGCCGCACGCTGAGCACCTCGGACGCCGGCACGCCCCGCGCGAGGCCGACGTGGATGTCGCCCGCGAGCAGGGCGTCCACCTGGTCGCGGGTCACCATCTCGGTGAGCGTCAGCTCGACGGCCGGCAGGTGGTGGGCGATGGTGCGGATCCACGTGCCCAGCACGGTGAGCGTGGAGATCGCGGTGAAGCCGATCCGCAGGGCGCCGGCCGTGCCGCGCGCCGCGTTGCGTGCGGCGATCGGTGCGGCGTCGGCGAGGCTCAGCATCCGCCGGGCCTCGGGCAGAAACGCTTCGCCGGCCGGCGTGAGCAGCACCGCGCGAGGCGTCCTGACCAGCAGTTCGACCTCGAGCGCGCGTTCGAGCTTCTGCACCTGCCGAGACAGCGGCGGCTGCGTGATGCGCAGGCGCGCGGCGGCCCGGCCGAAGTTGCCCTCCTCGGCCACCGCGACGAACCCGCGCAGCTGCTCCAACGTGAATGACATGTCGAAAAGGTATCAAGAGATGCGTTGTTGGACTTAGACAGGTATCACGCGTGGCCATACGCTCGAAGCATGACGCTGAGTCCGGAATCCCTGCGCGACACACTCGGCACCGGGTTGTTGTCGTTCCCCGTCACGCACGCCATGGCGGACCTCGCCTTCGACGAGGCGGCCTACCGCGAGCACGTGGCGTGGCAGGCGTCGTTCCCGGCGGCAGGCCTGTTCGCGGCCGGCGGCACCGGGGAGTTCTTCGCGCTGACGCCGGCCGAGGTGGCACGCGTGGTGCGGGCCGCGGTCGCGGCGGCGGGGGACACGCCGGTGCTCGCGCCCGCCGGGTACGGCACCGCGCAGGCGGTCGAGATGGCGCGGGACGCCGAGGCCGCCGGCGCGGCCGGCCTGCTCCTGCTGCCGCCCTACCTCACCGAGGCGCCGCAGGACGGGTTGTTCGAGCACGTGAAGGCGGTGTGCGCGGCCACCTCGCTCGGCGTCGTCGTCTACCACCGGGCCAACGGCAAGCTCACCTACGACACCACCGCCCGGCTCGCCGACACCTGCCAGAACCTGATCGGCTTCAAGGACGGCGTCGGCAACGTCGACCTGATGACCAAGGTCTACGCGCGCCTGGGGGAGCGGCTGCTGTCGATCGGCGGGCTGCCGACCGCGGAGACCTACGCGCTGCCGTACCTGGAGATGGGCGTCACCACCTACTCGTCGGCGATCTACAACTTCGCGCCGAGGTGGGCGCTCGACTTCTACACTGCCGTCCGAGCCCGGGACGCGGCCACCGTGTACCGCAAGCTCGACGAGTTCGTGCTGCCTTACATCGAGATCCGCGACCGGCGCGCCGGGTACGCGGTGTCGATCGTGAAGGCCGGACTGCGTGCCGTCGGCCGCGACGCCGGCCCGGTGCGACGCCCGCTGGCGGACCTGACGTCTGACGAGTTCGATGAGCTGAAGACCCTCGTGGAGAAGGTGGACCTCGCATGACCGCCACACTGGCCCTGACCGGTTCGATGCTGATCGGCGCCGCCGACGTCCGCGGCGGCGCGGGCGAGACGCGCGGGGTGAACCCGGCGACCGGCGAGGCGCTCGAGCCGGCGTACGGGCTCGGCGACGAGTCCGATGTGGACCGAGCGTTGTCCCTTGCCTGGCAGGCGTTCCCCACCTACCGCGCAACGTCGCTGGCCGCGCGGTCCGCGTTCCTGTCGACGATCGCGGACAACCTCGACGCGCTCGGCGACACCCTCGTCGCGCGGGTGGTCGCCGAGACCGGCATCCCCGACCCGCGGGTCCGAGGCGAACTGGCCCGGACCACCAACCAGCTGCGGCTGTTCGCGTCCGTGGTGGCCGACGGCCGCTGGCTCGGCGCCCGCCTCGACACGCCGGACCCCGATCGCGCGCCGCTGCCCAAGCCCGACCTGCGGCAGCGCAAGGTGCCGCTCGGGCCGGTCGCGGTGTTCTCGGCCAGCAACTTCCCGCTCGCGTTCTCGGTCGCCGGCGGCGACACCGCGTCGGCCCTGGCGGCCGGCGCGCCGGTGGTCGTCAAGGCGCACAGCGCGCACCCCGGCACGTCCGAGCTGGTGGGACGGGCGATCCGCGCGGCAGTGCGGGAACACGACCTGCCGGAGGGCACGTTCTCGCTGCTTTTCGGTTCCGGCAAGAGCCTCGGCACCGCACTGGTCACCCATCCCCGGATCGCCGCGGTCGGCTTCACCGGCTCCCGCGCCGGTGGCCTCGCACTGGTCGCCGCCGCCGCGGCGCGGCCGGTGCCGATCCCGGTGTACGCCGAGATGTCGTCGGTGAACCCGGTGATCCTCCTGCCCGGGGCGCTCGCGGCGGACGGCGCCGCGCTGGGCACGGCGTTCGTGGCGTCGCTGACCACGTCCGCCGGCCAGCTGTGCACCAACCCTGGCCTGGTGTTCGCACTCGGCGACACGGCGGACTTCCTCGCCGCGGCAGGTGCCGCGGTGGGCGCCGCACCCGGTGCCGCGATGCTCAACGCGAACATCCGACAGTCCTATGTGGACGGCACGGCGCGGCTCGCCGGCGCGGACGGCGTCACCGAGGTGGCGGCCGGGGGATCCGACGACGGGATCGCCGCGTGCGGACAGGCCCGGCTGTTCGCCACCGACGGCGACGCGTTCCTCGCGAACCACGCACTGCAGGACGAGGTGTTCGGCGCCGCGTCGCTGGTCGTGCGGGTGCGCGACCTCGACCAGCTGCACCAGATCCTCGACACCCTGGAGGGGCAGCTGACCGCGACCGTCCACGCCGCCGACAGCGACCAGGCGACCGCCGCCGCGCTGCTGCCCAGCCTGGAACTGCTGGCCGGCCGCGTGTTGTTCGGCGGTTGGCCGACCGGCGTCGAGGTCGGGCACGCGATCGTGCACGGCGGACCGTTCCCCGCGACGTCCAACTCGGCCACCACGTCCGTCGGCACACTCGCCATCGAGCGGTGGCTGCGGCCGGTGGCATACCAGAACGTGCCGGACGCGCTGCTGCCCGACGAACTGCGGGAGGACAACCCGCTCGGCGTGCCGAGGCTGCGGGACGGGGCGGCCGAGTGACACCGCCGGTCGTCAGCGGCTACCGGGTCGTCCCGGTCGCGGGCCGGGACAGCATGCTGCTCAACCTGAGCGGCGCGCACGGCCCGTTCTTCACCAGGAACCTGCTGATCCTCACCGACTCCGACGGCCGCACGGGTGTCGGCGAGGTGCCCGGCGGCCCGGCGATCACCACGACGCTCGAGGAGGCCGCCGACCTGGTGCTCGGCGCCAGGATCGGCGACCACAACGCGGTCCTGTCGGCGGTCCGGGACCGCTTCGGCGCCCGGGACGCCGGCGGCCGCGGACCGCAGACGTTCGACCTGCGGGTGACCGTGCACGTTCGCACGGCCATCGAGGCGGCGCTGCTCGATCTCCTCGGCCAGTTCCTCGACGTCCCGGTGGCGGCGCTGCTCGGCGACGGCCAGCAACGCGAGCGAGTGCGTGCCCTCGGCTACCTCTTCTTCGTCGGCGACCGCACGAAGACCGACCTGGACTACCGCGCCGGCTCGGGGGAGGGCTGGTTCGCCGCACGGGACCGGGAGGCGCTCGACGCGGCCGGCATCGTCGCGCAGGCCGAGGCGGCGCGGGCGCACTACGGTTTCACCGACTTCAAGCTGAAGGGCGGTGTCCTGTCCGGCGCCGCCGAGGTCGAGGTCATGCGGGCGCTCGCGGACCGCTTCCCGGACGCGGACCTCACGCTCGACCCGAACGGCGGCTGGTTGCTCGCCGACGCGATCACCCACGGCAGGGACCTGCGGGACGTGCTCGCGTACGCCGAGGACCCGTGCGGCGCTGAGGACGGCTACTCGGGGCGCGAGACGCTCGCCGAGTTCCGGCGTGCCACGGGCATGCGGACCGCGACGAACATGGTGGCCACCGACTGGCGGCAGCTCGGCCACGCGGTCCGGCAGTCCGCTGTGGACATTCCGCTCGCCGACCCGCACTTCTGGACCATGCACGGGTCGGTGCGGGTGGCGCAGCTGTGCCAGGAGTGGGGCCTCACGTGGGGTTCGCACTCGAACAACCACTTCGACGTGTCGCTGGCGATGTTCACGCACGTGGCGGCCGCCGCGCCGGGCGACGTCACGGCGATCGACACGCACTGGATCTGGCAGGACGGGCAGCGGCTCACGCGCGCGCCCATCCCGCTGGTGGACGGACAGCTGACCGTGCCGGCCGCGCCGGGGCTCGGTGTGGAGCTGGACCTCGACCAGGTCGAGGCGGCGCACGAGCTGTACCGGCGGGCGGCACTCGGCGCGCGCGACGACACTGTGGCCATGCAGTTCCTCGTGCCGGGCTGGCGTTTCGACCCGAAACGACCCGCGCTGGAGAACGTGTGACCGTGTTCCAGGTGTGCCCGCTGCTCGAGTCCGTCGAGACGGCACTGACCGCGCACTACAAGGTGGTGCACGAGCCGTCCGACGAGGTCGTCGCCGCGATCACCTCATCCCGCTTCGGTGTCACGAACGAGCAGCTGGACGCGCTGCCGAACCTGCGCGCGATCGTCCACTTCGGAGTCGGCTACGAGACCACCGACGTCGAGTACGCCCGCGCGCGCGGCATCGTGGTGAGCAACACGCCCGACGTGCTGACCGACTGCGTCGCCGACCTCGCGGTCGGCGCGTTGATCGACGTGCTGCGCAGGCTGTCCGCGGCGGACCGGTTCGTCCGCCGCGGCGAGTGGTCGGCCGGCCAGTTTCCGTTGGCCACCAAGGTGAGTGGCAAGCGGGTCGGCATCCTGGGGCTCGGCCGCATCGGCCAGGCGATCGCCCGCAGGCTCGCCGCGTTCGACGCGGACCTGAGCTACCACGCGCGGCACGAGGTGCCCGACGTGTCGTACCGCTACCACGCCACCCCGGCCGCGCTGGCGGCTGCCGTCGACGTGTTGGTGGTGGCGACCTCGGGCGGCCCGGCTACGCGCGGGCTCGTGTCGGCCGAGGTGCTGGCGGCACTCGGCCCGGACGGCTACCTGGTCAACATCGCGCGCGGCAGCGTCGTCGACGAGCCGGCGCTGGTGTCCGCGCTGGTCGGGGGCCGGCTCGCCGGCGCCGCGCTGGACGTGTTCGCGGATGAGCCGACCGTGCCCCCGGAGTTGCTGCCGCTCGACAACGTGGTGCTGCTGCCGCACATCGCGAGCGCGACGACCGAGACCCGCGAGGCGATGGGGGAGCTGGCGTTCCGCAACCTGCGGCAGTTCCTGAGCGAGGGCACGCTGATCACCCCGGTGCCGTAGCAGCGCCGTCACGAAGATCACGCCACTCCCCTTGCTACCTATAACTATCTATTATTAACTATATAGATGTCCGATATTACTGCTCGGATTGGATCGGGCCCGCCGTCGCGCAAAGACAACAAGAAGCAAGGAAGGGGAGGGGCCCGGGGATAATCGCGTCGACCGGTCGCCGTTGAGGGCCGCGTCGAAACAGGGCCATTGCACAGAACACTGAGGGACGCTCATGCAGTTGGGGTTGACGAGTCTCATCAACACGGAGCCATCGACCCGAACGCGCCTTTCGGGGTCCCCGTCGAATGAGCCGCGCTGCCGGTCGTGCTGGTTATGCGTCGGTCGGTAGCGCAGCGAACTCGGCGTGGGCTTGTTCGACCGCCGCGGGGTGGTGTTGGCGTTGTTCGTGTTCGGCCAGGGCCCGGTAGATGCTGGCCAGGCCGGGGTTGTGGCCTTTGCGTTTGCCGGTGGGGAGGATGACCCGGCAGTGCGGGGCGTGGGCCTTGATCTGGCGGCACTGCTCGAGCGGGGCCTCGACCGTCGGGCGCACCCGCACGCGGGTGGAGACTTTCTCGGCGAAGATTTTCTCGCGCGGGATGCCGGCCGCGGCCAGGGCGTCGAGTTGGGACTGGAGTTCCTGGGTCAGGTCCTCTGCCGAGTGTGATTGATCTTGTTCTCAGAATGGATTGTTTATGAGAAATTGGTACGTCTCGGCCCAAAATCTGCGCCTCAGGGACGCTGTTTACTCGGGGGTGCGGTGTCGGGCACGGCAGACATGTAAGGATGTTCCGCATGAAAAGCTTGCCGCAGTCTGACGAAACTCTCCTGATCCGCACTGACTTCTCCGATCAGGAGGGCTGGGAAGCGTTGCGGACGGCAGTTACGACACCAAACGAGGACGACTTTCTGGCGAACGTGCACCTCGTGGATGATCCCGCCTATCGTGATGTGACCGCCGAGCAGTTCGCGGCGCTGCTTGACCCCTATTCGCTTCTCATCGTTGCTGACAAGCTCGCCATCACCTCCCCCGAACAGCCGTTGCTCAGCATCTACCGAGGTGAAGAGGGAACCGAGCAGCTGCGAGTCATCGCCGAGAGGCTGTGGTCGATCGAAAACAACATCTCCCTCGCCAACATGGACTGGGACGAGTTCACCAGTGCCGCCGCCGACGACGGCATCTTCCGGGGCTTCTGACCTTGAGGCAGTGCGTCAGAAGAGGGTGTCGCCCACCCGCAGCGGCCGGTCAGCGGGGAGATCACCAGATCGCCGGCCACGACCACCGACCCCGAACGTCTCGAGCCTGCCTCCCGGCGGGGCGCGCCCTTCACGACACCGCCGCGTGATCAACCCCCCGACGTATCCCGGCGGTTCTCCTCTATAATTATTAATTACCAACTATATAGATGTCCAATATTATGGCGCGGAACCGGTTCGATCCCGCCGTCGCGCACAGACAACAAGAAGCAAGGAAGGGGAGGACGCCGCGCCGGCACGTTCGAGGCGCCGTGCCGGCGCGAGATCCACCGTCACACCGCGAGGCCGAGGGTGAACGTGGCCGTCGCGAGGGCGAGGAAGCCGATCGGCAGCCCGATCGTTCGGTCACCTGCCCGGAGGTGGGTGCCGATCGCCAGCAGGAAGAACACCATCAGCCCGGCCGCCGCGGCCACCCCGAGCCACGGCACGGCGAGGCCCGCCAGCAGTCCGACGACCGCTGCCGCCTTCGGTACGCCGAGCCAGGGCAGTAGACCGGTGGGGACGCCGATCCGGTGCATGCCGGACCGGATCCGCTCCAGCCGCAGGAAGTCCGCGATCGCGGAGAACAGGTTGGCCGCCGAGGTGACCACGACGAGCACGACGTAGCTGACGGTCATGCGGGCGTCCTGTCGAAGAGTGCGGCGTGGTCGGTGACCCATTCGGTGAACGTCCGTGCCCGGCCGAGCACCTTCGCGACGTCGCCGCTCACGTGTGCCGGCCGGCCGTTCTCCCGTTCGTAGCGCGCCATCAGCGCGGTGGCGAACTCCGGTCGGTGGCCGTGTGCGACGAGTCCTCTCGCGGCGACCTCGGCCGGCACCGGCGTGAACCGCAGGTCGCGGCCGAGCGCCGTGCCGATGGTGGCGACCAGTTCGGTGTGGGTGTGGGACTCCGGGCCGGTCAGCACGAGCTTGCGGCCGACGAGGTCGTCGGTGGTGAGCGCGTGGGCGGCGACGGCGGCCAGGTCGCGCTCGTCGACCGGCGCCTCCGCTGCCTGCGGGAACGGCGCGTGGACCGCGTCGCCGGCGCGAATCTGCGCGGCCCACGAGTACGCCGTGTTGATCGAGAAGTAGCCGGCGCGCAGGCTCACCCACTCCAGGCCGCTGCCGATCGCGGCCGCCTCGACCTCCTTGTTGCGGTCGCCCGCGAACCGGGACGGCTGCTCGTCGAGCGGGTCGTCGACGTTCGCCGCCGCGAGGACGACGACACGGTGTGCGCCGCTGCGTGCGAGCAGGTCGGCCGCGTCGAGACCGACCGCTCTCGGGTGTAGGAACACGGCGGTGACGTCGGTGAAGTCGGGTTCTGACACCACTTCAACGCCGTCGGGCAGTGCCGCGGTGGCGGGGTCGCGGCTGATCGCGCGGACGGGTGCGCCCGCCGAGGCGAGCAGTTCGACCAGGGGGCGGCCGACGGTGCCGGTCGCTCCGGTGACGAGGTACATGGCAGCTCCATACGTAAATCAGAAGGTATGGAAACCATAGTACATGTCGAGGGACCGGGCCGCGGTTCGTGTGGGTGTCGACCGATCGACTACGGGAGGATCAACGCCATGAGGCAGTACCTGCTGAGCATCTACCAGCCCGAGGGCACGCCACCCGCGGAGGTCTTGGACCGGGTGATGCGTGACCTCGACACGCTCAACGAGGAGATGCGCGCCGCCGGCGCGTGGGTGTTCGCAAGCGGACTGCACCCGCCGAGCACGGCGACGGTGTTGCGCGCGCAGGACAACGAGGTGCTGACGACCGACGGCCCGTTCATCGAGGCGAAGGAGTTCCTCGGCGGGTTCACGGTCGTGCGGGCGCCCGACCTCGACGCCGCGCTCGAGTGGGGCCGCAAGCTGGCGACGGTGCTCGCGCCGCTGTCGATCGAGGTGCGACCGTTCCAGGGCGAAGGATGACGGTTGTCCGGTCGCTCGTCCTGTTCGCGCTGGCCGCGCTCGCGGAGATCGGCGGCGCCTGGCTGGTGTGGCAGGGCTGGCGGGAGGACCGCGGGCTGTGGTGGATCGCGGCCGGTGTGCTGGCGCTCGGCGCGTACGGGTTCGTCTCCACGTTCCAGCCCGACCCGAACTTCGGCCGGATTCTCGCCGCGTACGGCGGGGTGTTCGTCGCGGGGTCGCTCGCGTGGGGTGTGGTCGTCGACCGGTTCACGCCGGACCGTTGGGACTACCTCGGCGCCGGCCTGTGCCTCGTCGGCGTCGTCGTGATCATGTACGCGCCGCGCCGATGAGTGTCGAGGAGATCTTCCGGCGGGAGTACGGACGCGCGGTGTCCGTGCTGGTCCGTCTCCTCGGCGACATCGGGCTGGCCGAGGAGGCCGTGCAGGACGCGTTCGTTGAGGCGGTGCGCCGCTGGCCGGCGTCGGGGACGCCGCCGAGTCCGGCCGGCTGGATCATCACGACCGCAAGGAACCGGGCCATCGACCGGTTGCGCAGGGAGGCGTCCCGCGAGGACCGCCACCGGCAGGCGCTGTTGCTGACCGCGGAGTCGGAGTCGGAACCGGCAGAGGAGGGACCCGTGCGCGACGACCGGCTTCGCCTGATCTTCACCTGCTGCCACCCGTCGCTCGCCACCGGTGTCCGGGTCGCGCTGACGTTGCGGCTGCTCGGCGGGCTTACGACCGAGGAGATCGCGCGGGCGTTCCTGGTGCCGGAGCCGACGATGGCACAACGTCTGGTGCGGGCGAAGAACAAGATCCGCGACGCGGGCATCCCGTACCGGGTGCCGTACGAGGCCGACCTGCCCGCGCGGGTGCGCGCGGTGCTCGCGGTGGTGTACCTGATCTTCAACGAGGGCTACTCGGCGGTCGACCGCGACGAGCTGAGCGCGGAGGCCGTCCGGCTCGGCAGGCTGTTCGCCGAGCTGATGCCAGACGAGCCGGAGGTGGTGGGGCTGCTGGCTTTGATGCTGCTGAGCCAGTCGCGCCGGGCCACCCGTGTCACGCCGGACGGCTCGCTGGTGTTGCTGGCCGACCAGGACCGCGCGGCGTGGGACCGCACGCTGATCGACGAGGGACAGGCGTTGGTGCGTGCCTGTCTGCGTCGCGACCAGCCCGGCCCGTACCAGATCCAGGCGGCGATCAACGCGGTCCACAGCGACGCCCCGACCACGGCGGACACCGACTGGGCCCAGATCGTGGCGCTCTACGACCAGCTGATGGCCTTCACCCCGACACCGGTCGTGGCGCTGAACCGCGCCGTGGCCGTGGCGGAGCTGTCCGGTCCGGCGGCGGCGCTGGCGTTGGTCGACGCGCTCGACCTGGACCGCTACCACCTGTACCACTCGGTGCGCGGCTCGCTGCTGCGCCGGCTCGACCGTCCCGCGGAGGCCGCGCAGGCGTACGAACGCGCGCTCGACCGCACGTCGAACGAGGCGGAACGCGTGCTGCTACGGGGTTTCCTCGCGGGTTAGGTCGAGTACGTCGCCGACGAGGTCGACCGCGCTGCGGGACGGGTCGCGGGCGGCGTTGTTGTAGACCTGCTCGGTCGTGTCGATGCTGGTGTGGCCGACGTCGGCCTGGACGTGGACGAGCTGCGCGCCGGCCTCGACGGCGGTGGTGACGTAGAAGTGGCGCAGCGCGTGGGGGTGCAGGCTGTCCTCGGAGAGGCGGCGCAGGAGCTGCCACACGGCTTGGCGCCGGTAGCGGTTGCCGGTGCGGGTGAGGAGCAGCGGGGTGTCGGCCTGCGCGGTCCGGCGGGCCGGGGTCGTGCCGGCGCCCGCGTCGCGTTCGCGCAGGTAGCCGGTGAGCGCCTCCTCCGCGGCGGCGTGCAGGTACACCACCCGGGTCTTGCCGCCCTTGCCGTGGACGCGCAGCGCGCGCCGGCCGCGGGTGACGTGCAGGTCGGACCGGTCGAGGTCGCACAGTTCGCTGACGCGCAGGCCGAGGGTGAACAGCGCGACGACGGCGGTCGCGCGGGCGGTGTCGAGCGGGCTGGCGCCGCGGCGGGGGGTGCGTGCCGCGGTGAACAGGGCGCGGACCTGTGCGGTCGTGAGTACGACGGTGCCGGTGGTGCTGGTGGTGGCGAGCCCCAGCCTGCGGCGGTTGAGGGCGGCGGGGTTGCCGGCGGCGAGGCCGGCGTCGGCGAGGTGGGTGTAGAGGGCCTTGACGGTGGCGAGCATGCGGTCGCGGGTGGCGGGCGCCGCGCCCGCGGTGTTGAGGGCGTCGAGCCAGGCCTTGACGTGCGTGGACGTGGCGGTCAGGGGGTCGACGCGGTGTGTTGCGCACCAGCGGAACCAGTGCAGGGGCCGGAACCGGCCGCGGGCGGCCGGGGGAGGGCCGCCGCGCTGGCTCGCCTGGGTGCCGACCACCGCGGCGTAGCGGGTCACCGCGGTCGGCCAGGCGTCCGTCAGTGGGGGCCTCATAGTTTTCGAGGGGTCGTCGGCGGGCGGCAGCCACTCGTGGATGTCGCCGGAGGTTGTGGGTAGGCCAAGTCCTTCGGCGTAGGTACGCCTCGTGGCGCGGTTTCCGTAGCCGCCGAGCCAGTCCGCGATCTCTTTCAGCAGCTCAGCGGGTTCTGAGACGCCTGGCCACAGCTCGTCGGACCGCTCGGTCAGCTCTCCTGTTGTCACTCGGCCATCTTAGCTACAAAAGCTCGGTTCTGTAGCTGACCTCTGTTGTGGTTGTCATATCTGTAACCGGTTGAATGAGTTAAGGGAGCATCAACTAGACTGCTCGCATGGTCGAAGTCGTGGTGGAAGTGCTCGAAACGGACACGCTCTGTGGGTTCAGCCGGTGCCGGGCGCCACTGCCGGCGCCAGGGCCGCGCGGGGGACGGCCGTTCGCCTACTGCCCGGAGCGGACGTGGCCCGGCGGCAAGACCTGCAAGCAGCTGGCCGCCGCCCAGGATGCGCTCACCGAAGCCCTCGGGTCGGCCGTCGACACCGCGCTCAGTGCCGCCACCAGCACGTTCACCACTGCGGCCAAGCAGCTGGTCGACCCGCTGAGCGAGGTGCTCGCCGCCGCCACTCAGCTCCGCGACACCCTCGCCGCGGAGCTGACCGCCGCTGCCGCACGCGTCGAGGAGGCCGAGACCACCGCCGCGAACGAACGCGGACTGCGGCAGTCCGCCGAGGAAACCGCCGCCAAGGCCGAGCAGGACGCGGCCGCCGCCACAGAGGCGACACGGCAGTCGGCGGCCGATGCCGCCGAGGTTGTACGACACGCAACCGAGGAGGTCGAGCAGCAGAAACTCGAACGCGACCGGGCCGTGGCGGCCGCGCAAGCCGCCGACGAGGCCCGTGCCGACGCGGATCTGGCCAGAGCCCACGCGGAAGGCGTCGCCGCGACGGAACGCGACCGCGCCGACGCGGCCGCCCGGCAGGTCCGCGAGGAACGCGCCCGCACCGAGTCCACGTCGAAAGCCGTCGCCTCGGCCACCGAGAAGCTGGCCGCCACCAGAGCCGAGCGCGACGCCGCCCGCACCGCGGTCGCCGACCTGCGCGCCGCCGCACAACAGACCCAGGCGGAACTGGCGAACGCCCGCACCAGGGCCGACGAGCTGAGCGTCGAGCTGACGAAGACCCTGGCCCGGGTCGACGAGCTGACCACCGACGCGACCACGACCCGCGAGACCGCCCGACAGGCCACCGAGGAAGCGGTCCGCCTGCGCGCCGACCTGTCCCGCCACACCACGACGAGCGCCGCGCTGCGGGACGTCCTCCGCGCTCCGGACCTCGCGCCGGAGGACCTGCGGACCCGCCTGCTCACGGAGTTGCTGCGGTAGCTGGACCAGTTAGGCGATCCCGTTGTGGACCTGTTCGGCGGTCCGCCGAAGCCGACACCATGGCGGCATGTCCGCCGTTCGGGAGCTCGAGAACTGGCTGCGCACCGACTTCGTCGCCGGGAACACCGTGCTCGAGCACGCCTACGTCGCCGCCGGCGCCGAGATCGTCTACGACGTCCGGGAGCTGGACCGGCACAAGCACACGATCCGCGACGACGGCGGCGCGCTCGTCGCCCGGATCAGCGAACTGCCGGAGTCGACGCGGGACCGCTACACCCTGCTCGGCGCCGTCGGGTTCTACCTGGCCGCCTGCCGCCGGCACGAGGTCGCCGCGGCGGAGCCGGCGCAGGCCGTCGCGAGCCGGCTGGGGCTCGCGCTCGGGGTGGCGCCGCGGTTCGTGTTCGCGCACCAGTCCACCCACAACCCGGCCGACGGCGACGCCGTCCGCGCGTTCACGAACCTCCCCGACGAGCGGATCTTCGTCACCTACAACGGTTTCGGCGTCCTCGCCTACGAGCGCGCGGCCGCCGCACTGCGCCGCGTCCCGGCCATGGGCGTGTCCAGCGCGTTGGCCACGTACCTTTTCGAGGACGCGCGGGCCGCGCTCGACGACGTGCTGCGCTTCAACCGGGCACTGACCGCCGAGCTCGACGCGGACCGGTTCTTCCGCAACGTCCGCCCGTACTACAAGCCGCACCCGGTGTGCGGCGTCGAGTACCGGGGCGCGAACGCCGGCGACTTCGCCTCGGTCAACGAGATCGATCTCCACCTCGGGCTGTGCGACCCGACCGACCCGTTCTACCTGCGGATCCTGGCCGAGAAATACCCGTACGTCCCGCCGGAGGACCAGCCGCGCCTGCGGGACACGAAAGTCGACCTGCTGGCCGCGTTCGAGGCGGCGGAGCCCACACCACGCACGCGCGTCAACGCGGCGCACTTCCTCGCGCTGTGCCGTGCGCACGGCGCCGCCTACGCGTTCCATCACCACCAGCTCGTGAAGCCGTTCCTCGAACGGCCCGCCGCGGCCGCGCCGGCGGAGCGTCAGGCCCGGCTCAGCGCCAGCGGCCCGCCTCTGGACGTGGTGATCGCCGGGCTCGCGCGCCTCAGCGACCTGCGGGCCGCCCGCGGCCGGGCCGGCACCGCGCGGGTCAGGCTCGACCGGCTGCGGGCACGTCTGGCGGCCAGCGAGTCAGGGGTGTCCGGCGCCGTGGATGAGGCGTAGCCGGGGCCGGGTCTCCTGCAGCCCGACCAGCTCGCGGAGCCGGGGGAGCCCGACGTGCAGGCGGTCGGCGAGCAGGGGGAGTGGCAGCCCGTGGGCGGCGGCCAGCTCGGCGGCCTTCGCGAGCAGCTCGGGGCGCTCGCCCGGGTAGGTCGAGCCGACGGGCTCGTCGGTGCGCCAGCCGAGCCGGTTGAGCGCGGCCATGGTCCTGCGCAGCGTCGACTCGCTGTACTTGCCGAGGTCTTTGCCCCGGTACGCGAGCGCGGCGACCGACACGCCGTAGCCGTCGGCGATGTCCTTGAGCGCGGCGAGGTCCACCGGGGTCGGCAGCCGGTCGCGGATCTCGTCGGCGGGCATGAGGAACTCGGCGGCGAAGGTGTTCGCCTCGCGTTCGTGCACGCCGGAGCCGGGCGCCGGGTCGGGGTGCAGCATCAGGTGCCCGAGCTCGTGGGCCACCGAGAAGCGTTGCCGCATCGGGTTTCCCTTGTGCGAGAGCAG
>Ga0193742_1000906_pt1 | contig 18818 bp, 19 predicted proteins | sample L2c1metaG_FD_165511 | JGI IMG/M metagenome (GOLD analysis project Ga0193742, IMG submission 165511) | Soil microbial communities from a riparian zone of the East river system, Colorado, United States - L2c1 | ecosystem: Environmental > Terrestrial > Soil > Riparian zone | place: USA: East River... | reverse complement strand
ATCACACCATTGACCAGGGCCTTCGCTGGTCTGCCTGGCGCCGCGAACACCAGGCAGACTCACGACGAAGCCACTTCAAACGACGCCTCCGGCTCCAGGCTCTAATGATCTAGCCCTGTAGTACTAGTCGTCGGCCCGGCGAACAACCAGCTGACGCACGACTCGGTGGCGGACATGTTGGCCGCGCGCGGCACCGTGTGGATCCCGGACTTCGTGGCGAGCGCGGGCGGCGTGGCCTACACGCTGACCCGCGAGGCAGAGGGCCTGAGCCACGCGTCGGCGATGGCCAGGGTGGCGACGATCGAGGAGACCGTGGACACGCTGCTGGCCGCGGCGTCGACCAACGGCACCACGCCGCTCGCGGAGGCCATCGCCCTCGCGGCACGCCGGCTCGCGGCGCCCCTGGTCACGCACGCGTCCTGACCGGCGTCAGCGGCCGCCGCCCCAGGGCGTGTCGCCACGGTGGTCCTGCCAGCCGCCGCGGGGCGCCTCGCCTCGGAAGCCGTCTCGCGGGCCTTCCTGGTACCAGCCGGGGCCACCCCGTTGGTGGTGGTCGCCGCCGGCCGCGCCGATGGCGTAGCCGCCCACTCCCCCGGCGAGCAGCAGCACGCCGGCGACCACCGCCGCGACCCACGTCCTGGTCGTGCTCGGCGGCCGCCACGACCGGACGCGGCCCACCGGCGGACCGGGCGGTGGCAGTGGTGGTGGCGGCGGCGCGGCGGCCGCCGACTGTGCGGGCACCGCCTCGGGCTGGGCCGCGGGGCCGGCCTGCGGCTCAGCGGCCGGCGGCTCAACGGCCGGTGGCGACTCGGCTTGTGGGTGCGGGGTCTGCGGCAGCGTCGCGTCCGGCTCCGGGGCCGCGCCGGCCGCCGGGTCTGGTTTGTCCGTCATGAGCCCAGGATGCGCCGCCAATCTGTGCGTACGCTGTGAAATCAGTCGACGAGGTCCGCGAGCGCCGCCACCGACTTGCGCATGTCCGCCCGCACGGCCCGGCCGATCGCCATCCCGATGGGCCCGAACACGGGCCGGCCGGTGACCTCCGCGTCGATGGTGATCTTCGACGCCGACGGGCCGTCCGCGCGGACCGACAGCGACAGGGTCACCCGCACACCGCCGACGCCGTGGCCCGAGATGGCCAGCGCGGACGGCGGCGCGTAGGACTCCACGCGCCAGCTGATCCGGTTGCGCAGTCCCATCACCTTCACGACCGACGTCAGCGACGTGCCCTCGGTGATCTCCGCCGGCGGCTCCCCGCGCCAGCCGTCGTGTAGCGACATCCACTCGTCGAACCTCGAGAGGTCCGACGCGGTCGCCCAGGTGCGTGCCGGCGACGCCGGCACCGTAACGGACGCGTTGACCTTCGGCATGCGCTCTCCTTACTCCGGGTCTCGGACGACGAGCTCGACCGACTGCGCCCGCGCCGCGGCGTCGTCGAGGACGGTGCGGCGTGGCTCCGGGACGTCGAGCACCCGGGGCTCGGCGAGCGCGAACACCTTCGCAAGCCTGGGATCCGCGCGCAACACGGCCAATGCGGACCGGTCGCCGCCGAGCACCACACCGTCCAACGTGGACACCTCGGGGCCGAGCACCGCGACCACGTCGTCCGCGGCCGCGGACAGCGCCTCCCGCGCCTGACCGGCCCGCCGCCGCGCGAACCGCTGCTGCGACCAGCCCCCGGCGGCACTGCGCCCGTGCACCTGCCGCCGGTCGGTCCGCGACACCTCGACCCGGCCGCCGACGCACACGCCGACGCTGTGCCCGCCGAGCCGCACCAGCACCAGGCCGAGCCGACGCGGCCGTGCCACGTGCGCCACCAACCCGGCGACGGCCGGCCCGTCGAACGTCCCGACCTCGGGCAGCGGCCCGAACGGCACCGCACAGGTCGCACTCGTGCCGTCCCCGGCCGTGACGACGACGGTGGTCGGGGTCAGCTCGGTGCGCGTCACGCCACCGTGCCGGTCGCCGAAACGCGTGAACCAGCCGGCGAGCCGCGACGGCGGCACCTCGACCGCACGTCCGCCACCCGCGACGGCCCTGGCTCTCCCCACGCATCCGACGGTAGCCGACCGGCTGCCCCATCGGCCTGCGGCGCCGCCCAGATGGGCGCCCGCCCGCCGTACCGATCCCCGGCGATTTCCCAACACTGGAGACAACCCAGCAGGCACCACGAGAGGTAGTCCACAATGGCCGCCCCCAAGTTCAAGCAGTTCTTCTTCCAGACCGAGGGTGAGGGCTTCGCGCACGAGCACGGCGAGGCGAGCTCCGCCGAGAAGGTCTACGTCTACCTGGAGCTCGAGAACGACGAGTACAACGAGACCGGCCCGTTCAGCGTCACGTTCACCACGGCAGGCGACTTCCAGAGCGGCGCGACGCACCAGAGCATGCCGGCGAGCACGTCCGACGAGGAGTGGTTCACCGCGGGACCGCTGCCGGAGGGCCAGCACGAGCTGAAGGTGACCCTGGAGGCGGAGGACCCGGCCGCCTACGAGTGGGACGCGCCGTCCGTCGAGGCCGCTCTGTGGGTGACCGTCACGCAGGCGCGGGGCAGCGCGATCCCCGACGACACCGAGCACAGCCGTGACTGGGCGCTCGTCAACATCCTCATCAACGCCGACAACTTCCTCGAGAAGCCGTTGCGGGGCGCCCGGTTCTACGCGCGCATCACCGACACCGACGGCAAGACGGCCGCGCACGACGGCGAGGTGGACGACGGCATCCTCGCGATCCCGCAGGTGTGGGCGCCGAGGAAGGACGCGACCCTCACGCTGTACGTAGACGCCGTCCACGGCAACGAGTACCTGCGCCTCGAGGGCTCCGGCGACTTCAACGTGACCGGCGACGCCGTCAAGTTCCGCGCTGTACAAGGGTTCCAGGACGTCACGGTGAGCGCGAAGGACGAGCAGACGGCCGCGCACAAGGCGGGTGTGACGGGCAGCGCCGGGATCGAGTTCAAGATCATCAAGGTCGGCGGCGAGTACACCTCGGAGGACGAGGAGAGCCACACGACCGGTCGCAGCGAGGAGTGGACCGTGCGGATCCCGCGCGAGAACCTCAAGCTGACACAGCTGGCCTGACAGGAAAAGCGGCCGCCGCCGGCGCGAAAGCACCGGCGGCGGCCAGAAAATCGAACTACGGCCGCACGTAACCGTTGAAGTGCAACGACACCGAGCGGATCGAACCGATGTCGACACGCGCGGTGTCGGTCACCTTGAACGACCAGGTGCCGTCCACCGGCGCGCCGCGGAGCACGCCGATCGGGCTGACCGGCCGCCACGTGCCGGTGAACGGCGCGTTCGCGGACGCCACCGACGAGAACGACTCGTCCGCCGCGTCGTCGAACACGACCTGGCACATATTGTCGCCACCGCCGCCGTTGCCGCTGAACACCGTCGCCGTCTGACCGGACGGGGACGTCAGCTGCCCGACGAGGTCACCGACGAAGGTGTGGTTGATGCCGACGGTGTTGACGTTCGAGCAGTCCGTGCCGTCGACCGACAGCGTGATCTTCGAGGCCCGGCCGAAGCCGGCCACCGGGATCTGGACGGTCGCACCGACGGTGCTCGCGTCCGGGATCGCGACCGGCGCGCCGCTGTAGGCGAACGCGACGGACTCGGCGGAGGGCTGCCCGACCTCGACGGTGAAGGCCGACGTCCTGGGCGAGAACACACCCGCGAACGTCACCCGCGTGGCGAGCTGCACCGGCACGCCGACCTCGTGGCTCGCCGGCACGGTGATCTTGTACTCCTTGATCACCGTCTCGCCCTTGGGAATCGTCCCGTAGGACTGGGCGCGCGGGGTCACCGTGACACCCGGCGTCGAGGTGGTCAGGACCACGCTCGTCGACACCGCGGTGCCGTCGCCGATGTTCGTCACCGGCAGCGACACGGTCGCCGTGTCACCCGGGTCGATGAACGCGCCACCGTCGTCTGCGGAGACCTTCGGGGTCTCCGCGACCGCGAGCGGCTGCGGGCTGGCGCCCGTGTAGCCGAGGACGCGGTCCGCGAGGACCACGCCGTGCCCGGTGACCGGGTCGACGCCGGGGGCGCCGATGTCGATCGCGGTGTTGACGAGCGCCTCACGGACCTCCGCCGGGTCGATGCCCGGGTTGCCGGAGAGCACGAGACCGGCGATGGCGGCCGCGTGCGGCGCCGCCGCCGAGGTGCCATAGAACGGGTCGAATCCCTCGACGCTGGTCAGCACGCCGTCCGCGGCGGTGATGTCCGGCTTCTGCCGCACCTCGCCACCGGTGGCGCCCACGTTGCCCGGGGTGATCGGCGTGCCGTCGGCCTCGAAGAACACCCGGCGCGGACCGTCTGAGCTGAACCGCTCCGTCTTCGAGCTCGAGTCGAACGCGTTCGGGAACGGCCCGGCCGGGTTTGGCGGGTCGCCCGTCTCGAGATCGAACGGCAGCGGGTCCGCGGCGGGCGCCGCGGCCGTGGAGAACGCGCCCCGCGCGGCCGAGTGGCCGAACGTGACACCGGGGGTGGTGAACGCCTTCACGTCGCCCTGGTCCTTGAAGCGACCACGCAGCGCGGAGATCGACAGGTACCGGTCGGCGCCCGCGAACTTGACGATCGCGATCCGCAGGCCGGTGCCGCTCGGAACGTCCACGCGCTCGTAGGCGTCCTGGGTGCCGGTCTGGTACGTCTGGCTCGCGGCGCGGACGTTGCCGGCCGTGTCCAGGATGTACAGGTCGTAGTCGTTGCTGGCGGCGCCGAGCGGGTCGGACCAGTTCAGCAGGACCGGCGCGCCGGTCGACTCGGCGGACAGCGGCTCGAAGATCTGCGTGCCAGGGCCGGGGTCGAAGTCGTGGGCGTAGCCCGCGAACTTGCCGACGACCTGGCCGGAGTTGACGTAGTCGCCCTCCCAGTGGCCGGCGGTGCCGTCCACCGTGTTGCCCTCGTTGCCGGCCGAGGAGAAGTACAGGGCGCCGTCGGCGATGACATCGTTCACGGCCTGCGCGATGATCCAGTCCTGGAACGGCGCTTCCTTGAAGTAGATGATGTCGTCGACGATGATGTCGCAGCCGCGGTCGAAGCGCAGTGCGCGGATGTTGTCCGCGAAGCTGGCGTCGCCGTTGAAGGCGGTCGCGAAACCGAGTTCCGCGCTCGGCGCCACGTCGTGGATGATCTCGAGCATCGCGGTGCCCTCGTCGCCCGTGCCGGCCTGCGTCGCGAGCACGTCCACCGCGGGCAGCTCACCGGCCGCCTGGGAGGTCGCGAGCGAGTCGACGCCGTCGGACAGGGCGCAGATCTTGACACCCACACCGGTGACGCCGATGTCCTGGCGAGCGCTGTCCGCGTTGTGCGCGCGGTCGCCTTCGCTGTCGATGGGGCCCGCCCGGTCGGCGATCGCCGCACGGGTGTTGTTCGCGATCCGCGCTTCCTTCTGCGCCTTGGTCTCCGGCTCACTCTTCTCGTTCGGGTTGAGCTGGCGCGCGGTCATCGCGCCGCCCGCCTCCTCGACCATCCGCACGTCGGCGCGTGCCGCGACCGCGCTGACCGCGGTAAGGGGCAGCTCGGCCCGGATCGTGCCGTACCGCGTGGACACCGACTTGACGCTGGCGCCCTTGCCGGCCAACGCCTTGAGCAGGTCGTCGCTGACGGTGGCGCGAATGTCGACCATGACCTTGCCGGCCGAAGTCTGCTCAACCCCGTTGTCCAGCAACGGAACCGAGTTGGTGGCCATGCGGTTGGTCGTCAGCTTCTGCTGGAGCACCAGCTTGCTGTCCACTTTGGCTTCCGCCGCGGACTGGCTCTTCTTGAGATCCTGAAGAGCGGCGATCTGGTTCGCCGCGTTCTTCTCGGCGGAGATCTGAGTGTCCTCCCGTGGCGGAGCCGCGGCCGCGGGGCTCGCGAGCCCCACCACCGCGAGCAGACAGGCCGCGCTTGTCAGGAGAACTCGGGATCTTCGTGATGCCTGTGCTGGTAAACGCACGGATTCCCTCCGCGAAATCCTTGGCCGTGCCCCGACACACGACATGCCCAGTGCCTGGGGTACCCCCGGCCGGGCTAAACGTATGGTCGGAAGCTTTCTCATACAGCGGCCATTCGGCCGAACCACACTCCGTGTGCGTTACCAATTGCCGTCTGTTAGCGAACTACAGGACGAAAGCGTCGGACCAGGGCTGCGCGCTGCGGCCGGAGAGGGCGTCCAGCAGGGTCGCGGCCTGACTGTCCGTGAGGGACGCGACGAAATCGATCACCGCGCGTCCCCTTGCCAGCTCCCGGATTCCGGGATCGCCCTGGGGCGCCGCACCGACCAATGTGGACATATCGGTCCTAGCGAGCGCGCGGTACTCGGTCTCGGCCAGCGCCACCAGGTCCTGCAGCCTGCGCGGCAGCCGGTTGGCCTCGGACCGCGCGGCGAGCCACTGCTCGAGCGCCTCGACGAGCGAGGTCAGCAGCACGGCCTGACCTCGTTGGTGCAGCGCCAGATCCGGGCGCAACAGGACGAACCGGCGGTGCACGAACTTCAGCACCTGCACCTCGTGCCACTGGGCCGGCGCGAGCATCACGTGCCCGGAGCGGGTCGGCGGGTCCATCACGACACCCATGCCGTCGACGAGCCGCACCGTCCACACCGACGAGAACCGGCCGACCGCCTGCTCGGCTTCGACCGAGCCGTCGAACGGGGTGCCGAGCAGCCCGTCGACCAGCTCCGTACGGACCCGCGAGACGGCGGCGATGAACGCGTCGTCGTCGACGATCCACGCGTCCCGCCGGTGCATCCGCCTGCGCAGTCGCTCGAGCGAGTGGCCGGGGCGGCGTGCCTGCGCGGCGAGCGTGGCGTCGTCCAGCGCGGCGAGGTCCAGCGCGTGGGACAGCCAGTGCCCCAGCTCGGCGGCGACCGGCGCGTGCTGGAGCACGCCGATGCGGTGGAAGTCCTCGAGGTCGTGGATGGCGTAGGCGATGTCGTCCGCGGTGTCCATGACGGACGCCTCGACGGTCTGCTGCCAGCTCGCGAGCCGGCCGGCGAACGGCGCGCGGGCCTGGGCCATGTCGTCGAGCTCGGTGACGTAGACGGAGAACTTGCTTGAGCCGGTGCCCGGTTCGTCCGGTGGCTCGGACGCGCCCCTCGGCGGCGACGGCAGGTGTCGCGGGTGCGGGTCCGGGTAGGACAGTCGCGTCCACGGGTACTTCAGCATGGCCGCGCGCACCGCGGCGGTCAGGTCGAGGCCGACGGAGCTGGGGCCGCCGGTGTCGGTGGTGGTGACGATCCGCAGGCTCTGCGCGTTGCCCTCGAACCCGTCCGGCAGCCCGAACCGGTGCCGGGCGAGGCGGTCGAGGACCTGCTCGCCGAGGTGGCCGAACGGCGGGTGGCCGAGGTCGTGCGCGAGGCCGGCGGCCTCGACCACGTCCGGGTCGCAGCCGCCGAGCTTGTCGAGCAGCGGCGCCAGCTCGGGATCGGTGAGGAGCCGCTCCCCGATGGCGCGGCCGACCTGGGCGACTTTGAGGCTGTGGGTGAGCCGGTTGTGCAGCAGCCCCGACCCGCTGGCGCTGACGACCTGCGTGACCCCACCCAGCCGAGCGAAGAAGGGCGACGCGACCACCCGGTCACGGTCGACGCGGTACGGGCTCGCGGCGAGGTCCCCGGAAGCGGGCCCACCCGGCCGCTCGGAGCGACGCACCTCGCGCAGGTCGACCTGATCAGCCATACAGACGACCATAGTAGGCCGCGCGGACTGGACGCAGGCCGCGAGCGAAGCGAGCCGGCCCCCGCCGGTCACCCCAGCGAGTGAGGGCTTGTGTGAGCGGCCGCCGGCGTCTGGACCGACGAGCAGCGCAGGGCCGCGAGCGAAGCGAGCCGCCCGAGCAGCGCAGGAGGGAAGACGCCGGGTTCAGGCCGCGAATACGCGAGCGGACCGAGCCAATGTGACAGTGCGGCCGCCGGCGTCTGGACTGAGCGAGCAGCGGAAGGCCACGAGCGCAGCGAGCCGTCGTGCCGTGAAAGGCGCGTTCGCGACGTTCGCGGTGTCGCGAAAGGGTGGCGAGGGACAGTCAACGCCCTGAACGGCCCTTTCGCGGCATCGACCATGTCCCAAACGCGCCTTTCACAGCAACTGGCGTCCACGCGACAGCCCGGCCCACAACACGACACCAGTGAGGGCCCTAGTGAGCGGCCGCCGGCGTCTGGACTGAGTGAGCAGCGGAAGGCCACGAGCGCAGCGAGTCGCCTGAGCAGCGCAGGGAGGGAAGACGCCGGGTCCAGGCCGCGATTGCGCGAGCGGAGCGAGCCAATGTCACAGCCGCGAATACGCGAGCGGAGCGAGCCAATGTGACAGCCGCGATTGCGCGAGCGGAGCGAGCCAATGTCACATGCAACTATCTCGGGGTGGCGGACGTGGTGATCGCGGGGGGCGGCCCGGCTGGGTGGTCGCTCGCGTCGGCGTGCGCGGGGCTGGGGTTGTCGACGGTGCTGGTCGCGCCGTCGACGTCGTGGCCGGCGACGTACGGGATGTGGTTCGACGAGGTGTCGGCGCTGCCGACGGGGGCGCGGTACGTCGAGGCGCGTGCGCGGGCCGGTGGGCGCTGGCTGTCGCGGCGGTATGTGGTTCTGGACAACGCGAGTGTGCTGACGGGGTTCGCGCATCCGCGCGTCGAGGTGGTGAAGGACCGGGTGCGAGCCACGGCCCCCGACGGGGTGCGGCTGGCGGGCGGCGACGTGGTCCGCGCCAGGGTGGTGATGGATGCGACGGGGGCCGGAGGCCAAGCGACCCGCCCGCGGGTCGAGCAGAGCGCCTACGGGATTCTCGTCTCCCCCGAGGCCGCCGCTCCGCTCGTCGCGCCCGGCGAGGCGATCTTCATGGACTGGCGCCCGCCGCCGGGGTGCGCCGACGCGGCCACCTTCCTCTACGCGGTCCCCCGCCCCGACGGCCGGGTCCTTCTGGAGGAGACCTCCCTCGCTCGCCGCCCCGGCCTCGGCATGGCCGAGCTGCGCGGCCGCCTCCACGCCCGGCTCGCCGCGCACGGCATCCCGGTCGACGGCGATGTGGAGCGGGTCCGGTTCGCCGTCGACGTGGCGCCGCCCGCGCCGTTCGGTCGCGGAGCGATTCCCTTCGGCGCGGCGGCCGGGTTCGTGCATCCGGCGACCGGGTTCAGCCTCGCCGACACCTTCGCGCTCGCGCCGCTCGTCGCCGGGGCCGTAAGCCGCGACCTGGACCTCGGCCCGGCGAGAATCAACCGATCGGTGCGGCGTGTCATGTGGCCGACGGCGGCCCGCCTGACGTATCGGTTACGCCGCACCGGACTCGCCACCCTGCTCGCACTGAGCCCGAGCCAGCACGAGGAGTTCTTCGACCTGTTCTTCGCACTGCCCGACCACCGCCAGCGCGCCTACCTGTCCGCGCGCGCCGACCTCCGAGGAACCGCCGTCGCCATGGCCGCTCTCTTCCGCGCCGCCCCCGCCCATCTCCGACGGAAAATGGTCCGCAGATGACCCCCGAGAAGCTCCGCGCCAAGATCCGGCAGGTCTTCCCCGCCGCCGACCCGCTCGACATCCAGGCCCAGCTGGACGAGTACACCGGCCCGGAGCCGCTGCGGGTGCGGATGGCGATCGTCAAGCTGTGCGACGAGGACAAACGCGACTCGCCGCGCCACTACGTCGACACCGCCCGCCAGGACCACCGCGACGTGCTCGCGTGGGCCGAGTTCCCGCAGCAGCTCCGCCCCGACTGGTTCTCGCTGTCCGTGACCGAGCGCGCGAAGGTCACGAAGGCCGACCGGCAGCAGTACGCGCGCTGGCTGGCGAGATGAGCGTCGGGTGACCCGGGTGCCGACCTGTGGGAGAATCGCGCCGATGGAGCGCTACTCACCTGGCCAGGTCGCCGAGCAGACCGGCTTCAGCCTCGACACGCTGCGCTACTACGAGCGCATCGGTCTGCTCGACGACATCGCGCGCAACTCGGGCGGACAGCGGGTGTTCACCGAGGGGGACGTGGCGTGGCTGCGGATCCTGCGCTGCCTGCGCGACACCGGCATGCCGATCCAGCGGATGGTGCGCTACGCGGAGCTCGCGCGCGGCGGCGACGAGACGATCGCCGAGCGGCTCGAGGTGTTGGCCGAGCACGACCGGGACATCGACGAGAAGATCGCGCACCTGCGGGTCGAACAGGACCACATCCGCGCGAAGATCGCGAACTACCAGCGGGAGATGGACTCCGCCGCCGCTAGCCAGGCGTGACGAAGCCGGTCTCGTAGGCCAGGATCACCGCCTGCGTGCGGTCGCGGGCGCCCAGCTTCGCGAGCACGTTGCCCACGTGCGTCTTCACCGTCTGCACGCTGACGAACAGCCGCTCCCCGATCTCCACATTGGACAGTCCGGTCGCCATCAGGCGCAGCACCTCGGCCTCGCGCTCGGTCAGCCCGGCGTGCGACAGCCCGTTCACGCGACTGCCGCCGTGCGCCGCGGCGAGCGCCCGGATCGCGGACGGGAACAGCAGCGACTCGCCGCTGACGACCATGCGGATCGCCCGCACGATGTCCTCCGGGCGGGTGCGCTTGAGCAGGAACCCGTTGGCGCCGGCGCGCAACGCGTCGTAGACGTAGTCGTCGTTCTCGAACGTCGTCACCACGAGGATCTTCGGCGGCTCGCTCAGCGTGTCGAGGATGTGCCGACTCGCCTGGATGCCGTCGACCGCGGGCATCCGCACGTCCATCAGCACGACGTCGGGGCGCAGCTTGGTGATCATCGGCAGCACCTCGGCGCCGTCGCCGGCCTCGCCGACCACGGTCAGGTCCGGCTCCGCGTTGATGATCGCCCGCAGCCCGGCCCTGATCAGCTCCTCGTCGTCGACGAGCAGCACGGTCGTCTTGCCGTGCCCCGGTTCCGTCATCCCCGCACCGTCCTCAGTGGAATCCGCACCCGCACCAGCCAGCGGCCCTGGTCCGGGCCGGCCGTCATCTGTCCACGTAGGACGGTCACTCGCTCGCGCATGCCCGACAGCCCGTGCCCGCCGCCGACGCGGGGTGGCCGACCGCCGCCGAGTGGGTTGCTGAGGTCGAGCTCGAGGCGGTCCTCGCCGGCCGCGAGCCGGAGCGCGACCGGGACTTTGCCGGCATGGCGGAGCACGTTGGTCAGTCCTTCCTGGACGATCCGGTACGCCTCGCGGGAGACCGCGGGCGGCAACGCGTCGAGCGCGCCCTCGACAGTGGACTCGACGGCGACGCCCGCGATGCGGGTCTGGGCCAACAGGTTCGGCAGATCCGCGAGCGTCCACTGTGGTCGGGTGCGGGTGGCAGCGCGGTCCTCGCGCAGGAGACCGAGCACGTGGTCGAGATCCTCCAGCGCGGCGCGGGCGGACTCCTCGATGGCGCCGAGCGCGGTGCGCGCGAACGCAGGGTCGGTGTCGAGCACGCGGCCGGCCGCGCTGGCCTGGATGGTGACGACGCTCAGCGCGTGTCCGACCGAGTCGTGCAACTCGCGGGCGAGCCGGTTGCGTTCGGCGAGCTGTTCGGTGCGCCGCGCCAGGTCGGCGAGCCGCTCCGCCGCGGTGGGCCCGAGCAGGAACGGCGCGACGCGGGTCAGGAGCAGGGCGGCGGCGATGACGAGGTAGACGAGGACGAGCAGGCCGGCGAGGCCGACGAGGGGCACCCAGGCGCCGGCCAGGCCGCGCGGGGTCGGGATCCGGAGGCCGAGGATCTCGAAGTCGCCGGTGAAGGGCGCGGCGAACGTGACGACGACCGCAGGCGGCAGCGCGAGCGTGACGATGCTCATCACGCCGCCGACGAGCAGGTGCAGGACGAACCAGCCGGCCGACCGCCAGCGCGACGGCCACGACAGCGACACCCGGGTCGCCTGTTCTGGCACCTGGTCGCCGAGCAGCTCCCGCGCCGCGGTGCCCTCGATGACCCGGACCGAGGGGATGAACGAGATCAGCACCATCACCCCGAGCACCACGACCAGCGACAGCGCGACCACGACGCTGGTGTGGTTCTGGGCCATGGTTGGCAGCAGCGAGGGAATGACCATGCCGGCGACCAGCATGAACGGGACCAGCACGGCGCCGCCCAGGATCAGGAACACCCATCGCCGGTAGGTCGACGGGCGGATCACCGGGCCGAGGACGACGTTGAGCACTCCCGACACGCCACGATCCTCGCAGACTGTCACGTGGCCGGCCCTCCCCCACACGACCAGCGCGGCTCCCTCCCGGGAGGGAGTGCGCACCCTGTGCGACGCGAGCCCCGTCCGGGCGGTGGGCGGCGGCTACGCTGGAGAGGTTCCCAACGGCGCGAGGGCGAGGATGACCGACGACCAGGAACGACCCGACCCGACGGTCCCGAACAACGACACCGCCCCGAACGCCGCCGCTGGCCCCCAACCGGATGAGCCCACTCGCCCCGACCTCGACGGCCCCACCGTCTTCGGGCCGACGACCGGCCGATTCTCCGAGCCGACCGCCCCCGCCGTCGCGCCCGGTTCCGACGAGCAAACCCTCACCACATCCAGGCCGGCGACCGCACCCGGCCTCGACGAACCGACCGTCGCCGCGCCACCTGCCGCCGCGGCCGAGCCCACCGCAGCGTGGCACTCGGTCGCGCCCAGGCAGGAGACCACCGGGATCGACGAGCCCACCGTCGCCGTCGGGGATCCCGACGGGCCGACCACCGCGGTCGGCGGGCAGGACGTCACCACCACCGGGCCGACGGTCGGTGGCTGGCCGCTTGACCTGCCGGAGCCCGGCGAGCTGATCTGGCAGACCGACACCCCTCGGCCGCCGGACCCGCCACTGACCGCCCGCGCCCCCGCCTACTACCTCGCTCTCGGCGCGGCCGTCGTCCTCGTCGTCGGGCTGATCGCCGCCCTCACCGTGCTCACGGTGGTGCGTCCGGCGCGGGAGGTGGCCGGGACCGCGCGACCGACGCAGGACGTCCCCGAGATCACGCCGCCCAGCAGCGCGTCGCCGCCACCCGCCACCGAGCCGTCGCAACCCGCCGGGCCGCTCACCGCGCTCGCCGAGCACCCGCTGTCGACGGCGACCGCCCGGATGGCCGACAGCACCTGCGCGCTCCCGAAGTTCGACCTCGCCGACGACGCGCAGGCCACGTTCTTCAACGCCACCAAGACGTGTGCCGACGCGGCCTGGCGCGGCACCCTCGAGGCCGCCGGGCTCACCGGCGCGGTCAAGCTCGTCACGGTCGTCGGCGACACCAGGCAGACCCCGTGCGGCGAAGTGACACCGACGAGCCCCGCGACGCAGTGCGAGGACACCGTCTACATGACACCCGCGCACCTTCGCGACACCGAGCAGAACGGCCGCTACCCCGGCCGCTACGTCGGTGTCTTCCTACGCGAGTACGCCAAGGCGCTCCAGTACGCGACCGGGCTGTCCCCGCTGGTCGGCGAGGTCACCACCGGTTCGGCCGACGACCTCGACACGCGCCTCGCGCAGCAGGCGACCTGTCTCGCGGGCATCACGTCCGGCGCGCTGGCCGGCCGGGGCGCGGTGGACACCAACATCACCAACGAGATCCGCGCCCGGCTGACCACTGTGGACGCTCCGCCGGACGCGGGTTCGTGGCTGGACAAGGGTTTCGCGGCGCGTCAACCGGCCGCGTGCAACACGTGGACCTAGAGGGTGAAGCCGAGGGCGCGCAGCTGCTCGCGGCCGTCGTCGGTGATCTTCTCCGGGCCCCACGGCGGCATCCAGACCCAGTTGATCCGGAAGTCGCCGACGAGGCCGCCACCCGGGCCCGCGGTGAGCGCGGCACGGGTCTGGTCCTCGATCACGTCGGTCAGCGGGCAGGCCGCGGACGTCAGCGTCATGTCCAGCGTCGCGGTGTTGTCGTCCTCGACGCGGATGTCGTACACCAGACCGAGGTCGACGACGTTGATGCCGAGCTCCGGGTCGACCACGTCGCGCATGGCCTCCTCGAGATCCTCGACCGCCGCCACGTCCGCCTTCGGGGCCGGCGGCTCCGGCAAGGACTCGACACCGCGCTCCACGGTCTCGTCGACAGAGTTCTCGCCCTGTGTCGTGGTATCGCTCGCAAGCTCGCTCATCGGGTTCCGCCTCCTCCGACGCGGGCCACCGCGTCCTTGAACGCCATCCAGCCAAGCAGCGCGCACTTGACCCTGGCGGGGTACTTGGCGACGCCGGCGAACGCCACGCCGTCCTCGAGCACGTCCTCGTTCGGTACGACCTTGCCGCGACCCTGCACCATCTCGACGAACGCGTCCAGAGTGGACAGTGCCTCTTCTACCGACCGGCCGGTGACCAGGTCGGTCAGCACCGACGTGGACGCCTGGCTGATCGAGCAGCCCTGCCCCTCGTAGGACACGTCGGACACCTTGTCGTCCGCGACCGCGACCCGCAGCGTCACCTCGTCGCCGCAGGTCGGGTTGACCTGGAACGACTCCGCGTCGAACGGCTCACGCAGACCGCGCCCGTGCGGGTTCTTGTAGTGGTCCAGGATGATCTCCTGGTACATGGATTCCAAGTTCACTGTTCCGCCTCCCCGGAATCTTCAAGCGCTGGTCACGTTCCGACGCCGGGTGCGGCAGGCCACGTGCTTGTGGCTGGGTTGCGTCCCGTTCCCCTTAGGTAACTGTTTCGCTTCATCCGAAGATTTTCTTCACCTGCGCCAGACCCTTTACCAGGGCGTCCGCCTCGGCGGTCGTGTTGTACAGGTAGAACGACGCTCTGGTGGTCGCCGGAATTCCGTACCGCACCACGGCCGGTCGCGCGCAGTGGTGCCCGACCCGCACGGCGATGCCCTGTTCGTCCAGCACCTGGCCCACGTCGTGCGGGTGGATGCCCGCGAGCGTGAACGACACCTCGGCGACGCGGTCGACGGCGGTCGGCGGGCCGATGATCTTCACACCGTCCACAGTGGACAGCGCGTCGAGCACGTAGGAGGTCAGCTCGTGCTCGTGCGCGGCGATCGCCGGCATGCCGACCGCGGTCAGGTAGTCCACGGCCGCGCCGAGCCCGACGGCCTCGGCGATCGGCGGGGTGCCGGCCTCGAACTTGTGCGGCGGCTGCGCGAACGTCGAGCGCTCCATCGTGACCAGCTCGATCATCTCGCCGCCACCGAGGAACGGCGGCAGCGCCTTGAGCAGCTCGAGGCGGCCCCACAGCACGCCGATGCCGGTCGGGCCGAGCATCTTGTGGCCGGTGAACGCCACGAAGTCGGCGCCGAGGTCGGCCACGTTGAGCGGCAGGTGCGGCGCCGACTGCGACGCGTCGATCAGCACGAGCGCGCCGACCGCGCGGGCCCGCGCGATGACCGTCTCGACCGGGTTGATCGTGCCGAGCAGGTTCGACACGTGCACCATCGACACGATCTTCGTCCGCTCGGTGATCACCGAGTCCAGAGTGGACAGATCGAGGCGACCGTCATCGGTGATCTTGAACCACTTCACGGTCGCGCCGGTCCGCTCCGCGAGCTGGTGCCACGGCACGATGTTGGAGTGGTGCTCCATCTCGGTGATGACGATCTCGTCGCCGGGACCGACCCGGTAGTCGGGGCCGGCCTCACCGAGCACGCGCGCCACGAGGTTCATCGCCTCGGACGAGTTCTTGGTGAAGATCACCTCGTCCCGGCTCGGCGCACCGATGAACGCCGTGACCTTGTCGCGCGCGCCCTCGTACATGGCCGTCGCTTCCTCGGCCAGCGTGTGGATGCCGCGGTGCACGTTGGCGTTGTGCTGCTCGTAGTAGTTCACGAGCGCGTCGAGCACCTGGCGCGGCTTCTGCGACGTCGCAGCGTTGTCCAAGTACACCAACGGCTTGTCGCCGTGCACCACTCGGGACAGGATCGGGAAGTCCTTGCGGATCGTCTCGACGTCCAACGATGCGGCTGTGGTGGTCATGCTCGGAAACCTCGTCTCACTGAACGAAAGTCAGCCGATTGCGGCCGGCTCCTGCTTGCCGGTGAACCGGACGTAGCCGTGCTCCTCGAGCTGAGCGGCCAGCTCCGGGCCGCCGGACTCGACGATCTTGCCGCCGGCGAACACGTGCACGAAGTCCGGCGTGATGTGGCGCAGGATCCGGGTGTAGTGGGTGATCAGCATGATGCCGACCTCGCCGCCCGCCTTGATCCGGCTGATGCCGTCGGACACGACACGCAGCGCGTCGACGTCCAGACCGGAGTCGGTCTCGTCGAGGATCGCGATCTTCGGCGCGAGCAGCGCCAGCTGCAGGATCTCGTGGCGCTTCTTCTCACCGCCGGAGAAGCCCTCGTTGACCGACCGCTCGGCGAAGGCCGGGTCGATGTCCAGGTCGGCCATCGCCTGCTTGACCTCCTTGACCCAGAGCCGAAGCTTGGGCGCCTCGCCACGGACCGAGGTCACGGCGGTGCGCAGGAAGTTCGACATCGACACGCCGGGCACCTCGACCGGGTACTGCATGGCGAGGAACAGGCCCGCGCGGGCGCGCTCGTCGACAGTCATCGACAGCACGTCCTCGCCGTCGAGCAGCACCGCGCCGGAGGTCACCTCGTACTTGGGGTGCCCGGCGACGGCGTAGGACAGCGTCGACTTGCCGGACCCGTTCGGGCCCATGATCGCGTGCGTCTCACCCGCGTTGATCGTCAGGTTGACCCCGGACAGGATCTCCTTCTTGGTCTCGTCAGTGTTGACCGAGACGTGCAGATCCTTGATCTCCAGCGTGGCCATCTCTCGCTCTTTCTCCTCTGGGAAGGTCAGTTCGTGGTGGTGGTGACGTCGACGTGGACGTCACCGTCGCGGATCTCGACGGGGAACACGTCCACCGGCTCGGTGGCCGGCAGGGAGGACGGCCTGCCGGTGCTCAGGTCGAAGCACGACCCGTGCAGCCAGCACTCGATGCCCTTGCGGGTCACCTCGCCCTCCGACAGCGCGAGCGTGGCGTGGCTGCACTCGTCGCGCAGCGCGTGCACGGTGTCCCCCTGACGGACGAGGACCACCTCGACGTCGTCGATCTCGACGCCGAAGGGCTTCCCGTCGTCCAGGTCGGACAACGCGCACGCTCGGCTCATGTGCCGACCGCCTCGAGCTCCGCCTCGATCGCCGCTTCGAGCCGCTCGCGGATCTCCGGCACACCGATCTTCATCAGCAGCTCGTGGAAGAAGCCGCGCACCACCAGCCGGCGGGCGACGCCCTCGGGGATGCCGCGGGCCTGCAGGTAGAACAGCTGCTCGTCGTCGAACCGGCCGGTGGCGCTGGCGTGGCCGGCGCCGGCGATCTCGCCGGTCTCGATCTCCAGGTTCGGCACCGAGTCGGCGCGCGCGCCCTCGGTGAGCACCAGGTTCCGGTTCAGCTCGAACGTCTCGGTGCCCTCTGCGGCCGCGCGGATCAGCACGTCGCCGATCCACACCGTCCGCGCGCCCTCGCCCTGCAGCGCGCCCTTGTAGGTCACGTTGGACTTGCAGTTGGGCTGGGCATGGTCGGCGAAGGTGCGCAGCTCGATGTGCTGGCCCGCGTCGGCGAAGTACAGGCCGTTCAGCTCGGCGTCGCCGCCGGGACCGTCGTAGACCACGGTCGGGCTGACCCGGACCAGGTCGCCGCCCAGCGCCACGAGGTGGTGCTTGAGCGTCGCGTCCCGGCCGAGCTTCGCGTGATGCGAGGAGACCTGCACGGTGTCGTCGGCCCAGTCGTGCACGCTGACCACGGTGAGCTTCGCGCCGTCGCCGACGAGGATCTCGACGTTGTCCGCGACCGTGCCGCTGCCGCGGTGGTCGATGACCACGACGGCCTCGGCGAACTGCTCGGCCCGCACCTGCAGGTGGCCGTAGGCGACCTTGCCCTCGCCGGGGCCGGTGACGGTCACCGTGGTGGTGGCCGCCCGAACCTCCTTGGGCACGGTCACGATCGTGGCGTTGTCGAACGACGAGTACGCCTGCGCCGCGATCCGGTCGCTCGGGGTGCCGGCCTGACCGAGTCGCACGTCGTCGCGGCCGACGGTCTCGACGGTGACGTCCGGACCCTCGACCTCGACCGACAGTTCACCGCCCGCGGTCGCGGTGCCCGCCGTGCCATCGTGCAGGCCGCGCAGCCGCTTCATCGGCGTGAAGCGCCAGATCTCCTCACGGCCGCCGGGCACCTCGAACGCCTCGACGTCGAAGGAGGCGAACCGCTCAGCCCTGGACGCGGCGGGGACCACCGCGCCGTGGGAATGCGGTGTGGTTTCAACCGTGCTCATTTAGCCGACGGCCCCTTCCATCTGCAGCTCGATGAGCCGGTTCAGTTCCAGCGCGTACTCCATGGGCAGCTCACGCGCGATCGGCTCGACGAAGCCACGCACGATCATGGCCATCGCCTCGTCCTCGGTGAGGCCGCGGGACATCAGGTAGAACAGCTGGTCCTCGCTGACCTTCGAGACCGTCGCCTCGTGGCCCATCGACACGTCGTCGGTGCGGATGTCGACGTACGGGTAGGTGTCGCTGCGGCTGATCTGGTCGACCAGCAGCGCGTCGCACTTCACCGTGGACTTCGAGTGGTGCGCCCGCTTGGCGACCTTGACCAGGCCCCGGTAGGAGGTCCGGCCGCCGCCGCGCGCCACCGACTTCGACACGATCGTCGAGGAGGTGTACGGCGCGAGGTGCTCCATCTTGGCGCCCGCGTCCTGGTGCTGGCCCTCGCCGGCGAACGCGATCGACAGAACCTCGCCCTTGGCGTGCTCGCCCATGAGGAACACCGACGGGTACTTCATCGTCACCTTGGAGCCGATGTTGCCGTCGATCCACTCCATGGTCGCGCCCTCTTCTGCCTTGGCGCGCTTGGTGACCAGGTTGTAGACGTTGTTCGACCAGTTCTGGATGGTCGTGTAGCGGCAGCGGCCGCCCTTCTTCACGATGATCTCGACGACCGCGGAGTGCAGCGAGTCCGACGAGTAG
>Ga0193742_1000905_pt1 | contig 18822 bp, 15 predicted proteins | sample L2c1metaG_FD_165511 | JGI IMG/M metagenome (GOLD analysis project Ga0193742, IMG submission 165511) | Soil microbial communities from a riparian zone of the East river system, Colorado, United States - L2c1 | ecosystem: Environmental > Terrestrial > Soil > Riparian zone | place: USA: East River... | reverse complement strand
CTGGGACATGCAAAGGGCGCTGGCGGAATTCCCTCAGCTTGTCGATCGTCTCGAAAACTGGGGCAATCAGCTGAGCGGCGGTGAGCAACAGATGCTCGCGATAGCCCGGGCGCTGATGGCCAATCCGACCCTCATTCTGATGGATGAACCTTCGGAAGGCCTTTCGCCCAAGCTGGTGCAGAAAGTGGAAGAGATCATGTTGCGCCTGCGCAGCGAAGGACATGCGATCCTCTTGGTCGAACAAAACCTCGCGCTGGCAATGGCAGTTGCAGACCGGATCTATGTCTTGTCTTCAGGTTCTTTCGTATTTCAGGGAACCCCGAGCGAACTCTCGAGCAATCCCGAAATACTCGACGCTCATCTGGGCGTATCGTTGGCGGCGTCGCACTGAGCGACGAGAGAATTGCCGCAGATTGCAACCAAATGTTCGGCAGTATGTGGCGCCTAGCGACCACCGACCGCTTCTGGCGAAGCGGACCATTATCGCAAAAGCATGCGCAGCAGATGCAAGCTCTCGCCTCTTTCAACGTCAACCACTCGAAGGGCCCTTGTAACCGAACGGTTAACAGGCATAGAATTCCCGAAAATGGGAAGCGGCTCCGGGAAGACGCCATGAAACATAGCGCCGATCGAATTCTCACTACCCATGTCGGCAGCTTGCCGCGCCCGGCGGATCTTCACGCCATGGGCGTGGCGCGCCGCGCGGGTCAAAAGATAGATGCTGCGGCGTTTGACGCCCGCGTGCGCAAGGCGGTGTCGGATATCGTTCGCAAGCAGGCCGAACTCGGTGTCGACATCGTCGATGACGGCGAAATGAGCAAGCCAAGCTTCATTACCTACATCAACGAGCGTCTTACCGGGTTCGAGCCCGACACCACCGCGCGCAATCAAAGCCCGTGGGCCGGTTCCCGCGAGGTTCAGGAGTTTCCTGAATTCTACGCCCCGCAATTGGCCAACGTGCACAGCCGGCACACCCACTATCTTTGTACCGGACCGGTGAAATATCGTGGCGAACAGATGCTCAAAGCCGATCTCGACAATCTGAAAGCGGCACTGAAGGATGTCGATGCGGTCGACGCGTTTTTGCCGTCGACATCGGTGTCGAGCATCGAGGATTGGAACCGCAACGCCTTTTACAAGTCCGATGAGGAATACCTGTTCGGGCTTGCCGAGGCGATCGGGGAGGAATATCGCGCCATCGTCGAGGCAGGGTTTGTCCTCCAGGTCGACGATCCACACCTAGTCACCTATTACGTGTGCCATCCGGACAAGAGCATGGAGGAGTGCCGCAAGTGGATCGCGTTGCGAGTGGATGCGATCAACCATGCCTTGCGCGGCATTCCGAAGGACAGGGTGCGCTTCCATACCTGCTATGGCATCAATTTCGGACCGCGCGTGCATGATATTGAAGTCAAGCACATCGTCGATATTCTCGGGCGGCTGAATGTCGGCGCGTTTTCGTTCGAGGCGGCCAACCCGCGGCACGAACACGAGTGGACCTCATGGCGCGATGCCAGGCTGCCCGATGACGTCATCATGATTCCGGGCATGATCACGCAATCGAACGTCATGGTCGAGCATCCGGAATCGGTCGCGCAGCGGCTGGAGCGCTGGGTCGACGCTTTCGGCGTCGAGCGGGTGATCGCGGGTACCGATTGTGGTTTTGCCAGTTTCGCCGGCAACGACGAAATCCACGAAACAATCGTGTGGGCCAAGTTCGACGCGCTGGTGAAGGGAACCCAGATCGCGTCAAAGGCCGCCCGATCCAAACGCCGGACCGCCTAACGCACCTAAGGCCAAGCAAGAAAATCATCCCAGGAAATCGTCCCAAGGAAATCAGTCCATGTCAGCTAAAAGCAGCAAAAACGCACGCATTCTCACCACCACGGTCGGCTCCTATCCGGTGCCGGACTGGCTGGTGGCGCTGCCATCCGAGCAAGCGGTGATCGACGCGACCCGCGTCGTGATCGACACCCAAGAGCAGGCCGGGATCGACTTGGTGTGCGACGGCGAGCTTTATCGGTTCGACGTCAATCATCCCGAGACCAACGGCATGATCGAATATTTCGTGCGACCGATGTCGGGCGTGCGCAACGAGATTGGGTTGGCCGAATGGCTGGCGTTCAAGGAATCGGCGGATCACAAATTTCGCAGCCGTCCGCCAGGCGTGGTCGATGGCACCATCGGGCCGGGGACACTCGATCTACCGGCCGCTTGCACGCGGGCGAAAAAGCTGGCGACGCGGCCGTTGAAATTCACGCTCACCGGTCCGCACATGCTCGCCAAAATGCTGTTGGACAACCACTACAAGGACAAGGCGGCGCTGACCATGGCGATCGCCGATGTACTGGCGGAACAGGTCAAACATATCGATGCCGACGTGATCCAGGTCGACGAGGCCAATCTGCCCGGCAGTCCCGAGGAATGGGAATGGGCGGCGGACGCGATGAACCGGGTGCTCGATGCCATTCCGACCGTGCCTGCGGTTCACCTGTGTTTCGGCAATTACGGCGGCCAGACCATTCAGAAGGGCAGCTGGAGCAAGCTCATCGACTACCTGAACAGACTGCATGTCGATCACATCGTGATGGAGAACGCGCATCGCCCGCTCGAAGAACTCGCGGTGTTCAAGGAGTTGCGGCCCGAGATCGGCTTCGGACTCGGTGTCGTCGACATCAAACAGACGGTGGTTGAATCGGCCGAGTCCATTGCCCGCGCGATCGAGCACGCCGACAAGGTTTTGGGGGTCGGCCGGGTGAAATATATCCATCCCGATTGCGGGTTCTGGATGCTCAAGCGCGGCATTGCCGACGGTAAAATTCGCGCATTGGTGCTCGGTCGCGACCTCTACGAGGGCCGCCACTAGCGCGGGATGCTTTGAGCCGCGGGCATCTGGCTCACCTCTCGCGGCTTGCGATCGCTGGGCAGGGCCATGGACGTTTTGCAAATGGCGCGACGATAGAGTCGTGCCGCTGATTTGCCCGACGTGTCAAGACGTTTTCGCGGGAGTGTCCACGCCGGCGGCCACCGGCTACTTTGCATGGGGTTGTTTTCGATATTTTAGAGTCCAGCTAGTCGATCGACTTGAGCTGTTCCCAGTCCGGGTAGGCGCCGGAGGCAAAACCCGGCCCGGCGAGCGATCCGATATCGAGTTGGCCGGCGTGAATCTTGAGCCGAACCGCGCCGAAGCTGTCCTCATAGAGGTCGGGATGCGCGGCCAGAAACCTGGCTTGCTCGGCCGGGGGCAAGCCCGCCATGCCGTTCACATAGTGGTGTCCGTTGCGCTCGACGTGCCGGATGCCGAGGAGATTGACCAGCGCCAGATCCTGCTGCACCGCCAGACCGGCTTGAGTCGTCAGATCCTCGCCGGTCATGAAATAGCGCGGCGCACCGGCCTCGGCATTCCAATGCGCGCAACGCGCGGCATTGAAAATGGATTTGTACAACCCCTTGCAGCATTTGCTGGAGACGCCGGTATAGCCGAGGCTGCGTGCACGCGGAAAGACGCCGAGTTCGTCGTCGGATTCATCGATAATGACCGGCTTGACGGACGATAATGCCGACACATCGCCATCGAGCGCGTGGGCGCGGGTGATCGGTTGCTCGATGAACAGGATGCCCGCGACCAGCCGTTGCAGTTGCGGCGCATCCTGCATCCGGCGCCACAATTCGAGCAGCGCCGCGATATCGTTGTATTGCTCGTTGCCATCGAGCGAGACGAAATACGGCTCGGGCGCGCGATCCAGCACGGCCGCAATCTCGGTCAGCCTTGCCAGATCGGTATCGAGATTGCCCCCGACCTTGAGCTTGAAATAGCAGTGGTCGTAGGCCGCGACGACTTCCTCGAGCGATTCCGGCAGCTCATCCCCGACCTGTCCCGGGTGGCCGCCAATGACGTCGACCAGACCGACGGTGTGGCGCGCGGCGATGGAGGCCGCCGGGGTCAACAGCGCGAGAAAACGCGGTATGTCGAAACCAGCCAGATCACTGGCGCGGCTGCCGAGCAATGCCGGATCAACACCGGCGAGGTTGTCGCGGATGCCTTCATAGAACGAACAACCGAGCGACAGGAAAAGCGCGTCGAGAATGGCGCGGTCGAGCTGCGCCGGACCGTAATTGGCGACCAGCGGATTGAGACCGTGGTTGGCGCCGGCCTCGATCTGCTCGCCATAATGCGCCGCGAAATGGCCGAACGCCGTTCGTGCCTTGCCGTCGATATAAGCGTCTGCCGCGAGCCGAAGCGCCAACCGCAACTGATCGAAATTGTCCTCGTTCGATAGCGCCAGGTTCTTGTCGAACCATTTCGGCGCCAGCAGCTCGGCGGCACCGCCCCACTGCGAACGGCCGTCGGCAAGCTCGATCCGAACCCGGACAAAACACTGTGGCGCCTCGGTCAGCGTCACCACGCCGAACCGGAATGGCATGCGCAGATGAACGTCTCTCTCATGGAGACGAACCTCACGGATGATGCAGAGGGGAGCGGTCACGCGACTGCCGCCTTATGCCGCGGGCGACCGCGCCGGCGCACGCCGATCGTGTCCACGGTCCCGCCCAAGTGCTTGAAATCGGATGATATCTCATCAGTCATGCTGTGCCCACTGGACGGCCCGTCGGCGTCGTTTCGGAGAAGTTTCCCCTATTGGCTGATAATTTCGCTCGCGCGATCTAACCAGATAGTTAAACTGAACGCCAACCCTCTCGCGGCAGGAAAATGCAGCAACTACCGAGGGGTCGAGGAAACTGACAGGGATTGCGGCCGAGATGGCTCGGATTACCGGCATCGACATCAAGCGGTTCGACTATCCGTTGCTTGGAGAATTCAAATTCTTCAAGTCGAGTGCGCGGCCGTCGATTCTGGTCAGACTGACCGACGAGGACGGCGTGCAGGGCTGGGGCCAGTCGGTGCCGGTCGAAACCTGGACCTATGAGACGGTCGAAAGCGTCGAATCGACGCTGCAGCATTATCTTGCGCCCGCGATTCTCGGCGCCGATCCGGGTGACCTCGCCGATGTTCATGCGCGTATGGAGCGCGCGATCCGGCCATCGTTTTCGGTCGGCCAGCCATTGTGCAAGGCGGGTATCGATCTCGCCTGTTACGATCTCTGGGGCAAACAGACGGGCAAATCGGTCAGCGACCTCCTCGGCGGCGCGCGCAAGACCCAAATCAAGCTGAGTTGGACGATCCAGTCGCCGACGCTGGCGGGAGCTGAAAGGCAATTGGAGCAGGGCAGGGCGCTCGGCTACGACAGCTTCAACATCAAGGTCGGCGCGCCGCAGACCCCGGCTTACGATCTCGAGCTCGTGCGCATCGTCATGACGTTCGCGCCGCACGGCTTTCATTGGTGCGACGCCAATACCAGCTACGATCTCGACACCGCATTGACGATCGCGCCGAAGCTGGCCGATCTCGGTTTAAGAGGGCTTGAATCGCCGCTGTCGCCCAACCGAATCCGCGCCTACCAGACACTGAAGCGGCAGGGCGCGCTGCCCATTTTGATGGATGAAGGCATCGTCTCGCCGGTCGAAGTCGCCGAGTTTATCGCGCTCGAAATGTTCGACGGCATCGCCATGAAGGTAGCCCGTTGTGGCGGCTTGTGGAACGCAACGCGGATCGCGCGGCTGCTCGAGGAAAACGGATTGCTGCTATTTGCCTCAGGGCTCACCGATCCCGAGCTATCGATGGCGGCTACGGCGCATTTCTTTGCCTGGGCCGGCCTCGATCTTCCCGCCGCGGTCAACGGTCCGCAATACCTTGTTGATCGCGGTACCATGGACCAATCGTTCCGCCCGCGCGGCGACAGCCTGCAGATTCCGACCGGGCCGGGCTTGGGCATAGAACTAACGGACGAGGCGCAAATTGCGATGACGAATGTGGTTGCGGCCCGAGAAGCTTTACCGGCGTGATGCCTCTGGTACGTTGAACGAGACCGCGCGATCGAACAATGTGCGGCTTAGGAAGGGAACGATGGTTCTGGTGAGTGATTCCGCAAAACCCAATACCGGGACTGCAGCCACGACTGCGGCTGCCTTTCTCAGGAGACTGACGCCGTTGGCCGGCGTCGCGGGTTTCCTGCTGGCGTGGCAGATTTTCGTGGTCGCTTGGGGCGTGCCGGCTTATCTGCTGCCGGCGCCGTCCGCGATCGGCCATGCCTTCATCAGCCAGCTTCCGCTCCTGCTCGATCACGGTTGGACGACCGTCTACGAGATGCTGGCGGGCTATGCCTTGGCAGTCGGCATCGCAATTCCGTTGGCGATCGCGATCACGTCGTCGCGCCGCTTCAATCAGCTCGTGATGCCGACGATGCTGTTCTTCCAGATCATTCCGAAGGTGGCGATCGCGCCATTATTCCTGGTCTGGTTTGGTGTCGGACCGACGCCGAAAATTCTGGTCGCGTTCCTGATTTCGTTTTTCCCGATCGTGATTGACGCCGCCGTCGGCCTGCGCTCCATGTCCACGGAAATGGCCGACCTCGCGCGCTCGATGGGTGCATCACGGATGCAGGTGTTCGCGCAATTCAGGCTGCCGACCAGCCTGCCGTATCTGTTCAGCGGCCTGAAGGTGGCGGCGACGCTGGCGATCGCAGGCACAGTGGTCGGTGAATTCGTCGGAGCCGACAAGGGCCTCGGCTATCTGCTGCTTGTGACCAATTCCAACATGGAAGCCGCGCTAATGTTCGCCACCATCCTGGCGCTGACCATCATCGGTCTGGTTTTCTATTATCTGGTGGAGATGTTGGAGACCTTCCTGATCCCATGGCACGTCAGCCACCGGGTGGAGTCGGGCACCATGTAGCGTAATGCCGGTTCTGACATTCAAAAAAGAGCTTCGTTGCGAAGGCGAAGACAATCTGAGGGGAGAAACACCACCATGAAACGCCGAGATATCATGCTATCGCTGATGGCGGCCGCGGCTGTCGTCGCGTTGACGGCGCCGGCTGGCGCCCAGGCGCTCGACAAATTTACGTTTCGCCTGAATTGGACGCTGTACGGCGAGCACGCGCCGTTCTTCGTGGCTCGCGACAAGGGCTTCTACAAGGACGTCGGCCTCGACGTCGATATTCTCGAAGGCAGCGGCTCGACCACGGTGGCGCAATTGACCGCCAACGCCACCAACCCGGTGTCCTATGTCGACGCGGCTACGATGATGCGCGGCATCAATGCCGGCATGCCGATCAAGGCCGTCGGCGTGACGCTGCAGCAGAGCCCGATGTCGTTCATCTACCGCGCTGACAATCCACGGCCGAGCAAAATCTCCGAAATCAAGGACAGCCGGATTGCCATCACCGCGGGCGACGCCAGTCTCGCGATCTTCACCGCTTTCATGGGCAAGCTGAATATGAAGGTCAGCGACGTGAAGCTGATCACCGTTGCCAATCCGGCGGCGAAAGAGCAGGCCGTGCTCGGCGGCCAGGCCGATGCATTGCTCGGCTATTTCATGGATCAGGGCCCGCGCATGCAGCTCAAGAGCGGCGTGAAGATGGGCTGGAGCCGGCTCACCGACATGGCCGGCATCACGACCTTGAGCAGCGCCATCATCGTCAACAATGATTGGACCAAGGATCCCAAGAACCTGGATCAACTCAAGCGCTTCCTGGCGGCGTCGCAACGCGGCTGGGAATACACACGGCAGAATGTCGATGAGGCGGCCGCGATCTTCATCAAAGCTGCACCTTCCTTCAACACCGAGATCGCGCTGCTGGAAATCAACGGCACGCTTTCCATCACCAACACCACGCACACCCAGGGCAAACCGCTGTTCTGGTCGGCCAAGGAAGACTGGCAGGAGAGCCAGGATTTGCTGGAGAAATACGCCGGCCTGACCGCGCAACCGGACCTTGGCAAGTACTACACCAACGAATATCTGGCGCAACCGCCATACACCGCCGGGAAGAAGTAACGCCAATTCCTTGCCGCCTCCGCGGGAGACCCCCGCGGAGGCATTTTGTCTCGCGAAGACTGATACTGGAACTGGCAGGCAATGAGCGAACCCTACATCCGGCTGACGAATGTCGGCAAAAAATATCAAACGAAAACCGGAGAGGTGGAAGCCTGCGGCGACATCAATCTGGATATCAAGCAATCCGAATTCGTCGCCATCGTGGGGCCGAGCGGCTGCGGCAAGACCACCATCCTCAAGATGGTGGCGGGATTGCAGCCGTATACGTCAGGGACCATCACCGTTGCCGGCAAGCGCGTCGACAGGCCGCAGACCGATGTCGGTATCGTATTCCAGGAAGCCATCATGCTGGACTGGCGCGATGTCCTCGCCAACGTGATGCTTCAAGTCGACATCCGAAAGCTGGACCGCGCCAAATATGAGCCGATCGCACGGGGGCTGCTGAAGGCGACCGGGCTCGAGGGATTCGAGAGTAAGAAGCCGTACGAGCTATCCGGCGGCATGCGTCAGCGGGTGTCGATCTGCCGCGCGCTGGTGCACGGCCCGAGCATGCTGATGATGGACGAACCGTTCGGCGCGCTTGATGCGCTGACGCGCGAACAGATATCGATGGACATTCAGCGGCTGTGGATGGAAACCCGCAAGACAGCTTTGCACATCACTCACAGCATCCCGGAAGCGGTGCTGCTTGCGGACCGCGTCGTGGTAATGGGACCGCGGCCGGGGCGTATCGTCGAGATCATCGACATCGATTTGCCGCGGCCGCGTCGGCTGGACAAGTTGCCCGAGCGGTTTCACGAATATTCGACCCGCATTCGCAACATCTTCAAGTCGACGGGCGTGCTGGCGATGGATTAATGCGTTGCCTTAAGCCGTGCTCATGACGGTGGTTAGGCCTCTGGTTGCGTTGACTCGGCTCGGCCGTTGGCCATATAACTAACTAGATAATTATCCGTTGCTACGGTTGGTTGCCTGCGATGCCGGTTGTGAAATTACCCAACAAGGACGGCCGGCTGGAAGCCTATCGGCTGGCCGAACCGCGCTCCTGGAAACGCAGTGACGGGCAGGAATTCCGCCGCGTCGCCTTGGCCGCGGCACATCTCGTCGCCGATCCGATGTCCGATGCCGATCCGTGGCTGACGGCGGCGATCGATTGGGACGCAACCATCGCCTATCGGCGCCATCTCTGGTCGCTGGGCCTGGGAGTCGCCGAGGCGATGGACACCGCGCAGCGCGGCATGGGGCTCGACTGGCCCAATGCGCTGAAGCTGATCCAGCTTTCGGTGGAAGCGGCCCGCGACGTGCCGGGCGCCGTGGTATTTTCCGGCGTCGGCACGGATCAACTGGTGCCCACGCCGTCGGTCACCATCGACGACGTGATACGCGCGTATGAGGAGCAGATCGAGGCAGTGGAAGCCTGCGGCGGTCGCATCGTGTTGATGGCGAGCCGGGCGCTGGTCGTCGCGGCGAAATCACCGGACGATTATGCCAAGGTCTATGGCCGCATTCTCGAACAAGTGCGCGAACCGCTGATCATCCACTGGCTCGGCGAAATGTTCGACCCTGCGCTGCAGGGCTATTGGGGCAACGCCGACCATCTCGCCGCGATGGACGTGTGCATCGATGTCATCGCCGACCATGCCAGCAAGGTCGACGGCATCAAACTGTCGCTGCTCGACAAGGACAAGGAAATACGGATGCGGCGCGGCCTACCGCAAGGCGTGCGCTGTTATACTGGCGACGACTTTAATTTTGCCGAATTGATTGCCGGTGACGAGCAGGGCTATTCGCATGCGTTGCTCGGCATCTTTGATGCCATCGCGCCGGCCGCTTCGGCGGCGCTCGCCGCCCATGCCCGCGGCGACATGGACGAGTACTGGAAGATTTTCGAACCCACGGTGCCGCTGTCGCGTCACCTGTTCAAGGCGCCGACGCGCTTCTACAAGACCGGAATCGTGTTTCTCGCCTACCTCAACGGCCACCAGTCGAATTTCGTGATGGTCGGGGGTCAGCAGAGCGGCCGTGCATTGTTGCATCTGGTCGAGGCTTTTAGGCTGGCGGATGCCGCCGGCCTCATTCGCGATCCCGACTTGGCGGCGTCTCGCCTCGGCGACGTACTGCGCGTCCACGGCGTGGCGGCTTAAGGGTATGGCACCGCGTGTCGTCACGGCCGATGAAGCAGCGAAACTAGTCGTCACCGGCGATACGCTGCTGATCGGCGGCTCCGGCGCCGGACATTCCGTACCCGACACACTGATCGCGGCGATCGGCAACCGCTTCCTGGCAGAAGGTCAGCCGCGCAATTTGACCACGGTGCATCCGGTGGGTCTCGGCGACCGCGCCAACCGTGGCATCGGCCATCTGGCGCATCCGGGCCTGTTGAAACGCGTGGTTTGCGGCACGCTGGTGGACTCGCCGCCGGTCGAGCGCATGGCAGTTGCAAACGCAATCGAGGCCTATACGCTGCCACAAGGCTGCCTGTCGCAATTGACACGGGAAATGGCCGCGGGCCGCCCCGGCCTAACCACGCATGTCGGTCTGCATACTTTCGTTGATCCGCGCCTTGGCGGCGGCCGGCAGAGCGAACGGGCGACCGAAGACCTCGTCGAACTTACAACCGTGGGCGGCAAGGAATATCTGTTTTTCAAGTCCTTCCATGTCGACGTCGCGCTGGTGCGCGGTACCAGCGCCGATGAGGATGGCAACATCACGATGGAGCACGAGGCGGTCTTCGGCGAGATGATCTCGATGGCGCAGGCGGCCCGCCGCACCGGCGGTATTGTCATTGCCCAGGTCAAGCGTATGGCGCTGCGCGGCACCCTGCCGCCGAAGCAGGTGAAGATCCCGGGCATGCTGGTCGACCTGATCGTGGTCGATCCCGGGCAAACCCAGACCTTCTTCACCGTGCACGATCCGGCTTACGCCGGCGAGATCAAGGTGCCGCTTGGCAACATCGCCGCGCTGCCGTTTTCGGTGCGCAAGATCGTGGCGCGGCGTGCGGCGCTGGAGCTCTATAGCGGCGCCATCTGCAATCTCGGCTCCGGGATATCGACCGGAATTGCCTCGCTGGCCGCTGAGGAAAACGCGATCGACGATGTCGTGCTCACCAACGAGCAGGGCCTCATAGGTGGCGTACCGGCGACAGGCAATGAGCCGGGCGCGGGCCGAAACTATCAAGCGATGGTCGACCAGCCCTATCAGTTCGATTTCTACGACGGCGGCGGGCTCGACCTTGCGTTTCTCTCGTTTGCCGAGGTCGATGAGGCCTGCAATGTCAATGTCAGCCGCTTCGGCGACAAGATCATCGGGCCCGGCGGCTTCATCAATATCAGCCAGAACGCCAAGACCATGATCTTCAGCGGCACGTTCACCGCCGGCGGCCTCGATATCGCCTGGACCAACGGGCAGACGCATATCCGCCGCGAAGGCGCCGAACAAAAATTCGTCGGCAAGGTGCAGCAGGTGACCTATTCCGGCGCGTTGGCGGCGCAGAACGGCCAGCGAGCGTTCTACATTACCGAGCGCGCGGTGTTTCGGCGTAACGAAGCCGGCCGCCTCGAGCTGATCGAGATCGCGCCGGGTATCGATCTCGAACGGGATATTCTTGCGCAGATGCAGTTTCGGCCTGACATTTCGCCGGCTTTGAAAGAGATGGACGCCCGCATTTTTCGCCCTGAGGTCATGGGGCTTGCCGCTATCATCGCCGCCAAGGCGCGCCCGATTCGTTCGCAGCGGCTGAACCAGTTTTTGACAAAGGCGGTGTCGTGATGGCTGTCGCTCTGACCACGAAGGCGAAGCGGCCAGCGTCATCGGCGAAGACAAAGGCGGCGCTTGAGCCGGTGCGCGATGCCGAACGAACCCGGCAGGCTTTGCTTGCCGCCGCGGAAATCGAATTTTCCACCAAGGGGCTTGCTGGCGCGCGCGTCGACGTCATCGCCGAGCAGGCTGCCGCCAACAAGCGCATGCTGTACTACTATTTCGGCTCCAAGGAAGAGCTGTATGTGGCTGTGCTGGAGCGGGCTTACGGCGCCATGCGCGAGGCAGAACGTGAGCTCAATCTCACCAATCTTGCGCCGCTTGAAGCCATCAGGACGCTGGTGGAATTCAAGTTCGATTACTGCCAGCAGCATCAGCAGATCATCGCGCTGCTGGCCGGTGAGAATATGCTCAGCGCGGCTTATCTCAAGCGCTCGAAGCGGTTGCGCGACATGAACCTGTCGTTGGTCGACGTGATCCGCACCGTGCTCGATGCCGGCGTGGCTAGGGGAGAGATCAAGCCCGGGATCGATCCGTTGCACCTGTACATCTCGATGTCGGCCTTGAGCTACTTCTATTTCTCCAATGCGGCGACGCTGTCGGTGGCGTTCGCGCGGCAGCTGAGCAGCGCGGCCGAACGCGCACTTCGGCGGACCCATGCGGTCGATGTCATCATGGCTTATGTGAAAGTGCCCTGAGAGCAATCGCGTAGCGCTATCTCTTGCAGGAAAGGAGTGGATATGAAGTTTGGCGACTATCCCAAAGCTGGCTCGCTCGATGGCGTCACGGGCTTTCGCAATTACGTGCAATCCCTCGGGATCGATATACCGTGCGACGACATCGTCGCGCATGGCCCGAAATCGCCGTTGGCGGCGCCGATCGAGATCGACGGTATGAAAATCGGCCATCGCCTGGCGATCCAGCCGATGGAGGGTTGGGACTGCGAGCGTGACGGCAAGCCGTCCGACAACACCAAGCGGCGCTGGCGCCGTTTCGGTCTCAGCGGCGCCAAGCTGATCTGGGGTGGAGAAGCCTGCGCGGTTCGATTCGATGGCCGCGCCAATCCGAAGCAACTCACCATGACCGCTGAGAGCCAGAGCGACATCGCCGCCTTGCGCGACACTCTTATCGCCGCGCATCAGGAGGCGACCGGCAACGACGATGACCTCGTCATCGGGCTGCAGCTGACGCATTCGGGCCGCTTCTGCAAGCCGAACGACAACACCAAGTTCGAATCGATCATCGCCTATAACCATCCGTTGCTCGATCGCAAATTCGGCTATCCGGCGGGCCGCCCGCCGATCAGCGACGACGAGATCAAGCGGTTGATCGATGATTATATTGTCGCTGCGAAGCGCGCCGAGGCCTGCGGTTACGATTTCGTCGACGTCAAGCACTGTCACGGCTATCTCGGCCACGAATTCCTGAGCGCCGTCGATCGGCCCGGCGGTTACGGCGGCAGCCTGGAAAACCGCACGCGATTCATGCGCGAAATCATCGAGGGGATTCGCGCCGAAGCGCCGCGGCTGAAGATCGGTGTCAGACTTTCCGCGTTTGATTCCGTTCCGTTCAAGCCCGACCCGGAGCTTTCGATGCCGGGAGCGCTCGGTCCCGGCGTGCCGGAAAATCACAGCACACCTTATCCCTACGCGTTCGGCGGCAATGTGAACAATCCGCTCGAAATCGATCTCACGGAAACAAAGGCACTGTTCGAAATCATGCGCAAGCTGGAGGTGCGGTTCGTCAACGTGACGGCGGCCAGCCCGTATTACAATCCGCATTTTATCCGGCCGGCACTGTATCCGCCGTCCGACGGCTATCATCCGCCTGAAGATCCGTTCGTCGGCGTGATGCGCCAGCTTTCCGTGGTGCGTGAGCTCAAGGTTGCATTCCCGGATTTCTGCCTGATGGGCTCGGGCTACTCCTACTTGCAGGAGTTCTTTCCAAACGTGGCGCAAGCCATCGTCCGCATGGGCTGGGTCGATTTCGTCGGCCTAGGCCGCCTGGTGCTGGCATATCCCGAGCTGCCCCTCGACATCCTGCAGGGCAGGCAGGTGAACAAGAAGCGCTACTGCCGCACCTTCAGCGACTGCACTACCGCGCCGCGCAATGGCATTGTCTCGGGCTGTTATCCGCTTGATCCGCATTACAAGAAGTCGCCGGAATTCAAGCAACTCGCGGTGCTGAAAAAAGCCCAGGTGGGATAACCCATGTCGACCGCTTCCAACCGCCGCATCGGTTTGCTGGGCACCGGCATCATGGGAGCCCACATGGCGCGGCGACTGGCCCAGGCAGGGTTCGCTGTCACGGCATGGAATCGAAACCCGGACAAGGCCGAGAAGCTCGCTCAGTTCGGCGTGAAGATCGCCGCCAGCCCGTCCGCGGCCTGTACCGATGCCGATGTTGTTATCGTGATGCTGAGCGACGGCCCGGTTGTGGAGCAGGTCCTGTTTTCGCCGGACCAAACCGGGAAAAAGCCGGCCGAGGCGATGGCGCCCAGTGCGGTGTTGGTGGTGATGAGCTCGATTCCGGTCGAAGCATGCCAGGCGCAGGCGCCAAGGCTGGCGACGCGGGGCGTCCACTATATCGACGCACCGGTTTCCGGCGGCGAGCCTGGTGCGCGCGATGGCACGCTTGCGATCATGGCAGGTGGCGATCCAAAGGTGGTCGACGGCATCGCCGATGTTTTCTCGGCGATGGGTCGCGTCACCCACATCGGCCCGGTTGGCACCGGGCAGATGACCAAGCTCGCCAATCAGATCATTGTCGGCGCCACCATGGCCGGGATCGCCGAAGCCCTGCACTTTGCCACCAGGGGCGGCGCCGACCCGGCCGCCGTGCGCAAGGCCTTGATGGGCGGCTTTGCCGATTCCAAAATTCTCAACATCCATGGCGAACGTATGGTGGAGCGGAATTTTGTTCCGGGCGGACCGGCAGAATACCAGCTCAAGGATATGCGGACGGCGAGGGCACTCGCGGCCGCGTCGGGCATGCAGTTCACTTTGCTGGATTGCCTGGTCGGAATGTTCGGCGACATGATCGACCAGTTCGGCCATGGCCTTGATGTCGCCGGCATCCTCCAGGAAGTGGAGCGACGCTCGGGCGGCGCCGCGGCCGGAGAGCTCTCTGCAAAGGTGTCGCCATGACCGGCCGCGTCTCACTCACCATTGAAGACGGTATCGGGCAGATCCTGATCGATCGCGTCGACAAGATGAACGCCATGACGCCAGAAATGACGCGGGAATTGCAGCGCATCTGCCGCGCCATCGACGTTGACCGCAGCATTCGCGTGGTAACGATCAGCGGCGCCGGCGAGCGCGCTTTCTCGGCTGGCAGCGATCTCAATACGCTGGTCGACCTGTCGGACCTCATGGCCTTCCGCGACCGCATCGAATATGCGGCGCTGGTGCGCGATATCAAGAAGCCGGTGATCGCCGCGTTGAAGGGCTGGGTTCTGGGCGGCGGTATGGAGATCGCGATCGCGGCCGATATCCGCATCTGCGGACATAGCGCCCGGATCGGCGGTCCGGAAGTGACGCGCGGCTGGCTAGGCGGTGGCGGCGCATCGCAGATGCTGCCGCGTCTGGTAGGCGTCGGTCAGACGATGAGACTGCTGCTGACAGGCGATCCGGTCGACGCGGAAACCGCGCTGCGCCTCGGTCTGGTCGAGGAAGTCGTCGATGACACTCAGGTGATGGCGCGGGTGATGGAGATGGCGAAAAAGATTGGGTCATTCAGCCCGACCGCAACGCAAGCCATCAAGGCCGCGGTGCGCGCGGCGATGTCGACGCCGCTCGATGCGGGACTTCGTTACGAGAACGAACTCCACGTCATCTGCATGTCGGACAAGGGCCGGTTGGAAGGCATCAAGGCGTTCCAGGAAAAGCGCGACGCGAAGTTTTAGCGCCAGCCGTCAGCTAAGGGACAATGTCCAGGCGCAGCGTTCCCAGGGCGCCGAACTCGCCAACATGGATGCCGGGCTTTGGCGCGAGTGGCGTGGTGCAGCTGCCGGTAGTAACGATCTGCCCGCGCTTCAGCCCGCCGGAAGGTAGCGGCTGGGCATTCGCCAACGCAATCACGGCCAGCAGCGGATTGCCGAGAATTCGCGCGCTGTTGCCGCGATCGATGACGCTACCGTCATGCGTCAGCGTGACCGCGAGGTTGTCGAGGTCGAGCTTGCGCCAGTCGCGCAGTGGGGTACCGGCGATGAAGGCGCCATTGCCCATGGAGTCCGCAAGCTTCAACAGCCCCGGAGCATTCGCAGGCCAGCGGCTGTCGGCAATTTCCATCGCCGGGACAACCGCCTCGACTGCGGCTTCGATTTCGTTGCGCGTATAGGCCTGGTCGCGCGGCGGCAGATCGGCGCCCAAAACGAACGCCACTTCGCATTCGAGCAGGGGAACGATGAATTGCGCGGCCGACAGCACCGCCGGTGCCGCATGCACGAACGGTGAAAGCAGGGCACCGGCCACCGGCCGGTCCGTCAGATAGTCTCGCTGTTGCTCGGCGGCCAGCGCCGTGACCTTCCAGCCGCGCACGACGTTGCCGACGCCCGCCGCGAGCTGCGACTGAATCCGGTAGGCCTCGGCGACGTTGCTGACCTTCGTGCGCCATGGGTCGGCATCGAGCAGGCGAGCCTCGGCACGGGCGCGAGCCAGTTCATCGGAGAGGTCGGCTGGTTTATCGGGCATTCGGCCGGTCGAGCCCAAGGAATTGCATCATCAAATCAAGCTGGCTGTTGAGCATGTGGATTCCGAAATGGATGCGGTGACCGCGCTTTTCTGCGGCGATCAGCAGCGGTGTCATGTCGGGTTTCATCACGACTTCAGCAACCAGCACCGAAGCATCGACGCTGGCAAGATCGAAGGAATGGCCGTCGTCGGGCTTGAGTCCGAGCGAGGTTGCGTTGACGGCGATGTCGTGGCCGCCGGCATCAGCAGTGCCGACCCGGATGTCGATGCCGGGATACGCGGCGCCGACGTCGACGGCCAGCTTCTCCGCCTTGGACCTGGTCCGGTTGTGGATGCTCAATGCAGCGGCGCCAGCGTTCGCCAGCGCGTAGGCGAGAGCGGTGCCGGCGCCGCCCGCTCCGGCCATATAAAATCGTCGGCCTTTGACCTGATGCCCTTGCTTGATCAGCCCACTCACGAAACCGCGACCGTCCAGTAGGGTACCGCTGAAGCTGCCGTCCGGCTCGCGGCGTACCGTGTTGACGACCTTGGTGTGCAGGCCATCGCCTTCGAGCTTCTCGCAAAGCCCGGCCGAGTCCGCCTTATGCGGCGCGGTGACGATAAAGCCGTCGAGGTTGGCGATCGACTTCAAACCGGCCCAGCCTCTCGGCAGGTCGTCACGCCCGATATGAATCGGAAGGCAAACCGCGTCGATATTCTGCGCCAGGAAATACTCATTGAACGCCATCGGCGTTCGGACATGCGCAATGGGATCGCCAATAATGGCGTAAAGTCTGGTCGTTCCGGTGATCATGGTGGTCCTTAACTATCTAGTTACATAAGATAGAATAAGGCCCGGCATTGTCAACTCGGGCGCCGCCGATCTGGCCGTTCTCGGTTCAGATCCGCAAAGACTCACCGGCTGACCACGGACGGTGCAACGCGTCCGGTGGCTTGCCTATCAAGCGCTCGCTCAGACCCAGAACTCCCTGGCCTGGTGCAGCTTGCGCGGCTGCTTCCAGCTGCGTCCAGTAGGGGCTCAAGCTCGCAGCGTTCGCTACCCACGACGGCAGCGGCCGCGAAGGCAACCAGGCCAAAGCGCCGCCCAATACATGGCCAGCGCTTGCATGACGATGTGCCCACGCCATCGTCGTAAAAGGCGATTTGACTATCATCGCGGAGATCCTCAAGGACTCGCTGACGTTTGACTTCCAAACCTTGTTCGCGGCATTTTCGGCGCCGTCGGAAAATAGAATGATGTTCTTGAACGCGGGCGTGACGGCGATGGCCTCGCTGCTGTTTCAGGCAAGGCAGGATACCCTGATGCAGCGCTCTATGCCGCGCTGCCCTTCGAATCACCGTACTTCGGCGGACCGGCGGCGGTTGCCGGGATTGTTTGGACCGCTGGTGTTTGAGGCCGGAAACCACAAAAGCCAATCGGTGCAGTACTCTAGTGTCAGATACGTGTGGACATCAAACTAGCGACGATTTCGTGCGACTGCTTCTGGCGCAAAGCAGACATCCGGCAAATCGCCGATGTCGGCTATGTGCCGATAGTGTTGCAAAAGTCTTTTTGGGGTAACGGACAAAAATCTTCAGGGACGCTGACGCGTGTTGCGTGCGGCGATATGAGGGACCACATCGTTTCACACAAAAACGACCACGGAGCTTCGTATCGGCGCCACGTAGTATTGCCGTGGCGGAGTCGGCTAAAAATCAACTTTTGCGAGATTTTCGGCGTCGTTCGATTTTCGACTTTTGCAACAATATCTGCCAGCAGCGGACCTCGACTGGCGAGAGTTGTAACGTCAGTTGCCCTATCGTTTCCTTCTCACCTCGCCCTCCGACGACCTGCTTACAAACTGCAGCCGGTGAGCTAGGTAAGCCTCCGGAACGCACAGCCTCTGATTGGAGGGCGTTATTGCTTGCCCGGGAAATGCATGCCCTCCTACCCAGAACGGGTTATGATGCAACGTCAACAGTAGCGAGACAGCCTTGAAGGGAGATCCCGATGGCAATCGCACAGGCTAATGGCGTCAATCTCTACTACGAAGTTCACGGTGCCGGAGACCCTGTTGTTCTCGTGCATGGGTCTTGGGCCGACACCACGACATGGGATCAGGTGATCGAGGGCTTGGCTGCATCTTTTCGAGTGCTGGTGTACGACAGGCGGGGTCACTCCAGGAGCGAGCGACTTCAGCAGCAAGGCAGCATGAACGAAGACGGCGATGATCTGGCGGACCTGCTGGAGACGCTCACGTTCGCTCCGGCCCATGTCGTAACCAGCTCTCTTGGGGGAAACATTGCCCTTCGATTGGCCGCAAGGCGACCGGAGCTGTTTCAGTCAATAACGTGCCACGAACCCCCGCTCTTCAGCCTGCTCGAGGATGATCCTGAGCGCGGGGTAATGTTGTCGCAACTCGCAGGAAGCCTTGCGTCTGTAGGTCGGCGCATCGCGGACGGCGATCATGCAGGGACGGCCAGGCAATTCGTTGACGA
>Ga0193742_1000904_pt1 | contig 18866 bp, 39 predicted proteins | sample L2c1metaG_FD_165511 | JGI IMG/M metagenome (GOLD analysis project Ga0193742, IMG submission 165511) | Soil microbial communities from a riparian zone of the East river system, Colorado, United States - L2c1 | ecosystem: Environmental > Terrestrial > Soil > Riparian zone | place: USA: East River... | reverse complement strand
CAACTACAACGGGTCTGCCATGACCTACCTCTCTGGTATGGGGCTCAACCCGTTCTCTGGGTTCGCCAATCCTCCCGCTCTCTTCGCCAAGCAGGGAGGCACCAACGCCATCCTCGAGATGGGTCAGCTCTCACCGGTGATCCAGGCAGGTCTAAGTGCTGCTGGCATCGACCCCATGACCAGCACTACTGTGCGCGTCTCTCCACAGTCGGGTGTGGGGCAGGACTGGCATGGAAACATAAGGGACCTCGAAACCGGCGAGAAGCGTACGGCTGCCTCGGTCAACCCCATCCAGCGTCTTCTCATGTCCTTCGCCCGCACCTTCCCCCAGGCCCGTATCATCGAGAAGGAGGTGCTGATGGGTGGGGCCACACCGTTCCCGGAGTCGGTGCCGATCCTCGACCCCAAGCCGATGTACCGACCCGAGGATCGTCCTGTGGAAGGCGACGCTGCTATCCTCCTTGATGCGCTTGGCCTCAGGCCGAAGAGCTACGACCTCGAAGGGTACCAAGAGGAACTGCCTAAGGCGCGGGAGTTTGCTGAGGGTCGAGCCGAGACAGAGCTGAAGCGCATTCGTAAGAACCTGGGGCTTGATGACTGATGCCTGCTGACTGGAGTGCTATCGCCCAGCGTATTGCTCGGAGGAAGGGTATCGACCCGCAGATCTTTGACGCCCAGATGTCCCACGAGTCTATGGGCTACAACCCGGACGTCATCAGCGGTAGGACCAACTCCCCCGCGGGGGCCCAAGGCATCGCCCAGATCATGCCTGATACGGCGCGCGGTTGGAATGTGGACCCGCTCAAGCCTCGTAAGGCGCTACGTGCTGCTGCCGACAACATGCGGAACTACGTTGAGGAGTATGGCGGCTACGAGAATGCCCTGCGCGCGTACAATGCTGGGCCCAGTGCTATCGAGGCGTCAAGAGGCTACAGTGAGACCAACAACTACGTAGACACCATCATGAACGGGCGCAACCCTGGCCCACTTCAAGCTCCCCAGTCTGGTAGGCCTCGTGTCCCCAATGCAGGGAACCCCGGCAATAGCCCGGCGAGCCCTGTACCGAAGCTAGTATCCATCTTTGCCCGGATGAATGAGGCTCAGAACGCTAACCCGTTCATCCCGCAGAGCCAGTACGAGCACATTGGTCCTACACAGGACGACTACAACAACACATGGTCTCTCATGGACCAGGTCTTCCAGCAGCAGAACCCGGCCCCCACACCTAGGCCAACTAACGTTCCCGGTGGTACAATAACAGGAGGGAACGCAGGGAACGTCAAGGGTAGGCCCAACGCCCGAGGCAACCCCGGTGAGATCCTAGAGATGTTCTACAACGGTCCCGGGGGGGTCAATGTAGACGAGGGTAAGTTGGTCCCACAAGGGTTTGTGCCGGGCCATGAGACCCACGTCCACGTTGCTGCTGACGAGCAGACCATTCGTGCCATCGCTCGCCTCGCGCAGGACATGGACATCGACGTTCGAGAGCTTGAAGGCTTTGACCCTGTGGACCCTGTCCATACGGGTGGTAGTTTCCACTACAGCAAACAAGCACTAGATGCCAACGGAACTCCGGCACAGCTTCTCGCCTTCAACAAGGAAGTCGCCAAGCGATTCGGACTAAGCAAGAGGAGGTAGTATGTCGTACAAGCCAAGAATTGTGGACCTAGGGCTGGAGATTCAAAACCTCTTCGGCCCTCTGGGTCCTGAGGACTGGCTCAGCGGCCACCACACCGCTGGGCCGAAAGATACGTCAGATCAGCACTGTGCTGCGCTCTGTCGTCAGTACCACACGATGCACCGAGGCCTAGGGTGGGGAGGTATCGCCTACCACTTCTGCATCTCCCGTCGCGGCACTCTCTTCTGCCTCCGTCCAACAGGGCTGAAGGGGGCTCACGTCGGTAGGTGGAACAGCAACAACCTCGGCGTGATGTTCCACGGCACGACCGGTGACAAGCCGACGAAGGCGCAGGCGCGGACGTTCCGGTGGCTGATTAGGAATGCCCACACCAACAGGATGCCTCGTGGGCACCGCTGTGACCGCAAGCTGGGCAGTGCCACAAGCGGTCGTCGTCGGGGCCATAACGACTGGCCGGGGCACGAGTCCAACGCCTGCCCGGGGACTCACAAGCGACTGATTAGGACAGGTATCCGATGACCTTCAGTGATGAGTACGTCAAGGTCGATGGGGTTCACATTGATGAGCAGGAGGCACTCGCTGCTCAGGACCCCACTGTGGGGGACGGTACCCCCAACACCGCACCGTGGATTAAGACCGAGGAGGTCGATTTGCCTGCCACAAAAACCAAGCAGCGTGGTCTGTCGCCCAAGGTTCTAGCGAACTTTATCACCTCGCTCGTCGTGGGCGCGGCGGGGTACTTCGCTGTAGAACTCAGCCCTGAGGTCAGCGGTGCGATCGCTGTCGTGGCGGGCTTCCTTGCCGGAGTGATCATCGGGCCGGGCGACGTTGAGGAAGTACCTGCTTCCGAGTGATACAATATAAGGGTAGCAGTGCCACTGATCGGGCACGTCTCTCCCTCCCCAGGGGCCGTTACTGAGGAATCAGTAGCGGCCCTTTTTTTAGCCTAGTAGCCACGGGATAAGGTCCCTCCCGATCAGCAGACCGGAGACTCCAGCGATCCAACCACACAGGTAGCCTTTGTAGAAGGGCTTCATTTGCTTAGTCCCGTTCCCTTCTTGGCTTTTATCTTCTTCCAGCTCGCTGGCCAGATGCTCTTGAACTTGTCAAGAGGGCTGGTTGCTCCCTTCTCCTGATCTTCCTTGCGCTTGTCCAGCTCGTCGTATCGGGCTTGCTCTTCAGGTGTCGGCATGGAAGGTCGTCTTCTTCGTTCGTGGAAGATCAGTGTTGGCGCGTAGGGTGTTGGAGGCTATCACGAGGGCTTCTCGCTCCCGATCACTGAAGTCCTTATGTAGATCCAACATACTCTTAATCACTAATCCCGCTATGTGTGGGCTCATACTTCCTCACTCGGTTGGGGAGACACTCGACCACGCGCATACGGTCCCCCTGTGGGATCTTGCCCATCTTGTCCTCAGGCCAAACATCCGCCTTTTTGAGGCACTTCTTGATTCCCTCGGGGCCGATGTTGTTCGCGTGCATCATCACGTCGTATATCGACACGTTCCTCAGGCACGCTGGGGTCGTCTCTAGCAATTGCTCGAGCGTCACGCGATCACGTCGCAATGCGTCAAACTGGGTTGCAATTTGACCTCTGGTCTTACGCGCCTTCCTCAGTCGCTTCTCCTTAGTTCCCATCTGGGCTCCTAAAGACTAGAGTGTTCACTTGGACGGAGATGGTTAGTGTGTTCTCCCCCTCAAGTTGCCCAAGCCTAAGGCTATCCATAACCTCTATTAGGGCATGGTGGAACTCACTGAGGAAAGCCCCCTCTACATTTCTGACCCAAGCTGGCTCTACTGGTCCAATTTCAAACTCCATCTAGCTTCCTATCAATCTGGTCTAGGATCCGATTGGCTTGGGTAACGGAAGTGCAGACCCTTGCTATGCCTCCCGCCTTCCTCACCTTCCTCAGGTTCATTGCTTGGTTGTCGGTCAGAGTCCTCTCCTTGCCCGGCAGCTTCATCTCGATAGCTATGAAGATCGAACGGTAGCACCCCAGTAGGTCCGGCACCCCCCTCTGGAACTGGCCCCCGTGAATCTTGAAGAAGGCTGCTCCACGCTGTTCGAGCGACTTCCTGGTCTTCAGTGTAAGTTGAGGCTCGGTCACGTTGGCTCCTCAGCCAGTCTTCGACTTTCTTATCCTGTTCCACCTTTACGAGGCGGGCCGGGTCGATCAGCCAAAAAAAGAGCCGCACATCTAGGTAGCACCACACAAGGATGATGGCACTACCTAGAATAGCGGTCCACATCAGCGCTTCTTCCTCATTGCCCCGTCGTGGATCTCCTCATAGCCCAGCCCATCAGGGCCGGCATACCCTGTGGGATCAGGGTAGAGCCTACGAGCTACGTTAGTGGAGTCTACTACAACCCACTTCCTCACCTCTCGTGGGAGGTGCTGGGCGACCCACAACAGGATTCGCTCTCGTCTAACGTACCAGGGAACCATCACTTCTTCCTCCTACGACCAGAGTGCTTCTGGTGAGCGGGGCTCATTGCCCCCGAGTGCTCGCGCTCTCGATACTTCAAGTCATCGAGATGCATGGCGAGACGCCCAAGGGTGTCGATCTTAGGGAGGTCTTCCGTCTCTGACTTACCCACCAACTGGTCTAGCCGATTGATCACCTTATCGAAGAGCTTGTCGACGTCGGTCTTATCAGAGCTCATCGAGGTCCACCTCGTCAAGCTCCTCATCGTCCTTCGCCTTCTTACCCTTACCCTTCTTCTTCCCCTTCTTCGGGGCGGGCTCCTCCTCCTTCGCCTTCGCCTTCTTCGACTTCTTCTTCTTGGGCTTGTCGTCATCGTCTACGTCATCGATGGGGACGTAGCCGCCGACCTTCGAGGTCTTGATGGTCTTGCCCGAGTTGGTCTCGTACGTGTCATCCTCCACGTCAAGGCCCACACGCTCGCCGACCCAGCCGCTGGGGTCGAGCTTCATCTTCTTCTTCGGCGGCTTCTTACCCATCGCCTCAAGCAGGCGGTAGGCGCGCCACGCCGCAGCGTCGGTGAGGGTGAGACGGTCGATCATCTTGGTGCCGTCGTACTTGCCCCCCTCGATCTCCCAAGAGAGAACGATCATGGTGTTGCCAGCCATGGAGGGCTTGACCTCGTACTTCTTGATCACTCCCGGGTAGGTGGATGCCTTGATGCGCTTGTTGCCTCCTCCGCCACCGTCCTTGACGTCGGTGAAGTCTACAACCAGGCCCTTGCTCTTCTTGGCCATTATTCTTCCTCCGGTCCTGCTTCGTTGTTGGCTTCGATAATCTGCTGCATGGTGGGTCGGATCACCGTGCGACCGAGTAGACCCGTACGGTCCTTGGTCTTGTAGTTCTCGTGTGGGCCTACCAGCATCTTCGTGACGTACTTCTCACGTGTGGTCTTGGCCTTCTTATCGACCACCTTTACTTTCCCCTGGTAGACGTACCCGATGATCCCCACAGCTGCGGTCACTGCCCCCCGACCCTTTGGGGTCATGTCGGGAACATAGTAGACCTCACTATCCTCCTCGTCCTCGTTGTACTCCTTCTTCTTCTGGGCCACGAAGACCACATTCATGGGGAGGTTTCGGAAGTTGAGGATCTGCTCCGTCATCATCTCGCCCACCTGACCCCACGTACGCTTGTCGGGCATGCTGGGGGGGCGGTTGGGGTCTCGATCCTCCTGCTGCTTCAGTACTGCCTTGATACACATGACCTGCATCATGGTCAGCGTATCGATGATCGCAGTCTCCCGGTCGTGCTTACCCTCCTTCAGATACCAGTAGGCGTAGACGATATCCTCCCACGAAGCAGCGGGGAAGACCTTAGTATCAGGATAGTTCCTCACCGACTGCGTGCCCTGCTCGTTGCAGTCGATGATGATGGACTTCGGCCCTGTGGCAGCGAGCCGAGTCTTACCGTGACCGTTGTCGCCATAGAGTAGGACTCGGACGAAAGCCGAGGACTCCTTCACGTCAATGATGCGGCTCTCTACATCAGCGATGGCTGCTTTACGCTTCTTAGCCATCTCGTTCCACCATTGTGAGTAGCCTATCTCTCACTGCGATCGCATCATCCAAGTGAGCCTGTGTGGCCTCTGAAGGCTCCTTGACGTGCTTGATCTCCCTCACCAGCTCTAGGAAGACAAGCCTGGAGAGCTCCAGAAGAGGGGGAGGAGTAAGCTCTCCTTCATTAATGCCCACGTTCCTATACTCCCCTGGCCCAGCACACTGGAGGAATTGTCTATGACCCTGAAGGTCCTCAGTGTACACGTAGATCTTCACCCGCTGGGTGAGGAAGTCCTGCTCAATCGCTACGGGCAACTCGTTTCACCTCCCCGATGATCCGCTCTCGGCGTTCGCGGGCTTTGCGCTGGTCCTTCGTCTCGAAGGCCGCCTTGACAATCTCACGTGGGTCTCCTCCGTGTAGTTCGGTTAGACAGATGTCCTTGTAGTCACAGTCCCATGCACACTGGGAAGCGTTGTAGGTGCGTGGGAAGCGGTTGCGCTTCTCAGCCGCCATAATCTCTTCAGCCGTCTGCACTGCCTCGCGCATCATGGTCTTGATGACAGGGGGGTCCTTCGGCATGTAGTTGCGCTTGAAGAAGGTGTCCTTCTGGGCCACAGCGAGATGAGCGAGGATCTTGCTGTAGTCGGCCACAGGCAACTTGTGGCGCTTGATCTCCTCCATGTAGGTCGCTGGGTCACAGACGATGTTAGTCCTCCGTTCCAACTTCCCCGTCGTCTTCGTCATCTTCGGTCTCGTCGGTAGTTTCGTGGAGAGCTCGTTGATGCAGATCCCCACTAGGGGTGTATATCCGAGGAGGGTCGCACAGGCGTGGTATATCGTCAGCTGAGGATCCAGCATGTGCTGGGTCGACGTCTGAAACTTCTTCCTCGTCTTGTGGTCCCACAGCCAGATGCCTCCTGTTTGTTTGTCCTCGAGGACGAGGTCGATGATGACCTGAACCTCGAGGCCGTTAGGCAGAGTGACGATCTCATCGAGCTCAGTGTCGATCACCCAGTAGCGGTCCATGTCATCCGGGTAGCGCTTGAGGTACCGCTGCATGATGTTCGCGCACACCTCTGGGAGGTCATCCCCGAGCTCCTCACGCTGCTCCTCGAAGTAGGAGTTGAACTTCTTCGTCAGCTGTTTGTGCTTCTTCTTCCAGCTGCGCCCGTTGTAGTGTTCCTCCAGCAGGGCGTGGATCCACGTTCCCCGCTCAAGGGCAAGAGCTCTCATGCGGGGGGTCCAACCCTCCACGTACTTGTAGCGGTAGGCGTTGGGGCAGCGCCTCCACTTTTTCAGCTTGCTGACACTAACCCTCATACCTCAGCTCCACACTCGACGCACACCAAGGGCGCCGTTGGGGTTGGTGCTGTTGCCACCTCGTGGGCGCACTCTCTCGCCTTCGCTGCCATAACCGGACAGTCCGGCCTGTGAGGGTGACCGTGAAGGACGTGACAGCCTAAGCACGGAGCAGGCGCCTTCAGTATGGGGTCAACTTGTGCTAGGGTGTAGGCCATTAGGGCTTCTGCCCCCACGCTGAGCTGTGTTGTAGACGGGTCATCACCTTCACTACCCTCTCTCTCAGTTGCTTAAGGTCCTCGTACTGTTGGAGGATATACCTCCGCTCCTTGTCGGTGAGGCCCCCTGACTCCACACCTGAGAAGCGAAAGAGCTCATGTTCGACGCGCACGAGGAGGGCCACCTGATAGTAGAGCCCCTTGTACACCATGTACCGCTGCATGCGCTGCACCTTCGGCAGGCTCCTACCGTACGCCCAAAGCTTCTCAAGTTGTGGTCTAGTCATAGTCCTCCGAGTTTGTGTTACACAACATTGTATCAGCCCTCGAATACAACCGCGTCGGGGTCGCCCCAATACTTCCCATAGCTGACCTCTGCCACGATGGGTAGGTCAATGTCATAGCCGAACCAGCGTCGGATGACATCCACGTCCTCCATCGTCTGCTTGATCACCGGCAACCACTTCTTCAGCTTGTCCAGTCGGATCTCGAACAGGATAGCGTCGTGCACCGTCCCCACGATGCGTGCCTCACCAGCCTTCAGCATGTAGTGCAGGCGCACCATCGCGGTCAGCATGAGGTCAGACGCGAACGACTGCACTGGCGAGTTGATGGCCTGCCGCTCGCTGTCCTTCCGCACGCCCTCGTCACGGGAGTTGATGTTGGGTAGGTGCCTGACCCGACCGATGGGGCTGGTGACGTACCCATACCTGTGGACCGTTCGCCGCTGGCGAGCATGCCATGGGCGGAGCATGGGGTAGGTCTCGAAGAAGGTATTTCGGACCTTCTCTGACTCTGCCGCGCTGAACTTCACCCCGTAGTTGTCGAAGGCGTACGAGGTGAACTTCGCTGACCCCATCCCGTACAGGAAGCCGAAGTTTACTGGCTTCGCCTTCTTACGTTCCTCCTTGGTCAGAAGCCCGGGCGCTTTGCCCGATACTTCAGACGCAGTCTTGGTGTGAGCATCTCCACCCGTGAGATACACGGACCGAAGGGTCGGATCCCCAGATAGCATCGCGGCGATGCGTAGCTCAACCTGACTGAAGTCGGCCTCCACAAACGCCCACCCATCAGGGGCGCCAAAACAAGTCCGCATGATACCTTCCCGTGGAACTTGCTGTAGATTAGGGTCCTCTGAAGAAAGCCGTCCGGTGACCGTACCGAATAGCTTGTAGTTGGTGTGAACACGCCCACGTTCGTCTGCTTTCTCTAGCCATGAGGTGACTTTCTCCAGGTGTCCTTTGTAACCTCGATACTCAAGAAGAAGTTTCGGAGCAGGATGCTGCGCTGCCAGCTGGAGCAGTACGGACTCAGCGGTTGATGGGTTCAGTCTTTTTGGATCTAGCCAGAATCGGTAGTCCAAGGTCCGTGAAAAGCCAATGCGAGAGCTGTGGAACTGAATTGAAATTGATACGCTCACGCGAGTAAGGTGGGACATGTTTCCTCAGCTTCTTTAGGACCTTGTCTCTCTTCTTCGTCAGCTCTTCGCGGACCTTGATCGCGCGGTCCACATGGAGATACATGCCTACACTCTCCACCTCCGTGAGCACGTTCGAGCCCGGCATCATCAACTTCAGGAAGATGCGGGCGAGGCGCTTGTTCTGCTTCAGCTCTTCCCTGAACCGGTAATAGAGGCGTAGGGTGTGGTCCGTATCCTTACCCGCGTAGATGGCAAGTTTGCGCAGGTCCATATCGTAAGCCTGCCGTAGGTCGAACTTCCAAGGCTTAGCACCCAGAAGAACAGAGCTGAGACTCTCCAGTGCTTTTGCTCGGTTCTCTTCGAGTAGGTGACCCCCCAGCATGGTGTCGAAGTCAAGTCGTACGAATACTCTACTGGCAGCCATCCATCTGCAGTCGTACTTCCCGTTGTGGGCCACATACTTAACCTCCCCTTTGCCTCGCTCCATAGCAGGCTTGAGATACTGCAGTACTTCTCGCCAAGAGTCTCGGAAGGGGGACTGGGCATGGTAGAGGGGGACAACCCATGACTCGCCTTCGACCCATGAGAAGGAGATCATAATGATCGCCGCGCTTGGCTCCCATGGCTTGTAGAACTCCTTCCTCTCTTTGTTGTAGTTGGTCTCTAGGTCCCACGCGAGGGGCCCTTTGACCGATAGTAGCCGATCCCGTAGTTCTCGTAGGCCCTGTCTACTTCGGATGACTCGGGTTCGGGTCTTGGTGGCGATGTCCTTCTCGCCCCGCGTAAGAGCAGCGAAACGTTGAAGATCTGCTCGTATCGGCTCAAGATGTTGAGGGTTGCGTAGCGCGTAGGCCGGATGGAATGTGGCCATTGCTGTACAGTCATCACCCAGCTCGAAAGTCGTACCCCGGAGCTTCGTGATCCCAGTCTTACCCACCACCCCCTTGATCGCAGAGTTCCCCAGGAGAAGAACCCACCTAGGGCTGACCTTCTTGAACTCCTCGAGGAGGTAGGTGTTGACGCAGGTCTTGATCTCCTTGGCATCGGGCTGCCTGTTCTCTGGCGGCCTGCACTTCGCCACATTCGTGAGGTAGCATTCCGATCGGCTGATGCCAACCTCGCCAAGAAGCTCTTCGAGGAGTTTGCCTGCTGGGCCCACAAATGCTTGGTGTTTCTCATCTTCTCTCTCTCCTGGCGCCTCGCCCACAATGAAGATATCAGCCTTCTTAGGCCCAGTACCGAGCAAGCAAACATGATCCGCCTCAGCATGTAGTGGGCAGAGGCGGCAGTTGGGGTTCCTGATCTTATCCTGCCAGCTCACTCCAAATAGCCCTTCGCCGTCAGCATCCCCTTGAGCTCTTCGCCTGCTTGCCCCTCGGGGAACTCAATGACCACAAGCTGTACGTCTCCCCTAGGCTCCCACCGCTTGATGCTCATGATCCTTTGGTACTCGGTTACGTACTGTGCCAGAGGGCCTGGAGGATAGACCCCCATTTCCTGACACCATTCCCTGTACTGCTTATAGTCCTTTACTACGACCAGAAGTAGCATGGTACTCCTTCTTCCTCTTCGATGGCTTGTACCCTACCCACAGCCCGTACTTGAACGAGTCAATGTCACGGATCCACTGGGCGAGACTAGGGGGAGGCCACATCACTCGCTCCACTGGAGGAGAGGTACTCCGGCGTCACGAAGAAGATCATGCCCTTCGGTACGTCGGTACGGAGTGAGATAGTGAACCCCAGCGATTCCAGCACTGAGCAGAAGCTGGGCGCATTTAAGACAGGGTGAATGAGTGCAGTAGAGTACCCCGCCGTCAGTGCTAACTCCAGCTCGTGCAGCGTATGAGATGGCGTTTGCCTCAGCATGGATGGCACGCTGGCAACCCGCCTCGTGGTTGTTCTCCTCTACGTCGCACCCCAGCTCGAAGCAGTGTGGGGCCCCCGGAGGTGAGCCGTTGTACCCCATAGAGACTACGCGATTGTCCTGCACGATCACGCAACCAACCTGACCGCGCTTGCATGAGGATCGCTTACGGATGACATCGCAGATCTCAAAGAACATGGCTTCACGCGTGATGCGAGGGTCATGCAGTGTCATGCTTCCTCCTTAGCATCGGCACGTCGCCCTCGAAGATGTGGAGGGAGGCGATGGTCATGAAGAGCACTCCGGGCTTGACCTGCTCCCACAGACCGATAGCCTCCTCATGCCTCTCGGGGGGCACTGTGTCTACGATGCGCTGGTTCTCCATCCCCTGGAGGTTCTTTAGCACCCACTGCACCAACCGACAGGTCAAGTAGACGTCGTCGCGGAAGTAGCGGATGAGGTCGCAGGACCGCATGTGGTACATGCAGTTCAATCGCCCTTCCCGAAGCATAAAATGGTAGCCAAGACTACATGGTACCCTTTGACCCTCCACACCCGCAGCCCCCGTGTCTTCGGGAAACCATACGGGTAGGTAAGCCTGACGAGTCGTTGGTTCTTGGGCGAGTAGATTGACAACGTCTTGTAGGTCGCCATACTCGTACCTGATTCCAGGGATACTTCCTCTTGATTTGTCAGGGTGAATGCGGTTAGCCATGGTACCGGCCTTCTTCGGCCAGTACCTCTCCATGTACGTGTGGGAGAACTGTCCTTGCTTCTTGTGGTCCTCCACCCCACCCTTGTACCAGGGCCAGTTCTTGTACTCCTCGCCGGGGTTGGTGGGTTGGCCTGCCACCCGCTCTTTGAAGTGGTCCTCCGCCCAGGGGAAGTTGGGGTCGACCTCACGAGCCAACTCTACCGTAAGCTCAGGGATGTGGTAGTGGAAGTTGGCGTACTGCTTCTCACGCGTCTGGGTGTGGGGGACATCCTTCAGCCCCTGCCAGTGCCCAGTATCCACCTTGGTGTGGCGGGTCTGATCGGGGAACCGATCGTCCAGCATGTCCTCCTCCCACGCTTGGACGAGGCGATCAATCTGGCTCATTGTTCCTCCACGATGGCGATGATCTGGGGGGTGATGGAGATGCGGTTGCCCTCCACAGTGTGGTAGACGCAGGCGGCGCGCTGCTCGAGGGCGGAGCTGTGTCCCTGCACGGGCAAGACCTTGTCCATCACCTCGTCAAAGGTCTCTGAGACGTACACCACTGCGGAGCCTTCGGTTCCTCCCTCGCTATCCACACCGGGGGCGAAGGTCATAGTCAGTCGACAGCTCATTTTCCACACTTCCTGTAGAGGTCGCCCGTCTGGGTCTTCATCTGCACTGCTTCGGCGTACCCACAGGCCATGATCTTTTGGACGATGGTGTCCTCGTGGACGACGATGTACTGCCCTTCGGGAAGGGTGACTGGCCCCAACTCGGTTTGGACTACCTTAGTCCTCATCCTCATCCTCCTCTTCGGGTTCGCTCTTCGGGTCACGCAGGGACCACGCGCCGTTGTCGTGCTTGTTGAAGCGTTCGTCCTTGCCTCGGTTGAGGTGGGAGCGGATGGTGGACTCCGGGTGTCCCATTGCCTCGGCGATCGCCTTGACCTCCCACCGACTGCCGGGGTTGCGCTTCATCCAGTCGACGATCTCCGCCTGCGTGATGCGAGTGCCGCCCTCGCCGGTGAGCTTGTTGCCCGTGCCGAGGAGCGCGCGTCGGCCGGCCTGCAGCTTCGCCTTGCGATCCAGCAGCTTCTGGGCTGCCTTCATCACCTTGTGGCTCTCGATCTTCTCGAGCTCTGCGTCGATCTCCTCGACCATGCGCTCGATGGTGCTATCCATCTACTTCCTCCTCTGGCGCTTCCGCGCCTGCCGTTGGGCCTTACCCTTCTTGCGCCGTTCCTCGCGCTTGTCGTCTGTGGCTCCCCCATCGGTGTGCAGCTTGAGCCTGTGGGGCCCGAGCCTGTTGATGAAGAAGCTGTGCATCTTCCAGGTGGCTTCGGTGCGGAACTTCATGCTGCGATCTTCGCGGCTTGTCGCTTGGCTGCCTCACGCGGGGTCACCAGCACCCTCGCCTTGAGGTGGGGCATGAGCGCCCGGGTGCACTGGGAGGCGATCTCGTTTCCCGACGCCTGGGCGAGTCGCGGGGCTCGCTCGTGCACCTCCTGGTACTGCGTCCCGACGTGCGGCAGGTCCTGGACGAAGTGCTGCGTCGAGGGGTTCTCGGGGAAGCGGATGCTCGCCCCCTTCCCGTGGGCCTTGGTCGGGTGGAGCAGCGCCTTGGCGACGTTGAACTGCGACACCACGTGGTTGAGTGCCTGCTCCTGCAGTTCGTGGAGCGACGGCTGCAGGAGCTCGACCGCCCTACGGAGTTCAGCGTTGGTCACGTCGTCACCTCGATGCCCAGCTCGGCGCCGGCGAGGGTCGCCAGCTCCATCTTGTCCTCGTCGTTGAGCTCCTTGCACTCGGCCGAGAACTCCTTGATCGTCTTCGCCTTGTCGTCGTTGAAGTACTTCGACAGGATACCGAGGGGCTTCATCGCATTAGCTCCTTGTAGTTGTGTGTGATGCGATACGTACATTATGACGACATAAGTTCCCTATTCATACTTGTCTTCGTCAATAAGTGCTATGAAGGTGAGAAACTCCCCACACTTCTTGCAGACCTCGTTGTCGAACTGGGAACTTACAGGTTCCCCATCGAAGTCTTCGCACTCACTGTTGGAGCAGAACCACCAGCGGGGCTTACCTGGAGCAGATGGTCGAGGTATGTTCAGAGAGGTGGAGAGCCTCTGGTACTGGTTGTAGTTGAGCTCACTGTAACGGTTCTGCAGTCTGTAGCGTTGGATAGTCTCCTCGCGGTAATCCTTACTAGCCTCCTTAGCCGCCTCGATCATCTTGCGGTACTCATCGTCGGCGGAGCGGGTCAAAGGTAAGCTCCTTGATTGGGACGGCAGGTAGGAATTCCTCGCGCTTGAACTCCCCGTACCTCCGTCGGATGCGCTTGAGGGGGCCATACTTCTCCTCCTCCAGTGGCACTCCTGCCTCGTACTTGTCGGCGATCCCTGTCCACCACTTCCTCACCCCATTCAGCGTGGGGTACTTGCTCGAGGGGTACTCGCCCTCGTCTAGGATGATGGGCTCGATGTTGTGTCCGAAGAGGGCGGGGATGGACTTGAAAAAGTGAAACTGAGAGGAAGATAGATACCAATTGAAAGCAAAGTCAGAAGGCTTTGCACCGATACGTCTTCCGATTTCTCGAGCGAGGACATAGCAAAGTGCCAGATCCAATCCTCCAATGTAGGCGATATAAGACACACGAGAGTGCATAGTGAGGGTAGGTTGACCATAACGATCCCCCCCTCTGAAGTCCCACCCCAGCATACAATTGCCCCATCGGTACTTCTTCTCTCGCATGGCATGCTGCTTGGCGAAGAGCTGCGTGATGACCCCCCTCTTCGCCTCGCCAAGCCCGATACTCTCACATCTATCAAGGAACTGCTCAAGTTGGAAGAGGTCAAGGTAGTCCCTCTGCAGGATCGTGAACCTGGTCTTTGTCAGCCACAGGTCCCTCCCCATGTCGAAGTCGAACTTCATCGAGTCGCACGAGAGCAGGCAGTTGTAGCGGATGGTGTCGATGCTCGCCACGAAGTCCAACTCCTTCTTCTTCGCGAACAGTTGCCTCTCCATCTCCTTGTGCCATAGCTCAGTGAGGGTGTCGTAGTGGTGGACGTGGCTCACCGGGAGACTCGGCCCGCAACCTTGGGGTCATAGGTAATCATCGGGGGCTCAGGGCTAGGAGCACAGTCCTGTGGGGCCCAGTTGGCGAGGTACTCTGTCACCGATTTACCAGCAGCGACGATCTGCTGCAGCTCGTACTCGCGCTTCTCGAACTGTTGCTGACGCTGGTTATGATCCTCGCGGATCATCGCCAGTTCCTCATGAGCCTGGTTCATTGTGGTGTAGGCCCGCTCCCACTCGAGCGTGGGCTGGAGCGTAGGGACCTTCATGGCACCTTCAATACGCTGTTCCATGTTACTTGTCCTTTCCATTGAGGGGGTACTTCCGCCAGTCGCGTTGCTGCACTTCTTCCCACGTGGCCTGGATGCAGTCCGAGAGACTGAGGTTGAGGTCTGTGGCTACACCACACATGTACATGAAGATGTCCCCGAGGGCATCTGCTGCAGCATCGAGGTGTTCTTGCTTCTCCCCACGGATGGCGGAGTCGTTCTCAGTACCGGGAGCCATCTTGAGGATGGCGTGGGCCAGCTCACCGGCCTCCTCGCAGACACCGAGGGTGTGCTCCTTCACTCCAGAGTTGGGGAAGTTGTGCTTCACCCACTCCTCGCGCTCGTGCTGGATCTTCGAGATGGTGTTCTCGTGGTAGATCACTGAATCTTCCTCTTCTCATCTGCTGTGGGGATGTGGATCTTGCTGCCCTTCGCCTTGCGGATCAGGTCGATCACACCGTCCACCTGACCCTCGTGGATCGGGAAGATGTGCACCAGATTCAGATCCTCGAACTGACCATCGAAGTCAGTCTCGTGGAACGAGAGGTGCACGAACGGGCTGACCACGCTCTCATTGGGGGCAGCGATGCCAATCCTGAAGCCATCGTAGATGTAGACATTGCCCTGTCGTCTTACCATTCCCTTAGGGTCCTCTCTTGTAGGTACTCAGCGATCTCGTTAGAGACCTTTTTGTAACTATCAGCGACTTCGTAGTCGTATTGGGTCACGCCTGGCTGTCGGTGGATATACTGCTCGTAGGCGTAGTAGATCCTGCGGTAGTTCTCTTCCACCCCCCACAGCTGGGGTTCCTTCGCGAGGTTGTCATGGGCGACGTCGAAGTCGACCATACAGATGATGACAGGACACCTCAGAGCCTTGAGCAGGTCGTTGATGTACAACTGCTCGAAGGCACTGAACTCTACCTTGTCTCTCAGTACCTTGCCGTACACCAACTCGCTGAGGTACAGGCGATCGTAGATCTTCGCAGGCTGGTGCCCCTTGACTGCCCTGCCGAGCGCTCGATACACGCGGTTGCGAACAGGCACTACTGGCGCCTCACCCCCACGCTGGGGGCGCTCGATGCTGAGGTCGAAGTCACGCTGCAGTTGATTGCAGAGGGTGGTCTTACCACACCCATCTGGCCCCTCGACCACGATCATGCCAGCAGACTCCGGTCTACTGCTCCTTCTGGTCCGTCGTTGTCATCGTCCTTCAGGGTGATGCTCAGCCCGAGGTTCGGGTTGGAGGTAGCGTAGAGCTTCAGCTCTCCGTGCTTAGCCTCGACTGTCACCTCCTGATCAGGCATGGCGAGAAGGAACTCACCCACCCGCTTGACCTCTTCTCCGTTGAGTACTCCCTTAGGCATTGGTGCCTCCTTTGTTGTGTGTGACGACATTTTACGTGCTAAACGTGTAGCCCGTTTTTCCTTCATGTCGGCTCTTAATGCGTCGAAGTAGTCCTCCACACTTGCTTCTCCTCTCAGCAGTCTGGCGTACACTTTCCCCGCTTCCGTGCTGAACTTCATCCGACCTCCTGGTAGTTGATTAGCTCGGGGTGGTCACCCACGAGTTTGGCTAGTTCGATGTTCTGCTGAAGTGCTAGGTACTTAGCCTCCTCAATGGTACCTTTAGTCACCAAATAGTAGTAGGCTAGAGTTCTCATGTCCTTGTACTTCCTGATACGGGCGCACACCTGGTCCCACTGCAAGAACTTCGTCGGCGGGGTCCAGAACACCATCGTATCAGTAGCGCTTAGGTCGATCCCCATAGCCCCTGTGGAGATCTGCATGATCATTGCTATCTTACCCCCTCCCGTTTGGAACTTGTCGATCCTCTCTTCTCTGTTCTCGCTTGCCCCATAGAAGAGGATGATTTTGTATCCTGCCTCCTTAGCAGCACGGCTAGCCTGTAGAAGCTGTGGGAGTTCCTCGACAACGATGACCGTCTTGCGTACCCCTTGGTCCCGAAGGTCCCGCAGGTAATCTTTAGCAAAGACCTCCTTGTCTCTACCCGTACGGAGTACTGCTTCGGTTGATCTGACGTACCCATTGGCAATTTGTACCAACTTACGGATACGGGTGATGATGAGGCTAGCCTCGACCTCATGGCCTGCAATCTCGAGGTAAGCCTCGTTCGCCATCTGCTCATATCTCTCTACCCCCTCTGAGAACGGGACTGGGACCACCTGGTGGACTGGCTTCATCGGCGGGACGTGCTTCATGCTGAACGCCCATGGCTCCACCTTGCGCCTAAACATCTTCAGGTTGATGTACTTCAGGAGCTTAGTGTCTGCGTACCCACCCCACAGGCCGTAGGTCTTCTTGTATGCGCCCCAGTTGGTCCCGAAGATCTCCATGTTGAGGACCTTGAACTGACCGAACGCCATTAGTAGCTTACGGTGCCACGGGGTACCCGTCATGGTGATGCGCACGGGTATCCTCAAGTCCCTGATCAGCTTGAAGATGAAAATACACTGCTTGGTCGTGGGGTCACCGATAGCCGTTGACTCGTCAAGAATGATGGCGTCTGGGTTGAAGTCGTACAGGTCCTCCTTCTCTCCCATCCGGAACGCTATACCATCCTCCGTGTCGGCACGTATCCGGTCGTAGGTGGCTTCGTAGTTGATGACCCTCCACTCCACACGGGGAGGAGCGTCGTACACTGTGGTGCCATACCGTGTGGTAACTACGAAGGGTTCGGGTGAGTGCTTTCGTAGCTCGTTCACCCAAACCCCTATGACGCTCATTGGGCACACGACTAGGACTCTTTGGGGACGCTTAGGGAATACGAGTCGCGCAGCTGATATGCAATCTATCGCTGTTTTAGTCTTGCCCGAGCGCATCGGCATGTGAAGTGCTATGACCCCACGGTTGCGGATGAACTTCTTCAGCGCACGGGCTTGGTACCCGCGCATCGGGGTCTTGGGTCTATACTTCATCTACCAGTCTTCGGGAGCTGTGAAGTTGACAACTGCCCTATCGAGGTACAAAGGACCAAGACCTATTTTTGATAGCCGACTAGCTGCCTGGTAAAGCTCCTTTACTTCTTCCATAGGTACTACAGGTACGGCTTCGTCTGCTGCCTCCAGCGCCCGCGCGATTGTGGGCCGACCCTCGACGACTGTCCTATTGCGTCGGGCAGTCTCCATCTCCTGGTTCATGCACTCGAAGGCTGCGTCGATGCGCTTCTCTTGCCAGCCCTCCATGTCATGCCGCCGGCGGTAGGTCGTTGGGGTCTTCTCTCAGTTGCTTCGCTAGGATCTCCTTGAGCTTGTCGTGTAGGTCTTGTGCCAGCTTGGGTTGGTTTTCCTCACACAGGGCAGCGTAGTAGCTGAGAGACTTCCACGCCAACCTGTCTGTCTCGGGCCGCAGCACGAAGACGAACTCGTTGATAGGGAGGGGCTCAACCTCGCTGAAGCCTGTGCCTTTAACATACTTCATCACTCGGAACTTCCGGCGAAGCCCGTCTTCTCCGTGCTTGTCAGTCCACATTGTCGTCACCTTGTCCTAGAACGTAGCCGATTTGCATGCCGATGAGGAAGATGTTCCTCGGGTCGGCGTGCGTCAAGCCCAGCTCCGCAACCAAGGGCTGGATCTCATCGAAGTCCATGTGGAACCTGTCTCGGCCCCACGTTTCGAGAGCTTCCCTCTGACCCTCAGGGGTTTCGACTTGGTTATCCTCCAGGATCTTCATGAACTCCCTGTGGAGCTTTTCCCGGGTCTCGAGAACCTGCTCTGCGGTGATCATTTTGTCCCTCCTCGGAACTGGATGGCTTGCACTATGTCGTCGTGGGCTGTCTGGATCCAACCCATCACCTGCATGTCCATGTGGCACTGCCCGCTACAGAAGATCATGATGATGTAGGTCTCATCCTCTTCACCATCGACGTGTGGGGCACCGATGGTAGCCAACGAGGTCCTACCGAGGGTCCTCCCACAGGTCATGCACATGCCGTTGAGGGCGTTCTGGTACATCTCGTCCATCGAGCCCTCGATGATCTGCCCCGCGTGGATGCGCTTGAGGTTCTCCTCGGGAACGTAGATGCCAACGTCACTTACGACTTCGTCTAGCTTCTCTGGTACTTCGTCGTTCATCTTGTCTCCATGTAGATACGTGCTGCCGTGGGGTTCCACTTCCTCACTGACCCGTCCCTGTGACTGATGCCACAGAGCTGGCAGTGGTAGCCCTCTTGTGGGACGAACCGCCCCTCGAACCGGAACCCTTCCTGCTTGGCGAACCTCCTGAACTTCCTACAGTAAGGGCACCACCATATGCCCTTGCGGTTGAGCTTCTTCATTGGTATCCGTAGGACCGTGTACGTCTCGCGCATCTTGCGCCCACGCACGGTCACTATGCGCTGCTTCTTCACTTCGAATGGCAGGTACTTCTCGGGCGG
>Ga0193742_1000903_pt1 | contig 18885 bp, 15 predicted proteins | sample L2c1metaG_FD_165511 | JGI IMG/M metagenome (GOLD analysis project Ga0193742, IMG submission 165511) | Soil microbial communities from a riparian zone of the East river system, Colorado, United States - L2c1 | ecosystem: Environmental > Terrestrial > Soil > Riparian zone | place: USA: East River... | reverse complement strand
GAGAGCCTCGCGGAGTTCGACCACGCCGCGGTGTCATCGGAGTTCTGCCAGGCGTTGAGTGCCCTCGCCGGGACGGAACTCCAGGATCCCTTCGAACTCGGATTCCGCTGGGCCCGTGGGCTGCCGGCCGACGTGCCCGACCAGGTACTGCGCTTCCCGGCCGGCGCCGGCGAACTGATCCAAGCGGGTGCCCGGCGGCTGGAGGAACCGGCGGTGGCCGCAGCCGTCGCACCCGAGCCCTCGGGCCCTGCCACCATCACCGGCCGGATCGAGGCGCTGCACGACACCGAAGGCGGCGAAGACCGCTGGCGGGTGAGAATCCGCGGCCTCCTGCGCACCGAGGACCGCCGACCCGTCCGCCGCACGATCTGGGCGCGCCTGGACAGCCCCCACCTGTACGACGTGGCGCTGGCTGCTCATCGCGACCACAGCGACGTTCGCGTCACCGGCAACTGGGACCCCAACGCCCGGCCGAAACGACTGCTCGCCGATCCAGACGGCCTCCAGGTCGTCACCGAGAACGACCAGCCGTGACCACCGACCAGACAGCCAACCATGCAGTGAACAGCCTCCGGAGGATCCCATCGTGCCCGCTCAACCCCTCAACCTGACCGAGCGAGCCGTCCTGCTCGCACTCCTGGCGGAGGCACGCCCACTCACCAACGCTGAACTCCGTACCTCGGCCGGGGTGAAGCTCGACGGCGCCAGCCGGATCAAGCTGAACGACCTCAAACTCGTGACCACCGAGAAGGTTGGCCGGGCTTTCGTCCATGAACTCACCGATGACGGCGCGGCCTGGTGTCAGGAGGAACTCGGCGCCGAACGTCCGGACCGCGCGGGACCCGGAGGTGGAGCACTGTACGCGCTACTGAACGGCTTGCAGCGCTATCTTCAGCGCACCGGACAGCAACTGTCCGACCTCTTCCGGCCGACCGAACCCGAACTGGATCTAGAGGCCCGGATCCGCGTGGCCTATTCGAGTCTCAGCGCCAAGTCTGGGTCGACCTGGGTCGGTCTGGTGGCACTCCGCGCGGAGTTGCCGGATGACGCGCGAGGTGACGTCGATGCCGCGCTCCAGGAGTTGTCCCGGCAACCCGGCGTCCACGTCCAGGCCGAAGCGAACCAGCAAGCACTCACTGAAGCGGATCGCGAGGCCGCTGTGCGCTTCGGCGGCAGCAGCCGGCATCTGCTGAAGATCGAGAACGGATGAGGAACGAGGAGCGGGCCGCGCTCGCGGCCGTCCAGTTCAACTGGGCGGTCACGCCGGACGCCATCTGGAGTCCGGTCGAGCACCACGTTCCGGGACTCCACGCGAACGTGGTCCGGACCGTGATGGCTTCCGTCGGCGCGGCTCGGCGCAGTACCACCGGCAGCCCGATCGGGATCGCACTCGAGGGTGAGAAGGGGGTCGGCAAGACCCATCTGCTCGGCTGGGTTCGTCAACAGGTACAGGAAAGTGAGGGCTACTTCTTCCTGATCAAGCTCGTCAGTGGAGCCGCATTCTGGTCGAGTGCAGTGCGCGGGGTGATCGACGGCTTCGATGCAGGGCAGGGTGAGCAGCTGTCCGGGTTGCTGCGCCGGCTGGGCGAACAGGCAGGCCTCGATCACGACCTCCGGGCCCGGCTGCTCGGTCAGAGCCCGGTCTCCCGTGGCGATCTCGACGAGTTCGTCGCGGGGGTGAAGCGGATCGATGCCAAGGTCGGCACCGACTGCCAGAACACCGCGCGAGCTCTGGTGCTCTATCGCAGCCCGGAGACCTCGGTCCAGGAGATCGGGTACGGGTACTTCGAACTCGACGGTGACGTGGAGGAGGCCGATCGGGATGCGTGGGGATTCCGCCGGGGCGGACGGCTTCCGCAACAGATCCTGGGCGACCTGTCCCGCTTGCTCGCGCTGACCGGACCGAGTGTGATCGCCATCGACCAGATCGACAGCGTGATGGCTCAGGCCGCCACCGGACGGACCGACGCGGGCGAGAACCAGGCCCGGACCCGGCTGGCCAACGAGATCGCGGACGGCCTGATGGAACTTCGCGAATCGACCCACCGCACCCTGTCGGTGGTCGCGTGCATCCCGGCGACGTGGGAGCTGATCCGTACCCAGGCGACCAGCCCTGCGGCCGACCGTTTCCGGACCGTCAACATGCAGAGCCAACTGCCCGATCCCGCCATCGCGGTGGACCTGGTCGCCGGGCGGCTGGCCGGCCTTTACGTGGCCGCCGGGCTGGTTCCGCCGTACCCGACCTGGCCGGTGCTGCGGTCGGCGTTCGAGAACGACGGTGCCCGGGACTTCACCCCGCGGCGGCTCCTCCAGCGGGTCGACGAGCACATTCGCCGGTGCCTCGAGACCGATGAGCTGACCGAACTGGCGAGTCTGGAGGACGCACCGGCGCCGGTTCGTCCCGGCCGGCATACCGCACCGACCGGGCTCAGCCGGCTGGATGCCAAGTTCGCCGATCTTCGCGAGCAGGTCGACATCGATGCTGCGCTGGATTCGAAGACCGAGGACGCACGGATGCCTGCGCTGCTGGCCGCCGCGCTCAGCTCGTACATCGCGGAGCTCGGGGAACTCGGTCGGGAGTTCGAGCTGGATCCACCGCCGGGCCCGAAGCCTGCGCTGCATGCCCGGCTTCGCCGCACGCTCGACGAGACGACCGATGACGAGATGACCTGGGGTTTCCGGGCCATCGCCAGCGACCATGCGAGGGCCGCGCTGACGCGGCTGCGAGCGGCCCGCACTGAGGCCGGGCTGGAAGCCGGCATGGAGAAACGAAAGCTGATCGTACTGCGGAACACGCGGTGGTCGAGTGGGCCGAAGACGGCTGCGGAAACCGCTGAGTTCGAGGCGGCCGGCGGATTGTCGTTGTTGATCACGCGAGACGATCTGAAGACGTTCGCAGCTCTGGAGGCGTTGACCCGCCAGCCTGATCCTGGCTTCCTGCAGTGGCTGATCGCCAGGCGACCCGCGGGCAACTCCGAGCTGTTCCAGCGGGTCTTCGCCGAACTCGACCAGGCGCCCCGACGACCCAAGGCGGACAGCACAGAAGACGCCGCAGAAGCGTCCGGGAAGCAGGAGTCCGGCTCCGTGGAGCAGGTGGGGCGGAGGGGGCCCGGCTCGGGGGAGCAGATGGGGCAGGAGTCCGGCTCTGGGGTGACAGCTGGGCGGCCGGGGGACGGGGAGCCGGTGGTGCCGATTGGCGCGGGTGAGGCGTACGCGTTCAATGTGCCGCTCCGGCTATTGCGGAAGCATACGGTCGCGTTCGCGGGATCTGGGTCGGGGAAGACCGTGTTGCTGCGGCGGTTGATCGAGGAGTGCGCGCTGCACGGGGTCTCTTCGATCGTCCTGGATCCGAACAACGACCTGGCCCGGCTCGGCGACCCCTGGCCCGAACCACCTCCGTACTGGGGACCGGGCGACGAGGCCAAAGCACGGGAGTACATCAACGGCACCGATGTGGTGATCTGGACACCGCGACGGGCGAAGGGACGCCCGCTGTCGTTCAGGCCGCTGCCGGACTTCGCGGATGTTCTGGATGACGAGGACGAGTTCCGCGACGCGGTCGATGCGGCCGTCGCGGGTCTGCTGCCGAGGGCGCAGCTGACCCCTCGCAAGGTGAAGACGGGGCAGGCCGTTCTGCGTCAAGCGCTGGATCACTTCGCCCGCCGGGGCGGCCACGATCTCAACGCCTTCATCGAACTCCTGGCCGATCTGCCGACCGGGATCAGCACCATTCGTACCGCACATAAGGTGGCGGCCGAGATCGCCGATGCGCTGACTGCGGAGCGAGTGAACGATCCGTTGTTCGGCGGAACCGGTCAGGCGCTCGATCCTGGCGTCCTGCTGACGCCAGCACCGGGGTACCGGGCGCGGGTCTCAGTGATCAGTTTCGTCGGGCTGCCGGCCAACGAGCAGCGGCAGAGCTTCGTCAACCAGTTGCAGATGGCGCTGTTCGCGTGGATCAAACGGAACCCTGCTGGTGATCGACCGTTGGGCGGGCTGCTCGTGATGGACGAGGCGCAGACCTTCGCACCGTCGGGCGCTGCGACGGCGTGTACCGAAAGCACTCTCGCGCTGGCGGCACAGGCCCGGAAGTACGGTCTCGGGTTGGTCTTCGCCACGCAGGCTCCGAAGGGGTTGCACAACCGGATCCCCGGCAACGCCACCACGCAGTTCTTCGGACGGCTCAACTCGGGAGCGCAGATCAACGCCGCGACCGAACTCGCCAGGGCCATGGGCGGCCGGGTCGACGATATCGGCCGCCTGAGCGCCGGCAACTTCTACGGAGCCAGCGAAGGTCTGCAGTTCGAGAAGCTGCAGATCCCGATGAGCCTCAGCCACCACCCGCCCAGCGCACTCACCACCGAGGAGGTCATCACCCGCGCCGCCCACACCAACCGCCCCCTCCGCTAGCCCCTACGAGATCCGTCGCTCGCGGGGTGATGCTTACGTCCGAAGGACTGTGGGGCAGGCCCCGCGGCTCTTCGGACGTAAGGAAATCTGGCGCTCGGGGTGATGCTTACGTCCGAGAGAGGGTGGGGCAGGACCCACAGTCCTTCGGACGTTAGGGATTGGAGAGGGCGGTCAGTGGGGGCGGCGGTGGTAGGTGGGGGGTTCGTTGGCGTAGAAGTTTCCTCGGTAGGTGCCGTGGAGGAGTTCGGATTCGTAGGCGGGGAGTTCGGGCATGCCGAGGGCTCGGGCGACGTCTAGTTCGGCGGCGGTGTCGTAGGGGACTCGGACGAACTGGATGGCGAACGGGCCATCGGTGAGGGAGTCGGGGATGCCTTCGAGGATGACGTAGACGGGCGTGGGGTCGCCGAGGCTGTTGCCGACGCTGCCGGTGTTGAAGAGGGTGCGGCCGAGGTCGGCTTCGTAGAAGGGTTCGTGGATGTCCGCATAGCCGACGACCGTGGGGATCGGGCCGTCGCCGGTCGCCTCGGTGTTCGCGAACATGCCGAGGAACTCCTGCTCGTCGTGATCGAAGCGGACCCGCCGATGCACGGTCGTCGCCGACGCGTGGAAGAGCCGGATCCGCCGGCCGCTCAGCACGAAGTCGTGGCTGAACGGGAGGTTGCGGAGCCAGGTCCACTGGTCTTCGCGGAGTTCCTTCTTCCACCAGCGCATGCCGTCGCTGTCGTGCTCGCGGTCCGGGTCGGGCAGGAAGTCGTCCCAGTTGCCGAGGATGTTCACCTCGCACACCTCGCGGCAGCGATCCACCACCTGCTGCCCACGCGGACCCTTGCCGACGTAGTCGCCCAGGTTGAAGATCCGGGTGATGCCGCGCGCCTCGATATCCGCGAGGACCGCCTCCAGCGCCGTCAGGTTGCCGTGCACATCGGAGATGAGAGCAATCCGCTGCAGAACCATTGGCCCATCATCCGCTGGCAGGGGGCCGACGGGCTCGTGGGGCGTCGCTCACCTGCTGCCCGAAAGGCCGGCGGGCTCCTGGGGCTGGTCGATCATCTGCTGCCCGAGGGGCCGGCGGGCTCACGGGGCTGGTCGGTGGGGGGCTTCGATCGGCCGCCGGAGGAGCCCCGGCGGCCGCTGCTCCAGCCCCGGCCGCCACCCGAGTTCGATGCACCGCCGGCCGAACCGCCGCCGGCCTCGCCGGCCGAGTGGGCTGCGGCGCCCGCGAGCGCGCCGCCGGCCTTCTTCGCTCCGCTGACAGCCGCCCCGGCGACGCCGATACCGGCACTCGCCGCGACCCCGAGCGCACCGCTGGCGCTACCCCCACCTCCGCCGCCACCACCACCGCCTCCTCCTCCGCCGCCGCCACCGCCACCGCCGCCACTGGAGCGGCCGAATGCGGAGCGGCCGACGTTCACCGCACCGGTCGCCAGCCCACCCGGGTCCGCGACCCCGGCACCCATGCCTGCGCTTCCACCCGAGACCGCGGCAGTGATCGGAACTGCGAAGCGCAGCAACGCGGGCAGCGCGAACACCGCGAGGAGCATCATCATCAGCCCGGTCATCGCCTGGACGAGGCTGTTGCCCGACGTGTTCGTCATGCCGGCTTGGTTCATCTTCATCGCGGCGGCGTAGATCATCGCCGCCGCCGGTTTGTAAGCGACGAACGCCAGCGCCCAGGCGCAGTACTTCTTGAACCAGGCCTTGCCGACCTCGGTGTTCGTGGCGGCGGCGGCCAGCGGGAACGTGCCGGCCAGCACCACCAGCATCGCCGAACGGATCAGCAGCAGCACGACCTGGATCAGCGACGCCATCAGGATCGCGACGCCGAAGAACATCGCCACCATCATCGGGAGTTGCTGGGTCGCGGCCTGGACCCCGCCCTTGATCATCACGCCACCGAGTGCCTGATGGAACTCGGTATCCTTGGGTTTCGCCTGCTGGATCAGGTTCAACGCGAACTTGTCCGACCAGGCGGACAGTAACTGCAGCGTGGCGGTGCCGGCGCCGCAGACCAGCACCATCAACATCGTTGCCTTGAGCAACTCTTGGATCGGGTGCCCGCGCTGCTCCCAGGCCGTTTTGATGCCGGCGACCAGGACCGCGAAGGTGAAGATCGACGCGGCCACGACCATGGAGCGATCGTGCAGGAAGGCGACCGGGCCGCTCGCGACATAGGTGTTGCCGTGCTCGGTGGCGAGCGTCGGGCTGTCGATCTTGATCCAGAAGCTGCCGACCGCGTCCAGCCCTGAGGCGGCCGCCTTGCCGATCTTCTCCGCGAGGGCGTTGAACTGGTCCGTGACGACGGAGCGGAAGCCTTCGCGGATGGCACAGCCGACGTCGAGCTTGGTGCACATCAGACACCGCTCCAGACCACGAAGCCGTCCAGGTCGGCATGCTGGGAGTACGGCGCTCCGACTGATTCCCCGGGCGCGGGTGGGACCAGGCGCCAGTCGCCGGACTGCCAGACGAACGTCAGGGTCGCGCTGACGTACTCCGACTCGACGGGCAGCGCGAGCGTCACCGTCGCGCGATCACGGCTGGCGTCGAGCACCCGGTAACCGGCGAGCTGGGTCGGCTCGCTCACGTCGTCGGGAGTCTCCGCACGCAGTTCGCGGATCAGGGCGTCGCGGTCCGGGCCGGGCAACATCAGCTTGCCGACGGTGTCGATGCCCTTGGCCTGATCCCCCATCGCGGCGATCGCGTTGTACGCCGCATAGACCGCGCCGCTCGGGGAGTGCGCGAAACACCGCCGGAATCCGTCTTGATCCACCTTCCCTGGTCCAAACACAGCCGACCGCGGAACAACCACCCGCCGGCTCACCTCCCACCCATCCACAGAAGGCGCAGAGGCCGGGATCGCCTGATCCCCGTCCGGCAGCCCACATGCACTCGCGCCGGCGTCGCCCGGACCCGCCGAGGCGGGTGCGTCCGGCGCTGCCGGAACGGTGGTGCCGGTCAAGGCGGGGTCGCCGGAGCCTGACGAGCCGGGGCCCGGCGTGCTGGCCGACATTGGGTCGCCGGTGCCCGATGATCCGGGGCCCGGTGTGCCGGCCGAGTTGGCTTCGCCGGGGGCGGACGAGGCCGTGGTGGAGCCTGGGGCCGGCGAGGACGTAGTACCGGCTGGGGTCGCGTCTGCGGCTGCGTTGGGGGTGGGTGAGGTGAGGCCGGTGATGAGGAGGAGGGCGCCGCAGAGGAGGATGGCGGCGATCACGATGCAGGCGGCGATGAACCCCCGGCCATAGGGTGACTGGTCCTCTTTGTCGCTCATCCTGGTCCCCGCTCTCTGCGCCGGTTTGCGTGTGCACACCCAGGCTGGCAAAGATCGGCCGACCGCCGCGGAAGTTATCCACAGGCCGTTGTCACGCTCGAACAGACCTCATTCGTGTCTCGACCTGTAGCCGAAACGTCACCCCGTGTAGCGAAGTGACCTAGTCAGCTAATAGAGTCCGCGCATGACCATCGCGCCATCGCTTTGCTCGCCCCTAGCGCTCGCCGATGCAGAACCCACTCACGCTCCCGAACCTTGGGATAGCGATGTGATCACCGCGTACGGCCTGCTGCGTGAAGCAGCGGCCGAACTCGATCATCTGATGCGCCATTCCCTGAAGCGCAGTGGTCTGCAAATGGCAATGTTCGAACTGTTGCTGCGGCTTGCCCGCAGCCACGGGGAGAAACAGCGTCTCACCTCACTCGCCCGGGAGTTGACCGTCACCACCGGCGGCATCACCCGGCTGGTCGACCGCGCCGAGAATCTCGGTCTGGTGCGTCGGGAACCCTGTCCCGACGACGCCCGCGGTTCGTTCGCGGTTCTCACGGAGGAGGGCAAGCGGCGGCTGCGCGAAGCGCTGCCCGACCACCTCCTGGAGATCGACAGCCTGTGGATGTCTCAGCTGGCGGACGAGCGCGAGCTCGTTCTCGGCAGGCTCCGCCGGGTCCGTGACAATGCCCGTCGCTGGCCGAACGGCCGGCCCAACCTCGGCCCGAACCCCGCGGCCACCCGGATCTGAACCACCTCCGCATTACCCGCTCCTAACGGTTTGTGGCGCCCGGCTGGTGTCGGGCGCCACCGCGCGGGATGGTTGAGAGGTGAACCAAACAAAGCGACGGACTGGCCTCTTCGTCCGCGCGGCCATCGGTGGTGTGCTCGCCGCAGTGGCAGGACTGGCTGCCGGCCAGGTCGCGGCAGCGGTCCTCGGGTCCCCGCAGACGCCCATCGTGGCGATCGGGTCCGCCTTCATCGACCGAGTCCCGCCGTGGCTGAAAGACCTGGCGATCTCCCTCTTCGGGACCCACGACAAGACCGCCCTGCAGACCGGCATCGTCATCGTTCTGCTCGCCTTCGCCGCCGTCGGCGGCATCTTGGCCGTACTGCGGTACTGGGCGGGCGCCGCAATCGTCGTGATCCTCGCGGGCGTAGCCGTGATCGCGGCGGCGACCCGTCCCGATGCCGGCCAGACCGGGTTCGTCCCGTCCTTCGTCGCCGGTGTTGTCGCCCTGCTGATCCTGCGGTTGTTCTCCCGGCGTCTCGCGGGGCTGCACGACACCACCGACGGTGCCGTCAGTCGTCGGGGATTCCTCCAACTGACCGCCGGGGTCGCCCTCGGCTCGGTCGCCTTAGGCGCCCTGGGCAAGGTCGTCGGGGGGCACAGGTCCGCCGTCGTCGCCGCCCGCACCGCACTCCGTCTGCCGCAACCACCCAGCCTGGCGGCACCGGCTGGAGTCCAGGCTGCCGGGGCGACGCCCTGGACCACACCGAACGATGACTTCTACCGGATCGATACCGCGTTGTCCGTGCCGCTGATCCTGCCGGCCGACTGGAGGCTGCGGATCCACGGCATGGTCGAGCGGGAGATCGAGCTCAGCTTCGAGGATCTGCTGAAGCGCACGGTCGTGCACAAGTGGGTCACCTTGGCCTGTGTGAGCAACGAGGTCGGCGGCGACCTGATCGGGAACGCGCTCTGGTCGGGGGTGCTGCTGAAGGACCTGCTCGCCGAGGCGGTGCCCGCCGCCACCGCGGACGCGATCAAGTCGACCTCGAAGGACGGCTTCACCGCCGGTACTCCGCTCGGCACGCTGACCGACGATCGCCAGTCGATGCTCGCCTTCGCGATGAACGGGCAGCCGCTGCCGCTGGAACACGGGTTCCCGGTGCGCATCGTCGTACCGGGGCTGTATGGGTACGTGTCGGCGACGAAGTGGCTGACGGATATCGAGGTGACCCGGTTCGACAAGTTCCAGGGCTACTGGACGCCGCGCGGGTGGTCCGAGATGGGGCCGATCAAGTTGTCGTCGCGGATCGACACCCCGCGGTCCAAGGCGTCCGGTGGTCAGGTCACGGTCGCCGGGGTGGCGTGGGACCAGCATGTCGGGGTGTCGAAGGTCGAGGTCCGGGTCGACGGTGGTCCGTGGCAGCAGGCGACCTTGGCGACGGACGCTTCGATCGACACCTGGCGGCAGTGGTACTGGAACTGGGATGCGCCGCGCGGCAACCACGTGCTGCAGGTTCGCGCGTTCGACGCGAAGGGCAATCCGCAGATCGAGGCCCAGGCGCCGCCGGCGCCGAACGGCTCGACCGGTCTGCACAGCGTCGACATCAAGGTCGGCTGACAGCCGCCAGGACCATCGGCAGGAAGGTGTGCTCGAGGGATCCGGCGGGGACCTCTGAGGGCTCGAGCAGGCTCTGCGAGCGGGCGCCCTCGTGCAGGGCGATCACGAGCCGGACGAACTGCTCGGGCGGGACGCTCAGCCGCAGGTCACTGGCCGCGCTGATCTCCTCGACGAGCTCAGTCAGCCGCTGACGAAACATCGCCCGTTGACGGTTGAGAGCCGTCGCCGCCTCGGCATTGCGCAACGCATGCAGGGTGAACTCGGTCGAGATCAGATGCCACTGGCGCTGATCGGGCGCCGCATCGTCCAGCAACCCCAGTACTGCGTCGAGCAGCGTGCCCGGCTGGTTCGCCAGGTCAGGGAGCAACGCGCTGATCTGTTCCAGCAGGCGATCTGTGGTCGCCTGGAACAGCGCGAGCACGAGCTCGTCCTTCGAGGCGAAGTTCGAGTAGAAGGCGCCACGGGTGAACCCGGCCCGCTCGCAGATGTCCTCCACCGAGGCGCCGTGGAACCCGCGCTCGGCGAACACTTCGAGCGCACCCTCCAGCAGGCGGGCCCGGGTGGCGGAGCGGCGGCGCTTGGGCGTTTCCATACCTCGTAGGATACAGTCCTGTATTGAATACACAACCGTATTGAACGGGGACACGGGATGCAGCTCAGGGCTTATGCGATCAGCGTGCGCGGTCCGCACGCGCCGATGCTGGACCCGACGTCGGTCCAGGTGAGCGATCACCAGCTCGTGCTGCTGACGGGGTACCCGGGGCCGGGGCATGTCGCGGCAGCACTGGGCCTGTCGGGGCGGCTTCGCCCGGACGGCGGTGAGGTGAAGCTGGACGGCCGGTCCGATGCCGGCGTACTGCGCCGGACGGTCGCGGTCGTGGACGCGCCCGGGATCACCGAGCCGGACGATGCGTTGCCGGTCCGGCTGGTGGTCGGCGAGGAGTTGGCTATCGCAGGCCGGAAGGCCGGACGCAAGGCGGTGCAGGACTGGCTGGACGAGCACGATGCCGCCGAGCATGCGGACAAGCGGTTCGAGCATCTGCCGGTGGCGACCCGGACGAGGTTGCTGGCCGAACTGACGGTTGCGAGACCCGAAGTCCGGGCCGTGATCCTGACGATGCCGGATCGGCTGGGCGGGGATCCGCACGGCTGGTACGGCGTCGGGCGTGATCTCGCGTCCCGGGGATACGGCGTGATCATCACTTGCGCGGAGACGTCGGCCCGGTTGCTCGGCGTACCGGCTGCGCAGATGGGCTCGGTGGAACCGCCCGAACCTGTCCAAGTGGAGCCGGCTGCGCCTGTCGAGTCCGCCATACCGATCGAAAGTGCACGGCCGATCGAGAAGGAAGCAGAGGTCGAGGCATGACCGCCGTTCGGATGGCCTTGAGTGAGTTGCGGCGGCTGACCGCCGGCCGGTTGCCGAAGCTCGCGGTGGTGGCCATGCTCTGCGTGCCGATGCTGTACGGCGGGTTGTACCTCTACGCGAACCACGATCCGTACGGGCGGCTCGACAAGGTCCCGACCGCGGTCGTCGTGGAGGACGAGGGGACCACGCTGTCCACCGGCGAGAAGCTGTCCGTGGGTCCGCAGGTCGCCGACGAACTGGTGAAGTCGAAGAGTTTCGACTGGCATCGCGTCGATCGTGCTGAGGCGACCGCGGGAGTGAGTGACGGGAAGTACGAGTTCGCGCTGGTGCTGCCGAAGACCTTCTCGGCCGACCTGGCCTCGAGCGCGGAGTTCCAACCGCGGCAGGCGACTCTCGAACTGACCACCAACGACGCGAACAACTACCTCGCGCACACGATCGCGAACCAGGTCGTCGCGCAGGTGACCAAGACCGTGGCGGCCCAGGTGAGCGAGACCGCGGCGAGCAAGCTGCTGGCCGGGTTCAGCACGATCCACGGGCAGGTCGAGAAGGGTGCAGCGGGCGCTGGGCAACTGCAGAGCGGGCTGACGTCAGCCAACACCGGGGTTGTCCAGTTGCAGACGGGTGCCAACCAGCTGAACACCGCGCAGAAGCAACTCTCCACGGGCGCGACAAAGCTCTCCAATGGTCTCGGCACAGCAGGCAAGGGCGCGAGCGATCTCGCGTCCGGAGCCGGGCAGCTGAGTACAGGGTTGGGCACTCTGAAGACGAAGACCTCCGGCCTGCCCGCGCAGACGAAGGCGCTGGCGACCGGCGCGGACCAAGTTGCCGATGGCAACGAGAAGATCGCGGGCGTCGGGCAGCAGGTGGCGACTGCTTCCAGCACGCTGCTGAAGGACCTGAGCACGATCGACGCCGGTCTGGCGACAAGCCTGAAGGAGCGCGGGTTCACCCAGGCGCAGATCAATCAGGTACTCGCGGAGACGGCGAAACTGCGCGGCCCGGTGATCACGGCGAACACCAAGATCCAGTCGACCTCGAAGCAGCTGAACCAGCTCTCCACCGGCGCCCGACAGGTCTCGAACGGCGCCTCCGCCCTGGCAAGCGCAACGCCAGCCCTGACCTCGGGGATCAGCAGTGCCGCAAGCGGCGCCGCCAAGCTCAGCACGGGTGCGACTGACTTGAAGACTGGTGTGGCGAGTCTCCAGGCAGGCGCCTCGCAACTCGCGACCGGCGAACAGCAGGCCGTCACCGGTCAGGGTCAATTGCTTACTGGCGTCAATAGCCTCGCGACCGGCATCGGCAAGCTCAAGACCGGGGCAACTGAGCTCAACACGGCGCTGACGAACGGCGCGAAGCAGATCCCGGATCCGTCGGCAGAGGCTCGGAAGGCCGTTGCGGAGACGCTGGGTGCGCCAGTGGGATTGAAGAACACCTCCCAGGCGACGGCCGACAGCTATGGCGCTGGGCTGGCGCCGTTCTTCCTCAGTTTGGCCTGCTGGATCGGGGCGTACGTGCTCTTCCTGCTGGTGCGACCGCTGTCGCCGCGCGCTCTTGCTGCCCTGCAGTCGCCGGTGCGGGTCGCTCTCGGTGGATGGTTGCCGCCTGCGATCTTCGGGGCGATTCAGGCTGTTCTGGTGTTCGTCGCGGTGGTGTTCGGGCTGGGGATCGATGCGGCGCATCCTTGGCTGACAGCGGGGTTCCTGGCGCTGGCCTCGGTGACTTTCGTGGCGATCCTGCATGCGTTGTCGGCCTGGTTCGGCGCCGTCGGGAAGTTCCTGGGGTTGGTGCTGATGGTGATCCAGTTGGTCAGCGCGGGCGGGACCTTCCCGTGGCAGACGATTCCGGCGCCGCTGTACTTCTTCCATCACGTGCTGCCGATGAGCTACGCCATCGATGGGGTGCGGCATCTCATGTACGGCGGTTCCGGGGCATCCCTCGGCACGGATCTGCTGGTGTTGGTCGCCTGGTTGGTGGCCGGCCTGACCGCCTCCAGTCTCGCCGCCCGCAAGCAACGAGTCTGGCCCGCGAAGAAGCTCCAGCCGGAACTGGCGCTGTAGTAGTGCTGGTGGGGATCCCCCGGCCGGAGTGCGGAGGGATGATCGTTGTGTGGTTTGTTCATGATCGGGCGGTTCACCGACTGGCTGCTGGGGCTGCAGGGATTTCCTGTCTACGGCCTCGTCGGGTTGGTGGTATTCGCCGAGGATGCGCTGTTCGTCGGGTTCGTGCTGCCGGGTGAGACGGCGGCCGTCCTCGGCGGGGTCATTGCCAGTGCCGGCCACGTGTCGCTGCCGTGGATGATCGTCGTTGTCGTGGCCGCGGCGATCATCGGCGACACCGTGGGGTACGAGGTCGGCCGCCAATTCGGTCCGCGGCTACTGCGGACCCAACTGCTGGTACGGCGAAGCGCCAGCATCGACGCCGCCCGCCGGCAACTGGCTCGCCGGGGCGGCAGCGCGGTCTTCCTCGGACGCTTCGTCGCGTTCCTGCGGGCTGTGATGCCCGCGCTGGCCGGCACCGCGGGCATGCACTATCCGAGATTCCTCGCTTTCAATGCCGCGGGCGGGGTGGTTTGGGGGACCGGCGTGGTCCTGATCGGGTACCTCGCCGGCCACTCCTATGCCAAGGTCGAGAAGACGTTCGGCCAGGTGGCGGCGGTGGTCGTCCTCGCGGTGGTGCTGATCGCGATCGGGATCTGGACGGTCCGCCGCCACCGTCGGCGGCAAGCCAGCTGAGCCTCGGGGTCAGCGCAGGTCCTTCACGGCGAGCCGGCGGAAGGTGATCGTCTCGTTGGCGCCGAAATCACCGGTCTCGTAGAGCAGCCCCACGGTGTTCTGGTCGAGGTCGACGAGATCCGAGTACGCCGCGGGCAGGCCGGAGATGGCGAGCGCCGACTCCCACGTGACGCCGTTGTCCTTGCTCACTCGCAGCGTCATCGCTGCCCGCGCCGCCGGGTCGGCAGGACCTGAGTAGATCAGCAGGTCCCTGATGGAGAGCAAGCTTGCCTGGACGACCGGTCCGACCAGGGTCGCCTGCGGGCGGAACGGCTTCTGCAGGGTCTTCCCGCCATCCAGGGAGTACGCGTCGGCCCGGTTGCCCGGCGCGGTCCCGTTGTGCTCGCGGGTGTTGAAGTAGACCCTTCCGTCGGGCAATTGGGCTGCGGTCGACTCGTTGACATTGATGTAGCCGTCGGGCTTGTCGTCGACGTACCCGATCTGCCAGGTGCGGCCCCCGTCGTCGGAGTACAGGCTGTGGCCGCCGTAGTACTTCGCCTCGGCGCCGGTGTCGGTGGAGCCGGCGGGTGGCGCGATGGAGTGGTTGGCCGGGATCAGCAGGCGGCCGGATCGCAGCGCGATGCCATGGCCGGGCGTGGTCGCGTACCAGCGCCAGTCGGGCAGTTTGACGGCGCTCGTGAGTTCCTGTGGCGCCGAGAAGGTCTTGCCGTCGTCGGTGCTTCGCTGGACGAAGACGCGGCGGCTGTCCTCGGGACTCGCCTCGCCACGCAGGATCTGCGCTTCCGTGACGGGGCCGTTCCGGACACTCAACAGGACGAGGTCGCCGGAGGCAGGGTCGACGACGGGAGCGGGGTTGCCGATCGTGTTGGTGCCGTGGTCGGCGACAAGTTGCTGCGGACCCCACGTGCAGCCGCCGTCGGTGGACTTGCGCAGCACGATGTCGATATCGCCGGTGTCGGACGAGCCGCCCCGGCGCCCTTCGGCGAAGGCGAGCACCGCGCCGTCCGCGGCCTCGACGACCGCGGGGATCCGGTACGACGCGTAGCCGCCGACGCCGGACTGGAAGGGTACGGATTCACGGCATTTGGCGGTGGCGGAACCAGCAGTTGCGCCGGCGGTCGCAGTACCGGCGACTGTGAGCGCCAGGCCGATGGTGATCAGGGTGCGAGTGACGTGCATTGGTCAGCTCCTAACTCGGGCGGGAGTGCGAGGAGTCAGATATCTGACCTCTCACACGAAACCACAGGCGGGGGAAGGCAGGGGCGGGGGTGGGCGGGGTTAGGTGGGGGTGTGGAGTTTGGTGGAGCGGGTTCGGACGTCGTTGAAGTGTTCTTGCATGCGTTGGATACTTTCGATCGCCTCGCCGGCCTGCAGCGCCTCCACGATGCGGAGGTGGACGGCCGCGCGACCGCCCTCGACGGGTGCCGGGATCGCGTCACCCAGGCGGACGAAGATCTCCCAGAAGAGCTCGATCAGGTTGTCCACCAGCGGGTTCCGCAAACCCTTGTAGAGCAGCAGATGGAAGGCGCGGTCGACCTCGGTGATCTCCTTGCCCTCGGCCTCCAGTTCCGCCATCCGCTCGGCCAGGCGAGCACATTCGGCGAGTTCCTCACTGCCGGCCCGGCGCGCCACCGCCGGCATCAGCCCGACCTCCATCGCCTCGCGGGCGGTCAGGATCTCCTCCAGCGCCATCCCCGGTACCGCCAGCCCGTACGGCAACTGCTCGATCAACGGCCGGAACGAGAAGCTCGACACGAACAAGCCGTTGCCGTGCTGGGCCTCGATCACGCCCAGCGTCTGCAGACTTCTCGTTGCCTCACGCAACGAAAGTCGGCTGACCCCGAGCTCGGCGGCCAGCATCGCCTCGGACGGCAGCCGGTCACCGGGACCCAGTTCGCGGGACCGGATGAAGTCGCGCAGCTTCACCTGGGCCTCGCGGTAGATCGGGCTCCTGCTCACGGCCATCCTTCCGTCGAGGTCACAGCGGTGGTTCATCGTGCCATGCACCTCAGCCCGCAGCGGCCCCAACGGCGTACGGGTGACTTCCGGTGGGATGGCGGCGTCGACACCGCCATCGCACCGGAACTGTCGCGAAATTAGTCAGATATCTGATCTCTGTCAACAGTTCGCCGGGGTTGCTTTGCCTCCTGCAGATCGCAAGCGGCGCAGGCGGGGACCGTGGCAGGCTGAGCGCGACAACAAGGGGAAGGGACTTCATGCGCTTCGGGTTGAAGGTGAATCCGGCCGGGTGGGACGACGCGTCGTACTGGGCGGGGATCGCGGAGTCGGCCGGTTTCGACGGGCTGTGGACCGGGGACAACCTGCGGAATCCGCGGGATCCGGCGATTCCGGTCCTGGACGGGCCGACGGTGATCACCGGGTGGGCCGCGACCACCACGCGGATCCGGGTCGGGCTGCTGATCGCGAACCTGGTGTTCCGGCACCCGACCGTGCTCGCGAAGCAGGCGCTGACGATGGACCACGTCTCCAGCGGGCGGTTCGACTTCGGCATCGGGTCCGGGCTGTGGCCGACGGACCACGCGATGGCCGGGGTGCCGCTGTGGACGGCGAGGGAGCGGAGCGAGCGGCTGAGCGAGTTCGTCGCTGTGGTCTCGCGGTTGCTTTCCGGCGATGTCTCGGATCACGACGGGCCGTACTACCCGTACTCGCAGGCCTCGATGGCGCCCGGGGTCGTGCAGGACCGGCTGCCGCTGATCGTCGCGGCGAACGCTCCACGAGCGCTGGTGGCGGCGGCTGCGCACGGGGATGGGTGGACGAGTTTCCCGGGCGCTGCCGACGAGGCGGACTTCTACGAGGCATCGGTCGAACGCGTCCGGGTGCTGGACGAGTTGCTCGGCGGCCGGGAGATCCGGCGGATCCTGCTGGCGTACGGGAAGCTCGATCCGTGGGCCTCGGTGGACGGCTTCGCCCGGTTGGTCGAGCGCTACCGCGGGGTCGGCTTCAACGAACTCGTCGTCTACGCCCCGAAGGAGCACGAGCGCGAAGTCTTCGACCAGGTGGCAGCCAAGCTCGACACCTTCCGCTGAAGCCGTCCGGCAGCGGGTGTTCGTCGAGGCGGTTCAGAGGGTGAGGAGGATCGGGTCGCGGTCGGTGTTGAGGCCGCGGAGCAGGCTGGCGAAGTCGGGTCCGTGGAGATGGACGGACTCGTTGCACCAGGTGTCGACGATCGGCTCGTCGGTGGTGACGTGGCCGGCCAGTTCGGTCCGGCTGAGTTCGTAGAGCTGGGCCGGGTTGCCGGTCATGTCGACGATGGTCCGGAGTAGCTCGGCGGCCTGCTCCTCCCAGAGAAAGTTGTCGGCGGCAACTTCATCGGGGCGGATCAGCAGCAGGTCGACATCACTGTCCAGGTCCCCGGCCGGTGCATCGTCGTCGCGGCGGGCGGCAGCGCCGTACAGGCCGGCGTGGATCGGCGCGATGCTCCACGCCGAGATCTCGGCCCGAAGCCCGCTGATCAAGGTGCCGCGCAGATCGGCCAGCAACTCGACCGCCTGAGCGGCCAGATGCTTCCGGTTCAGGCTGTACAGCAACGCGTTGCCGGACTCGTGCACATGCACCAGGCCCGTCATCGTCAGGCGCTGCAGGATCAATCGCACGCCGGCGACACTGCCCGCCCCGGCCAGCCGATGAATCTGCCGCCCGGACAGCATCCGGTCGGCCCGCGCCAGCACCTGCAACACCGGCCCGTCCAACGACGGCACCACCGTACTGATCGGCCTACCGAGATCCATGGCCAGCCCTGCTCACAAAAGTACGCACCCGACCACGATAGTGAGCACAGTAACCATTCCCCTACTTTCCGTGACCAGTCAGCTTGAGTGGGCGGCGCTGACCACATTCCAGATAGTGAAATGCGTAAAGGAGATAGTCGAGCCCGTCCGATCGGGAAAAACAAGCAGGCTTGATTCTTTTTGGGTGGGGTGGGAGGCTCGGACGACTGACTGCTGCTAGCAGGGGAGTCCGCGTGCAACTGGACGAAGTACTTGCCGATCTGTGGGCCGAGAGCGCTGAGCTGGATCTGCTGGTGGGTGGATTGGCGGCTGATGGATGGGCTACGCCGACGCCGGCCGAGGGCTGGACTGTCGCTCATCAGATCGCCCATCTGGTCTGGACCGACGAGGCCGCGCACCTGGCCGCGACCGATCCGGACGAGTTCACCGCCACGCTCAAGCAGGCGATGGAGAGTCCGACCTCTTACGTCGACGAGGGCGCTACCGAGATCGCTACGTTGCCGCCCGCGGAGCTGTTGATCCACTGGCGGCAGACGCGGGTCGAGTTGGCGGATGCGCTGAAGGCTGTGCCGGCCGGCGAGAAGCTGCTGTGGTTCGGGCCGCCGATGAGTCCGACCTCGATGGCGACCGCGCGGCTGATGGAGACCTGGGCGCATGGGCAGGATGTCGCCGACGCGCTCGGGATCACCAGGCAGCCGTCGAGCCGGCTCAGGCACGTGGCACACCTCGCCGTACGGACACGCAACTTCGCCTACCTGCTGAACGACCGCACACCGCCGAGCGCGGAGTTCTCCGTGGAACTTCAGGGCCCGGACGGGCAGCAGTGGTCGTGGGGACCGGAGGATGCGGAGCAGCGGGTGACTGGTTCGGCGTTGGACTTCTGCCTGCTCGCGACGCAACGCCGGCACCGCGACGACCTCGACGTACGGGCGGTGGGTGCTGAGGCGGAGGAGTGGCTCGGGATCATCCAGGCATTCGCGGGACCGCCCGGCAAGGGGCGGCAGCCGGGGCAGTTCGCATG
>Ga0193742_1000902_pt1 | contig 18887 bp, 15 predicted proteins | sample L2c1metaG_FD_165511 | JGI IMG/M metagenome (GOLD analysis project Ga0193742, IMG submission 165511) | Soil microbial communities from a riparian zone of the East river system, Colorado, United States - L2c1 | ecosystem: Environmental > Terrestrial > Soil > Riparian zone | place: USA: East River... | reverse complement strand
GCCTGCGCGCTGGTACTGGTGCCCGGGGTGGTGGCGGCCATCCTGGTGGTGCGGCCGAAGGCGTGGGGTACCGCGCTCGGACTCGGGCTGGCCTGCGCGGGCGTGGTCACCGTGCACCCCAGCGCCGGGCTCTCCGTCGGGCTGACCGTGCTGGTGCTCTGGCTGGCGTTGCTGTGCACCCGCGACGGGCGGACCACGCTGCGCGCCCAGTGGTCCGTGCTGGTCGCCACTGTGGCGGTCGGCGCGCTGTGCGCCGCGCCGGTGCTGCGGGGGGCGCTGGCGGTCAGCGACCGGATCGAGGCTTTCCCGCCGGATGCGCGGCAGCTGCCGATCGGGCGTTCGCTGGGCACCGTGGTGCCGCTGATGTACGGCGGGATGTTCGACGACAAGGGCATGGTGCAGGTCTGGCCCACGCTGCTGCTACTGATCGGGGTGGCCACCGCGCTGACCCTGTCCAGGGCGCTGCCGCTGGTGGCGGCCTGGCTGGCCTGGGTGGTCATCGTGCTGCTGGCCTACCGCAACCCGCACGGGGTGACCGCGCCGATCCTGGGCTTCTTCTACAACAGCGCCGGGCGGGTGCAGGCCCACACCGCGCTGCTCGCCCCGGCGCTGGCCACCCTCGGCGCGTTCGGCATCCTCATCGCGCTGATGGTGGCCGTCCGCGCGATCCGGCTGCCCGGGCGCCGCCAAGGCCCGGCCCGCTCGCCCAGTCCCCGGGCGGTCGGCGCGGTCGGCGTGCTGGCCCTGCTGCTGCTGGTCGTGGGCTACCTGGTCGGCCCGACCGGGAAGTACCTGGCGACCACCTCCGAAGCGCTGGCCCAGCGCTGGTCGGCCCCGCAGCTGTACCGGGTGGATGCCGAGGACATCGCGGCGGCGGAGTGGCTCAAGCCCAGGGTCAAACCGGGTCAGCGGATCATGAACAGCCCGAACGACGGCTCCACCTATCTGTACGTGCACGACAACCTGCCGGTGGTCAACATCAGCACCCTGGGGGTGCCCGGGTTCCCGTACACCTACGACCTGATGCGCGGGTTCCGCTACCTGGATGTGGACCCCCAGATCCGGCGCTGGGTGCTGCAGCTGAACATCGGCTGGGTCTACGTGGACTCCAGGGCGCCGATCATCGGCGCGAACGGCGCGCCGGGGAACTGGACCGGGGGCGGACTGATGACCACGGTGCCCGGCCTCGAGCGGCTGGACGACACACCGGGGCTGATCCTGGCGCACGTCAGTGGGCACGTGCGGATCTACCAGGTCGACCTGGACCTGCTCCGCCGAATGGACGGCGCCGACCGGGGCTCTTGATCGACGAGTGACATCCAGGCGGCCGACCGGGGTCGGACTAGGCGCTGGTCTGGCGGTGGTCGTCGGTGGGCGGTCGGGTCCGATTCGGCCCCGGTACCCGCCGCCACTACCCTCGAATGTCGTGAGCAAGGCGAACCGACAAGGCGGCGGGGTGTGCGAGTGAGCGCGTCGGATTTCGACCTGGTGGTGGTCGGCTCAGGGTTCTTCGGGCTGACCGTGGCCGAGCGGGCCGCCGCGCAGCTGGGCAAACGGGTGCTGGTGCTGGAGCGCCGGGGGCATCTGGGCGGCAATGCCTACTCCGAGGCGGAGCCGGAAACCGGCATCGAGATCCACCGCTACGGCGCGCACCTGTTCCACACCTCGAACAAGCGGGTGTGGGACTACGTCAACCGCTTCACCGAGTTCACCAACTACCAGCACCGGGTGTTCGCCCGGGTGGCCGACCAGGTCTACGCGTTCCCGATGAACCTGGCGCTGATCAACCAGTTCTTCGGCCGGTCGCACACCCCGGACGAGGCCCGCGCGCTGATCGCCGAGCAGGCCAGCGAGTTCGACACGGCGAGCGCGAAGAACCTGGAGGAGAAGGCGATCTCGCTGATCGGCCGCCCGCTCTACGAGGCGTTCGTCAAGGGATACACCGCCAAGCAGTGGCAGACCGACCCGACCAAGCTGGATCCGTCGATCATCACCCGGCTGCCGGTGCGCTACACGTTCAACAACCGGTACTTCAACGACAGCTTCGAGGGCCTCCCGGTGGACGGCTACACCGCCTGGCTGGACCGGATGGCCGCCACCCCCGGGGTGCACGTCGAGCTGGACACCGACTACTTCGCGGTGCGCGACCAGCTGCCCGAGGTACCGGTGGTCTACACCGGCCCGTTGGACCGCTACTTCGACTACAGCGAGGGCGAGCTGGGCTGGCGCACCCTGGACTTCGAGCGGGAAGTGCTGGACACCGGCGACTTCCAGGGCACCTCGGTGATGAACTACAACGACATCGCGGTGCCTTACACCCGGATCCACGAGTTCCGCCACTTCCACCCGGAGCGGGACTACCCCGGTGACAAGACGGTCATCGTGCGGGAGTTCTCCCGGTTCGCGGAGTCCGGTGACGAGCCGTACTACCCGATCAACACCGACGAGGACCGGGTCAAGCTGGAGCGCTACCGAGAGCTGGCCCGCAAGGAGACCGCGAACCGCAAAGTGCTCTTCGGCGGCCGGCTGGGTACCTACAAGTACCTGGACATGCACATGGCGATCGGCTCGGCCTTGAGCATGTTCGACAACCGGATCGCTCCCCACTTCACCGACGGGCACGCCCTCGACGGCTCCAGCAACGCCGCCACGAACGCAGAGGACTGAAACCACAGATGACGGACCTGGCCACGAAGACCAGTACCCCGAACGGGACCAGCCGAGCCGGCGGTGCCGCCAAGGCGGGCAAAGCAGCCACCAAGCGCAACGCCACGGGCGACGGCCCGGACACCCCGCTCGCGCAGTCGGCGCCGGCCACCACCGAGGTGGTCTGGGACGGCCCCGGCGCGCTGCTGCAGCGGGTGATCCTGCCCCGCACCGGCGACCCGTTGGACGTCCGCGCGCTGTACCTGGACGAGGACGAGGGCAACCGCAAGCGGGCGGCCGCCGCCACCCGCACCCAGCTGCGCATGCCGGGCCAGTCGGAGATCAGCTTCGCCACCTACTTCAATGCCTTCCCGGCCAGCTACTGGCGGCGGTGGACCTCGCTGGACAACGTCGAGCTGCGGCTGGCGGTGGACGCCGAATGCCGGGTGGACATCTACCGTTCGAAGGCGGACGGCACCCAGATCCACGTGCGCGGCCAGGTGCTCGGCGGGCGGGACAACGGCGGCGCGCACCAGGGCCGGTTCGTGCTGGACCTGGGCCCGTTCGAGGACGGCGGCTGGTACTGGTTCGACCTGACCACCCACGACGAGCCGGTCACCCTGCTGGAGGCCAGCTGGTACGCCGGCGTGGACGCCCCGGGCACCGCGAACGTGGCGATCGGGATCACCACCTTCAACCGGCCGGACGACTGCGTGGCCGCGCTGGCCGCGCTGGGTGAGGACCCGCTGGTGCTGGAGTCGATCGGCGTGATCAACATCGCCGACCAGGGCAACCGCAAGGTCAAGGACGCGGACGGGTTCGCCGAGGCCGCCGGAGCGCTGGGCAACCGGCTGCGTATCCACGACCAGCCCAACCTGGGCGGCTCCGGCGGGTTCTCCCGAGGCATGCACGAGGCGCTGACCAAGTCCGACTGTGAGCAGATCCTACTCATGGACGACGACATCGTGATCGAACCGGACTCGGTGCTGCGGGCCATCGCGTTCTCCCGGTTCGCCGAGCACCCCACCATCGTCGGCGGGCAGATGCTCAACCTGCAGGCCCGCAGCCACCTGCACACCATGGGCGAGGTGGTGGACCGGCACAAGTTCAAGTGGGGGCCGGCCCCGCACGTCAAGCACGACCACAACTTCGCCAAGTACCCGCTGCGGCACGCCACCAAGTCGCTGGACCTGCACCGGCGCATCGACGTGGACTACAACGGCTGGTGGATGTGCCTGATCCCGCGCACCGTCGCGGAGAAGCTGGGCCTGCCGCTGCCGCTGTTCATCAAGTGGGACGACACCGAGTACGGGCTGCGCGCCGGCCGGGCCGGGTTCCCCACCGCGACGCTGCCCGGCGTGGCCATCTGGCACATGCCCTGGTCGGACAAGGACGACGCCACCGACTGGCAGGCCTACTTCCACCTGCGCAACCGGCTGGTGGTGGCCGCGCTGCACAGCCCTTACCGCTACGGCGGCGCGCTGTTCCGGGACAGCCTGAAGAGCACCGTCAAGCACCTGATGTCGCTTGAGTACTCCACGGTGGCGCTGCAGGAGCTGGCCATGCACGACTTCGCCGAGGGGCCGAGGGCGCTGTTCGACCAGTTGCCGGTGGCGCTCGGTGAAGTGCGCAAGCGCCGGGCGGAGTTCCCCGACGGGCAGGTGCTGGCCAGCGCGAAGGACCTGCCGCTGCCCTCGATGGACCGGGTGCGCGCGTCCCGGTTCCTCAAGCCGCCGACCAACCCGATCACCATCGGCGCCACCCTGATCAGCGGCCTGGTGCACAACATCCTGCCGGTGCAGCCCGAGCACCACGACCGGCCGCAGCTGAACGTCGCCGCCCAGGACGCCCGCTGGTTCCTGATGGCCCGGTTGGACGGGGCCACCGTGGGCACCGCGGACGGCCGAGGCGTGGCGTACCGCAAGCGGGACCCGAAGGTGTTCTGGAAGCTGCTGGGCACCGCGGTGGGCAACCACCTGCGGCTGGCCAGGGAGTTCCCCCGGTTGCGCCGGGTGTACCGGGACGGGCTGCCTGAACTGACAGGTCCGAAGAACTGGACCCGGGTGTACCACGGCTGATCGTGGGGTCGATCGAACACGCGACCGAGTCGCAGGTCCACGGGCGCTCCCAGTTGGCCGGTGAGCTGCCGACCACCCTGGCGACCGACCCGAGCGAGGTACGCCCACTGACCGGGCTGCGGCTGTTCGCCGCCGCGTGGGTGGTGCTGTTCCACTTCGAGTTCACCCAGGGCCACCTGCTGGCCCAGGTGCTCGCCCCGGCCTACCCGGTGGTGACCACCGGGGCGATGGGCGTGGACCTGTTCTACGTGCTGAGCGGGTTCGTCATCGCGTTCACCTACCTGGGCAAGCTGGGACCGCGGTGGCGGTGGCGGGTCGCCGGCAAGTTCCTCTGGGCGAGGGTGTGTCGGATCTGGCCGGTGTACGCCCTGGTCACCACGCTCTTCGGGGCTTACCTGGTGTTCAAGATGGTGCGGTTGGCCGACGCCACGCCGGCCTACCAGAACGTGCAGCCGTCGCTGACCGTCAGCTCGTGGCTGCAGCAGCTGGCCATGGTGCAGATCTGGTTGCGGCCGTGGCACGACGGCGCGTCGTTTGTCGGGCCGGCGTGGTCGATCAGCGCCGAGTGGCTGGCCTACGTGCTGTTCCCGCTGGCCGCGCTGCTGTTCTTCCGGCTGCGCGGGTGGCCGCGGTGGCTGCTGGGTGGCCTTGCGGTGCTGGTCATGGTGCCGGTGTCGGTGCTCTGCCTGCTCACCGGCAGCCCGTACTTCCCGTTCAGCTGGCTGGGCCGGATCGGCGCCGGGTTCATCGCCGGGGTGCTCACCTACCTGGTGGTCAAGGACATCCCGCGCACCGATCGGGTCCGGCGGGTGGCGACCTGGGCCAGCTGGCTGCTGGTGGCCGCCGTGTTCGGCGGGCTGGTGCTGGGCGCCTGGCTGGGCCCCGCGCCGGAGGGCACCGAGCGCGGCGGGCTGGTGCTGGTGCTGTTCCCACCGCTGATCGGGGCGCTGGCGCTGGCGGCCGGGGCGAGGTCAGCCGGCCCGGCGCGGCTGCTGTCCACCCGGTGGGCGGTGCACGGCGGACGGATCTCCTACAGCCTGTACCTGGTGCACGTGCCGATCTTCGAGGTGTTCTGGTCCGCGATCGACCGCATCCCGGAGTTCCACGTGGACGGCCCGCTGTCCGTGGCGTTGACCCCGGTCGTCTTCCTCGCCACCTTCGCCCTCGCGCACCTGCTGTTCTGTCTGGTCGAAGAGCCCGCCCGCCGAGCCCTACGCCGCCTCACCACCCCCCGCACCCCCCGCTGACCAAGCCAACTGCCCGCGAGTCGGGGCTCTCAGCACACTGAGTCGGGGCTCTCAGCACACCCGGCTCACCAGCCGTTCACGTGCAGCACCTCGTCCAGTGGCTGCCGGCGCGCGGTCTTGAACGTCTCGCCGGTGAAGTAGGCGGTGGGCAACAGGGCGGCTTGGTGCACGGTCTTGGGGATGCCCAGCAGCTCGCCGATCTCGGACTCGTACCGCTGATGCAGCGTGGTCCACGCGCTGCCAAGGCCCCGGGCGCGCGCCGCGAGCATGTAGCTCCACGCCGCCGGCAGGATCGAACCCCACAGCCCGGACTGGTTGGCCGCCGGCAGGTCCTCGGTGCCGGCGTCGATGCACGGGATCACCAGCACCGGCACCCGTCCCATCACCTCGGCCAGGTACGAGGCGCTGTCGCCCACTCTGGCCTGGGTGGCCGCGCGCTCCGGGTCGTCGGCGTAGGGGTTGCTGTTGCCGGCGTAGCTGGGCGACGCCGCGTAGGCGGCAAACGAGCGGCGGTAGTACTCGCCGATGGTGGCCCGCTGCTCGGCGTCGGTGACCACGACGAAGTGCCAATGCTGCCGGTTCGAGCCGCTGGGTGCTTGCAGCGCGATCTCCAGGCACTCCTTGACCACCTCCAGCGGCACCGGTCGGTCCAGGTCCAGCCGCTTGCGTACCGAGCGCGTCGTGGTCAGCAGTTCGTCCAGGGACAACGGGAGCACGGCGGTTTCAGTCATGCCGCCGATCCTTCCGGAGTGGCCGGGGGCGCGCTGGTCGAGTTGGCCGGCGGGGGCGTAACCATGGTGGGCGTGGACTATCGTCCGAAGGTGCTCGCCCGCTGGCTCGCGTCGCTGGCCGACCGGTTTTTCGCGGCGGATCCCGGGATGCTCCGGTTCCGGTTTGCCGCGCGGGCCGTCCTGGCCGTGGTGCTCGCGGCCGGAGTGCTGGCCGCGCTGGGGTTCCCGGTCGCCGTCCTGCTGCTCGGCTGCGTCGCGGCGATGATCTGCTCGACGTCCATGCGCGTCGGCACGGCCGTCCAGCGAGCAGTGAACATCGTGCTGTTCGCCCTGGCCATGGCGCTGTCGGCATCTCTGGCCTCGCTGCTGTCGCCGCACCGGATCATCAGCGACGCGGTGTTCGTGGCGGTCGTGTTCCTCGGGGTGTCACTGCGCCGGTTCGACCAGCTCGGCAGCAGCATCGGCATGGGCACCTTCATGGCGTACTTCTTCGCCACGTACCTCCACCTCACGCCGACGATGTTGCCGCTGTCGTACCTGGCCATCGGGATCGGGGCGCTGAGCTGCGCGGTGATGGCGCTGCTGGTGTTCCGGGAGACACCGACTAAGACGCTGGAGCGCACCCTGCTGTCCGTCCGCGCCCAGGTGGCCCGGCTCATCGACGTGCTCGCCAACCTGCTCGACGACGGTGACCCGCCGCCCGCCGGCGGGGACCTGCCGCGCGCGGTGGCCCGGCAGGCCACTCGGATGCACGAGACCGTGCTGCAGATCGAGGACGGTGCCGACGCCTTCGGGGTGAACCCCCGGTGGCAGCGCCAGCTGGTGGACGCGGAGCTGTCCGCCGACCGGTTGGCGCGAGCCACGGTGCGTGCACTCGCCGACGACCTGGACGTGGCTACCCGGGCGGACCTGGCGGCGGACCTGCGCGGCCTGCACCAGTATCTGGACCGCAACCCGAAGCCGGCGCTCGCCCTGGACATCAACGAGTTGCTGGTGCGAATCGCCCGCTACGACATCCAGGGTGACCCGGGGTCGGCGGCGTCCACCCCGGAGCACCACACCCTGCTGGTGCGCCGTGCGCTCCGCGAGCTGCTGCTGTCCATGGTGGAGATCCGGCGGACCACCCGGCGGATGCTGGCCGAGCCTGGCGCAGCCTTGACGGCGGATGACTCCGAGGCGGAGTTCGAGGAGGACACCGGCGAGTACCTCGAGCCGGAGCCCGGCACCGAATCCGCCTCGCCGGGCGGCGAGCCGACCGGCGAGGCCGCCGAGGACGCCGGGAAACCCCGGGGGCTGGACCCGTCCACCCGGGCCGGGATCCAGGCCGCGATCGGCGGCGCGCTGGCCATCGTCGGCGGCGAGCTGCTCTCCGCCGATCGCTGGTACTGGGCGGTGATCGCCGGCTACATCGTCTTCGCCGGCACCACCAGCCGGGGGGACCTGCTGGTCAAGGGGTGGCGGCGGGTCTGGGGAACGCTGCTGGGCATCATCGCCGGCACGGTGCTGGCCACCCTGCTCGCCGGCCAGACCACGCTGAACGTTGTGGTGGCGCTGACCTGCATCTTCCTGGCGTTCTACACGCTGCGGGTGTCCTACGCGACCATGACCTTCTTCATCACGGTCATGCTCGGCATGCTCTACGACCTGCTGGGCACGTTCAGCCCGGACGTGCTGCTGACGCGACTGGCCGAGACGGCCATCGGGGTCACCGGTTCGGTGGTCGCCGCGATGCTGGTGCTGCCCACCCGGACCCGGGAAACCGTGCTGGCCAAGCTGCACGACTACTTCGCTGCCCTGCACCTGGAGTTGGTGGATGCCGAACGGCTGCTGGTTCAGGCGGACCGCGTCTCGGTGATCGCGGCGACCCGGGAGCTGGACCGCGCCGCCACCGACCTGCGCGCGGCGATCGCGCCGATGCTCCACCCGTTGAGCCCGTCCCGGGTGCGCCGGGGACAGGCCACCCGGCTGCTCACGCTGACCGACGAGTCGTCGCTGGCCGCCCGCAACCTGGCCCAGGCCGCCGAGCCTGGGGCGCTGGCCGGAATTCCCGAAGCGGTGGAGACGCTGGACCGGCTGATCTCCAATACCGAGGTGTTGCTGGCCGCGACCACGGACCCGTCGAAGCCCGCGCGGTTGGTCAGCGGCTCGCAGTTGGCCCCGAGGGTGAACCTGCGCGCGGGGGCCGCGACGAACGGCGCCGGGGAGCTGGACCGGATCCACGTACTGCACCTGCGCCGGGTGATCAGTTGTCTGGACCGGTTGGACAAGCAGCTGCTCGGCATGGCGGCGCCGCTGGCGCAGACCGTCGCCATCCCGAGGGACCGGGCACCCAGGGCGGCGGACCAGCCCGCCCTCCCCGACCCGCCGGAGCATCACTCCACAAGCACCACTCCCACCGCCACCGCCACCGAGCCCGCGTCGGACGAGAACACCGATGCCAAGGACCGGCTGCTGCGAGTGCTGCTCGCCGACCCGGATCGGGCACTGCGCGCCGTCGCTGCCCTGGAGGCATCCCGCATCCGGCTGGACCAGCTGAACGACTCGCTGCGCGACAAGGAGGAGCGGCTGGCTGACGCCGCCCAGCGGCTGACGGCGGCTGGGCTCACGCCGGCCCAGGTAGCCCGGCTCTCCGGGTTGACCGAGGGCGAACTGGCCCGCCTGCTCGCCGAGCATCCCCCGACGCCGAGGAGATCGTTCGACGACGCGGCGCCAGGCAATCCCTGACGCGGAAAGCCGGCGCCGCCGAGGACGCTCCTACAGCGGGAGGCGGCGGAAGATCGGCCTCGGCACGTGCCGCAGCACGCTCATCACCGCGCGCAACGGCGGCGGCGCCCAGACCAGCTCGCGCCGGTTGCGCACCGCGTCGGCGACCACGTCGGCCACCTGATCCGGGGTCACCGACAGCGGGGCCGGGGACATGCCGGCGGTCATCCGGGTCTTGACGAACCCGGGGCGGACCACGGTCACCCGCACCCCGGAGGGCCGCAGCGCCTCGGCCAGGCCCAGGTAGAACCCGTCCATGCCGGCCTTGGAGGAGCCGTACACGAAGTTGGACCGGCGAACCCGCTCGCCGGCCACCGACGAGAGCGCCACAAGCGCCCCGTGCCCCTGCGCCTGGAACCGGCCGGCCAGCGCAACCCCGACGGAGACCGCCGCGGTGTAGTTCACGGTGGCCAGGTCCACGGCGGCGTCGACCGACTGCCAGGCCTGCTCGGCATCCCCGAGCAGCCCGAACGCGACCACCGCCACGTCGATGTCGCCGCCGGCGAATGCCTTGGCCACCACGTCGGCGGCGGTACGCGGCTGGAGGGCGTCGAAGTCCACCGTCTCCACCGAGCAGCCCTGCTGGGACAGCGCGGCCACCGCGCCGGGCAGCCCGGAGGACGGGCGCCCGGCCAGCACCACCCGGATGGGCCGACCGCCGGCCAGCCGTCGCACGATGGCCAGGCCGATCTCCGAGGTGCTACCGAGCAGCAGCACGGACTGCGGGTTTCCTACCGCGTCGATCATCGTTTCTAGACCAGTTCCAGTCGTCGGGCCATGTCAGAGGTGAACACCCCGTTGGGGTCGGCGGCCGAGCGCACCTTGCGCCACTCGTCCAGCCGGGGGTAGCCGCGCCGGATCGCCGCCGCCGAGGTGCGCGACTCCTTGGCCAGGTAGTGCCGCCCGCCGGCGTCCAGCACCAGCTCGTCCAGTTCGGTGCACAGCTCGCTCAGCCCGGCGGCGATGGGGAAGTCCACGCAGATCGTCCAACCCGGTGCGGGGAAGGACAGCGGCGCGTTGTTGCCCGCGCCGAACCGCTTGAGCACGTTCAGCCCCGACGCGTGGTTGGACGAGGCGATGATCTCGACAATCCGGCGGAAGGTGTCCTCGGCGCCGAACGGCACGATGAACTGGTACTGCAGGAAACCGCGCCGGCCGTACACCCGGTTCCAGTCCGCGAACACGTCCAGGGTTTGGTAGAAGGCGGTGATGTTCTGCACCGCGTCGCGCTGCCGCTTGGGTGCCTTGCGGTACCAGAGTTCGCTGAACGCACGCAGGGTGCGGGGGTTGGCCAGGCCGTTGGGGAACACGTCCGGGAAGCGCAGCAGCTGCGGGGCGTCGAACCGCAGCGGTGCCCTGCGCAGCTTGGCGGGCAGCTCGTCGCGGCGGGCCAGCGAGCCTCTGGTGAGCACCGCGCGGCCCAGCGCGGCGCCGGTGGTGGTGGTGTCGAACCAGGCTGCCGAGTAGTCGTACCGCTCGTCCGACCCGTCGGTGAGCAGCGCCATCAGCTCGTCGAGGTTCTCCGTGCGGTCGGTGTCGACCACGAAGTACGCCGACTCGGTGGGCCGCAACTGGATGGTGGCGCGCAGAATGATGCCGGTCAGCCCCATGCCACCCACGGTCGCCCAGAACAGCTCGGAGTCCGGCCCGTCCGGGCTCAGCGTGCGTACCCGACCGTCCGCGCAGGCCAGGTCCAGGGACAGCACGTGGTTGCCGAAGCTGCCCGCGCTGTGGTGGTTCTTGCCGTGCACGTCCGACGCGATCGCGCCGCCCACGGTGACCTGCCGGGTGCCGGGCAGCACGGGCACCCACAGCCCGAACGGCAGCGCGGCGCGCATCAGCGCGTCCAGCGAAACGCCGGCGTCCACCCGGGCCGTGCCGTAGCCAGAGCCGGTGTCCGTGTCGATGGCGTGGATCCGGTCCAGCCCGGTCATGTCCAGCACCAGGCCGCCGGCGTTCTGCGCCGGGTCGCCGTAGGAGCGGCCCAAACCGCGCGCGGTGACGCCTCGGGGGCCGGGCTCGCGCAGCGCGGCGAGCACGTCGGCCTCGGTGGTCATCGGCGCGACCAGGGCGGTGGTGGGCGCGGTCCGCCCGAAGCCGCTCAAGCGTTGCCGAGCGGCAGTGGGTGGGACGGAGGGGTGTGCTGACATTGCCGTTGAGGCTACCCAGCCCGCTCTCTGGATGAGCCACGGGTCCGGCGGATCTAGTGAGAACCGGGTCGGACGGGCCGGGGAGAACACGTTCGCCTACTCTGAGCGCGTGGATGCGAGCCCGGCGACCGCGGCTGCGACGGAGCGCCGTTCCCGGCTGTTCGCCCAGCTGAGTCGGTTCGTGCTGGTCGGCAGCCTGGCGGCGGTGGTCGACTACGGGATCTACCAGACCCTGCTGCACCTGGACCTGCACGCCAGCCTGGCCAAGGCAATCAGCTTCATCTGCGGGACCACAGCTGCGTACCTGCTGAACAGGCGATTCACCTTCGACGTGCCGGCCACCGGCGGGGCCGGCCGGTTCACCGGGTTCCTGCTGCTCTACGGCACCACGTTCTTCGTCAACGTGGGGGTGAACGCGGTCGCCCTGAAGCTCATCCCGGAGATGTCGCTGCGGATCACCATCTGCTGGCTGATCGCCCAGGCAACCGCCACCTGCATCAACTTCCTGGTGCTGCGCACCGTCATCTTCAAGCGCCGATAGCCCGGGCGCCGACGTCGTCGAGATAGTCCCGCAGGGCGGCGAGGTCACTGGCGACCCGCAGCAGCTCGGTGGCCAGGCCGATCATTCCCACGGCGATAGGGCGCCGCTCGTCCTCGTAGCTGTCCAGGAGCTGCTCGGGCGCCCCGGCCAGCACCGCGGCCAGCTTCCAGCCCAGGTTGTAGGCGTCCTGGACGCTGGTGTTCAGGCCTTGGCCGCCGGTCGGTGGGTGGACGTGGGCGGCGTCGCCGGCCAGGAAGACCCGCCCGACGCAGTACCGATCGGCCAGCCGCGCACTCATGGCGTAGGCCGAGGCCCACGACACCGACCGGATCACGATGTCCTGGCGGCCGGTCCGTTTACCGACCAGCGCGGTGAGCCCTTCGGCGGACAGGTCGACGTCGCCCTCCAGCGGGATCGGTCCCTGGAGCTGAAACAGGTCGGTACGGTATTGGGGCTGCCGGCCCAGCTCGGCCAGGCGTTCGCGGAGCACGGCCTCGGTCAGGAACTGCGGAACGAGCCGCCCACCCCTCCGCCTTGTCGATCAGCAGGAACTCGACGTCGCGGCGGGCGAGGTCGATCGCCAGGGTCAATCCGGCCGCTCCGGCCCCCGCGGATCAGTACGTCGGTCATGGGAAGTCCGAATCTGGATTTCGAGGTGCGGCCGAGCATTCAGCCGGGGGGTAGATGTGTCAACTTTGCTGCTGAGAGCCCTAGCGCGGAACGCGGGTGGCTGTTTACGGTGAGGGTGTGTCCGTGTGCCACCCCAGCGGACGGTGCCGATCTCAGCGTTGAGGGACCGTGAATCAGGAAGAACGAAGGAAGTTCGTAGCCGACCATCGCACGGCTGTGTTCGGGTTCAACCGCAAGAACGACGGCCCGGCGATGTCGATCGTCTACTACGTCCTCGACGGAGATGATCTGCTCGTCTCGACGATGGCGGCGCGCGGCAAGGCGAAAGCCGTCGCTCGCAACCCGAAGGTTTCGCTGGCGATCCTCGACGAAAAGTGGCCTCCCACCTATTTGCTGGTCTATGGCAACGCTCGCATCGAGACAGATATCGAAGCCGCCACCGACCTCAGCATTCGAATTTTCGGCCTCATGGCTGAGTCACCGATGCCGGAGGACGTCCGCCCGAAAATTCGGCAAAGCGCGATCGAGGAGCAGCGGGTGGTACTTCGGGTCACTCCGTACGGGACGTTCGAAACACCGCCGCGACACGTCTATTCCGCCGACGACGTGGACGGGCTCACCCACTGGACCAGTTCGGTCCTGTCCTGGAGCTGACCGGAGAACAGTCCGGTCAGAGGTCGTGAGTGGCGATGGTCGCTATAGCGACCAATACCACTCACGGGGTTCAGCGAGAACCGACGCCTACCCAGGAGAAGCCGGCGCGGCGCAGCACGTCGGGGTCGAGCAGGTTGCGGGTGTCCACCACGATGCGGTTGGCCGCCACCCGGGCCAGCGCCGGCCAGTCCAGCGCGCGGAACTCCGGCCACTCGGTGAGCACCACGATGGCGTCCGCGTCCTTGGCCGCCGCCATCGCCTCGTCGGCCACGGTGATGCCGTCGGTCAGCCCGGCCACCGGGGCCGGACAGCCAGGGTCGAACCCGGTCAGCTCGGCGCCCTCGGCGAGCAGCCCGGCGGCGACCGCCAACGCCGGGGAATCACGCAGATCATCGGTGCCGGCCTTGAAGGTCAACCCGAGCAACCCGATGCGCTTGCCCGCCAGCGAGCCACCCACCGCCGCCCGCACCTTGGCCACCATCCGCCCGCTCTGGCGCTGGTTGGTCTGCAACGAGGCATCCAACAAGGGGAACTCAAAGCCCGCCGCGTCGCAGATCTGCATCAGCGCGTGGGTGTCCTTGGGCAGACACGAGCCGCCCCACCCCGGTCCCGGCTTCAGGAAGGCCTGCCCGATCCGCCGGTCGTAGCCCATCCCCTCGGTGACCTCCTGCACGTCCGCGCCCAACCGCTCACACAACTCGGCCATCGCATTCACGTACGACAACTTCATCGCCAGGAAACAGTTCGCCGCGTACTTGACCAGCTCCGCGCTGGCCGCGTCGGTCAACAATGTCGGAGCGCCCAGCCGCGAGTACAACGCCGCCACCCGCTCCGCCGCGTCCTGTTGATCGCAACCGACCACAATCCGGTCCGGGTTCAAGAAGTCGTGCACCGCGCTGCCCTCCCGCAAAAACTCCGGATTGGACACCACCGCCACATCGCGGCGCCCCAACAGCTGCCGCGTCCGAGCCGCCGTGCCCACCGGCACGGTCGACTTGTTCACCACCACACATCCGCGCGGCAACAAATCCCGCACCTCGTGGGCGACCGCCTCCACCGCCGCCAAATCAGCCGCGCCGCCCTCACCCATCGGCGTGGGCACACACAGGAACATCACCTCGACGGGCTCCTCAACCGCGCCCACCGGGGCGATCGCCTCCCGCGCGCCGAGCACAAACGACAACCGACCCGCCGCCATCCCCTCGGCCACCAGCTCGGTCAGCCCCGGCTCCAGGATGTCCACGTCACCGTCGCGCAGCCGGGCGATCTTCTCCGCGTCCACGTCGGCGCACACCACCCGATGCCCCAGCGACGCCAAGCACGCACCGGTGGTCAAACCGACGTAACCAGCACCGATAACGGCGATCCGACGAACGAACACGATGCTCCTTAGGGCCGGGGTGAAGGTGCGCGCGGCCGGAGCGGCGGTGAACGTCCGCGCGCTTGGGGCTGATCCGGGAATCGGCGTTCGAAGTGGGGGGCGGTGGAGCTACTGATCGCCGGTGCCGTGGGTCAGGTTGCCTCGAACCTCATTGTCGCCGCCGCGGCGGTATCGGAGTAGGCCTACAAGCCTGAACTTTGGTGATCTCTGAGCTGTCCAGAAGGTTCCCTCGGCGGTATCCGCCGGGAGGTGGCTCAGGGGGCGCGGTGGAACCGCTCGCGGCGGCCCAGCCTGACCAGCCGCAGCCACTCGGCGAACCCCGCCGGGTCGCGCTTGGAGACCAGGAAGTACCAGCCGAACCGGACCAGCTCCAGGGCGCCGATCAGCCGCATCCCGCGCTGTCCGAACAGGTAGCCGCGGTTGCGGTAGGTGTAGTAGCGCTTGACCGGGTCCTCCGGGTCCTGGGCATGCAGCCGGCCGCCCAGCATCGGCTTGAACTCGTCCGAGCCGTTGGGGTGCACGTACACCGCGCGCAGACAGGTGCCGAACGGCAACCCGGAGCGGACCACCCGCCGGTGCATCTCCACCTCGTCGCCCCGGACGAACAGGCGCAGGTCGGGGACGCCCACCACGTCCAGGGTGCTGGCCCGGAACAGCGCGCCGTTGAAGAAGGAGGCGATGCCCGGCAGCAGTTCCTCGCCGCCGAGCGCATCCCGGCCCCGGTGCCAGCGCAGCCCCCGGCGCAGCGGGAAGGCCAGCGTGTCCGGGTCGGCCTGGTCGGCCACCACCGGGGAGACCACCGCCAGCTCGCGGCGGCGGGCGGTGTCCAGCAGGGTGGCCAGCACGTGCTCGTCGGCGGCCCGCCCGTCGTCGTCACCCAGCCACACCCAGTCCGCGCCCATCGCCAGCGCGTGCAGCATGCCCAGCGCGAAGCCGCCGGCGCCGCCCAGGTTGTGCCAGGACGGCAGGTAGCTCACCGGCAGCCCGCAGGCTTCCACCACCTCGCGGGCCGGCTGGTCCGGGCCGTTGTCCACCACCACCAGGTGGGCGATCGGGTGGGTCTGCTTGGCCATCGCGGCCAGCGAATCAACCAGTAGCTCCGAGCGGTACCGGGTGACCACCACGGCCACCACAGAGTCCTTCGGCAGCGGCTCGGGGATCACCGGCGCTCACTCAGTTCGGCGTACACGTCCCGGCCCTTGTAGTGGTTGAGCACGTCGCGCAGCGGGCCGTGGTCTTTGATCTGGCCGTGGTCCATCCAGATCCCGGTGTCGCACAGGTCCACCAGGAACTCATCCGAGTGCGAGGCGAACACCAACATGCCGGAGCGCTTCACCAGCGCGTTCAGCCTGTCCCGCGCCTTGGCCAGGAACTCGGAGTCGACCGCGCCGATGCCCTCGTCGAGCAGCAAGATCTCTGGGTCGATGCTGGTCACCACACCGAGCGCGAGCCGGACCCGCATGCCGGTGGAGTAGGTGCGCAGCGGCATCGACAGGTAGTCGCCCAGCTCGGTGAACTCGGCGATGTCATCGACCCGGTCCTGCATCTGCTTGCGGGTCATCCCCAGGAACAGCCCGCGCACCATGATGTTCTCGAAGCCGGAGATCTCCGGGTCCATCCCGACGCCCAGGTCGAACACCGGCGCCACCTTGCCCTGGATGAGGGCGCTGCCCCGGGTCGGCTCGTAGATGCCGGACATCAGCCGCAGCAGGGTGGACTTGCCGGCGCCGTTGTGTCCGACCAGACCGACCCGGGCGCCCTGGCGCAGGTTCAGGTTGATGTCGCGCAGCGCCTCGATGATCGGTACCCGGCTGTCCGTACCGATCTTGCCGCCGGCCTTGCCGAGCACGGCCTTCTTCAGCGACCGGCTCTTCGCGTCGAAGATCGGGAAGTCGACGAAGGCGTGCTGGATGTCGATGCTGACCATTACTCACTCACACCCAGTACGCGACGCGGGATCGGTAGTTGCGCAGGATAAGCAGGGCCATCGCCCAACCCACCACGGTAATCGCCCCGGCCACGATCCAGTGCCGCCAGACGATGGCCTCGCCCAACATCGGCTCGCGCAGGATCTCCAGGTAGTGCATCACCGGGTTCAGCTCGGCCAGCCGGGCCCGCTCCGCGACGTGCGGGTTCGGGTTGTTGGCCAGCGTGCTGTAGTCCCAGACGATCGGCGTCAGGTAGAAGACCAGCTGAACCACGCTGGCGATGATCGGCGGGATATCCCGGAACCGGGTGGCGATGATGCCGGCCACGATAGCGATCCAGAACCCGTTGACCATCAGCAGAAGGAACGCGGGAATCGCCAGCGCCAACGTCCAGCTGATCGGCTGCGGGAAGATGATGATCAGGATCAGCCAGATCACCAGGTTGTGCAGGAAGAACAGCGTCTGCCGCCAGACCAGCCGGAACACGTGCAGGCTCAGCGGCGCGGGCAGGAACCTGATCAGGCCTTCGTTGGCGATGAAGACCTCGCTGCCCTCCAGCACGCAACCGGAGATGAAGTTCCAGATCAGCAGGCCGGTGGCCACGTAGGGCAGGAACTTCTCGTAGTCGGTGTTGAACAGCGCCGCGTAGAGGATGCCCAGGCCTACCGCGAGCACGCCCATGCTGATGCTGATCCACAGCGGGCCGAGCACCGAGCGGCGGTAGCGCTGCTTGATGTCCTGCCAGCCCAGGTAGCCCCACAGTGATCGCTGCCGCCAGCCTTGTCGCAGGTCACCGAACGCTCGACGCCAGCTCCGTGACCCGGCCACCGGGGCTGCGGGCGGCTCGGCCGCGTCGACACTCACGGTGCTGGACATGGCTGACAACGGTACCCGTTGCCTCTGCGCCGCCTGTGGGTGGAGCTACTCCTCCGCCCCGGCTGCGCGCGCAGCGCGGGCCTACAGGTACTGGCCGGTACCCCGGCCGCCCAGGCCCTCGGGCACCCCCTGCTGGCCGCCGGTCCCGGGCGGCAGCCCCCTGCGCATCTGCTCGAGCTGCTGGCGGGCGGCCATCTGCTGGGCGAACAGCGCCGTCTGGATGCCGTGGAACAGGCCCTCCAGCCAGCCGACCAGCTGCGCCTGGGCGATGCGCAGCTCGGAGTCCGAGGGTGTGCTGTCTTCGGTGAACGGCAGGCTCAGCCGGTGCAGCTCCTCGGTCAGCTCAGGGGCGAGGCCCTGCTCCAGCTCCTTGATCGAGTTCTCGTGGATCTCCCGGAGCCGGGCCCTGGACGCCTCGTCCAGCGGCGCGGCGCGCACCTCTTCGAGCAGCTGCTTGATCATCGTGCCGATCCGCATGACCTTGGCGGGCTGCTCCACCATGTCCATCACGCCGCCCGATTCGGACTGTTCATGGTCCGATCCCTGCCCGGGCACTCTGGCCATGCCGACCGGCGAGCCGTCCGGCCCGATCACCATGACCTGCTGCTCGCCGTTCTCGGGCTGCTCCGTTGGCTGGGTCATAGCACCATCCTGGCCTCTGTTCGTGCCCCCGTCGAATCTGGGGGATATCCCGACGGGCTCGCCTGAAACCTGCGTTCCGGTGGGCCGAACCCGAGCTGCCTCCACGATCAACTTGTGGTCGCCGTTACCGTATGATGATGCCCTTTGACGTGGCCCGGGTTCGTGGGCTGACTCCCGCGATCGGTGACGGTTGGGTGCACCTGGACGCGCCCACCGGTGCCCAGTGCCCGGAACAGGTCGCATTGACCATGGGCACGGCGGTACGTGCGCCCATCTCTCCGCCCGGCGAAGCCTTCCCCGCCTCCCAACGCGCCGAGGTCATCGAGGACGCCGCCCGGCAGGCGGTCGCCGACCTGGTGGGGGCGGATCCACGCGGAGTGGTGCTCGGGCCGGGGCGGGAGGTGCTCATCGGCCGACTGGCCACCGCGCTCGCGCCGAGCTGGCAGCTGGGTGACCAGATCGTGCTGTCCCGGCTGGACGACGTCGCCAACGTGGCCCCGTGGCGTGGCGCCGCCGAGGCGCGGGGCATCGGGGTGCGCTGGGCGGAGATCGAGATCGAGACCTGCGAGCTCCCGGAGTGGCAGTACGAGCAGCTGCTCGGCGGCGGCTCGGTGCGGCTG
>Ga0193742_1000901_pt1 | contig 18889 bp, 8 predicted proteins | sample L2c1metaG_FD_165511 | JGI IMG/M metagenome (GOLD analysis project Ga0193742, IMG submission 165511) | Soil microbial communities from a riparian zone of the East river system, Colorado, United States - L2c1 | ecosystem: Environmental > Terrestrial > Soil > Riparian zone | place: USA: East River... | reverse complement strand
ATCGCCAACCCCTCCTCGAACATCATCGTCACCAAAGCCGCCGACGGAAGCCTCAAGATCGCCCTCTGGAACCTCGTCGACCCCGATCCCGAATCCCTCCGCAACGGCAAGCCCCGCACCATCACCCTCACGCTCCAGGGCGTCCCCGCAAACGCCGCCGCCACCATCCAGCGCGTCGACAACGAGCACGGCAACGTGCTCCCCGAATATGCAAAGATCGGCAAGCCCGACTACCCCACCCCGCAACAGGCCGAGCAGCTCAACCGGGCCACCGCCCTGCCCCCACCCGAGCAGATTCACCTTCAAAATCACCAGCTAATCCTGAACCTAGAGCCAAACACTCTGGCCCTCGTCACAATAACGTCCCACTAGGCCCTGGCGACAGAGAGCAGTCTCGGACAAAGATCCTCTGTCAAGCCTGAAAACCAAGGAAGAGTAACAAATTGAGTCACTTGGAATGTGCCGATTAGTTCCTCTCCACCAGCTAGTCAGAAGTCAGAAGAAGGAACAACTAAGTCAGAGGAAGGGACAGAAAATAAGTCAGGGGCAGTAACAGAAATAAGTCAGGGGGCAGTGACAGAAAACACCAGCGAACCCGTAGCCCCTGGCAAACCCGTAGCACCCAGCGAACCCGTCATTCTGAGCGAAGCGAAGAATCCCTGTATTTTGCCCATGCAGTCGCAAATTTGAGGAGAATCAAAAATATCCCCTTACCTTTGAATAGTTTACCTATAACCCCTTACCTTTGAATACTTTGCCTAATTCGACAATTATAAGTGCTTTAAATACAATACTTTAGCAACAAATACCCGCGGGGGGGGGTACCTCACCGCCGCACCTCGATGCCATAAAGCGACGTCCTCGCCAGAATATAAAGCGTCCGCCCATCCTTGCCTCCAAAAACCAGATCGATAGGGCGCTCAGGAACCTCGATGGTATCAATCAGCTGACCCGAAGGGTTGTAGACGTACACTTGGCCCGCCGCGATGTAGACATTCCCCGCCGCGTCCTGGGCAACGCTCTCCCCACCTGCCTCCGCAAAAAGCCGCACGTGAGTGAGCATTCCATCCGGCCCAATCTCCGCAGAATACGTCTTCTGCATACTCTCTTCGCTAACATAGAAAGGCTTACCCTCTACTGCCTTGCCCAGACCGAACGCGCGAAGCAGATCCGCCATCTTAATCCCGTAATAGAGCTCGCCGTTCACGAAGTCCGCTCCCGCCGGGATAAAGGTCGATCCATCCGGGGAGATATATTGATAAGGCTTGGCAACGGGAACGGCCTTGACGAAGTCGTTCTCGTTGCGCCAGTAGTTCAGAGGCACCACCGCGGTCATTCCTGGTCGCCCCGCTGCGGGCTGCGGCTTGAGAAGCGTGATCTCCTCATCGAGGGCATCGGGCTTGAAGGTGTACACCGTCCCGTTCCCCGCATACGAGACCACCATCAGGTCTCCCGCTTTATCGAAGACAAGCTGCGCCGGATCGAGCGGGCTGTCGCGAACGATCTCCGCACGCTTTTGTTCGGGGAGCCAGCGGTAGATTCGCTGCCAGTGCGGATCGACGAAGTAGAGCTTCCCCTGCGGATCGACTGCAGCGCCGGAGATGTTGTAGAAGCCCCCGGCCAGGCGATCGAGTTTTGCCCCGTCCGCCAGAACCGGAGACGAGCTGCGAGTTGGCTTTGCAGGCTCGGCAGCGGAGGTGTCAATCGTCAAGGCAGCAAACTCGCGGTTCCGGACCTGCTGCGGCGTCTCTCCATCGACAACGATGGAGTTATCGAACGAGGCTTTGTTATCGCCGTAGACGTGGACGTTCCTGAACCGGATGTTCTGCGAGTCGGCGACGTGAATCGCAGTCAGAAATGGCTGATAGCTACTGACGACTCGATAGCTGTGGTAGTTCGCCACGGTGATATTGCTGGAATGATTGATCGACAACGGCAGGCAGAACGGCCCTTCTCCCCGTTCTTCCTCGGTTTGCAGAGAGTAGATCTTCCAGTTGGAGGCGTGATCGAGCTTTATCTCGTTGCGAACATGGTGCTCGCTCGAGAGCTCATAGACTCGGCCTTCGGTCGTGGTGTTCGAGATGAACATGCCCGCCTGCGCGAACGTGCTTGGCGTCCAGATGTTCGCGAAGGTTCCTCCGCCGCCGTCGGTCACCCACAGGCTGGGATACTGGCTGTCCCAGCGGCGATTCATATCGGTATCGGCGGTGTGGGTGTTGTTGTAGATGGGAGACATGCCAGGGATCGACGTGCCATGACCGCCGAGGAAGCGCACATCGTCCATCAGCGAGTCCTTGCCCGCCATCCACTTTGCCGCAACGGCTCGGCTGTTGATGCCGTTGGTGTAGAGACCGATGCCAGTCACGATATTTGTTCCACCCTTCGGCGCCTCGAGCAAAGGCTTCGGCGATCCTGGCCCCTGGAAGGCCGGGGTCGAGTCCGGAATGTCGAACTGCGTCGTCGACGGATGCAGGCCGATCAGAACCGTGTCGGGACGAAGGGTGATGGTGTCAGTGACGATGTAACGGCCAGTCGGAATGTAGAGGGTGCGATGCGTGGCGATCGCCCTACGGATCGCGGCGGTGTCATCCGTCGTTCCGTCCCCCTTCGCGCCCAGCGTCTGCAGATTCACCCATGTGTTCTGCGCCGGAAGCGCGGGGATATCGGAACGGACAGGATCAGGCATCGATTGAAGGGTTGCGCCATGATAGCTAGTCTTCACTTCGCCTCTTGCGAACGGCGATGCAAAGGTCAGCCCATGGGTCATTTCGTTTACGCGATAGATCTCTCCGCGGCCAGGCAACGTTGTTCCGCTCTCACGGAAAGTAGCGAGGACGGGAACTCGCCGGCAGACGATGTCTTCGAGATTGATCTCGGTACGAAGGCCGTACTCATTGCTGACGATGACGGCGGGACCGCTGATGTCCTCGAAGATCGAGTCCTTCACCCATAGCTCTTCGGCGTAGTCAGGATCGATGGAGATCGCGGTGGGAGTATGACGGATTTGCGCGCGGATCAAGGTGAGACCGGCCTCGTGCTCTTTGATCGCAGCCTTGCTCTGTCCGTCGAAGGTGGAGTCGAGAAGAGTGAACTGCCAGCCCGGTGAAGGCTTTCGCGTCATGATGCCGTACTGCCCACCGAAGAAGTGCAGATCCTCCGCCTCGTTGCCCACATCATGAAGGCCTGCAAGACCGGAGCCGATGTGGAAGTCCATGTGCGCGAGATAACTGTGCTGAGCCACGCGAAGCCGCGCCCCAACGGCAGCGGGATTTCCCTCCTGAATCTCGAAATCGATGTTACTCATCGCCGTGTAGAACGTTCCCGGGTTTGCATCGGCGATGCGGTCGTTAGGCGGCACGATTCCAACCACCGGCTGCGCAGGTCTTCCAGGCCTCTTCGGGAGAGCTCCACTCACGGGAGGTCGATTGCCGGTGAGCATGACCATATAGCCGATTCCATCCTGATAGCCGGGCGTATTCTTGCCCAGCACGAAGACGGGACGAGTGGCGCCGTAACCGATGACGCGAATGCCCGGCCAGAGGAAGACAGTCTTTGTAAGCCGGTAGCGGCCTTCAGGAATGAAGACGATTCCCTGGCTACTCGTCTCCTGTACTTTGTCGATGGCGCGTTGGATTGCATCGGTATCGTCGCCCACTCCATCGCCATGAACGCCATCGGCTCCGCGAACCAGGTAGATGGCCTTCGCATCCTCAGGCCGCTGCGTGTAGTACGAAGGTCCAGCCCAGATCGGCAAAGAACAGGAAAGAATCGCGAGAGTCCCCAGCACATGCTTCCATCTCATAGCACTTACCCTTCTACCAGACATAGTTCAGCTTTGCCGCAAGGACGAGCTAGGCAGAGAGCGTCCTGGGCGAAAAATAGAGGATGATAGCTGGAAGGCGACGATACAACTTCCTGTGCTTGCGCTATAGCTGTGGCGGCGTAACTTCAAACGTCGCATGCTCGGTTGCATTTGATTCCGAGCCCACCCATAGATCGAAGGATCCGGGCTCGATCGACCAGCGATGCGTCTGCGGACTCCAGAAGCCAAGCTCCCGGGTATCGAGCATCAGCTTCACCGTCTGACGTTCGCCCGGCCTCAGAGTGACGCGGCGGAATCCCTTCAGTTCTCGCACGGGACGGGATGCCGAGCCCGCGCGCTGATGGGTGTAGAGCTGCACCACCTGGTCCCCGATAAACTTGCCTGTATTCTGCACATCGATCGAGACCGCGATCGAGCCGCCTGCTGGAACCGTAGCAGCACTGGTCTTCATCTCGCCGATCGAGAAGGTCGTGTAGCTCAATCCATATCCGAAGGGATAGAGCGGTGCGCTCGAACCGTCCCAGTAGCGCGAGTCCGGCGCATCCGGAATCTGCGTGAGATTGCGCGCGTAGAAGACCGGCACCTGGCCGACAGAACGCGGCCAGCTTATCGGAAGTTTGCCTCCGGGATCTGCATCGCCGAAGAGCAGGTCGGCGATTACATTGCCCGCCTCCGTACCCGGATACCACGCATCGAGGATTGCCGGAACGTGCTGCGATGCCCATGTGATGTCGAGAGGGCGACCATTGATCAGTACCAGCACCACTGGCTTCCCAGTCGCCACTGCGGCTTCAAGAAGCTGTTGCTGTCTTCCCGGAAGCGTCAAGCTGGAGCGCGATGCCCGCTCGCCGCTCATCGTCTGCGCCTCACCGAGAAACAGCACGGCAACGTCCGCCTGCTTTACCAGGTCGATCGCGTGGCGGAACTCGGTCTCCTTCGCGGCTTCGGTGGTAAGGGTGGGCTTGGGACTCGGGAACTGTTCATCGAAGATCGACGCTTGACCCCGCTCAATCTCGACACCCTTGGTCGAGAAAATTTTCGTTCCAGTCGAGGCGAGACGGCGGCGCATTCCCTCGATCACCGTGACCGTGTCCTGCGAAGAGCTGCCGAGACTCCACGAGCCCATCACGTCGGGCTGCGTATCGACCAGCGGACCGATCAGGGCAATGGATTTCAGATCGCTCTTCAAGGGCAGAAGATTATCTTCGTTGCGAAGCAGCACCGCCGTGCGTGCTGCAATCGCGCGTGAAGTTGCACGTTGCTCCTTCGAGACCAGCTCGGCCTGCGAGCGTTCGAGCGGAATATAGGGATTCGTGAAGAGCCCGAGCTTGTACTTCGCCAGAAGAATGCCACGAACGGCTTCGTCGATCGTGCTCTGCTGCACCGTCCCCTTTTTCAAGGCATCGGCCAGATGATCGCGATAAGTGGTAGAGGTCATCTCCATATCGACGCCCGCATTCACCGCGCGCACGGCCGCATCTTCGGGCCCTGAGGCGAAGCCGTGCGTCGTCAGGCTGCGAATTGACTCCCAATCGCTTACGACAAAGCCTTTGAAGTTCCACTGCTCGCGCAGAACGTCATGCAGCAGCCAGCGGTTGCCGGTCGCGGGAACAGAGTTAAGGTCCATATACGCGCTCATCAGGGACCCGGCCCCCGCATTGATCGCCGCGCGGAAGGGAGGAAAATAGACATTCCACAGCTGTTCGTCGGAGATGTCGGAGGAATCGTAGTCACGTCCGCCAACTGCGGCTCCATAACCGGCAAAGTGTTTTACGCAGGCCAGAATACTGTCCGGATTATTCAGCGCGCTCCCCTGAAAGCCCTTCACCTGGGCCTCGGCCATGCGCGATCCGAGGTAGGGATCTTCGCCTGCGCCTTCCATGATGCGGCCCCAACGCGGATCGCGCGCGATGTCCACCATCGGCGCGAAGGTCCAGCGGATTCCCACCGAGCTTGCCTCGCGCGCCGCCATTCGCTGCGCCTTCTCTGCCGCCGCCGGATCCCAGGAGGCGGCAAGCGCCAGCGGAACCGGATAGATGGTGCGGTAGCCGTGAATCACGTCAAAGCCGAAGATCAGTGGAATGTGCAGACGGCTCTTCTCCACGGCCAGATGCTGCAATCTGTCGATCTCCTTCGGGTCGCGCACAAAGAGCAGTGACCCCACCTCTCCCTTCACGATCCGCTCATCGCGGCCTGGGCCCTCCGGAGAGTTGAGAGCGATCTGGCTCATCTGGCCAATCTTCTCCTCGAGAGTCATCTTCGCGAGCAGAGCGTTGACGAAAGGGTCTGCCTCAGGCGATGTCGTGGAGTTCGCCACTGTGGCCTGGGCAGCGGCCGTCGTGCCGGATGGCATCGCCAACCAAAGAAACATCAGACTTCCAGCCAAACTTCGGCAAAGGCGACAGGATATCGAGATACGGACCATTTGGGCGAGACTCCAGTTTTTGTGGCTCAAGAAGAACACGAGGATCAAAGATCATTCAACTGTGCAGAATCTCCTCCACCCAACCAGTGAAGAATCGCGGATAGGTTAGTTTGAACAAACGTTTGTCTAAAGTCAATCAGAAGTCGTGCTTGCGCTCTCTTGCGTGGAAAAAGTTGGGGTCGGAGCCCGATGGTTATTGGATCGGCAAGGGAGTGAATTCTCTCTTGACTGGTATTGTTAACGAAGACCGGGCCACCCCTGGAACTCTCGCGTTCCCATGCAAAAATCCTCTTCGATCTCATCTCGCCCGCGCCACGCCAACCTTAAAATACTGGCCGAATATCTTGGCCTCAGCCCATCGACGGTCTCCTTTGTCCTGAATAACACGCCGGGACGATCCATCCCCGAGGTAACGCGAGAGAGAGTGAGAGCGGCCGCGGAGAAGTTCAATTATCAGCCCAGTATGATCGCCCGCACGCTGCAAGGCAAACGCATGCAGACCATCGGCATCCTTCTGCCCGAGCTCGGCGAAGGCTACCACTCGCAGGTGCTCTCCGGCGTCGGCGACCTGCTGATGCGAGAAAATTATTTCTACTTCACCGTCCATCATCGCCATCGCAAGGAACTTGTCGACGCCTACCCCAGCCTGCTTCGCTCTCGAGGCGTCGACGGCATTATTGCGATCGACAGCCATCTCGATGAGCCGCCTGCTCTTCCCACGGTAACAGTCGCAGGACACAACGCCCTGCCTGGCGTCTCCAACGTTCTCCTCGATGAGGAGCGTGCGGCTCGGCTCTCTCTCCAGCACCTGCGCGATCTCGGCCACAGCAAGATCGCATTCATGCATGGCCAGCCATTCAGCTCCGATTCGGATACACGCTGGAACGCCAACCTCAAGGTTGCCCGGCAGCTAGGGATCGAACTTCATGAAGAGTTGATGATCTATCTCTCGAAAGACTCACACTCCCCTGAGATCAGCTACCCGGGCATCCGCAAGCTGGTGCGGAGTGGGCGTCCCTTTACCGCGGTCCTCTGCTTCAACGACGTCTCGGCCATGGGCACGATTCGCGCCCTGCACGAGGCTGGTCTGCGTGTCCCCGAAGATGTTTCGGTCCTTGGCTTCGATGACATCCAATCTGCGGCCTATCAGGTTCCCAGTCTCACCACAATCCGGCAACCCCTGCAGGAGATGGGGTGCACGGCCGCTCAGCTTTTGCTTAAAAAACTGGCGGGAGAGGAGATTCCTGAATCCATCCTGACCGCCCCCGAACTTATTGTTCGAGAGTCGACGGCTCGCGCGCACAAAATCTCTCTGAAGAAGCAAAGGCCAGCTGGCTCGAAAGCTGCCGTCTCGCTTTAGCTTTTAATCATGAGCAGGCGGGGGAGGTGGAGCAGTCGACGATACCGCTGGCTTGCCGTCGATCGTGACCGGTTCCATCAGCTCCACCCGCGTCCCATCAGGATCGAAGAGATTTACCTGCCGCTTGCGATTGATCCCGATGTTGATCTTCACCGGTCTGCTGTACTCTTTGAACGCCGGCCGCGATTCGAGCGTAGCCATGGCTCGCGCAGCATCGGGAACGATCAGCGAGGTGTGGTTCTTCCCGCCCATATCGGTCGGGGTCCCGCGATAGAGCATGAACTCCACATAGTCAGTTCCGTCCGGCACGCGCATGTTGATCCAGCTCAGCTCTTTCGGGTTTGGGGTTCCGCGCCAGGTCTCCTGGAAGCCGAGCACCCTGCCATAGAAATCAAGAGACTTCTGAGTATTCCCCACAATAAAGCCAACGTGCATGATCTTCTCGGAGATGCGCGTCGAAGGCTCGAATTTTCCTGCAGCCTTCGCCTCCATTCCTTCCGGAAGCGTCTGAACAAACTCTACTCGCGTTCCATCCGGATCCTTGATCGTAAAGGCATAGTCGCCTGTTCGCGTCTTGCCTTGTATCGCGGGAACTTCATAGCCCTGCGAGAGCAGGTATGCGCGCATCTGTTCTATATTGTCGACGCTGAAGCAGAGATGACTCATCCGGTTGGGAGGATTCGGCGGCGGCGCATTGACCAGTTCAATATGTTCGCGATCGTTGATCTTTACGAAGGCAACCTGAATCCCGCCATCAGCGTTCTTCAAACTGTAAGGCACGTCAAACCCGAGCAGATCATGCCAGAAGATCAACGCCTTGGGCAGATCGGAGACATAATAGGCCACATGCGAGATGCCGGTGATGCGAGGCCTTACCATAATCTGTTGCGCCTGCGCCGGGAAAGCCGAAAGAAATGGCGTAAGCACAAGCAGAGCTATTCGAGGCCACGCTCCCAGAACCATCTCGTATCCCTCCCTCGGCGAGTGTTTTGGACCCAGCCATGACAATATATTTCTTTAAAGAGAGTTGTGCTGCAAAAGCCTCATTTGGGGAAGAAAGTCAGGTCGCTTCAGCGTTTCAGGAGCATCCTATTCATAGCGTTTTGAACACGGATAGCGGGGAACTTTTCTACCATGACGTCTAACCGGAGACGGAAACATCCCAAAAGACGCCTTCGTCCCAGCATCGCGGCCCCAGCCATGCTTACGATGGCGATGATGCTGGTCCCCGCATACTCCCAGACCGATATGTCCACGCCGGCGAACGAAACCCTCCAGGTAGATGCCCACGCCCAGACCACTCCCTTCCCCCATTACTGGGAACGGACTTTCGGCTCTGGCCGCGCCATTCTCTCGCTGCGCGACAGCTACCGCAAAGACATGCGCTCGGTGAAAGAGATCACCGGCTTTCAGGAGGTTCGCTTTCACGGCATCTTCCATGACGAGGTCGGACTCTACGATCCCGACCGCAAGCCGGTCCAGTTCGCACAGATGAAGGACGCCGCTCCTGCCGCAGAGGCCAACACCGGTATCTATAACTTCTCCTATATCGATCAGATCTATGATGGTCTGCTCGATGAAGGCGTCCGGCCGTTCGTGGAGCTCAGCTTCATGCCCAAAAAGATGGCCTCCGATCCGGGAGCTCTCCACGCCTTCTGGTACAAGCCGAACGTCTCGCCTCCACGCGACTACGCCGAGTGGGACGCCATGATCACCGCCTTCGCACAGCATCTCGTCGACCGCTACGGCCTCGATGAGGTCTCGCACTGGAACTTCGAGGTCTGGAACGAACCTAATATCGACTTCTGGAGAGGAAAGCCTGCTCAGGCCTCGTACTTCGAGCTGTATGACCATACCGCCCTCGCCATTAAGAAGGTGAGTCCGCGTCTACGGATCGGCGGTCCCTCGACGGCTCAGGCCGCGTGGACTGGTGATTTCCTGCGACACTGCAAAGAAAAAAATATCCCCGTCGACTTCGCCTCTAGCCATGTCTATGCCAACGACACCGCCAAGGATGTTTTCCACACTGACGAAGACATCCCGCGTGACCGCATGGTCTGTCGCAGTGTCCGCAAGGTTCACGACGAGATCGCGGCTTCGCCGCTCCCCTCCACGCCGCTCCTCTTCAGCGAGTACAACGCCAGCTATGCCAATGAGCCCAACGTTACCGACTCGATCTACATGGGTCCTTGGCTCGCGAATACCATCAGCCAGTGCGACGGCCTCACCGAAGCCATGAGCTACTGGACTTTCTCCGACGTCTTCGAAGAACAAGGAGTCGTCAGGACGCTCTTCTACGGCGGCTTCGGTCTCCTTGCAGCGGACAGCATCCCCAAGCCGGCCTTCAACGCCTTCGCCATGCTGCATCAGCTTGGCGACCAACGCATCGCGCTCTCATCCGACTCGGCACTCGCCACCCGTCGCGCGGATGGCTCCCTCGTCCTCGCGCTATGGAACTATGCGCCTCCCGATGGTACCGGTCCCAACTATACCAAGCCGCCTTCGAGCCGCGGCCCGGAGCGAAACTTTACCATGCATCTCACCGGCGTGCCGTCAAGCGCATCGGCCACGATTCTCCGGCTCGATGAGACTCACGGCAACGTGATCACGTCCTACGATGCAATGGGGCGTCCGGCATTTCCCTCCCGCGAACAGATCGTGAAGCTTCGTGAGGCTGGCAAACCGGCTCCCCCCGAACATACGAAACTGAAGAATGGAGCTCTTACGCTTCAGATTCCCCCCCAAGGACTGGCGGTTGTCGTCATCGGCAATGGAAAGGCTGAGCGCTAAACTTCAGAGTGTCGGCCCATCTCAAAATTGATCATGGTGACTCCAGCATGAAGGCTGTCCCATCGCAGGGGATCACGCGGCGAAGCGCAACACGGCTGATCGCCGGCTCCGTTCTCACGGGTCTCGCTCTTCCCTCTCTCACGGAGAAACTCGCCTTCGCAGCGCCGCGGCCCGGTGTGCTCAATCCCGCCGACACCGCCTTTCTCGATGAGATGGAACGCCAAGCCTGCCTCTACTTCTACGAGCAAGCTGATCCCTATACCGGCCAGGTTCTCGATCGCGCCAATAATCGTGCCAGCGGCGGTCAGATCGATCCACGCTTTGCCTCCAGCATCGCCGCGACCGGCTTCGGCCTCACCGCACTCTGCATCGCGGACAGCCGGAAGTATCTTCCCGCTGACCACATCCGTCGCCGTGTGCTCACTACGTTGCAGTTTTATCTCAGACCCATGCCCACCGAGCATGGCTTCTACTACCACTTCAATGATGTGAAGACCGGACTCCCCCTGCTGAACATCGAGGTCTCTCCCATCGACACGTCCATCCTGCTGTGCGGAATTCTTACCTGCCGCGCTCACTTCAAGGATCCGAAGATCACCGACCTGGCCACCCAGATCTATAACCGCGTCGATTGGCCCTGGATGCTCAACAGCGGCAAGACCTTTGCGCTGGGTTGGCTGCCGGCCACCGGATTTCTCACTCCGCGATGGGACCACTACGCAGAGATGATGATGATGTACCTGCTCGCCATCGGATCGCCGACCCACCCCATCGATCCATCGTTCTGGAGCAACTTTTCCCGGCCCCGCGTACGTTTCGATAAATTCAATTTCATCAGCGGCCACGATCCACTCTTCATCCACCTCTACTCGCATGCCTGGTTCGATTTTTATCGCAAACGGGATGCCTTCGCCGATTACTTCTCCAACTCCATAACTGCGGTCCGCGCGCATAAGGCTTTCTGCCTCAGTCTCAATCGCGGATACACGGACGATTACTGGGGCGTGACTGCGTCGGACTGGATGCACGGCTACGCCGCCTGGGGCGGACCTCCGCTCATGGGACCCGTCGACGGGACGGTAGTTCCCTGCGCAACCGCGGGCGCAATGCCCTTCCTTCCCAACGACTGCCTGCGCGTTCTCCGCTCCTTGAAAGAGAAGTTCGGCGAATACGCGTGGGGACGATATGGCCCCTGCGACGCCTTTCATCCAGCGCTCGCCTGGTATGACGCAGATGTGCTCGGAATCGACCTCGGCATCAGCCTGCTGATGATGGAAAACTTCCGCAGTGGCTTCGTGTGGAGCACCTTCATGCAGAACCCGGAACCCGGAAACGCGATGAAGCTCGTCGGCTTCCGCAACTACTAAGCCACCTTCTGCGCCTCTTCTTCCGTTCCAGCCTTCGGCACCGGTTTCACGGGAACAGCCTCGTCCAGTGCCTCTCGCGACTCCTTGCTGAGAGGCCTCTCGTGAAGCAGAAGCTCCGCCGCACGCACGATGGGAGTAGCGTGGAACCAGCGCTGGAAGGCTCCTTCGCGAAGCAGATTCGTCAGCGCCAGCAGGCTCATACCCTGGTGATGCGCCATCCAGGACCGCACCATCTTCGGCTCGCGGCCCTGCGTGTAGTCGGCTGCCTCGTAAAACCCGTAGCTGCTGACCCAGCCCAGGTCTGCCATGCGGCGAAGGTTTGCAATCGCTTCATCGCGCAGGAGCGGAAGCGCAAGGAACGTTGAATAGGGTGAGATCACGGGGCCATCTTCAGCCCCGTACTTCAGCGCCACCTGCGGAATTCCCCATGCCTGGTAACCATAGCGTCCTGAGTCATCCATCTTCGCGAACCCCGACTCCGAGATTCCCCACGGCATGTTCTTTACGTGATCCCGTTGAATGCGAACGGCTGCTTCGAGCGTTTGCGTAATCAGCGTGTTCGCATAGGGCTGCATCCAGAGCGAGGGCATCATGTATTCGAACATCGTTCCCGTCCAGGAGAGCAGACACGCACGTCCTTTCACCAGAATGTGCGAGCGGTCCAGCCTGAACCAGGACTCCTGCGCAATGTCGCCCTTCGCTACCGCCAGGAAGAAGGCCATTCTGGCTTCAGAGGCCAGAAGATCGTAACAGGCACCGTACAGTTCGCCCGTGATGCCGTCATAACCGATGGAGAGCAGCTTGCGAGACTTCACCAGCAGGAAGCCATATTGCATCACATCGGCATAGCGGTTCGATCGTTCTGCTATCTCTTCGAGATTCGCGCGCAGTCGTACAAGGCGCTCCTTCGAAGCAGGCAACAGACGAAGCAGCTCCTGCGCCAGACCCAGCTGCTCTGCTGGCACCGAGGCTAATCTTCCTTCGAGTTCGACCGCATAGCTGGCCGCCTTCACCAGCGTGACCTTCTCATTCTCCTTGAAGAGGCCGCGGAAGCGCGGAGCCAGCCAGGGCAGATACTCCTCGATAAACTGCGCCCAGTTGCTGCGGCAACGCTGCATCTCCTCCTCTACCCATTCGCCCGAAGTTCGAGACTCCTGCTGCGAGAGCAGAACTTCTGCGGGGAGCGGCTTTTTTAGCATCTCCAACACTCCCGAGTGCAGCGAATAGAACGAGGCGGCCAGATTTCCGCTATCGACCGCCGAGACGATACGCGGCATGATCGGCTGCAGAGTCTCGATGTTGTACCAATTGTAGATATGGCCGCGCTGCTTCTCCAACCCCTCATAGGTGTTGAGTGTCCCCAGCGTCGCCTCGGCGAACCGTTCCGGGGTTAGAAATCCGAACTCGCACGCAGCCTGTCTTGCATTCACCAGCATCCCAAGGTTTGTCGGGGACAGCTTCCTTACCTGATGCATTCCTTGCTCTTCCACGTTATCGGGAATCAGCCAGTGGTTTTCCGGCCCACCGAACTCCGCAAAATATCGCCAGATCAACAGCGCCTGCCGTTCCAGGAAGTCGCGATCCGCGATCTTCAGCGGTCCCTCCATCGCGCGTGGAGGCAAGTTCACCCAGGTGGCCACCGCCGGAGCCAGCGCCCACAGTATCAGCACTGGCGCTGCCGCAAACAACGACTCAGGACGCGCCAGGGCCAGCACCATCGCAATCGTCAGCGAGATGAACGGAGAGAGCTTCAAATACATATCCAGCGAGCCGTGCCCGGTATCCGATTCCGATTGCGCCGCCGTCTCCCAGTCCAGAAGGTTCTTTCCTGAAAGAAAGAGCCGGATCAGCGAGCGTACGATCGCATCGAGCGACAGCAGCATATGGTGCGGAAGGAAGATCAGGTTCAGCAGCGTAATGGAAAGCGACGAAACGAACGTCACCAGACCATCGCGAAGTCCGGCGAAGCTTCCTTTGAACAGAGCTCGAGCCAGGTTGAATCCAAGCTGCACCAGTCCCGGCAGCAGGATCAGCAGCAGGACCGTCACCGTCCAGTAAAGCGCGCCTCCGGGAAGGAAGAACCATCCAAAGACGAACAGCAGGAATGCGATCGGCTCGACCAGGCTGCGCCGGAGATTGTCGAGGATCTTCCATCGCGAGATCGTGCTGATGGGGTTCGTCACCAGCCGGCCATATTCGTCGGGGACAGTGTTGAACAGCCAGCGAAGGATCTGCCAGTCCCCGCGCACCCAGCGATGCTTCCGCTTCATGTGTGCCGAGTAGTGAGACGGATAGTCATCGATCACCTCGATATCCGAGACCAACCCCGCGCGCACATACGCGCCCTCGATCAGATCGTGCGAAAGAAGCGCATTCTTCGGGAAGCGATGGTTCAGGACCTTATGAAAAGTAGCCACATCATAGATTCCCTTTCCCGTAAAACTTCCCTCGCCGAAGAGGTCCTGGTATGCATCCGAGACGGCGCGCGCGTACACATCGAATCCGGTCTCGCCCGAATACAGCGCGGACAGACGCGACCGCGAAGCCGACGACACGCTCACGCCCACACGCGGCTGTAGGAGCCCATAGCCCGCCGTGACAATGCGAAGTTTCGGATGAATGATTGCGCGGTTGAGCGGGTGCGCCATCGTGCCGATCATTCGCGCCGCAGTTCCGCGGGGAAGCTGGGTGTCCGAGTCCAGCGTGATTACGTAGCGAATGTGTTCGAGGACACCCAGGGGACCGGCCTTGCGCGGAAAACTGTCGTGCTCGTTTTCGAGCAGCATATTGAGGTCCAGCAGCTTCCCTCGTTTGCGTTCCCAGCCCATCCACACACCCTGTCGGGCGTTGAAGCTGCGATACCGGTGCAGAAGAAGAAACGATCCCTCGTTTCGTCCTGCGTATTTGCGATTCAAATCGTCGATGGACCTTGCCGCGAGATCGACCAGTGGGCCTTCATCGGCCTGCGGAGGACGGGCCGCGGTGTCCGGCAGGTCCGTCAGTAGCGCAAAGTGCAGGTTCGGATCCTGGTTTGAAAGGTAGCGCGCCTCAAGCTCGTCGAGCAGATCCTCGACCTGCCGCTCGTTGAGAAGCAGCGTCGGCACAACCACCAGCGTCGCTGTTTCCTGCGGGATGCCCTTCGAAAAGTCCAGCTTCGGAAGAGCCTCGGTCTTCATCAACGTTGTGATCAGCCCGTTCACCAGGTCGACCGCTCCCTGAGTCGCTGGCAGCAAGGCAAGCAGCAACGCAGCCATCACAGGCCAGAACTCATGATGCGGAACCAACGGCAGAATAATCGCCGTGATCAGCAGAAGCGCAAGGATGAACGTGCCGAGGGTGTAAAACTCCTCGTTATACGTGGACACCAGGTCGCGCAGACGCTCCAGGAGCGAGGGGCGAAAGCCAATGCGAAGCTTCAGCTCCCGCACTCCATCGGCAAACAGATAGTAGCCAATATGCGACTTCCTCTTGGCCATCCGCGGATCGGAATACTCCATCTTCTCAGCGGTCTGCGCCAGCTCCAGCGCGACCTGCGCCGTCTGAACTTCGTTTGTGTCAGAGTGCCGGGCAAGCTCTGCGATGCGCAGCCTGTAGGCCGCGCGCGTCTCCTCCTCCATCCTCACGAACACTCCGTCCGGGTCCAGGCGAAGCACGGCGTCGAATGCGACCAGAGGCTCCAGGATGTCCCGCCACTCGATCTGGTTCATTCGCCTCAGGCTATGAATCGGCGCGGAGAACGGCGATTGCTCAATCGGAGGCAGCTCGCCGGCGGCAAAGGCCGCGTCCGCGCGGTTCAGGATGAACTCCAGCTGCGCCACCTTCAGCGCGTCGGGCAGCAGCTCGATCTCCCTCAGCCTGAGCGGATGATGTTTCTGCACCTGTTCGACATAGATCGAAAGCGAGCCCGGCGACCAGATACCATCCACTGCGGTCAAGTAGCTCCCCGCCAGATGAATCACTTGGGGAAGCAGCCCCACCGGCGGAAGATCCGCAACGGGAACGTCCTTGTAAGTGCTAGCGGCGCTGTCTCCGCGCGGAATCACCGACTCGAACATGCGCGCGCTCTCCACCAGCTCCAGCTTCGGCGTTAGTTCCGTCGTCTTGGTTCCCTGCTTCCACACCGGCACACGCGACGCAAGCCATTTGCGCAGGCGGTCCAGGTAGCGCGCAAGATCTTCCTGGCTCTTTCCCGGAAGCTGCGCGCGCAGATGCTTCGCCAAGTCATCGGCATGGCGCCGCAGCTCTGCCTCGCCGATCGTCGGCTCCTCCGGCAGACCCGTCGAGGCGGTCTCCTGCACCGGAGCCGTCAAAGGCGCAACATGCGCGGGCGTGAGATCTTCAGACAATGCCATCAAACCCTAACTCACCTCTCTATCAAATATGTCGAAAAGAATCTCAAACGACTAAGGCGGATCCGCGGCGGCCTATCGATAACTGGCGGCCTGCATCTCGAACATCCCCGCGTAGACGCCGCCATCCGCCATCAGCTGCTGGTGATTTCCCTCTTCAATCAGGCGTCCCCCTGAAAGCACCACAATGCGATCGGCCATCCTCACCGTCGAAAAGCGGTGAGAGATCAACAGGGCCATCTTACCCTCCGTCAGCTCAGCGAATCTCTCGAAGACCTCCAGCTCGCTGCGCGCATCGAGCGCGGCCGTCGGCTCGTCCAAAATGAGCAGCTCCGCATCGCGCAGATAAGCCCGCGCCAGCGCGATCTTCTGCCACTCGCCCCCCGAGAGCTCCACACCGCCCTCGAACCTGCGTCCCAGCATCTGGTCGTATCCTCCCGGCAGCTTTTCGATGACCGTGTCGGCGAGACTCTTGTGCGCAGCCAACTCCAACTCCGGCTGATCGTTCGCCCGCTCCACCCGGCCTACCCCGATATTCTCGCGCGCCGTCATCTCGAAGCGCACGAAGTCCTGAAAGATCACACCAATATTTCGATGCAGATCTTCAAGCGTGTAGTCGCGCAGGTCCACGCCATCCAGCAGAATTTGTCCCTCGGTCGGGTCGTAGAGCCGTGTAATCAGCTTCACTACCGTCGTCTTGCCCTGCCCGTTTTCTCCGATCAGCGCGATGCGCTCGCCCGGCCGAAGCTTCATGTTGAAGTTCTTCAGCACCGCACGCGAGGTTCCGGGATAGGCGAAGGAGACATTTCGAAACTCAAAGCCCTGCGTGATCGGTGCGGGAATATGCTTGCCGTTTGGATTCGCATCGACTGTCGCCTTCATCTCGAAGAATGCCAGCAGATCCGTCAGGAAGAGTGCCTGGTCCGCGATGCCCGAGGCCGTCGAGAAGACCTGCTGCAGATTCGAGCTCGCCTGCTGAATCGCCGTTGTGAGGAAGTAGAACTGGCCGATGTCATATCCGCCCGCAAGCGATCTCCAGATCACATACACATAGGCGCCGTAGTATCCCAGCGTCCCGATGACCCCAAGCAGACCGCCAAGAAACAGTTTGGAACGCGCCAGTTTAACGTCTTCGCGGTAGATCCGATCGGCAAGCGTCTTGAATCGATCGGTAAAGAAGCGGTGCAGACCGAAGAGCTTGACCTCTTTGGCTCCCTCGCGGCTGCCCGCGACCTGGCGCAGATAGTCCATCTGCCGCTTTGCCGTAGTCTGCCGGAAGTTCTTCGCATATCCGAGGAACGCAAAGTGAGTCTCGCCCAGGAACGACGGCAACACCCCCAGGGCCAGCAGAAGCACCAGCCACGGCGACGCCCACGCAAGCGCGGCCGAGAAGGCCAGAGTCGTGATTACCTGCTGGACCAGCCGTCCCAACTGCTGAATCAGCACCAGACGGTCGGTCGCCTGCACACGCGCCCGCTCCAGCCTGTCGTAGAAGACCGGATCTTCGTAAGTGGTCAGGTCCAGACGCGCCGCCTGATCCATCACACGGACGCTCACGTGCTGGGTGTAGCGATTCGCCAGCAGCGCATCGGTGTAGTCGATCACACGCATCAGCAGGCCCAGCGCGACGTTAAGTCCCACTTCCGTCCCGACCAGGATCCAGAAGTTCCCGGGCAGCGGTTGCCCATGCAGGACGTTGGCGATTCCGTTGACGATATACTGGGCAACCTTCGCCACGCCAAATGGAAGCACAGCGACAAACAGCCGCAGGATCAAGCCCCACGTCACCACCCAGGGGCCGGATTCCCACAGGATATGAAGCACAGGAGGGACGTTGCGGAGCGCTCGCAGGCGCTCCATCCATGGGCTTTCAGCCTTCGCAGAGCGCAAAGAATCGTTCATAGCCGAATCTTGGTTGACAGTATTCTCCCCATTACTTGATCTGTCCCATCAGTTTATTGGATGGATGCCCAAATCCCGCTCACCGTTGGATTAACGGCTTATCTGTCTTCAAAAAGAGAATGCGAGCGGAGACTGACTCCGCTCGCATCGAGCTGCTCCCGACAGCTCCTTTACTTCTGAGTAACCCTGAGTGCGATCCTGCGGTTCTTCGCCCTGCCCTCCTCGGTCGAGTTGTCACCCACAGGATATTGATCGCCGTATCCTTCTGACGCCAGACGAGAAGGCTCGATCCCCTTCGCCGTCAGTGAGTCCATCACTGTCTTCGCTCTCTCCTCTGACAGCGCCTTGTTGGCGGCGGCATCGCCTGTGTTGTCGGTGTACCCCCCGATCTTCACGTGCACATTCGGATAGGCCTTCAGAATCTCGGCGACGTTATTAAGTTGCTCGTCCGACGAAGGCTGCAGCGTCGCCTTTCCGGTATCGAACAACAGACGGTCAAAGTTGAACCACGTCGTGTCGTCTACCGCCTTCGAAGAGTCCTGAATGAAGGAGAGCAGCTTGCTCTCGATGCCGAACTGCGGAATATTCAGCTCCACTCCGTTCGGCAGCTTGGTCTTGAAGAAGTCCCCCAACCCGGACATCGCTGACGTAGCTGCAGTCGAAGCCGTCTGGACAGCGTCGTTCACAGGGGTCTTCGACCGGTTGAAGAACCAGAGTGCCGTTAGGAGAAGAGCAGCAAGAAGCACTACCGGCCACAGCCACCGGTTCGTCGTCGCTGCAGTCTGCTCGGGAACCGCCGCAATCGCTTGAGGAACACCGCCTCCGCGAAAGAGGTTCGAGAACCCCGCGGGCAGAAAGCTCTGCAGTTGCGGG
>Ga0193742_1000900_pt1 | contig 18915 bp, 17 predicted proteins | sample L2c1metaG_FD_165511 | JGI IMG/M metagenome (GOLD analysis project Ga0193742, IMG submission 165511) | Soil microbial communities from a riparian zone of the East river system, Colorado, United States - L2c1 | ecosystem: Environmental > Terrestrial > Soil > Riparian zone | place: USA: East River... | reverse complement strand
CCTCCTCGAGGGGGCCACCCAGGGCTGGCGCATGGCGCTGATCGTCCTGCGCGGCTACCTGACCCACTTCGCCGGCCAGCCGGCGGCGAGCCTCGACACGATCGCCACCGTCGGCCGTCCGCTGAGCGACGCGGCCGCTGTCTTCGCCGCCGTCGTGCGCCCGCTCGGCGTCGAGGGCCCGGCCACCACCGGCGAACCCTTCCACGCCCATGACGGCGCGCCACCGCTGGCCGGCACGGTCGAGCACCTCACCGCGGGCTACGCCCTGCTGCGCTCCACCGAGCCGTCGCCGGCCCTGTTCGCCGTCTCGGCCTTCCCCATGGACGGGGCCACGCTCTCGGTGAACGTGTGCGGCCGCTTCTACGGGCCCGACGGCCCCGCGTCCGCCGCCCGCGAGCAGCGGCGGTGGGACGCCTGGTTGCCCGCCCGACTCGCTCGACTCGCTCGACTCAAGGAGGCATGACATGTTGCTCGAGAACAGGAACGCCGTCGTCTACGGGGTGGGCGGCATCGGCCGCGCCGTCGCCCGGGCGTTCGCCCGCGAAGGAGCCACGGTCCACCTCGCCGGCCGCACCATCGACCGCGTCGAGGCCGCGGCCGACGAGATCCGTGCCGCCGGCGGCCGGGCGGAGACCGCTCAGCTCGACGTCCTCGACGAGGCCGCGGTCGACGCGCACGCCGACGCCGTCGCCACCAAGGCGGGCAGCGTCGACATCTCGTTCAACCTCGTCTCGTACGGCGACGTCCAGGGGACGCCGCTCGCCGAGATGGCGGTCGACGACTTCATGCGCCCGATCGTGAACGCCACCCGCAGCACGTTCCTGACCGCCCGGGCCGCGGCGCGCCACATGATCGAGCAGCGGAGCGGGGTCATCCTCACCTTCGGCGGAACCGGCGACCCGATACCCGACTACTCCATCGGCGGGTTCCAGATCGCCCTCGGCGCGGTCGACCTCCTGCGCCAGCAGTTGGCCGCCGAGCTGGGCCGCCGGGGCATCCGGGTCCTGACCATCCTCACCGGTGGCGTGCCCGAGACGATCCCCGAGGACTTCGAGGGCCGGGACGCCCTCATCGACTCGCTCGCCGATCCGACCCTGCTCGGCCGGACCGCCACGCTCGACGACATCGGCAACGTGGCCGTCTTCGCCGCCTCGGACCTGGCCCGCTCCATGACCGCCACGGCCCTCAACACCACCTGCGGCGCCATCATGACCTGAGCACGTCAGCGGATAGGTCCGCCTCGTCTCGTGTTGCGGTGCTGTGCTGCCGGAGCACGTCCCACTGGTCGCGGCCGGCGCGCGCGAAACTACGCCGCGCATGGTCGAGGACGAGGTGCACGCGGCGAGGCGCTCGGCGGCGCGGACCGTGGGCCTCGTCGGCCTCCTCGGGGTGTCCTACGCGGTGCTCCCGCTCCAGGGCGACCGCTGGTGGCTCGGCGCACTGATCGGCACGGCCGTCCTCCTGGGCACGATCCCGCTGGCGGTCCGCCGCGTCCAGGCGGTCCTCCGGTCGGAACGTCCCGGGCTGGACGCGGCGGAGGCCCTCGTGCTGCTGGTCGCGATGCTGGTGGTCGGCTTCGCGGCCGTCTACTACGCGATGGACCGCGGCCGCGGCCAGTTCTCGGGGCTCGACACCCGCATCGACGCGCTCTACTTCACGGTGACGACCCTGTCGACGGTCGGGTTCGGCGACATCACGGCGACCGGTCAGGCGGCACGGCTCGTGGTGACCGTGCAGATCCTGTTCAACGTCGCCTTCGTGGGCGTCGCGGTGCGGGTGTTCGTCGGCGCGGCACGGCGCGCCGGCGCCGGTTCGCCCAACCGCTGAGGCCCGCCCGACCCGTCGCCGGCGCCTTCTTCACCCGAAAGGGGTGATGCGCGACCGGAGGGGAGCGCCGACTGTCCGTCTGTCCGAACGATCGTTCGCAGAGACGGAGGACGTATGACTGACTTCGAGGACGTCGCGGGTCGGATGCCACCACCGCCGCCCCGTCCGATCGAATACCGCGACCTCGACGACCGGGGCTGGTGGTTGGCGGTGCTGTCCGGCCTCGCGCTGGTGGCCGTCGGCGTCTGGATGCTGACCAACCTGTTCGAGTCGGTCGTGGTCCTGGCCCTGCTGGTGGGCGCGTCGCTGATCGTCGGCGGGGTGCTCGAGGTGGTGGCGCTCGGAGGATCGAGAGGCCTCGGTTGGCTGGGGTGGCTCGGTGGTGGGGTCCTGATCCTGGCCGGGGTGATGGTGATGGCCTGGCCGGACGTCACGCTGTGGGTGATCGCCTTCCTGGCCGGTGTGGCGCTGCTGTTCACCGGCACGGTCCGGGCGATCACGGCGCTGGCCAACCGCGACGACGACACCTGGCCGGTGCAGCTCGGCCTCGGCGGCCTCGGGATGGCGCTCGGCGCCGTGATCCTCGCCTGGCCCGACGCCACGTTGGTGGTGCTCGCCGTCAGCGTGGGCCTCCGGGCGATCGCCTCGGGGCTCGTGGCCATCGGCACCGGCTGGCAGATGCACCGCCTCGCCGCCTGAGCACCCGCGCGAGTACCCCGGTGGGGTGACGACCGGCCGGCTGATCGACAGGAGGATCGTCATGATGACCACGAGCGGCGAAGGACCGGGTGGGGCTCTCTCGGGCGAGGAGACCTCCCGCCTGCTCGGGCTCCTGCGGGACGCGGACAGCGTCGAGCTGAAGCTGACCGTGCCCGAGTCCTACCAGCGGTCGGCGATCGCGGCCCTCGGCATCGACCCGCTGGACGCCCAGATGCGCCAGGTGGTGTTCTTCGACACCCCCGACCTGGCGCTGCAGCGCCTCGGCGTGGTCGTGCGGGCCCGGCGCAGCCAGGGCGCGGCCGACGACTCCGTGGTGAAGCTCCGGCCGGTCGTGCCGACGGAGCTGCCGGCGGACCTGCGGCGGTCGCCGGCGTTCGGTGTCGAGGTCGACGCCATGCCCGGCGGCTACGTGTGTTCGGGATCGTTGAAGGCGAAGCTCGGCACGACCGACGTCGCGAGCACCGTGGCCGGCGAGCGACCGCTGCGCAAGCTGTTCACGAAGGAGCAGCGCGCCTTCCTCGCCCGGCACACGACGGACGGGCCGGGGCTCGACGACCTGGTGGCGCTCGGCCCGATCACCCTGCTCAAGCTGCGGTTCACGCCGCCGGACTACGGGCGCCGGATGGTGGCCGAGCTGTGGTTCTACCCCGACGGGTCGCGCATCCTGGAACTGTCCACGAAGTGCGCTCCGGGCGAGGCGTTCCAGGTCGCGGCCGAGTCGCGGGCGTTCCTCGCCGACCGGGGCATCAGCCTCTCGGGTGAGCAGCAGACGAAGACGTCGACCGCCCTGCAGTACTTCTCGCAGCTGGCCGCCGCCGGCCCGGACGACACCGGTGGTTGAGGTCGCCGTCGAGCTCGACGAGGCGTTGGAGGTCGACGAGGCGCCCCTGGCCGACGCCGAGCGGTCGCCGAACGACGTGCTGCGACTGGTGGTCGCGGTGGCCGCGCTGCTCGCCGCCCGTCTGCTCCAGCTGATCCTCGGCGACGATGCCGTCGACGCCGCCCGCGATCTGTGGCAGGGCCTCGACACCCTGCCCTCGTGGCTGGTCGCCACACTGGTGCTGGCCGCGTGGGGCGGCGGTGCCGTGCTGTTCGTCGGCGGTGGGGCGCTGGCGGTGTGGCAGCGATGCTGGCGGGCCCTGGCGGTCACGTCGCTCGGCGCGGCGGTCGCGCTCGGCCTCGCCGCGCTGCTCGGTTGGGCGGACGAACCCACGGCTCCGCCCGTCGCCGACGTGGGTGGCGCCGCCGGCTGGTTCGCCGACCACCCCACCGCCACCGAGCTGCTCGTCGCCGTGACCGCCGCGGTGGCCACCGCCGCCGGTCCGTGGGTCGGCCGCTTCTGGCGGCGCCAGGCGTGGGGCGTGGTGATCGCGCTGGTCGTGACCCGCGCCCTCGTGAGCCCGGTGGCGTTCGCCTCGGTGCGGGCGCTGCTGGTCGGGTGGTGCGCCGGGGCGCTCGCCGTCGTGGTGGTCGGTACACCGCCACGGCGGCCCAGAGGCGCCGCGATCGCCTCCGGGCTGCGTGCGGTCGGCGTCCCGGTGCGCCGCCTCGATCAGGCCAGCCTCGACGCCCGGGGCTCGACGCCCTGGTTCGCCGAGGGCACCGACGGCCGGCGCCTGTTCGTCAAGGCCCTGGGCACCGACGAGCGCAGCGCCGACCTCCTCTTCCGCCTGTACCGCCGGCTGTCGCCCCGGGACCTCGGCGACGAGGCGGGCTACCTGTCGTTGCGCCGGGCGGTCGAGCACGAGGCGCTGCTGGCCCTGGCCGCCCGCGACCTGGGAGTGCGGACCCCGCGGGTGGTGGCCCTCGCCTCCGCCGAGCCCGACGCCTTCGTGCTGGTCTACGAGGCCGTCGACGGACGGTCGCTCGACCGCCTCGCTCCCGAGGAGATCGACGACGAGCTCCTACGGTCGATCTGGGCGCAGGTCCGGGTGCTGCGGACCCGGCGGCTGGCCCACCGCGACCTCCGGCTCGCCAACGTCTTCGTCGCCGCCGACCGCCAGGTGTGGATGATCGACTTCGGCTTCGCCGAGCTGGCCGCCGGCGACACGCTGCTCGCCGCGGACGTCGCCGAGCTGCTGGCCGCGACGTCCCTCCCCGTCGGTGTCGACCGCGCCCTCGCCGCCGCGGTGGCCGAGCTCGGGCCCGAGATCGCCGCGACCGCGGCGGCCCGGCTGCAGCCCTGGGCGCTCAGCGGGGCGACGCGCACGAACCTGCGGCAGCGGCCCGGGCTGCTCGACGAGCTGCGCGCACGCGTGGCGGCGACCGACCCCATGCGCGGTCCGGCTGCGTGACGGGGCGTGCACCCGCTCGGCTGGGAGCGAGCGGTGCCGTCGTGATCGTGAGCACGGCGATCGCCCGGTCACGCCGGGTGCAGCCCGCCGAGGCTCGCGCCTTTCGCCGGGTCAACGGCCTGCCGCAGGGGGTCGCAGGGCCGGCGATGGTCGTCATGCAGGCCGGCAGCCTGCCCGCGGTGTTCGTCGCCGCCGCGGTCGCGCACCGGCTCGGCCGGCCCCACCTGGCCCGGACCACCGCACTCGCCGGCACCGCCGTGTGGGCCGGCTGCAAGGGGCTGAAGCGGTGGGTCGGCCGCGGTCGCCCCGCCGACCACCTCGACGACGTCCGCCGCCGGGGCGCCGCGGCCGCCGGCCTGGGCTTCCCCTCCGGCCACGCCGCCGTCGCCGCCACCCTCGCCACCGTGCTCGCACCCGAGGTCGCCCGACCCCTGCGCCGCGCCCTCGTGGCGACCGCGGCCGTCACCGCCGTCGCCCGGGTCTACGTCGGCGCCCACCTGCCGCTCGACAGCATCGGTGGCGCCGCCATCGGCGTCGCCACCGGCACCGCTGTGCAGCTCGTCAGGGGACGAGGGTGCGCTGCTTCATCGTCTCGAACTCGGCGTCGTCGATGAGGCCGCGGTCGTGGAGGTCGGCCAGGGCGGCCAGGTCGGTCGCCGGCGAGGCTGCCGCCGACCGGATGTAGGACTGCATCTGGGCGTCCGCCTGCCGCGCCTGCTCGAGCCGGTGCTCGCCGATCTTGTGGCCGCGTGCGAGCAGGTACGCCAGCACCCCGACGATGGGGAGGAAGAGGACGAGCACCGTCCACAGCGCCTTGGCGACACCGCTCAGGTCCTGGCTGCGGAAGATGTCGGCGTAGACCGTGACCACCAGCCAGATCCACAGGAAGAACATCGTGAACCACACCATCGACCAGAGCACCTGACCGACCTGCCACTCTGCGAACACCATCTCGACATCCCCTCTCGCTGGACCGTCTGCCCGGCGTGAATGTGCGCCCGGCGGTGGGCCCCCGCCTCACCCCACTGGGGTGATCTCGGGGTTCATGGGGCCTCGACGGGGGCCTTCGGGCGCAGGACGAGCTCGTACACACCGACCACGGCGGCGAGCACCAGCAGGCCCGGGAACGAGAGGTCGAGGAGCACGAGGGCGAGCACGCCGACGACGATCCCGCCGGTCTGGAGCGCGCCCCGATGGGCCTCGATCCACGCGGCGGCCCGGTCGTCACCGTCGTCGTCACCGTCGCCGGCGCCGGTCGTCCCCGAGACCTGGGCGCGGATCACGGCCGCGGCCTGCCGGGCACCGCCGGCCACCCACGCCCGGAGCCGGACGACCCAGGGGTACGGGCCGCTCAGCACGGCGACGGCGGCGATGACGACGACGATCGTGAGGAGGCCTCGGGTCACGTCGAGGAGCGGGCCGAGGAAGCGGTCGATCACCGCCGCGGCGGCGTCCCGGTTCAACGTGTCGTCGATGCCGACGACGACCTCGGACTTGCCCCGGATGCCCAGCCGGCGGACGAGGGCGATGCCGACGGCGAGGCCGACGAGGAGCTGCAGGAGCGTGCGGCGCCGGCGGTTCGACAGCGCCAGCGCGCCGACCAGGCACACCACGGCCACCGCCGCCACCAGCACGAGGAGGCTCCGGGCCAGGTCGATGCCGTCCTGGAGCGCGGCCAGGCGTCCCTTGTCGTAGACGGTGACCTGGCCGAAGTCGTCGTCGAGGTCGACGCCGAGCGCGTCGCCCAGCCGGGCGATGGCCTCGTCCGGCACGTCGTCGACGGACACCTCCGGGATGTCGACCTGCCGTCCGAGGATCTCGGGCGAGGCGGCGCTGATCTGCGCCAGCGCCTCGTCGATGATCGGCACGAGGTTGATGGTCACCGACTCGGCACCGGCGTCGACCTCCGGGTTGTCCCCCCGCAGGACCCGGACGAGGCCGCGGTGCGCCCGCTCGTTGGCGGCCACCCAGAGCGTCTCGAACTGGTCGGAGGCGAGGAACCGGTCGATCCGCTCGCGGATGAAGTCGTCGACCGCGCCGGCCAACGGCACGGCCAGCAGGCGGCCCCGCTCGGGCAGGACCTCGGCGAACAGCGCCGCCGGATCGACCAGCTCGATCACCTCGTCCGAGAGCCAGCGACCGAGCGCGGCCTGCACGGCCGGATCCTCCGCCAGCGAACCGGCCCGGTCGACCCAGACGTCGGTGTCGCTGACGTTGCGCCGCACCCAGACGCCGACGGCGGCGACGGTGAACGTCGTGCAGCCGATGACGAGGAGCAGGGCGACCGCGATCGAGCGCAGCCGGCGGCGCCGGGCGCCGCGCCGCTCGGTCTGGGAGAGCCGCTCGGCGAGCCGGTCCCGCTCACGGCGGAGCTCCTCCAGCTCGTTGGGCTCCTCCGTGGGTGCAGAGCCTTCGGTCGCGTCGTCGTTGCCCATGGGTGCCGGCGAGTGTCCGTGCCACCGCCGGGTTCGTACTCATCCCGACGGGATGATTGGGGCAGCTACACCAGCTGCAGCGCCTTGGCCCGGCGGACGGCGGCGGAGCGGTGGGGCACCTCGAGCTTCCGGTAGATCGCACGGATGTGCGTCTTGAGCGTGTTCACCGAGATGTACAGCTGCGTCGCCATCTCGCGGTTGGACATGCGCAGGGGAAGCATGCGCAGCACGGCCAGCTCACGGGTGGTGAGCTGCTCGATCGGCCCGGTCGGCGGGCTCGACGGCGCCAGCGCCAGCTCCTGCGCGGTCAGGGCGGCGAAGCGTCCGAGCGCCCGCTCGGGTGACTCCAGGGCGAGCTGGTGGAGGCGGCGGGTCGTGGCCGCTCCCTCGTCCAGGAACATCCTCACCAGCCCGAGGGGCGAGCCCGCCGTGATCGCCTCGACCAGGGCGACCCCGACCTCGGCCGGGTCGGCGTCGGGCAACAGGGCGCACAGCAGCAGCTTCTCGACCGCCTGACGGGGCGTGCCGGCGTCGATCGCCTCGTGGAGCGCCCGGGCCTGGGTCGGGGCCTGGTGCAGTGCCAGCCGCGTCGCCAGGATCTGCCGCGCGGCGCCCGGCGGTACGCCGTCGAGAAGCGCACCCACCCCGGAGGGGTCGCCCAGGTCGAGGCGGAGGCGGGCCTCCGACGTCCGCAGGTAGGTGTCGACCGCAGCCGGCAGGCGACCTGAACTAGTGCGGGCGGAGACCACCAGCTCGAGCGCCTCCAACGACGCCCCCGCAGCCTGGCGGCAGCGGGCCAGCTCACCCGCGGCGACGGCGGCCACCACGTGGTGGGAGGCCGCGGTGGCCAGGCGGAGCGCCTCGTCGAGGGCCTGCGTCGCCTCGGCCATCTCGTTGGCCTCGCGGTGGGCAGCTCCGCTCAGCAGTGCGAGCTCGGCGGCGCGTGCCGGTGCGTCGTGCAGCGCGCGCCGGCGTCGGCAGTGGGCGGCGATCGCGGCGGTGGCGATGATGTCACCGTCGAGCCACGAGACCCAGGCGCGGGCGAGGGCGACGTCGACCACGGCCTCGGTGATCGCCCCCAGGTCCACCTGGTCGGTCGCCCGTGCGGCGGCGGCGCGGGCACCGGCCACTTCGCCCGACCAGGCCAGGGCACGGATGCGCCAGCCGTGGGCGCGCCGGTCGGCATTCGCATCTGCGGCCGAGCGCTCGGAGCCGGCGAGCAACCGGTCGGCACAGGCGAGGAGGGTGACGACGTCGCCGACGTGCTCGGCGACCGCGGCCCGGGCGATCGTGAGGTCGCGGTGCTCGACCGCACCCGACCGCCGGCCGGGCACTCCCCCACGATCCGCCTGCTCCAACAGCCGGCGCGCCTCGTCGCCCCGCCCGGCCGCCACCGCCGCCCGCACGCGCCAGGGCAGGAGCCGCCGCGCACCGCTGGGCCCGATCGCCGGGAGGTGGGGCAGCAGCCCGTCGAGGGGGCGCAACGACGACTCGCCGGCGGCGGCCAGCTCGGCGCACACCTCGGCCGCCTCGTCGGTGCTGCCGGCCTGCAGGAACACCTTGACCGACGTCTCCAGCTCGCCGGCGTAGCGGCAGGCCCGGGCGGCGCGGCGGCGGGCGCGGAGCACGCCGGGCGCGTCGCGTCGGTGGTACTCCTGCTGCAGGGCGCGGCGCAGGATCGGCGGGTAGCGGAAGGCACCGGGTCGGCTGGCGATGGGCAGGATCGGGAGCGACGGGAGGTCGAGCCGCGCCGCGCCGGGCCGACGATCGGTCTGCCCGACCACCGCCGTGCACAGCGGCCCGGTGAGCACCGGCAGCCAGCAGGTCACCTCGAGGAACGAGCGCACGTCGTCGGGCGCCGCGTCGATGAGCTCTTCACGCACGTACCCGACGGCCGGGTCGCCGGGCTCGCCGAGCTCCGGGGACAGCCGCTCGGGGGGCAGGGCGTCCAGCTGCGCCAGCCGCAGCCCGGCGGCCCAGCCCAGCGTCTCCTGCTCGAGCTCGCCGGGGTCCAGGCGCCGACCCTCGCAGTCGGCGAGCAGAGCCTCGATCTCCGCCCGCTGGAACCGCAGCACGCCGGGCGGGATCTCTACGAGGTCGCCGCGCAAGCGGGCCCGCTCCAGCCCGAGCGCCGGCTTGGAGCGCGAGACGAGCACGACGCGGAGCGCCTCGGCAGGGTTCTCGACCAGCCGGCCGAGGGCCCGCCGCGCGGCCGGGTCCTGCAGGTGGTCGACGCGGTCGAGCACGAGCACGATGCCCCGGCCGAGGTGCTCGGCGACCTGGTCCACGGTGTCCCACAGCGCGGTGGGGTGCGCGGCACCGGTCGTCGAGCGAGCCGCCGCGACGACTCCGGCAGCGTCGGGACAGAGCCGCCCGACGGTGTCCACCAGCTGCGAGAGCAGCCGGTCGGGATCGTCGTGGGTCGAGTCGAGGGCCAGCCAGGCACAGGGGTCGGGCTGCGTCCTCACCCACTGCGAGACGAGGGTCGTCTTCCCCGCGCCGACCGGACCGCGCACGAGGACCACATGTCGGTCGGGGTGGTCGTCGAGCATCTGCTCGAGGCGCAACCGACGGATGGCCATCGCCGGCACCGGTGGCGGCGAGCCGCGTGCTCGGGCATCGGGGTGGCGCGGCGGCACGTCGCCGCGCGGGACCGGACGCGTCAACCCGCGTTCGCCGGCCGACCGGGCGGTCGCACGCGGCGGGCGGGGCGTGGACGGTCCGCCGGTGACGATCATCACGTTCATCATCCCCCGTCAGGGCCGCGCCACCCAGTGTCGTCTGGCCGTCCGGTGCGCCGGCCATCCCTCAGGCGCGCTCCTGACAGATGTCAGGGATGCCCAGCTCAGAAGGGGCCGAGGGTCCCCAGATATCGCTGCGATCAGTACTACTCTGGCACCACATATGGTGGCAGTGGGGGCCGCCTTGGCCTACGGCGTAGCCGTCGGCGGTGAGACGATCGCGGCTGCCGCGCTCCTCTCCGCCGGCTTCTCTCGACGACCGAGCGACCGCGAGGCGCTCGGCCTCGGAGCGCTGGCGTCGTTGACGGCCGCGACCACGATCGTGCTGTGCGCACTCGACGCGCAGGGCGGCCGCTACTCCACCCCCGTCGGCGTCGACTGGCCGTTCGCTCTCGCCTCGGCCACGGCCCTCGTCCCGGCGGCATGGGGCGTCGCGCTCCTCGCGCTCCGGGACGACCACGACGACCTCCACCCCGCCCCCGCGTTCCTCATCGTCGCCGCCCTGTTCGCCGCCAACCGCTACGACGCCCTGGTGGCGGCCGGGACGCTCGACACGGCGTACCTCCAGCCCTTCGTCTTCCCGCTGTTCCTGATCTTCGCCGCGGTCCGCGCCGCCAACCGGGTGGCCACCGCCGCGCGCCGACGGGTCGGCCCGGGCTCGGCCCCCACGACCCTGAAGCTGATCGCCCTCAAGGAGATCGCCGCCACCGACGAGCGGAACCGCATCGCCCGTGACCTGCACGACTCGGTCAGCCAGACGCTGTACTCGATCGCGATGCTCGCCGAGGCCCTCCCGAGGACCCTGGAACGCGACCCCGCCAGCGGCCGGGAGCAGGCCATGCAGATCCGCACGATGACCATCGAAGCGCTCGGCAACCTCCGCATGCTGCTCCTGGAGATGCGCCACCCCGCGACGGAATCCGCCGATCTGGGGGACCTCCTGCGCGAGCTGGCCGGTGAGCCCGGCGCCCCGGTGGTCGTCCAGCTCGACGCCCCGGCCGGGCCGGACCTCCCGTCCGAGATCAAGCTCGCCGCCTACCGGGTCGCCCAGGAAGCGCTGATGAACGCCCACCGGCACGCGCTCCCGACGCGGATCGTCGTGCGTCTCGAGCAGCGCGGCGGTGCCCTGGTCCTGTCGATCGTCGACGACGGCGTCGGCTTCGACGTCGGTGCGATCGCCACCGCGCACCACGGGCTCGAGATCATGCGCGAGCGCGCCGAGCAGGCCGACGCCGACCTGTCCATCGAGAGCCGACCCGGCCACGGCACCCGGGTGATCCTCACCTGGCCCCACCCCACAAGCCCCCCGACCCCCGAGGAGGCACCATGAGCCCCGAGCAGCTCCGGGTCATGATCGTCGACGACCACGCGGTCGTCCGTGACGGCATCAGCTCCCTGCTCGCGAACTGCGACGACATCACGATCGTCGCCACCGCCGAAAGTGCGGCCGCGGCGCTCGAGCACTGCAAGGAGATCGAGGTCGACGTCGTCCTGATGGACCTCTCGATGCCGGACATGGACGGCGTGACCGCCACCGTGCGCCTGCGCGAGCTCCACCCGACCATCCAGGTCGTGGTCCTCACGGGCTTCGTCGACGATGCGTCGATCCGGGAGGCCGTCCAGGCCGGCGCCAGCGCGTGCCTGCTCAAGACCGTGAGCACCGAGGAGCTGGCCGACGCCATCCGGGGTGTCACCCACGGGCGGTCGACCTTCTCCTCGGAGTTCATGCCGGCGCTGCTCCGCCAGCCCGAGCGCGCCGCCGCGAGAGCCGGGCTGACCCCCCGTGAGCACGACATCCTGACCCTGCTGGCCGACGGCCAGACCAACAAGGACATCGCCCGGGCGCTCGGCCTGAGCGACGGCACCGTCAGGGTGTACGTGAGCACGATCCTCGCCAAGCTCGGCGCGGCCAACCGGACCGAGGCGACGATGCTCGCCATCCGGCAGGGCCTCGTCGAGCGGCAACGTTGACGGGCGGTCATCCCGATCGGATGACGACGCCGAGCGACGCGGCGAGCAGCGTGGTGTCACGAGAGAGCGTGTCACCGGCTTCGGGAGCGCACGTGAGAGGAGGCCTGATGGGTTTGATGTTCCGCCGGCGCCGACCCCTCGCCCGCCTCGCCGTCGGTGCCGCGACCGCTGCGACGCAGGACCAGCCTCCCCCGCCGCCGTACGTCGCCCCGCCGCCCGCCTCGACCGGTGGCGAGGTCGACGAGCTCAGCCGGCTGGTGCAGATGCACGACTCGGGCTCGCTGTCCGACGACGAGTTCGCTGCGGCCAAGGCCCAGCTGCTCGACCTGTGAAGCGGGCACTGATCGACGGGAGACCCCGATGGCCAGCAGTGGTTCAGTCCACGGGAGCGCCCTGCGGGGCCTGCTCCACGCCACCGTCACCGGCGACCGGGACGCGATAGGCGATCTCGTCACCGACGACGTGGTCGGGTGGTCGCCCACCATCCTCGTCCGGTCGATCGAGGAGCTGCTCGAGGCCGTGGGCGGTCGCGACGACACGTTCTCGGGCATCGAGGTGGAGGTCCGGGCACTCGACGAGCTCGGGGACAAGGCGATCGCCGAGTGGCACCTCGCCGTCGACCACACGGGCCCGCTGTTCGTCGACGACGACATGGTCGTCCAACCCACCGGTCGCCGGCTGCACCTCTCGGGCGCGACCATCGCCGAGTTCGACGGTGACCGCATCTGCGCCTTCCGGAGCTACTTCGACGACCTCGCCCTCCTGGAGCAGGCGCTGGCCGTCGGCGTTCGAGCTCAGCCGTAGATCGGTCCCGTGCGGTCCTCCGCGACGTAGGCCAGGAGCAGCGCGAGGGGGAAGAACACGAGGCTGAGGAGGAAGAAGAGGAAGAAGCTGTGCCCCTTCCGGCTGGCGACCCGCGCGGGCCAGAAGGCGATCGCGATCAGTAGGACGACGCCCAACGTGCCTAGCAGGATCAACATGGTGATCTCCTCCGGGGTGGTTCTCAGATCGCGAGGATCCGTGCCTTCGGCGCGAGCGCATCCACCCACCTCCGTCGACCGAACGTAGGAGCGCGCCGGCGAGCGCGGATCACCCCGTCGGGATGAGATCCGCCCGGGACCGCGGCGAGATGCTGGAGCGATGAGCGCCGAAGTCGGCCCCTCGGGTCGACGTCGCCGGATGACGGCCGACCCGAGAGAGGAGCCGGACCGGGCCGAGGGGCGCCCGTTCGCGTGGGACCCCGACTACCTGCGGACCCTCGCCACGGCCGCCCTGCTCGGGCTGGTGGTCGGGGCGCTGGCGACGGCGTTCATCGTCGGCTTGCGCCACGTCACCGGGTGGGTCTGGCCCGACGCCTCGTCGTACGGCACCGGGTTCCTCGACGGCGAGTGGTGGATGGTCCTGCTGCTGGCCGGGGCCGGGCTCGTGGTCGGCGTGACCCGCAGGCTCCTCGGCACGCCCCTGGCGGTGAACCTGTTCGCCGAGCTCGAGGAAGGCAGGGTCGACCACCACCACGTGCCCGCGGTGCTGGTCACCGGGTTCGTGAGCCTCGTGTCCGGTGCGAGCCTCGGGCCGGAGGCCCCGCTCGCGACGCTGGGCGGCGGCATGGGCACCCTGGCGGCCGAGCGTTCGGGTCGCGACGCCCGCGTCGAGTCGTTCGCCGGCATCTCGGCGGCGTTCGGCGGTCTGCTCGGCCTCCCGCTGTTCGGCACGGCGCTGGCGCTCGAGATCGAGCACCCGCACCGCATCGACTACTACCGGCTGATCCTGCCCGGGCTCGTCGCGTCGGCGACGGGCACCGGCGTGTTCCTCGCGGCCAGCGACCACACGTTCCTCGGCGTGTACGACCTCGGGCCGACCGCCTTCCACTGGTGGTACCTCGCCGCCGCCGTCCCGCTCGGCGCCCTCGGTGCCGGCCTGGCGATCCTGTGCGCCCTGATGGTCGGGGCCATGCGCCGGATCACGGCTCCGCTCGCGGGCCACACCCTGCTCCTGCCGGTCGTGGGCGGCGTGCTGATGGGACTGGTGGCGCTGGCGTTCCCCCTCACGCTGTTCTCGGGTGAGCACGAGCTCCACGTGGCCCTGCACGACGCCGGGCACCTCGGCGGCTGGCTCATGCTGGCGATCGCCCTGGCCAAGCTCCTCACGCTCGCCACCGCCATGTCGACCGGCTTCGTGGGAGGACCGATCTTCCCCCTGCTCTTCGCCGGCGGCATGGCCGGCCTGTGCATCACCGCGGCCTTCCCCGACGTACCGGTCGCGATCGCCGTGTCCTGCGTCATGGCCGCGACCCCGGCCGCGTTCGCCAACGTGCCGGTCAGCATGCTCGTCATCGTGCTGGTGCTCCTCGGCGGCGGTGTCGTGGCGGCACCGGCCGCCGTCGCCGTCGTCGTCGCCTTCAGCCTCACCTACGGCCTCGGCCTGTTCCCCCCGAAGCCCGGCTGAGAACCTGAGCGGCGAACGGAGGGGGCGCGGCGGGGCATGATCGGGGGGTCATGGCCCTCACGCTCGCCGACCACCTGCCCGCGCCCGACGCCGGGGGCGACAGCGATGCGCTGCTCGACGCCTTCACCGAGTGGGTGACGGCCCGGGGCCTGACCCTCTACCCGGCGCAGGAGGAGGCGGTGCTCGAGGTGCTGTCGGGCGCCAACCTCATCCTCGGCACGCCGACCGGGTCGGGCAAGTCGCTCGTCGCCCTGGCCGCCCACGTCGCCGCCCTCTACGACGGGCGCCGCACCTTCTACTCCGCACCCATCAAGGCGCTGGTGTCGGAGAAGTTCTTCGACCTGTGCCGGGAGCTGGGCTCGCACCGGGTGGGGATGCTCACCGGCGACGCCGCGGTCAACCCGACCGCCCCCGTCATCTGCTGCACCGCCGAGGTGCTCGCCAACCTGGCGCTGCGCGACGGCGATCGGGCCGACGTCGGCCAGGTCGTCATGGACGAGTTCCACTACTACGCCGAGCCCGACCGGGGCTGGGCCTGGCAGGTGCCGCTGCTCACGCTGCCCCAGGCCCAGTTCGTGCTGATGTCGGCCACGCTGGGCGACACCCGGCGCTTCGAGGACGAGCTGACCGAGCTGACCGGGCGACCCACGGCCACGGTCGCCCAGGCCACCCGGCCGGTGCCGCTCGACTTCGAGTACCGCGCCACCGCCATGCACCAGACGATCGACGACCTGCTGACCACCGACCGGGCGCCCGTCTACGTCGTGCACTTCACCCAGCAGTCGGCCGTCGAGCGGGCCCAGACCCTGATGAGCATCAACGTGTCCTCCCGGGCCGAGAAGGACGCCATCGGCGACGCCCTGGGCGACTTCCGGTTCGGCCCCGGCTTCGGGAAGAACCTGTCGCGCCTGGTGCGCCACGGCATCGGCGTGCACCACGCCGGCATGCTGCCCAAGTACCGCCGCATGGTCGAGCGCCTGGCCCAGGACGGCCACCTCAAGGTCATCTGCGGCACCGACACGCTGGGCGTCGGCATCAACGTCCCCATCCGCACGGTGCTGTTCACCCAGCTCTGCAAGTACGACGGCACCCGGTCGCGCCTGCTGTCGGCCCGGGAGTTCCACCAGATCGCCGGGCGGGCCGGCCGGGCCGGGTTCGACACGGTCGGCTACGTGTGGGCCCAGGCCCCCGAGCACGTGATCGACAACGAGCGGGCGCTGGCCAAGGCGGGCGACGACGGCAAGAAGCGCCGCAAGGTCGTGCGCAAGAAGCCACCGGAGCGGGGCTACGTCCCGTGGAGCGAGGACACCTTCGACAAGCTGGTGGTCGCCCCGCCCGAGCCGCTGACGTCGAGCTTCGCGGTCTCGCACTCGATGCTGCTCAACGTGCTCGACCGGCCGGGCGACGGTTGCGGCGCCATGCGCGGGCTCCTCACGAAGAACCACGACCCGCGCCCCCTGCAGCGCCGCCACATCCGCCGGGCCATCGCCATGTACCGGTCGCTGCTCGGTGCGGGGGTGGTCGAGCGGCTCGACGAACCCGACGAGGACGGTCGGCTGGTGCGGGTCACCGTCGAGCTGCAGGCCGACTTCGCCCTCAACCAGCCGCTGTCGCCGTTCGTCCTGGCGGCGGCGGGGAACCTCGATCGCGACTCGCCGACCTACGCCCTCGACCTCCTGTCGCTGGTCGAGTCGGTGCTGGAGAACCCCGGGGTGATCCTCGCCGCCCAGCTGCACAAGCTGCGGTCCGAGACCGTCGGCCGGCTGAAGCAGGAGGGCGTCGAGTACGAGGAGCGCATGGCCGAGCTCGACAAGCTCGAGCACCCGAAGCCGCTGCGCGAGTTCACCTACGACCTGTTCAACCAGTACCTCACGTTCCACCCGTGGGCGGCCGACCACACGATCCGGCCCAAGTCGGTGGCCCGGGAGCTCTACGAGCGGGCCATGACGTTCACCGACTACGTGCACCACTACGGGCTCGCCCGGTCGGAGGGGCTACTGCTGCGCTACCTGTCGGACGCCTACAAGGGCCTGATGCAGACCGTGCCGGAGGACGCCAAGACCGAGGAGGTGTTCGACCTGACGGAGTGGCTGGGCGAGACGGTCCGCCAGGTCGACTCCAGCCTGCTCGACGAGTGGGACCAGCTGCGCCACCCCGACGACCTGGTCGCCGTCGCCGAGGGGACCGCGGTCCCGGTGTCGGGCCGGGGCGACCGCGCCGGCGGGGCCGACGGCGACGGCGAGCCCGGTGGGGTCACCGCCAACCCGCGGGCGTTCCGGGTGATGGTCCGCAACGAGCTGTTCCGCTGGGTCGAGCTGCTCGGCCGGCGTGCCTACGGCGAGCTGGTCGAGCGCGAGGGGTCCCGCGACTGGTCGTCCGACCGGCTGGCCGGGGCCATGGCCCCGTACTGGGCCGAGCACGACGCGGTCGGCATCGACGCCACGGCCCGGTCCGGCGACCTGTTCCGGCTCGACGAGGCCACGGTCCCCTGGTCCGCCGCCCAGACCCTCGCCGACCCGGCCGGCCACCACGACTGGACGATCCACGCCCGCGTCCGCCCCGACGCCTCCGACGAGGAGAGCCGAGCGGTCCTCGACCTCATCGAAATCTCGACACAGCCGGCGCCATAGCGACCACCTCTGTCGAAGTTTCGATCAGGAGCAGGATCAGGTGGGTGTGGGCGTCAGGGTCTGGGAGAACTGGACGAGGACGTCGAGGACCTCCTCGATGTCCTCGTAGCGGCCCTCCATGTGGCCCAGGGCCAGGGTCTCGATGAGGGCGACGAGGCCCTCCGCCTGCATGTGGAGGCGGCGCCGCTCGGCCGGGGTGCCGGAGGGGAGGCCGCCGGCGGCGAGCGCCGTGGTGAGGTTCCGGAGCGTCACGGCCGTCTCGGCCCGCACGTACTCGCCCACGGGGCTGGCGAGGTCGAGGCGGCTGCGGACCACCAGGCGCAGCACGGCCGGGTGGGCGACGAGGGCCTCGACGGTGGCGCGGAACTGGTGGCGCACGGTGTCGCCGGCCTCGCGGGTGATGTCCCGGCGCCGCGCCCACAGCTGCCGCACCAGCTCCACCAGCAGCTGGTCCATGTCGGCGAAGTGGACGTAGAAGGTGGGCTGCTTGACCCCGGCGAGCCCGGCGACGCGGGTGGTGGTGAGGCCGGCCTCGCCGTCGGTGTCGAGGATCTCGAGAGCGGCGTCGAGCAGCCGCTGGCGGGTCTGCTCCTTGGCGAGCTGCCGGCTGGTGGGCGGGCGTGCCGTCGTCGTCATGGGATGATCTCTCTGGGCGATCGCAGCACCAATAGGCTATCGGCCAAGGGGGGACCATGACCGAGACCATCATCCACCGCAGCCCGCTGCCGAGCGTCGAGATCCCGGACGATCACCTCACGCCCTACGTGATGGCGCGGGCGGGTGAGCGGGCCGACCGCGTCGCCTTCCTCGACGGCGCCACCGGCGAGGAGGTCACGTTCGGGCAGCTCGACGACCGGATCCGCCGGTTCGCCGGCGGGCTTGTCGCCAGCGGCTTCCAGCCCGGCCAGGTGCTGGCGATCATGGCGCCGAACTGCCCGGCCTACGCCGTCGTGTTCCACGGCGTGGCTCTGGCCGGGGGCACGGTCTCCACCATCAACCCGACGTACACCGAGGGCGAGGTCCACCACCAGCTCGTCGACTCGGGTGCGACGATGCTGGTCACGATCCCCCTGTTCCTCGACACCGCCCGGGCCGCCATGAAGGACTCCCCCACCACGGAGTTGTTCGTGCTCGGCGGCGCCGAGGGCGAGGCCGACCTGGCGGAGCTGTTCGGCGAGCCGCTAGCCGAGCAGGTGCCGGTGGGCCAGGACCACGTGGTGGTGCTGCCCTACTCGTCGGGCACCACCGGGCTGTCCAAGGGCGTGATGCTCACCCACCGCAACCTGGTGGCCAACGTCGCCCAGTGCCTCGGCTCGGCGCTCCCGATGGACGACGACGACTCGTTCGTCGCCGTGCTGCCGTTCTTCCACATCTACGGCATGCAGGTGCTGATGAACTGCGGCCTCCGGGCGGGCGCCCGGATCGTGACGATGCCCCGCTTCGACCTCCCGCAGTTCCTGGAGCTCCACCAGGCCCAACGGCTGACCCGGGCGTTCGTGGCGCCGCCGATGGTGGTGGCGCTGGCCAAGCACCCGATCGTCGACGGCTACGACCTCAGCGCGCTGCAGGTCGTCTTCTCCGGCGCCGCTCCCCTGTCGGCCGAGCTGGCCCAGGAGGCCGCCCAGCGGCTCGGCTGCGAGGTGGTGCAGGGCTACGGCATGACCGAGCTGTCACCGGTCACCCACGCCACCCCGCCCGGCGGCTTCAAGCCCGGGTCGGTGGGCGTCACCATCTCCGACACCGAGACCCGCATCGTCGACCCCGCCAGCGGCGAGTCGCTCGGCTTCGACCGTGACGGCGAGGTGTGGGTGCGGGGCCCGCAGGTGATGAAGGGCTACCTCACCCACGCCGC
>Ga0193742_1000899_pt1 | contig 18922 bp, 18 predicted proteins | sample L2c1metaG_FD_165511 | JGI IMG/M metagenome (GOLD analysis project Ga0193742, IMG submission 165511) | Soil microbial communities from a riparian zone of the East river system, Colorado, United States - L2c1 | ecosystem: Environmental > Terrestrial > Soil > Riparian zone | place: USA: East River... | reverse complement strand
CGGTGGCTGAGGTGGCCATGGGGGATGCTCCTTGCCTGCTGGAGAGGATTACCAGGGGACGGTCTTGATGAGGCCGAGGCGGATGAGGAGGGCCAGGGTGAGGGAGAGCGCTACGGTCCAGGCGTCGAGAGAGAGGGTGCGGCGTGTGGTCATGGGGGTTCTCCTTGGAAGAGAAGAGAGAGGACCGCGAGGGCGGTGCCGAGAGAGTTTCTTTACGAGAGAAAGGGTGGCTCGAGGGATCTTTCGGGGGAGCTAACGACAACAACAGAGGGAAGCCATGAGGTGCAGGGACGCGGATTGGCGACGGACCATCATGGTGGTGCCCAGTTTATAGCAAGGTTGCCGGGAAGAGATGTTAAAAGCCCCGGTTGACAGGAAGGGTTCGGGTGCGTTATTTAACCGTTATGTTAATTAACGGATTGATTAAATAATGAACGAATCTTCTCTAGATACCACGTTTGCAGCACTTGCCGACCCGACCCGGCGCGCGATTCTGGCGAAGCTGGCGCTGGGAGAGGCGTCGGTGACGCACCTGGCGGAGCCATTTGCCATGAGTCTGCCTGCAATCTCGCGGCACCTGAAGGTGCTGGAGCATGCGGGGTTGATCTCTCGGGGGCGCGAGGCGCAGTGGAGGCCGTGCCGGATCGATCCCAGGGGCTTGAAGGAGATTGCCGAGTGGATGGAGGACTACAGGAGATTCTGGTCTGAGAGCCTGGATCGGATGCAGGCGTATGTGGAGCAGATGCATGCGGAGGCGCAGCGCAGTACAGGGAGAAAGACGGCTGGGAAGAAAGGGAAGGACGGTAGAAGGAAGCGATGACGCTGGCTTGGGTCTGCTGCCCTGGCCTTGAGCAGACGGAGTGGTTGGAAGGTTATTCAACGATCGTTATTTCAAAAAACTCATTTCAAAAACAAGGAGAAGCGGAATGGCCCAGAGAACTCTAGAGAATGTAGCGGATCGGGAGATCTCGGAGACGCGGGTGATCAACGCGCCACGAGAGCTGATCTGGGAGGTGTGGACGGAGCCGGTGCACGTGATCCAGTGGTGGGGACCGAGCGGGTTCACCAATACGACGCACTCGATGGACGTGAAAGTGGGGGGCGAGTGGGTGCATACGATGCATGGGCCGGATGGACGGGATTATCCGAACAGGATTGTTTACGTCGAGCTGGTGAAGCCGGAGAGGCTGGTGTACGACCACATCTCGGAGCCCCATCATCGGACGACCGTGATCTTTGAAGATATCGGGGACGGGAAGACGAAGCTGATCTTCAACATGATCTTCGACACGATGGAGGACAGACGCTATGTCGCGGAGGAGTTCAAGGCGGTATCTGGCCTTACGCAGCATCTTAACCGGATGGAGGAGTATCTGGTGAAGCTGTAGCTGAGTCAGGGATGAAGTCCGAAGTGTTATGGATGGAAGCGGTGGACGTTTGTTCACCGCTTTTATTTTTTGATTTTGCAACACAGCGACGGGTGAAAGGTTGCGCGCAACGGCGGGAATGAATGAGTGTTCATTATGGATGTAGTGAGGAGGTTGCTATGAAAGTCACTCTGAAAGCAATGATTGTGAAGGGGATGACGGGTCTGCTGGCGGGTGCGCTGGCGATGGCGGTACCGCAGAAGGCGGAGGCAGCGCAGTTTGTGGTGGGGGTGGAGGTGGGGCGTCCGGTGGTGTATCCGGACTATTATGCGCGGCGTGCCTACTACGACCATCTTCGCTGGGAGGAAGCTCGCAGGGCCGAGATCGCTCGCCACGATGCCTGGGTGCGGCATGAGGAGTGGGCGCGGATGCATCGGGTTGGGCCGTATCCGTACCGGTATTACGGACGTTAGGTTGATTCGCTGAAGTGTCTGCCTAGGTTATCTAGGGCCGGTTGCGGAGTGTTCCGCGCCGGCCTTTTTCTGTTTTGGAGGGGTTCGTGGTAGTGCGGGCGAAAGACAGGGATTCTTCGCCTTCGGCTCAGAATGACGGCTCTCTCTTTCGGCTCAGACGGCTTCTCTTCTGCGCTCAGGATGACAGCTATAAGACCAGGGGCTGGTAGTAGCTTGTCTCGGGCGCGGCGCAGGAGTGGCAGAGGATGCGGCCGCTGGCGTCGGTGGTGTTGCGGTCGTAGTTGATGCCCTCGCCGCAGAGGGCGCAGGTGATGCGCTGGGATTTGTAGCCGGGCATCTCGCGGGGGTGGAGGGGGACCTGGACCCACTGCTCGTGGAAGAGGTCGGTGTCGGGGAGCTCGCGGTAGGCGAGCATCTGCTGCTGATTCTTGTTCTCGATGTGGGGGTAAAGGTCGCGGGCGCGCTGTTTTGAGCTTTCGAGGGCGGAGATGCGGATGGCCTTGTAGGCGGGGGTGTCGTTTTGCGATTCGAGCTGCGAGGCCGGATCGACGATCGGGGAGGCTAAATCGACGAAGGTGGCGGCCATCTTTCCCCAGTCGCGGACCTTGAGGGCGCGCTTGCCGAGGCGGCAGCCGGTGACGACGGCGATGGCGTCGGTGGCGCAGCGATCGATCTCGACGAAGGTGACGAGGCGCTTGCGGTCGGCGGTGCGGGGCTCTTCGATGCCGAGGCGCCGGCAGCCGAGCATGGCGAGACGGACGCCGAGGATCTGACCGGCGCAGAGATGGCCGTGGGCGAGCTCGGCCTGGCGGAGGAGGTCGTCGAAGGACTCCATGAGGAGATGATACGAGTTTGTGGGGAGCGATGGTGGAGTGGTTGAGTGGGAGACGCAGGTCCTTCGACTGCGCTCCCGTTGGTCGCTTCGCTCAGGATGACACTTTCTCACTTGTTCAGGATGGCACTCTCTCTTGTTGCTGATGACACACTCTTCCTTGTGCTGATGACACACTCTCTCCTGTTGTTGCTAATGACACTCTCTCATTTGTTCCGGATGATACTTTCTCGCTTATTCGGGATGCTATTTTCTCATTTGTTCCGAGGGACAGCTTTCTCGTTTGCTTCGGAGGACAGTCTGGTGGGAAGCCTGTGAATTTGAAGAGGGGCGCGCAGGAGAGAGGTTGAAGCCGGTGGGGTGAGTTCGCGGCCGCCGACAAGTTGAGTTGGGATACGCGAGTTGAGGTATTGTTGCTGAGGGATCTTTGCTGCGAGTGGAGGCGTTGTGGGTGTTTTATGGACACACTTTGCGCTGGGGTTCAGTGCGCTGCTGCCGCTGGTGAATCCTCTGGGGTCGGCGCTGGTGATCCTGGGTCTGGTGGGGATTCAGTCTTCGGCGGAGTACAAGACGCTGGCTCGCAAGATCGCGATCAACATGACGCTGTTCCTGGCCGTGGTGGAGCTGGTGGGATCGTATGTGCTGGAGTTCTTCGGGATCTCGCTGTCGATCGTGCAGTTTGCCGGAGGCATGGTGGTGGCGGCGATCGGCTGGTCGGTGTTGAACCAGAAGGACGCGGAGAGCGCGAAGGACGATGCGAACGCGCAGATGGCCGGGCGCGGGGTTACGTCGCAGGAAGAGTCGAGGGCGTTTTATCCGCTGACGTTTCCGGTGACGGCGGGGCCGGGGTGCATTGTCGTGATGCTGACGTTGAGCGCGCATGCCTCGGAGAAATCGATCAGCGAGAACGTTCTGGCGCATGTGGGGCTATTTCTGGCGGTGGTGGCGCTGAGCGCGTTGGTGTATGTGTGCTATGCCTCGGCTCCGAAGATCGCGCGCGCGGTCTCGCCTTCGACGGCGCATGGGGTTCTGCGGGTGATCGCGTTTATCCTGCTGTGCATCGGGGTGCAGATTGCGTGGAATGGGCTGGAGTCGCTGATCAAGCCGCTGATCGACCATCACGCGTGAGGGTGCTGTTCCGATGGGTTTCTTTGCAGCGAAGGGAACCGCAGGTCCTTCGGCTGCGCGCTTCGCGCTCCGCTCAGGATGACACTTTTATCGGGTCGATTTCTGGATGATCCTGCTGGTTCTGCTGATCTGCATAAATGGGGCACCCTGGTTTATAGCTTGAGGCTTTAGCGATGGTTTGTGGCGCTTCGGACGGAATACAGGGATTCCTCGCTTCGCTCAGAATGACGGTTTGTAGTGCCCTGAGGATGCTGTGAGGGTTTCAGCTTATTCCCGGTTAGAGCCTGTACGGGGTTCACGTTCGAGCCTCAGACTGGATGGATTGCGACTACCGTCTTGCCGTGTCCGGTGCGGTTCTGTGCCTTGCCGCTGTAGGCTTCGGAGGCCTGGGCGAAGGGGACGACGGCATCGACGAAGGTGCGGAGCTTGCTGGTGTCGATGAGCGTGGCCACCTCCATGAGCTGGCGCTGGTGGGGTTTGACGATGAAGAAGGAGTGGGTGATGCGGGGGTCCTGGGAGGACTCGTTGTCGGAGCTGATGGTGACGGCGAAGCGGCCTGGCTTGACGAGCGGGAAGGAGCGCAGGAGGGTATCGCCGCCAACGGTATCGAAGACGATATCGACGGGCTGGGTGACCTCTTCGAAGCGGGTGGTGTGGTAGTCGATGACCTCGCCGGCTCCCAGGCTGCGGACGAATTGGAAGTCGCGCGGCGAGGCGGTGACGATGACGTGGGCGCCGTGGAGATGGGCGATCTGGACGGCGAAGAGGCCGACGGCTCCGGCGCCGCCGTGGATAAGGACGCGGTCTCCCGGATGAAGATGCCCGTGCTCGAAGAGGCCCTGCCAGGCGGTGAGGGCGCTGATGGGGACGGCCGCGGCCTGGGCGGGTTTCAGGGTGAGGGGAGCAGGAGCGATGGAGTGGGCATCGGTCAGGCAGAACTCGGCCAGCGCGCCGTCGGCGAACCAGTCGTTCATGCCGAAGACGGCCTGGCCGGGGGCGAAGTCATTCACGCCCGCGCCGAGGGCGGCGACGGTTCCGGCGAACTCGTGCGAGGGGATGGCCTGGGTTCGGGGATCGCCGGAGTGCGTGTGCGTGGTGGGATACCAGCCAAGCTCGGTGGGAGTGACGCCGGCTGCGGAGACGCGGATGAGGACCTGGCCCGGACCGGGTTTGGGTTCGGCGAGAATGGCTTCGACCAGAGTGTGCGAGGAGCTGGAATCTGCAAGGCGCATGGCTTTCATGGGGAGGCTCCGATGCTTACAGTGAAGTCGTTAACGGTTAGCTTTGATGAAGCGCGCGGCGGATCTTCTGGTCGGTCTTGTACTGACTGAGAGAGTACACCGCCCAGATGGTGGCGGGAATCCAGCCGAGGAGGGTGATCTGCAGAATCAGGCAGAGGACGCCCGCGAACGGCCGGCCGATCGTGAAAAAGGTAAGCCAGGGAAAGATGAAGGCGATGACAAGTCTCACTTGGGAGCCCCCCTTGTGCTGCGTCTTTCTTTTTAGCAGATGACGGGCAGTGAGACGCCACTCCAGTTGAAGGTGCCAACTAATTAATCTTTACATTTGTGATTCCGGAGCTTTGTATCACATCTTGTCTCGCATCAAGGAGCGAGGTTTGGAGAACACTTGTTCTATCGGGATCAATTTACTGGACCGCTCGTATAGTTCTGGAGCTCGATCCTATATTGACCTTCGGTTCCGTGGTGTTCATATTTGTCGGCCACAAGACCCACCCCCGGACAGACCCATCTTTCTTCGTGGTCGGGGAGCGTTCTATAGAACAGGTCGTAGCAACCTTTAAATTTGCCGAGTGAAACCCTGGCATCCAGTTTGTCATCGACAGCCCATTGATAGAACGAGTCATCTCGCTTCCCATAGGCTGGGTCTGCATCCCCAGGATGCTCCCACTTTGAAGGGCAGGACGTACTCCAGACCATCCACACTCTCTGCTGAAGACGACGCACTCAGGCTCGATGCAAATTCCGTCGCTCCCTTTTGCGTGCACCGGGAGAAGATACGGTAGCGGTCGACGACGTACCACCACATCTGAGGTTTTCCATGAAGGGTGCCCTCGTCGCAGAACGCATATTTGGGTGCATCTCCCTCCCGCTTAATCGCCACTAGCTGCACCGAAGGACCAAAAGTGTCGTCCACCGCAACCACTGTATCTGAATATCGCCCTCGAACCCTTTCGGTTCGTGAACCCGCCGCTATCTCGCTGCGGACCGCGTAGGTCCACTTGCTACCAACGTGAAACGGAAAGAAAGCACGGATCTCCTTCCATGCATTTGGTAAGTCCGGAGGTCTATTGCTTGTGGATGGACCAATCTCGGATGGCTCGGGAGCGGTTTTGTTTTGAGCATAAGGCGCCAAGTGTACGGACGCGTCTCCCTCGGTCACTGTAAACAGAAGGAAGGAAAGACACACGAGCGACTGCAACGGATACCCGGAGCCAAGGAATCTTCGGTTACCGAGTAAACCACAGCCGACCAGGTTGCGCGCCAAACGAAGGAAGGGTCTCACGTAATCCTCTGCTCTCTCATCGTCGCGAAACGTAACCCTTCCTTGGGTTACAGGGTACATGACGTCCATCGCTGAGGGATCGCAGGAAGGCTTAGCCTCCAGCGATCGATTCAGCCGAGCAGATCTTCAACCACAGAGGCCGACTTCGCAGACGCACTCTCGAGTGCGTCTGCATCGCTTCCTCCGGCCTCGGCGAGGTCCGGAGAAGATTTTTCCGGTGTGGCTATTTCCCGCCTCCACCCACACTCTCGTGCATCTCGTGAGGACCCTCTTTGCCTTCGAGGAAGGCCTTGTTGTCCGCTGCCGCTATCTTGGCCATCAACCGGACGTAGACAAGATGGGCGCGCCAGATTCCGAATCGTTCGAGGGCGGCACTCGCCTGATTTTTCGTCACGTCTCCGTGACCGAAGTTCGACTTGGCTACCATTCCGAGAAACTGGGCTTCGTCATCGAGGATCTTCTGCTGCTCGCTCAGAAACTCCTGCTGCGTCTCATAGACTTCGGTATAGTGGCGGGAGTCCGTGTAGGGCATGAAGGTCAGGGCGCCTGTCGTCTGCGCGGTCTTCCATGCCGTATCGCGCAGGCCGGTGATCGAAAACTGCGCATTGATGCTCGCATTTTTAGCCGCGCCGGTCTTGGGATTCTGCAGAATGCGGGTGAGGAGATCGATGTTCTTTGTGATTCCATCGGTCTCTTGGTTGAGCTTTCCGAGCGCCTCGTTCAACTGGCGCGAGTTGTATTCGATCTCCTCCCGCATGGTGGTACGGGCCTCTTTGACAAGCTTGTGTTCGCGATAGAGTTCGACGGCTCCCTCGATGCCGACGGCGATCAGGAGGCCGATGGTGATCGTTAGAAGATGCAGGAAAAAATCTTTCTTGCTGTGAATCTGCTCGTGCGGTGCGTGAACGTCCAAACTCTGCCTCCAGAACTTCCATCGCTGAGGGAGCACAAGGAAGACCCCAGCCACCCGCGATCGATTTTAGCCGAGCAGGCCCTCCACCACGGAGGCCGATTTCGCCAGCGCTCCATCGAGCGCGCCGGCATCGCTTCCTCCGGCCTCGGCGAGTTCTGGACGTCCGCCGCCCTTGCCTCCCACCATCGCCGCGAGCTGGCTGACTACTTTGCCCGCCTGCACGCGCGAGGTCAGATCTTTGGTGACCCCCACGATGAGCGAGACCTTGCCCTCCGCCGCAGTGCCCAGCACTACTACTCCCGAGCCGAGCTTGCCGCGCAGCTCGTCCACGAGATTTCGCATCTGGCTCTTGGCCTCGGGAGAGCTGCCGAGAGCGTCGACGCGCTGCGCGAGCACCTTGACGCCCTTCACCTCGATCGCCGTGGAGGCCGCATCCGAGACTGCGGCGGAGGCCGACTTCATCCGCGCCTGTTCAAGCTCGCGGCGCAGCTTCTTCATCTCCTCCTCCTGCGCGGCGATCCTCTGGCGCAGGGCATCGGCGGGAGCAGCTTCGCTCGCACCGACCATCTGCCCGACCACGCGAACCACATCGAAGCCGCGACGGAATTCGTTCAGGGCTCCGGTCCCGCTGATCGCCTCCACGCGCCGCACGCCGCTTGAGACCGAGCCTTCGCCGACGAGCTTGAGCAGGCCGATCTCGCCGGTCGCGGCGGTGTGGGTGCCTCCGCAGAGCTCGGTCGAGAAGCCGCCGATCTTGACCACGCGCACGCGCTCGCCGTACTTCTCGCCGAAGAGCGCCATCGCTCCCAGCTCGTTGACCGCGACGTCGATCGGAACATCGACCATCGTCTGGACCGGCGTATTCGCCAGCACCTGCTGGTTTACGATGTCTTCGATCTGCTGCATCTCCTCCTCGGCGACTCCGGTGAAGTGCGAGAAGTCGAAGCGCAGGCGTGTCGCGTCGTTCAACGATCCAGCCTGCTTCACGTGCTTGCCCAGAACCTCGCGCAGAGCCGCATGCAGAAGATGGGTTCCGGTGTGATTGCGCTCGATGGCGCGGCGGTTCTCTGCATTGACGACGGTATCGACGGTGTCGCCGGGTGCCAGGGTCTCGCGCACCTTGACCGTGTGCGCGAAGACTCCCTGCACGGGCTTGGTCGCGCCTGAAACATCGGCGACGATGGTGTTGTGATCGCCGGAGTAGAGCCAGCCGATATCGCCGACCTGTCCGCCGGAGTCCGCATAGAAGCTCGTGGCGTCGAGCACGACCTCGCCATGCTCGCCTGCCTTGAGTTCAGGCACGCCGACTCCGTCTTTCACCAGCGCGAGAATCTTCGCGCCTTCAACCTTGAGTGACGAGTAGCCTTCGAACTCCGTCTTCGCGATCTCGCGATAGATGGGGGCTGCCGACTTCTGCGAACCGCCCTTCCAGGATGCGCGGGCACGCTGCTGCTCCTCTTCCTTTGCGCGCTCGAAGCCCAAGTGATCGAATCCTAGGCCGGAATCTCTAGCAGCTTCTTCGATAAAATCCTTTGACACTCCGAAAGTTTCGTACAGATGAAAAGCCCTTCCGCCTTTAATCTCTGCTTTGGGATCAAGAGATGGAGCAGCTCTTTCGGTGTAGCTCGCAAAAATTGCAGCCGTGTCCTCTGGGTTATCTAGGGAAAGTTCGTCGAACGACTTTTGATGTCGCCCTCTTTGTTCGCCTTCAAGTTCGTAATACTGAAGTAGGGGACCTGCTCCCCGTTTTTCTATCAGGGATAGTAACCAAGCACGCTTTGTTTCATATATAAGTTCGTCGATCTTCTGGGAGCCGACCGACATCACCCGAGCAAACTGCTGCTCCTCCGCCAACACCACCTTCGCCACACGTTCGGCAGATTCCTTCAGCTCCGGATATGCGGGGCTCATCTCATCGCGCACCGCGTAGACCATCTCGTGCAGGAAGGGCTTCTCCTGCCCCAGCAGACGGCCGTGACGAATGCCGCGCCGCATGATCTTGCGCAGCACATAGCCGCGGCCTTCGTTCGAGGGCAGCACGCCATCGGAGATCAGGAAGGTCGCCGCGCGCGCGTGATCCGCGATGATGCGCAGGCTGGCTTGCGAACGAGGATCGATATCGTGATCGGGCTCTACCTTGTGGCCGGTCAACTCTTCGGCGCGCTTGATCAGCGGCGTGAAGAGATCGGTCTCGAAGTTCGACAGCACTCCCTGCAGCACGCATGCGACGCGCTCGAGGCCCATGCCGGTGTCGATGGAGGGCTTGGGCAGCGGCGTCAGCAGAGGACCGCCGGACGCGATCGTGCGGTCGAACTGCATGAAGACGAGGTTCCAGATCTCGACGTAACGCTGTTCGTCTTCGCCGAAGGGCTTGTCGACGGAGGGATCTTCGCCTGCGTCCTTGCCGAGGTCGTAGTAGATCTCGCTGCAGGGACCGCAGGGGCCGGTGTCGCCCATCGCCCAGAAGTTATCCTTCGCGCCCAGTTCGAAGATGCGCTCGGCGGGGACACCCACGTCGAGCCAGAACTGATAGGCCTCGGAGTCGCGAGGAACGGAGGCGTCCCCTTCGAAGATGGTGACGTACAGCTTGGCGGTATCGATGCCGAACCACTCCTTCGAGGTCAGCAGCTCCCACGCGTAGGCGATCGCGTCCTTCTTGAAGTAGTCGCCGAAGCTGAAGTTGCCCAGCATCTCGAAGAAGGTGTGGTGACGGCGGGTGAAGCCGACGTTCTCGAGATCGTTGTGCTTGCCTCCTGCACGTACGCACTTCTGCGAGGTGGTGGCACGGGAGTAGTCGCGCTTCTCGAGGCCAAGGAAGACGTCCTTGAACTGGTTCATTCCTGCGTTGGTGAACAGCAGCGTGGGATCGTTGGCGGGCACAAGCGACGACGAGTGCACGCGACGGTGTCCCTTGCCTTCAAAAAACCGCAGAAAATCTTCGCGAATCTGGCTTCCAGACCTGTAGTTCATAGGGTTTTAAGTCTATCAGCGTGTGGGCTCACGCTCTGATACCGCTGACCACAAAAGGACGGCCACTTCATGAATCGCAGATGCGGCTGCGGACTGATGCGCTCAATGAATCCCCGGGCGCCATGTAATTCCCTCGAGCCGCAGGGTTTCATTCTTTGTTGCTTTCAACTGGGCAAACTCCTCGTGGAACCGTGCCATCTCCATGCAGCAGACCAGAGCGTCGAATGCGTCCTCGCTGGCGAGCGCCTTTGCGATGGCTCCGCGGCTCAGCCCCTCATACTTTTTCGCCACGAGGTAGGCCTTGCGCGCGTCGGCGTTGCTCTTCTTCACTGCTCCGGTCAGCAGGCGCGTGTACATCTCAACCAGCAACGGCTGCGGTTTTGTACTCGCGAGCCTCGACGACTCAAACGGCCACACGCGGAAGCCCGCCTGCCACAGGCGCAGCAGAGACGGCATCGCGCGCAGGCTTCCTGTGCCCACGCTTCCCGAGCCTCCGATCTGGAACGGCGACTTCGGTGTGATGCCATGCACCTTTGCGGCGCGTTCGGGATCCTCGCCGACGAGCTTCGGCGTCACCTTGTTGTCGACATCGGTGAGCCTCAGCATGCGATGCAGATTGGCTCCGCAGAACTCTTCGGGACGCTTGTGAGGAGCGCCCCAGAAGCGCACGTCCCGCTCGATCTCTTCGCACTCGCGAGCCAGCCAGCGCTCGCCCTGGCCCGCCGCGACCTTCTTCCAGAACTCGAAGACGGTCGCGCACCCGTGTTCGGCGAGAAACCATGCGGGGAAGCTGAAACAGCAGTCGAGACTAACTACCATGCGCGGAGTCTCGCGCGCCATTGCAATCAACCACTCGACCAGCTCGTCCCGTGTTCGCCCGGCCTCGAGCGTTACCCTGCCGCGTGTCCACGTGCCGGCCCAGATATGGCGGCGCTGGCCGGCCACATCCACGCGCCCCGACCAGTCCACCGCGACGATGCGCTCGAGCTCCATCCCACCATCATGCCACTGGCGGGAACTTCGGGGGAGGGTCGTGCGTACCCTCAGGCAGGAGAGATTCACCGATGCTCAAACTGCTTCTGTTTTGTCTTCTTCTCGTCACCTGCTGGCCGATCGCAGTGGCTGCGTTGCTTCTCTATCCGTTGATCTGGCTGCTGCTGCTGCCGTTTCGACTAGTGGGCCTGGTAGTGGGGGGAGCCTTCGAGCTGATCGCTGCGCTGTTCTTTCTGCCCGCACGCGTCCTGCGGGCGATCTAGGCAGTATCGACAGATTCAAGTCTGCGATTTGGGGAGAAAGACTATGGCCTGCCGGCCGGGCCCACTTCGCGTGGAGCGGTCACTTCGTGACTTGTATATCCCCTTCGGGTCGAGGCTTCCGTTGGTCGCTTACATAAATCTTTGCGCCGACCAGCGGGAGGCCCACGGCGAAGCCGGTATACGCGTCACGAAGTGACCGCCGCGCGCGGAGGGCGACCGCGCGGCAGCGCAATTCCCCCCGCAAAAAATATGTAGATACAACCTAAGCCCCTGGATTGGGTGCTCGATGATGGCACGGCTGAAGCCGTGCCCTTAACAGAGCGCGAATAGAGCGGGGGCAGCGTAGAGCGCATAGCCTCTTTAGAGCAGTTTCCAGTTGAATGCTTCTGCGCTCGCGGCCATTTGCGGTTGTAAGAGCGAAATACAGGGATTCTTCGGCTGCGCCTCAGAATGACGGGGAGAGGCTTCACTTCATGACGGGGATAGGTCTCACTTCGGGAGTTGATCTAAACGTCCGTCTGGCACGGCGGTTCCGTCTGGCATAGCCAGTTCTTCTGGCGCAGCGGTTTACTGCTTAGCGTTCCGTCTGACGCGGGCGAAAGAGTCCTGCTATTGCAAAGGCCAGCGCCACGAACGCGAACCAGGGAAACCAGTCGCCCAGCAGAAGGTATGGCGTGCCGTGATGCTCGACCGGGACATCGGTGAGCAGCGTGGCGAAGGGAGCCGAATCGCTGCGCGCCTCTGCGACGATGCGGCCGCGGCTGTCGCTCACGGTCATGTAGCCGCCTTTGGCGGAGCGCGCGAGGCTGAAGCCATCCTCGACACCGCGCATGACCGCGATGTGGCCGTGCCATGTGCGATCGATATTGAAGTCCCAGCCTGGCACGAGCATAATGCCCGCGCCAGCCACTCCGTAGCGGCGCGAGAGCCCGGTGAAGTCCATGTCCTTGCAGATGGCGACGCCCCAGGTCTGCTGCGGCCGCGGCAACAGCGTGATGGTGGTGCCGGGCTTCAGGTTCGATTCGAAGGGCGGTAGCATGTGGTGCTTGTCATAGCTTGCGACGGCTAGCTGCGGGGCATAGATGCGGGCCTCGTTGTAGGTGAAGGGTGCGGCGACATGGACCGCTCCCACGACGATCGTCGCTCCGGTCTTATCGGCCTCGGACTGGAAGATCGCATCGGCCTGGCGGGTGCCGGGATCGATGACGACGCCGAGCTTTTCGGGCAGCACGATCGCCTGTGCTCCCTGTGCTGCGAGCTTCTCGACTTCGGCGGCGTAGCCACGGAAGAGACGCTCGGTGGGGGCACCCGGATCGGAGACAGTCGCGTATCCAGGCTCGTCCGAGGAGATCAACCCGACGCGAACCGTCCTGCCCTTCGGTTGTGCGAGCCGGACCACGCCATAGAGCAGCACCGCCGCAATCAGGCCAAGGCTTACCCCGGCGACCTGCCGGGCGCGTCTGCGCTCGCTCCGCCAGAGATGAACTGCGATGGCAATCGCGGAAGGGAAGAGCAGAATCAGGAAGCTCATCCCCCACTGTCCGGTGATCGATGCGATCTGCAGGAATGGAAGAAAGTTCAGCTGCGAGTAGGCGAGGCTTCCTCCGGTTCCGTGGGGCGTGGCGAGGTTGCGGATGTACTCAAGCACGACCCACGATGCGGGCAGGGCGACCACGGCGCTCCACACCGCGCCGCGAAGGACGAGGGCGCGAAACAGCAACACCGCTGCGGCAAAGACGATCGCCACCATTGAAAAGACACCGAGCCACACCCAGGCCGGAGCTCCGAGCACGCCGTGCAGATAGTGCCACATGTTCAGGCAGCCCAGCAGCATCGAAACAGCCGCGACGATCGCCGTGCTCCGCCATGAGCTGCGCAGGGAAAACCACAGCGCTGGCAACATGGCAATCCACATCAGGGGCCACAGAGGGTTAAGACCGTTTCCAAACCAGACCAGGGCAGCTGTTAAAACGATCACGAAAACTGCCGTGCCCGTCTGTCGAATTTTATTTGCGGATGCCATGCATATACCTCTTGAAGGATCTGCGGCAGAAGCCGCGAAATTCGTCCGGGGACATCGACATGCGTCCGCCGAGATAGAGCATCAGGAGACCTTCGAGCAACGCTCCCATCTCGAAGACAATCTCCCACACGTCGTCTTCGCGGAAGAAGCCTGCGGCCATGCCCTCTTTCAATACACGGGCGGTCGGGTTCGCAGTTGGAGACTGCCCCTCGCGAAAGTCCCTGGGGAACTGGCGGGCGCCTTCACGGGGCTGAATAAACATCAGCTCGAAGAGCCGTGGGTTTTCAAGCGCATGGTCGATGAAGAGGGTCAACAGCTTCTCCAGCCGCTTCTCGGTCCCGCCTGTGAGCTTCGCGGCGGTCAGCCTTCCCCCAAGCTCCGCGAAGCCCTCATCGGCCAAGACATTCAGCAGCCCGGCGCGATTCGGGTAGTGGCGATAGAGCGCCATCGCTGTAATCCCCACCTCGCTGGCCACGCGCCGCATGCTTACGGCGTCCGTGCCTTCCTGGTGGAGCAGCCGGCGCGCGGCGGTGGCGATCTTTTCGGAGGTGGATTTTGCAATCACGTATACACTGTATACTGAGAATCGGGAGATTGCCTAGAGGGTGTGGTTTTATTTTTTAGTGGCTTGTGATGTTGATCTGTTCGCGGCCGCCATGTGGCGCCAGATTTGTAGGTGCGGGAGACGTCCTGCAAAGAAATACAGGGGTTCTTCGCTTCGCTCAGAATGACGGTCAAAAACAAAACAGACAAAAAACAGAAACAAGAAACTTCCGGGCCTATTCTTCGTGCCCTGGGTTTTCCTGTTCGTCTGTGGGGTCTTCGATCTCGTCGACTTCGATCTCCCATTCACGCAGGACTTTGAAGATCGCGCCTGCGGAGAAGCCGGCTCGCATCAGCCTTCCCATCACGCGCGCGGCCAGTTTCTGCGCATCTGCTCCCTGGGGCGGCTTTATCCGCTTGCGGGCGATGTACTCGCGGGCGAGGGCGACCTCATCCACCTCGTCATAGGCCTTCGCCAGCGTGGTTGCAATCAGCTCCTTGTGGATGCCCTTGCGTACAAGATCCTGCTGGACACGCCTGCGGCCGAACTTCTCGTTCTCCTTGCGCAGGCGCGTGTAGTCCGCGGCAAAGCGTGTGTCGCTCAGATAGTTGAGATCCTTCAGCCGGTTGACGACACGGTCCATCGCCCGCTCACCGGGCTCGCCTTCTTCGGCGCGCATGCGCATCAGGCGCTTGAGGTCACGCACCGTGCGCATCTTTCGCGCCAGCACGCCGACCGCGTAGTCAAAGAGCGTCGCCTCGGAGAGCGGCTCCTTCTTCTTCGGACGCGCAAACGCCATTACTGCGTCGTACCCGCGTAGGCGTTGGAGCGGGTCCAGCGATCGCACCAGTCGCCGACCTCCTGGTACCAGAGCTGCGAGTTCTTCGGCTTCAGAATCCAGTGCCCTTCGTCGGGAAAGTAGAGCATCCGCGACGGCACATCGAGGCGCTGCAACGCGGTGAACAGTTGAAATCCCTCGCTGACATCGAGCCTGTAGTCGCGCTGGCTGTGGATCACGAGGGTCGGCGTCTTCGCATTCTTAATCGAAAGCAGAGGAGACCACTTCCTGAAGGGATCGGCTGCGAGGGGGCGGTCGGAGTATCTCCAGGGCTGTCCCGGCTCCTTGTCTCCGGGCGCGCGGAACTCCCACTCGTTGAACCACATCTCCTCGGTCGCACCGTAGGCGCTCTGCGGATTGAACATTCCGTCGTGGGTCACGATGCAGGCGAAGCGATTGTTGTGGGTCAGGATCCAGTTGGCCATGAAGCCGCCATAGCTTCCCCCGAGCGCGCACTCACGCGTCCTGTCGACGAAGCTGTAGTGCTGCTCCACATAGTCGAGACCCTTCATCAGGTCGACGTAGGGCTTGCCTCCCCAGTCGCCGTTGACGCCGTCGATGAAGGCCTGTCCATAGCCGGTGGAACCACGGGGATTGATCATGACGACGACGTATCCGCTCGCCGCCATCAACTCAGGATTCCAGCGATAGCTCCACGCATCGCCCCATGCACCCTGGGGTCCGCCGTGGATCAGGAACTTCACCGGATACTTCCTGGCCGCATCGAAGTTCGGCGGCCGCAGCAGAAATCCCTGCACCGAGGTGTTCTCCGCGCTGGGGAACATGAAGCTCTCCATCCGCGGCAGATCGAGCTGGCTGAGCACGGCATCGTTGCTGTGGGTAAGCCGCACCACCGGGGCTCCGCCGTGTCCGCCTGCGTCGAGAGGGATCGCCGAGATCGCTGCCGGGCTTCTGACGGTCATCATCGAAGCTACAAGCGTGCGTCCGTCGCGGGCCACCTGCAGCTCGCCATACTCGGCGCGGTTCGCGACCGCGGTCGCCTCCGGCAGGTCGACCTGCACGGACATCACGTTGGCCTCGCCCATCTCCTCGGTTACGAAGTAGAGCGTCTTCGAGTCGGGAGCCCAGACAAACTCGTTGACCCAGCGATCGAGGCGGGGCAGAAGATCCTTGAGCGGGCCTGCAGGAGACGGTCCCGCAGAGGATGCTGGAAGATGACGCGTACCCGCGGCCTCCTGAGCTGCACCGCCACCAGAGCGGTCGAAGGCCATCAGACGGAAGCGGTCGCTCTCGTAGCCGACACGCGCCTGCGACCGGAACGCCAGCCATCTTCCATCGGGGGAGTATGCCGGGCCATCGTCGCTTCCCGGCGAGGTCGAGATCTTCATCGGCCGTCCTGCGGCGTCGTCCAGGCGAAGAGTAAAGATGTCGTTGTTGGTGCTTGCCGCAGGAACTGTATCGAGATTGGTTACAAATGCGATCTCCTGCGAGTCCGGAGCCCACGCATAGCCTGTGGGGCCGCCCAGCGAGAAGGTCGGGGCTTCGGCATCGCCGATCCATCGCTTGGGGGTAAGGTCGCGCACCGCGTTGCCATCGGTCGAGCTCACGACCAACACGTGGCTTCGCTTCGGTCCGATGTAGAAGTCCCAGTGCCGGTAGAGAAGATGATCGAAGGTCATCGCCTTCACCGGGCTCTTCGCCGCGGCTTCGTCCTTGCGGAGGTCGCAGTTCTCCTCGTCCAGCCAGGAGGACTCGTCGCTGCACTCCGGGTAGACCCGGGAGACGAAGAGGATGCGCTTTGAATCCGGCGACCACACGGCGCCGTCGGCCTCTGTCCTCACATGCGTCAACTGCTGGGGCGACCCCAGCTTTCCCTGCGCCTCGTTCCAGTCCGCCACGTAGATCTGCGAAGAGGTTCCTCCATCGGCCGAGATGAAGGACACATACCTGCCGTCGGGAGAGAATCTTCCGCCGCCCTCACCCTCCTTCCAGAAGGTGATCTGCTGTTCGCGTCCTCCGCCGATCGGGACGACCCACAGGTGCGAGACCTTGGTGTTTACGGCGAGATCGACGTCCACGGCCGAGAACATCACCCATTTGCCCGAGGGAGAGATCTGGGGATCGCTCAGGCGCTTCATCCGCTGGAGGTCGGCGAAGATCATGGGACGCCGGCCGGTGCTCCTGGAATCCTGTTCGGAAGCCCCGCTCGCCGGAGCTTCCTTTTTGCCCGCTCTTGACCCGGTCCCTGGAGAACCCTGGCCCATCGCAACCCCGCCGGCGATGAGCCCGGCGAGTCCCCACACCAGAATCTTCATAGCGCAGCTACTCCCGCGCCAGTCTATAACGCCCGCACTCTCGAAGAGGGCACGGTTCGAATCAGCGTACCCTGCGCTTCAACAGCATCGCTTAGCGGGTTGGAGCCGGAATGGTTGCACTCTCCCGCGGACGGGAGCCATTCCTCACGACCACCTTGAGGGGGTAACTGCGCGACTGCATCAGCTTTCCCGCAAGCCTCTCGACGCGGCGGGTGCGGCGGGCCGAATCGACGTTTTCCATCTCGCGCGCCAGCTTCGCGGCCAGCGCCTCCAGTCCGGCGACCGCCTCTTCGGCCCCGCGCCGCTGAACCTGCAGGATGCTGTCCGCGCAGACGATCAGGGCTCCGGCCATGCGTTCTCCTGCAGTTTGCAGGGGAACGACGACGGCCCGTCCCGGCTCGCCGAGCGAGACGACGAGGCTGCTGCCTCCCAGGCACACGCCTGTGGCCAGCTTCGATCCTCCGGAGTGCTCCCGTTCCACGGCGTCGCGAGCCCACGCCCGCACTGCTGCCGCCGTAACCTCATCCATGTCGTGGCTCGCCGCGAGATACAGATCTCCCTCGGCATCCCGCGCCAGCAGGGCAATCCGGCTGAAGACGCTTCTGGCCGCGATCACGCCGCAGACCCTCTCTCCGAAGGCCCTTAAATCGCCGTTGCGTTCCAGCCGCACGTCGAGGCGCAGGTAGGCTTCCATCTCCTCGCGGCCCCGTCGCTCGCCTTCACATACCTGCCTCATCGCCCGCAGCCGGGCGGAGACCAGCCACAGCGCCACGGCCAGTCCCAACAGCACCAGGCTATTGCCCGGATGCGATACCAGATACGGCCAGATTCCCTGCCATTGTCCCAGCATCAACCAAACCTCCGCCTGTCGCGTCTATTCTGTAGGGGAGCAGCGGAAGCCAAGTTTAGACCGCCGTACCCACGCATGGAGCAACCGATCCGATGAAGCCCGCCTCAGCGCTCTCCGTCAGCATTCTCGCAGCAACTCTTGTCCCGGCATCGGCAATCTGTTCCCGCTTCTTTAGTGTTGTTCCAAATTGGCACACTGCCGTCTACGCGGCGTCTTATGCGGCGGACGACCAGGGCTTTGGGCCGCTCGATCCCGCCCCGCCCTCGAATATCACCGTCGATGAGATTGTGAAGAAGTTCGGGGACCGGGAGAGCCAGTTCAACCTTGCCCGCCAAAACTACATCTTCCGCCAGTCGGTGAAGGTCCAGACCATCTCCGACGACAACGGCAGGCCTGACGGCGAGTACCAGCAGGTGACCGACATCACCTTCGACAAACAGGGAAGACGCGCCGAGCGTGTGGTCTTCGCCCCTCAGAACAGCCTGGAGCGCGTCCTGATGACTCCGGCCGACTTCGAGGAGATCGAGCACCGGTTGCCCTTTGTCCTCACTGCCGAGGAGATGTCCCAGTACGACGTGAAGTACCTTGGCCGCCAGCGCGTCGACGAGCTCGACACCTTCGTCTTCGAGGCGGGCCCCAAGACCCTGGAGAAGGGCAAGCGCTACTTCCAGGGCAAGGTCTGGGTCGATCAGAGGGACTTCCAGATCGTTCTCATCAACGGCCAGACCGTTCCTCAGGACACGCGCAGGGGCCACGAGGACCTGCAGCCGCCCTTCACCACCTACTACGAGCAGATCGACGGCAAATACTGGTTCCCCACCTACACCAAGGCCGAGGGGACGCTACACTTCCCGGCCCAGAACGGCGCCATGCGGCAGGACGTTCACATGCGTAACATCGTCCGCTACACGGACTACAAGCAGTTC